>Ga0316190_10000192_pt1 | contig 40068 bp, 43 predicted proteins | sample Eddworburrow2_MG_FD_204929 | JGI IMG/M metagenome (GOLD analysis project Ga0316190, IMG submission 204929) | Coastal sediment microbial communities from Maine, United States - Eddy worm burrow 2 | ecosystem: Environmental > Aquatic > Marine > Coastal > Sediment | place: USA: Maine | collected...
TGGACCTTCCGGCCGGGGTTCAGGCGAACGCGTTCTCGTGACCTGAATCGCGGGTGAATATGCAGGCGCCGCCGGCGCTTGCCACCCGGTCGGGCAATGCGCTGATAGGCCAGTCACCGATCCGCATCACAGTGAGATCCGCGTCCGGGGCTGCCTCGAGGGCATCCTCGCGGAATCCGGTCAAGACCTCGAGCTCAGGATCTCGCAACCGTGCCAGGTCGGCGACGTCCCCGAGATAGCGCTTGGCCTCGTCGAGATCGGCGCCGGCGGGCAGAGCGCCGAGCATCCGGATCTTTGCGTCCTCGTTGAGGGCGACCTTGTACGCCATCAACACGGCGAGATCGCCCAAGCCGAGCGCCGCGCCGGGCTCGGGGATGACCTCCGGAATGGGTACCCAGAGATTGATGATTTCGATCCGGGCGGCCATCCCTTCGGGCGGGGTCTCGAACACGAGCACACCGAGGTCGTGCTCGATCGCCTTCTCCACCTCCCAGGTGACCTCTTCGGCATCGTCCTCATGCAGATTCAAGAAGATCAGGTTGGGTTTGGTGTAGGTGGCCTCCAGGGTCGCCAGGGCCGTACTGAACCCGCGCCGGGGGTCGTCGTGTTCGATGACGGTGTCGCTCACCATCAGCTCGGCGTGGACCAGCGTGCTCGACACCCGCTCGACCCGTTTGGCGACCAGCGTGTTTTCCTTGGTCGCGAACCCGAGCACCCGGACCGAACCTTCGGGACCGGCGATCGTTTCGAGGATCGGGAGACAGCCCTGCATCGAGTGGTTGCGGGTGATCGGCACCAACACGTTTGGCTTCCAGACCCGCTCGCGGGTGGAGGAGATGGACCGCGCCTTGTTGACCGCCCACTCGGAGATGGCGAGAAACAGCCCGGAGCGCACATCACCGAACGGCGCCGGTAGCTCCCGCTGCACGATGTACAAGTAGATGCCGATCACCACGGCTACGCCGACCAGAGAGAACAGAGGGTTGATGATGAACATGGCGACCACCGACCCGATCGCACCCATCAACGGCACCACCCGAGGGACCCGAAAGATCGGTCGAAACGACATCAGGCCGAGTCGATCTTCGACGAAGGCCACCGTGTTGATCATGGCGTAGGTGATCAGGAAGAACATGGTGAGTAGAGGGGCGATGGCATTGAGGTTGCGTAGCAGCAACGCGGCGAGCACAACTGCGGCGGTGACGGCCATGGCGTTCATGGGCTCGCCTTTGCGGTTCAGCGCCGCGAACCATGTGCCCTGGGGTACCACCCGATGGCGGCCGAGGGCGCGCAACACCCGTGGGGCGCCCGCCACCGACGAGAGCGCCGATGAGAGGGTGGCGCCCAGGACGCCCGCGAGCATCGCTGGCCTCCATGCGGCGCGATCGATCATGAACGTGGGGTTGCTCAACAATTCCTCGGGGGAAGCGCTCTTGGCCAGCCAGAAGGCCAGGGCCAGATACACCACAAAGCTGACCCCGATGGCACCGAGCGTGCCGACCGGAATACTGCGCCTGGGGTCGGCGAGCACTCCGGACATGTTGGCTCCGGCCATGATGCCGGTGGCGGCCGGGAAGAAGATGGCGAAAACGAGCCAGAAGTTGGTGCCCTGGCCGCCTTCGCCGGCGAAGTCACCCCAGAACGTCAGAGGTTGATCGAGTCCGTCGCCCCACAGCGTGGCGCCCACCGATATGAGCGAGGCCACGATCATGGCCATGATGAGGAACTGGATCCGGAACACCAAACCGGTACTGATCGCCGCCACCGCGAACACGACCACAAAGACGACGAGGTCGACGATCAGCGCGTTGTGATCTGGGAACAGGTTCTGCCACCCCTCCCGGAAACCGAAGATGTACATCGCGGCCGCAAGGGCCTGACTGAGGTAGAGCGGTACGCCGATGGCACCGCCTACCTCAACCCCCAACGAACGGGAGATGAGCGAGTAGGCACCACCTGGACCGATGCGAATGTTGGTGATCACCGACGACATCGACAACGCGGTCGATCCGGTAATGGTGAAGGCCAACACGATGATCAGCACCGCGCCACCGAAACCGGCGTTGCCGACCACGAAACCCTCGCGCAGGTACATGATCACGCCGAGGATCGTGAGCATCGTCGGGATGAACACCCCCTCGAAGGTGCCGTATTTCTTCACGGGCGCGATAGAACCCGGTTCGTCTGTCGTTTCTGACTGCTCCGCCGTGTCGCCGCGCGACGGCAAGGAGATAGAGCTACTCATCGGTGTGTACCCGCTTTGTTCCGCTCGTTCCACGTGCGCCACCGGCTCCGATAAGCCCGGCGGCGTTCGCCCACGTCGTTCGAGGTTAACCGACCCGGCCATCGTTGAGACGGGTTTGGGGCTACCCACCGGCCAACCGGCAAAAAATCTCCGGCACCCAATCGGGGGGGGGCTGAGAGGCTCGCCCCTGGTGTACTCAGGCGCCTTGTCGGCCAAGTAGGTTCGGGCGGTGACCAAACCAACCGACCGACCGTGGGATGCGGGCGAACCCTACCCGTGGCGCGGACATGTACTGCGCCACCTGGGACTCGTCCTCAACTTCGACGAGGACACGCTCGTCACGACAATGCCGATCGGCCCTCATGTGCTCACCGCGGATTCTCACCTCTTGTTGGGTGCGCTCGGGCTGCTGGTCGACCTCCCGGCCGGCGTGCTGTCCATCCAGAGCATCCGACCGGACTGGACGGTGACCTTCGACGTCGACTGCCATCTGAATGCCCAACCGGTCCACGGCGATGAGCTCACCTCGGTGGCTCGCATCGTCCGCAAAGGCCGCAACAATGTCATCACCGAGACGAGGGTCACCGATGGGAGCGGCGAACCGATCGGCCAGGCCCTGGTCACGTTCACCCGCCTACCCCGCACCGAGGGCATGAACGCCGTCCCCCCTTCGGGTAGCCGGAACGCGCTGGTCGATCCGGTTCCGCCCGCAGGTCGATCGAACATCGACGACTACATGGGGTTCCGAATCGATCGCGCAAGCGGGACATTGAGCTTCGAACCCGGCCGGGCGGTGGCCAACGCCCTGGGCGCAATCCAGGGCGGGGTGACGATCAGCGCCATGTCGTCCGCGGCGGCATCGGTCGCCTCCGACAAGCTGGGCAAGACGGCGACATCGCGCGACATCCACGTGTACTACACCGGCCTCGGGACCACCGGCCCGTACCAGGTCCGCACCGAGATCCTGCGCGACACCGAAGACGACGCCCTGGTCCGGTGCGAGCTCGTCGACACCGGCGCCGAGGAGCGGCTCCTGGCCCTGGGAACGGTCAGTACCCGAGCGACCTGAACGATCACAGGTCGAGATCACCTCGGAGCATTCGGGCGAAGATGGTGCGGGCCAGGATCTCGTTGGTCCCGTCGGCCACATTGATCAACCGGAGCGTGTGATATGCCTCCGTCAGCCCGAGCTCGTTGGTGAAGCCGATGGCCCCGTGGGTCTGGATGGCCCGATCGACCGCCCTCACTCCCGCCTGCACTGAGTAGGACTTGGCCATCGAGAGCTCCTTGATCGCCCGATGCCCCTGATCGAGTAGTCGTGAAGCGTTCAGCCCCAGAAGATGGGCGGCGTGGATCTCCGTGGCAGCATCGGCGAGGGGGTGACCGACCGCCTGGTACTCCGCGATGACCTTTCCGAAGGCCTCACGCTGTTGGGAGTAGCTCACCGCGGTCTCGATCGCCCAGCGGGCAAGGCCGACCGAACGGGCCGAGTTGTAGACACGGCCGAGCGAGACGCCGAGCATGCCGATGGCGAAACCCTGATGGAGCTCACCGACCAGCTGCCACGGCTCCACCCTGACCTCGTCGAACACCGACTCGGCTTCGGGTCCGCCCGGCTCTCCCCACATCGTGATCACGCTCTCGACCTGGAACCCTTCGGCATCGGTCGGTACGAGGAACGCGCTGATCCCACCGCGCCGCTTGGCCGCCGCATCCGGGTCGGTCACCGCCAGGACGATCATCCAATCCGCGATCGGTACATGGGTGGTCCAGATCTTGCGGCCACTGATCCGCCACCCTCCGTCGGTGGCCTCGGCCCGCGTCCGGATCATGGTCGCATCGGACCCCGCGTCGGGCTCCGACATTCCGAAACACATCATCGTCTCGCCGGCCATCATCCCCGGCAACACCTCGCGGCGGGCCCGTTCGGTGATCCTCTCCAGCACCTGGCTCGGTCCGAACGCCCAATGGCTGATGGCGAACTGGGCCAACCACCGAGCCCCGCCACACAGGTGGTAGATCCGCTCCCACGCCGCGTAGTAGGCGAGGAATCCGAGCCCTCCCCCGCCGAGCGACTCCGGTACTGCGAGGTTGAAGTAGCCGGCTTTGGCCGACGCCATACGGATCTCCCGGATGACGGCTACGACCTCCGGGGCGTACGCCCCGTTCTCGCGGTACCGCAGCCGCACGTCGTCGAGCAGCTCGGCATGTTCCTCGTGGCGCGGGAACACTTCGGCCCGTACGAACGCCTCCACCCCCTCGCGCACCGCTTCGATGTCTTCTGGCAACCCAAACGCGATCGCATCGCTCATGGATCACAGTCTGGCCGGTTCGCCGACCCCTCGACAGCCTGCGCCTCGACAGGCGCTGCCGGTCCAGGGGCCGGCCGGGTCAGGAAGCTCGCACGTTGGTCGGCCGGGGATCGCCCATGGACAGCTGCGCGGCCCGCGATGTCAAACCCCCGTCGACGACGATGGTCTCACCGGTGATGAACGACGACTCGGCGGACGCCAACCAGACCGCGGTGGCGGCGATCTCCTCGGGCCGACCGATACGACCGAGCAGGTGGGTCCGACCCACACTGGCTCGCGTGGCCTCGTCGGCCAGCATTCGTTGGATGGGGGGCGTGTCGATGGCGCCGGGGGCGATGGCGTTGACCCGGATCCCCTGAGCGGCGTGGTCGGTGGCCAGACAGCGCGTGAGGTTGATCACTGCGGCCTTGCTCGCCCCGTAGGCGATACCGGCCGGGTCGCCCCGCAGACCGGAGACCGATGCAGTGTTGATGATCGAGCCGCCACCACCGTCGGCCATGACCGGCAACACGAACTTGGCGCCGAGGAAGATGGACTTCACGTTCGTGTCCATCACCACGTCCCAGTCGTCCTCGGACAATTTCACCGCGTTGCCGGGACGAATGGTGCCGGCGTTGAAGAAGGCGGCGTCGATGCCGCCGAACTCCTGAACTGCACGGTCGACCATGGCCTCGTTCTGCGCCGAGCTCCGCACATCGACCTCGACGGCTGCGGCGCGCCCCCCAGCGGCGATGATGGAATCGGCGGTCTGCTGGGCGCGCGCCAACCGGATGTCGGCACAGATCACCGCGGCCCCTTCCGCGGCGAAGCGTTGGGCCGACGCCGCACCTATCCCGGAGCCAGCGCCGGTGACGATCGCAGTCTTGTCCTCGAGCAACATGACCGACATCGTGGCATGCCGGGGCACCGCCCGCCTCGTGGGGTCCGCTGGCGGGGAGCGTTATCGGCCCCCGCGGTTCGGTCGTTCGTTACGCTCCAGGGCGGCGAGACCGAAACCGACGCCCGCGGCCATCGACACCATGAACACGGTGATCAGCACAGCGTCGAGGCCGGCGGACAATATGTCGAACCAGACCTCGGCGACCAGCAGTGTGCCCGAAGCGATCGCCACGACTCCCGATGCTATGGCCAGCCGGCGCAAAGAGATGGTCGAGAAGTTGGCCATCGGCCGAGCGTAGAAGGTCTCCGAGGTGCTACACCGATACATACCGAGCCAGGTCCGAAGCAGCGGACCCACACAGAACCTGGGGGTTCGTGAGCATGAGTGCCGAAGAAACCGTCAACGCCTTCATCAGCGCCATCGAGTCCAAGAGGCTGGATGACGCGATGGGCCTCGTCGCCGACGACGTCTACTACGAGAACGTGCCCATCGGGGGTATGACCGGCCCCGCCGAAATGAAGGCGTTCCTCGAGCCGATGTTCAGTGGCGACGGCCCCGTGGAGTTCGAGATCCTTCGCCAGGTCGCCAACGAGACCATGGTGATGAACGACCGGATCGACAAGTTCGTGATCAAGGGCAAGCAAATAGCGCTGCCCGTGGCCGGGGTGTTCGAGGTGAGCGACGACAAGATCACGCTGTGGCGGGACTTTTTCGACAACGGCATGTTCATGAAGGCACTCAAGGGTGAGGAGTAACCCGTGTCAGTAGACCCCATCGTGGACGTCGAGCGCGACGACGAGCGCGGCATCGCGATCATCACCTTGGATCGCCCCGAGTCGCTCAATGCCCTTTCCGTCGAGCTGCGCTGCCTGGCCTCCGATGCGGTGGCCGAGCTGAACGCCGATCCCAATATTGGTGCCGTGGTGCTAACGGGTACCGGCCGGGCGTTCAGCGCTGGGGTCGACCTGCGCGAGATCGGCGGGAAAGCACCCCAACCCGAGCCCGAACGTCGCGAGGTCGACGGGGTGGACATGCGGGGTGACGATCTGGTCGGGGCAATGACCGCGGCCGGCGTCCCGATCATCGGAGCGGTGAACGGGATGGCCATCACCGGGGGGTTCGAGCTCGCGCTGGGGTGTGACATCATCCTCGCTTCTGACCGGGCGCGTTTCGCCGATACCCACGCCCGGTTGGGGATCATGCCGGGTTGGGGCATGACGGTTCGTCTGCCGCGGCTGATCGGGTACAGCCGGGCCAAGGAACTTTCCTTGAGCAGCAACTTCCTCGACGCCGAGACGGCGGAGCGCTGGGGTCTCGTCAATCGCGTGATCCCCCACGAGGACCTGCTCGATGCCGCCACGACCCTCGCCGCCGAGATCGCCACGTCGGACAAGGCGACAGTGCGGGCGCTGAACCGAACCTATGACGCGGTGGCTGGTCTGGCCGACAGCGAGGGGTTGGCCCTGGAAAAGGCGATGGGCCGCGAGCACATGCGGTCTGTCACCCCTGCGGACATCGCAGCACGGCGCAGCGCCGTCCAGGAACGGGGCCGCAGCCAACAGAGCAGCTGAGGGCACTAGCCGGGCCTCAAGGGAACGATCGTCCGGTGATGCGGGTTTGGCTGACCAGTGAAGGTTCGAACCCTCGTCACCGCCTTTTCGGTACTGCTCGTCGCCTGTGGGGCTGACTCGACAGGCCGCTCCACGATCACGGCCGCACCGCCTCCCGAGACCACCACGACATCCGCGCCGCCGCCGACCACCCCCGGCCAGGTGGCGGCGGTCGTCGATCGCGGCCGACACGTCGTTCCGCTCGAGGACGTGCACTTCGACACGTTCGGGCAAGGTCCGCTGAGCCTGGCCGAAGCGACCGACCTCCAGATCGCGTCGCTGGTCGATGCCATTCCCCCGCTGACCGCTCCTCGATACGACACGGCCGTGGCCGGCGACTGGCTCGCCCCCGACGCCCTCGTGATCGGATACCGGTCCGAGGCCGGGGGTGCGTACGCGTACCCCCACATAATCCTGAATTCTCACGAGATCGTCAACGACGTGATCGACGATGTCCCGATACTGATCTCCTACTGCCCGCTCTGCCGGAGCGGGGTGGTCTATAACCGCCGCATGGACGACCGCGTGCTGGATTTCGGCAACACCAGCGCCCTGTACCAGAACGACCTGGTGATGCTCGACCACAACACCAACAGCTATTGGTGGCAGGTGGCGGGTCGAGCCATCGTCGGCGAGCTCTCGGGTGAGGTGCTCACCGCGCTCCCCTCCATCACGGCGACCTGGGCGGATTGGGTGGCCCTGCACCCCGACACCCAGATCCTCTCTCGCGACACCGGCTTCGGTCAGACCTTCACCAACGACGCGTTCGCCGGTTACGAGGCCCCGGTCGACGCAGGCCGAACCCCCTTCCCCGTCGACCCGGCCCACTTCGGAGACCGAAGACTCACTCCCGGGACCAGGATCATCGCGGTCGAGATGGGCGACGAAGCGATTGCGGTCGCGGTCGGTGCCCATCCCGGGTCGGCCCTCGCGCTGGATTTTGAGAACGAACCGGTCGTGGTGTTCGTCGACAAAAGCGGTCAGACCGCCGGGGCGTACCTCGCCTCGCTCGATGGCGAGGCGCTTCAGTTCGAACCGGTGGCTGGGCTGGAGGGACACTTCATCGACGGCGCGGCGACGACGTGGGACACCGCCGGGCGAGCGGTGGGCGGCCCTCTCGCCGGACGACAACTGACCGCCGTGCCATCGCGGTCCACGTTCTGGTTCGCGTATGTCGCGGTTCGACCTGATGTCGCCGTCCTCGAGGTGGACACGAACTGAAATTTAGGTGGCGGGTCTCGGGTTCCGTAGCGGATCAACAAAGCTGGAGAAACGCAGATGAGTGAACAGGTCGATGTGATCGTGATCGGGATGGGTCCCGGCGGCGAGGACGTTGGAGGCAAGCTCGCCGAAGCAGGGCTCGAGGTGGTCGGGATCGAGGCATCGTTGGTCGGGGGCGAATGCCCTTACTGGGGATGCATCCCCTCGAAGATGATGATTCGGGCCGCCAACCTGCTGGCCGAAGGTCGGCGCATTCCCGGCATTGCAGGCACGTCGACCGTAGAACCCGATTGGGAACCGGTGGCCACCCGGATCAAGGAGCAGGCGACCGACGACTGGGACGACACGGTCGCCGTCGATCGTTTCGTGGGCAAAGGCGGCCGGTTCGTCCGCGGCCGCGGTGCCCTGGTCGGCCCGAAGCGGGTGCAGGTCGGCGACACGATCTATGAGGCCCGCAAGGGCGTGGTGCTCGCCACCGGGACCACGGCGGCGGTCCCGCCGATCGAGGGCCTGAACACCGTCGAGTACTGGACGAATCACGAGATCATCAAAACCAAAGAGGTGCCGGCCTCACTCGTTGTGCTCGGGGCGGGCGCGATCGGCGCGGAGCTCACCCAGGTCATGGCTCGCTTCGGGGCCAAGGTCACCATCGTCGAGGCCGCCGACCGACTGGTGCCCCTCGAGGAGCCCGAGGCCGGCGAACTGCTCGCCGAGGTCTTCCGGGCCGAAGGGATCGACGTACGCGTCGGGCTGATGGCCAACCATGTCGCCCAGGACGGCCCCGAAATTGCCGTCACCCTCTCGGACGGGTCCGTCGTGAAAGGTGAACGACTGTTGGTCGCCACCGGGCGACGGACGAACCTCGCCGATCTCGGGCTGGATACAGTCGGGATCGATCCCGGCTCCCGGTTCCTCGACGCCGACGAGCACATGGTCCTCCAAAACGGGCTCTGGGCCGTGGGCGACATCGTCGGCCAGGGCGCGTTCACCCATGTGGCGCTGTACCAGTCGGCGATCGCCGTAGCGAACATTCTGGGGGAGGACAATCCCGGAGCCGACTATCGCGCTCTGTCCCGCGTGACGTTCTCGGACCCCGAGATCGGGTCGGTTGGTATCACCGAAGCCCAGGCTCGCGAACAAGGGCTGCCGGTCGCGGTCGCGCTCCAGAACGTGGCCCACACCGCCCGAGGATGGCTCCATGGGACCGGGAACGAGGGTCTGATCAAGCTGGTCGTCGACACCGACGCGGACATCGTCGTCGGCGCCACGTCGGCCGGCCCGCACGGGGGTGAGGTCCTCGGACTGCTCTCGCTCGCCGTCCACGCCAAGATCTCGACGGCCCAGATGCGCCAGATGATCTTTGCGTACCCCACCTTCCACAAAGGCATCGAGGACGCTCTGCGCCAGCTCTGAGCCCGGCCGCATGATTCGGTCGTGGTGAATTGGCTCCGGACACCGGCAGGGTGCGAGGTTGAGGTGTGACTGCATCACCGGTGAAGAGCGTCGCGGCGCACATACCCCGTCGAGCATGGATCGGGCTCGGTATCAGCGGCGCGGGCCAGGTGCTGTGGGCGTTCAACCTCACCGCCACCAATATCGCGTTCGACGAGATCGGCCGCGATTTCCCGGATGCCGGGGACGCGGTGATCGGGTGGGTCGCAGCCGTCTTTTTCATCGGCTCGGCCAGCCTCCTACTCATCGCCGGACGTCTCGCCGACCGGATCGGCCGCAAGAAGATCTTCGAGATCGGCCTCGGCATCTTCGCCCTGTCGGCGGTCGGGTCATTTCTGGCCCCAAACGTCTGGTGGCTGATCGGCGCTCGCGCCCTCGGGTCGGCCGGCGCAGCATGTGTCATCCCCGCAGGGCTCTCGGTCATCCTTCCCGAATTTCCCCGGGAGAAACACGGAACGGCTGTCGGGATCTGGGCGGCCAGCGGGCCGGTCGCCGCCACGATCTCACCGTCGGCTTCAGCGCTCATCCTTGGCGTGGCTAGCTGGCGGACGCTCTATCTGATCAGCGCGCCCATCGCGCTGATCGCCGCGCTCGCCGGTGGTTGGGTGCTCACCGAGTCCAAAGCCGAGGGCGAACCGGGTCCACTCGACATCGTCGGCGCCGCCCTGGGCACAATGGCCATCGCCGTGCTCGTCTTCGTGACCCTGCAGGGGGCCGATCTCGGATGGACCAACCCGCTCGTGGCCGGCGCGGTCATCGTGGCCGTGGCCTCCGGCTACCTGTTCGTCAAGCGATCACGAGCCCACCCCGAACCCCTGCTCGACCTCGACGTGTTCCTGCTCCCCCCGGTTCGTATCTCGAACATCGCAAACTTCTTGACCTCGACGGTCGGCACGTCCGCGTGGCTCGTCTGGCCGGTGTTCATGGACCGTGTCTGGGGCTTCGAAAAGTGGCAGATCGGCCTGGCCTTGACGCCGGGACCCATCGTCGCGGGCACCTCGACCATCCTGGCCGGCCGGTTGGTGGACCGTATCGGGTGGCGTCCGGTTCTATTGATCGGCTCAATCGTCGCGCCGCTTTCCACCCTCATCGCCATCCTGACGGTCAGCACCAGTGAGCGGTATTGGATTGCGCTGTTCCCGCCGATCGCGCTGTTCGGTATGGGCTGGGCCTTCGTCATTCCGCCACTGAACAGCGGCGTTCTGCGCCGGGTATCCGCCGATCTGTTCGGCCAGGTCAACGCCTCGTTCACCACGGTGCGCAATGTGGCTGGAGCGATCGGTATCGCGGTGGTCGTCGCCATGCTCGCCCGCGTCGACGACACCAACCCCATCTTCACCTACCGCCTCATCTTCATCATCTTTTTCGCCTCGCAGGTCGCCAGCCTCGTGGTCATCGGCCTGTTCTACACCGACGATGACGACCCGGGCTGAGCGGTCGAGCCGAACGGGGACCCTGTCGCCGGGCAGACCATCAGGCCGGCCCACCTGGGGTGCGCGAGGAGGCACCAGCGAGGAGGCGGAGGAGATCGAATTCCAGCTCGCTGGAGCGGCGACCGCTCACCGCCATCACGATGCTCGGCGTCACCCCGCTCAGATGCTCGATCGCTTGGACCGAGAGGCCAACCCCCCACCGCAGGGTGGCAAAGATGGTCCACCAGAGGTAGCTGTACGAGTCGAGATCGCCGCCCGCTTCGGCGTACGAGCGGGTGAGGGTCTCCGCTCGGGAAAACCCGCCGGCCACCTGAGCATCGTGGCCGAACCGCCAGGTTCGCACCGAAAACCAGCCGAGATCCTCGTGGGGGTCCCCGGTGTGGGTGCCCTCCCAGTCGAGCACCGCTCGGAGCCCATCCTCCCCCACGATCAGATTGCCGTTGCGGAAATCCGCGTGCACGAGGGTGTGCCCCGGGGGTGGGTTTGGCTGATTCTCGCCGAGCCAGCGCATGGCGAGCGCCCAGCTCGGCGAGGGACGTAACAGCCCATCGATCTTCTCGCCCAGCAGTTCGAGTGCGACGGTGCTCGGATCTCGATCCGGTTCGCGGCGCAGCGGTTCGGGCACGTCATGAACGGGCACGGAATGGATACGAGCCATGGCCGCCCCCGCCTGCGCCCCGACCAGTTCACCGATGCCGTGCTCCTCCACCAGGCGCAACACGCGGCGGGGCACGGTTTCCCCCTCGACCCGCCCGGAGATGAAGAAGGGTCGCCCAAACCAGGCCGGGTCCTCGCTCATCTCGAACAGGTGAGGCACCGGCGCCCCCTTCTGTTCGGCCAGCCGCAGCGCGGTCGTCTCCTCGACGATGCCCAGGACCATCGTGTCGGCGGGCGGAGAGATGGTGAGGACGAGGGGGAGGACCTCGCCGCTATCGGTCCGCGTGGCGTCGAAGAGGATGTTGCGGCGCCGGGCGCCGGCCGAGCTCTCGACCAGCCCACCGACCGAAACGGGCCCCCACTCCGATCCGAGGTACCCCTCGAGCGCGGCGGCCACCTCGCCGAGATCCTGGGCCATCACTCGGCTCCGCCCCGACCGGTCGGGTCGATGTCACCGGCGGAGTCGTACGTGTCATAGCCCGGCCGGGCGACCGTCAGCTTGTCGCGGGCCACCGCCTCCAGGACCGAGCGGGCCTGGTCCACGAACACCGGATCGGCGGCCGCAGGGTTCGCCAGGCGCTCGGCGAGGCGCCGGTTCAGCTCCAGCACGTCGACCCCCGGGTCCTCGCCCTGGAGCTCGTCGACGCCGACATCCAACAGGTCGATCAGCAGGTCCCGCTCGCGGCGGATCATGGCCGGCCCCAGCTCGAGCTCCCGCGCCACGATCGCCACCAGGTTGGAGGCCACCCGGCCGCGATACTGAGCCGGTCCGGTGAGGTTCGGCTGGACATCGGCGGCGAGGAACTCCCCCAACACGTCCAACAATTCGGTGGCAGTCGGTCGGTCCTGCATCCCCTAAACCTACGGCCCTCGAGCCCGCCACTCCGAAACCTCAACCCAGCGAGCCGCGCTCTGCTGCGGTGGACCCGAGATTACAGAGCCCGCAAGCCGGCCGTCACGCCTGCCGCGATGAGTACCACGACGACCATCGGTGCTCGTCGCCAGGCCGCGAGACCGGCCAGCCCGACCCCGATGACCCGGGCGTCGAGTTCGAGATGGCCCCGCGACGAGAAGGTCTGCACCGCGAACACGGCAGTCACGATGGCCAACGGGACGAGGTTGACGATCCGTGTCCACGGCGCACCGTCGGAAGCGGTGCCCACCCGCCGGGACAACACGAACATCCCCAGCGAGCGAGTGATGAGGTTTCCAATGGTGAAGACGAGCAGTCCCAACCAGCTCATCGTCTACTCCTGACCCGCCGCGCAGGTCGCGGGACCCTCACCGGCGACCGGGCGTAGCGGTCCGGGTGCGATCTTCGCCGCCACCAGCGCGGCTGCCGTCGCCAGGAGAAAGGGCAGACCGGCGGGCGCGAATGGGGTCAAGCCGAGGGCGACCAGCCCACCACCGACCGCCGCCACCGCGGTGTCGCGGCTGCGCATGGCCGAGATCACCGTGCCGACCAGCACGGCGGGGAACACGGCATCGAGCCCGATGCGGGAGGTGTCCCCGATAACGTTGCCGAGCAGGATGCCCACCGCGGTGCCGGCGAGCCAGCCGCCCCCCATCGCCAGCGCCGTCCGCCAATAGCTCCGGCGGGCGCTGGCCGGGTCCGGGGCGATGAGCGCGGCCGCGACCGCCGGCTCACCGGAGATCTCCATCGCCGCCAGCTTCTCCCAGACCTTCATGGGCCACCGGTTGGCAATGCTCATGGCCAACAAGCCGAACCGGGCGCTCACCAACAGGGCCGACACCAGCGCCGGCACAACCCCACCCCCACCCAGGATCACCGCCGCATAGGCCAGCTCACCGCTCCCCGAGAAGGCCACCACCGCAGCGAGCATCACGACTCCCGGGGGCGTATCGATCCCGATCATCACGGCGCTGACCGTGATGCCCACCGCAAAGGTGGCCCCCGCGAGAGCGATCAGATCAACGGCTCGGAGCTCGCCCTCGGGTGTGGTCACGAGTCTCGGAACTTAGCGCGCCCCACGACGAAGTGAGTGATTCGCCCTCAGCGCCCGGGATGTGCGTGGGCGAACACCGGCCACGGGAATTTGCGAGGTGGCCCGACAAATCTTGAGGGCGTCCCCGGCGGGCTCGGCATGAACGGGTGATTGCACTCAACGCCCTCAAGCATGTGTTCAGTACAGACGTAACACTCTGCGTGACCAATCGCACCACGAGCTTCGGAGGGCACTCCGAGCCTCAACCACCGGTTCTCGCCCGAGCCGACTCGGTCATGCCCGGTCTCGAATCCCGTCCCGCGCCCAGCGCGGTCCGGGACGAGACGACCGAGCGGGACTACAGCCCGCTGGTGCGCAGTGTCGGGTTGGCAGCGCTCGTACTGATCCTCACCAAAGCGGCCTCCTCGGTCATCTTCGCCAACTGGTGGGGAGGACGGGTCGAGATCCGCCTGCGCTGGTCGGTGCTCCCCCACCTCGCCATCTTCAATAACCGGCAAGGCTTCGTCGACGTCGTCACCTGGTCGACGGTGGTCGGAGTCGCGGCATCGATCATCGCGGTCGCCGGCGCCTATGTGTTCGTGCGCCGCCGCGACCGGGACCGCAGCATGCGCCTCGATGGCTGGGCCGCCGGTCTGGTGATGGCGGTACTGACCCTCGGACTGGAATGGCGCCGCCATCTGCTCGACCCGCCGGCCTTCATCCCCCGCTGGGCGGCCATCAGCCTCGCCGCTCTCGTGCTGGCCACCGCGGTGCACCTCATCGTGCGGCCACGCCGTGAGCCACCGGAACCGTCCATTGACGATCAACAGCCCCCAAGTTCAGCAATTTTCCAGCAATTCTCCCAAGAATCAAGGAGCAATCAGCCATGAAATCCAAAAGACGAATCACCCGACGGGTCGGTCTGGCTTCCGCAGCCCTGCTGGTGGCCGCCACCCCGGCGTTCGCCTCGATACTCACCGAGAACTTCATGGAAGCCGAGATCGACTCGATCGACGCCTGCTTCTCCAAGGTCGGGGGTGCGGACGTCGGTGCGCACGGGAAGGCCGTAGTCGGTTTCGTTGGCGATGCCACCCAGTTCCGTGACGTCGACGGGTCGGTTAACGACGCTGCCGTCGATGAGGCCAACGAGGTCAAACTGCTTCAGGAGGACGTGACGGTCACCGGGATGATCGGAGACCGGGTCACCTACACCGACGTGGTCCGCTATCAGAACACCTGCGACGAGGACATCCTCATCAGTCTGAACCTCACCGAAACTGATGGTGACTGGGCCGACCGCACGGCCAAGGTCTACCTCTCCCAGAACGCAGCCACGGCGCCCGAGCTCGACGTCGCCGACCCCGTCGCCGTCGCCGACGCCGACATCGTCACCGACGCCGCCCACTGGGACCAGGCTCCCCTGCACGTCGACCCGGACGGCGTGATCACCAACGCCCGGACCACCGAAGTTCTGCTGCCCACGGGCCAGGAGCTCCGCGGTGCCTTCGTAGTCGCCACCGGCGTCGACGCCTCGACCACCGACTCGGCCATCCTGCGGTGGACCGCAGCCGCCCGCCGGGCAACAACACCCACACCGTCGCCCGGCCTCTAGGGCACGCCCTCGGCGATCGGCCCCTCGCACCACCATAGATATTGACCGGCGGGTCCCTCGGACAATGAGGTCCGAGGGACCCGCCCGTTTTGGCCTCGCTTCGGCCAGGCGTGGGCCCGACATCCCATCGACGGACGTCTTCAGCCAGGAAACCGGTGTCGAGCGTCACCAGAACGTGATGATTCTGCATCTCTCAAGATTTCTTGAAATACCAGGTCAGACCGAATATTTGCTGGGACCCTAGTCATACGCACAGATCTCGGTTACGTTCGTAACGTGATCGCAATGCTGAGGCGACGGATCACGCTGCTCCTCGGGGCGATCCTGCTGTGCGGGGTTGTCGCAATTTTCCGACCGGTGCGCGCTGACTCTGTGACCGCCACCTTCCACCCCGAAAAGATCGACGTCCTGGCCGGTTCAACCCGGGGCGACGTCAGCGCTCTCCATACCCGCGACGTGGCGCCGTCAACCCCCGAGGGCCAGGCGGGCGCCGACGAGGTCGTGCGGTTCCAACCCACCCCGGAAGGTCACCAGAGCCGCCTCGACATTGCGGTTCCCAGCGCCATCAGCGACCTTGCCCGCACGTCGATCCGCCTGGACCTGGGCTATCTCATCACCCCCGGCTCGGATTGGCAGCTCCTGTTGTTCAATCGGTGTATCGATGATTGGACCATGGCCGCACGGCTCGTCCCCCCGCGATCGGGCTGGGCGTTCGACCAGTACCGGGTCGCCCGCCCAGCCTGCTACCTGTCGGGCGACCGGATCAGCATCCGGCTCGACGGTGACCCCACCGGACCCGGTGTCCTCGACTATCTCGCGGTCGCCATCGAGACGAACACCGCCGACGATGGTCCGGCCTCGGCCGACCCGGGCGCATGGTGGCAGCCAGGACCCGGGGTGAGCTGGCAGTGGCAGGAGACGACGCCAGTGAACACCGACCTCGAGGTCGACATGTACGGCATCGACCTGTTCGCCGCGACCAGCTCGGAGATTCATCAGCTCCAGACCGATGGCCGCGTCGTGATCTGTTCCTATGACGCCACCACGGTCCTGCCCAGCGATCCTGATGCCAGCGCCTTTCCCGCCCGTTCGGTGGACCGGAAGGGTCGGATCGATCTTCACCGCTGGCGAGAGCTTCAAGGGCCGCTGAGGGGACGGATCGAACGAGCGGCGGCCGTGGGTTGCGACGGGATCGCCCCCAAGGGTGCCGACGCTCATCTGCGGGACGCGAGGTTCGGGGTCACCGAGCAACTCTCGTTCAACACGTGGACGGCCAGGTCCGCCCATCGGCTGGGCTTGTCGATCGGGCTGCGCGAAGCCCTCGGCCAGGTACCGGCGCTCGTCAACCATTACGACTGGGCACTGAGCATCCAATGCTCGAACATCCGTGAATGCGCCGCCCTGTCCCCGTTCATCGACAACGACAAGGCGGTGCTGGGACTCTCGTTCGGCGAGCACCGAGATGGCTGTGGAACCGGCGCAGCACTGGGCATCGACTGGATTCGCAAGAACGACTCCCTCGATGCCTGGCGCCGCTCCTGTGACATCTGAGCTCGCGTCCACCAAAAGTGGGGCCTTCTCCTAAGGCCCCCACCATTCCCCGATGAGATAGGGGGTTGTCCCCGATTCGATACCGCCCTCGCTCCGGTTGAATGTACTCATCACCGAGCGGCACGGGGCCGGCGGGACGAAACCCCCTGGAGGGGCCATCATGGAGAACATCACGATCAACGAGATCAACGCACTCGGCGATGTGGATCTGGATCAGGACATCGACAACGACAGCGTCATCGCCACCGGCGGTGGGGTCGCCGTGAACGGTGATGTCGACGACAGCGTCGTCAACACCGGGGTGAACACGGGAGTGATCGCCGGAGACGATGTGGATCTCGACGACAGTATCGTGGGCAGCGGGAACATCCAGGCCAACAACACCGAGGCCGGCGCGCTGGCCATCGGGGGCGACGCCACCAACGCCATCGGCGAGAACGTGAACCTCGGCTCAGGCACCCTGGTCGACACCGCGGCTCTCGGCGATGCGCAGGTCACCGTCGGGGACGGCAACGAGGTAGCCGGTGACACGGACGTCGCCCTCTCCGGAGTCGACGGACCCCTCAACCTCGCGATCGGTGACGACAACGCTCAGCAGGGCGTCGAAGACAACTCGACGACGATCGAGGACTCCTTCAACACCGATGCATCGGTCAACGACAGCTTCAACACCAGCGTCGCCGACAGCTTCAACACGGCGATCGAGGACAACGACACCGTCACCGACACCATCGCCGACAGCTTCAACACCTCGACTGAGGACAACGACGTGTTGTCCGAGAGCGTGTCCATCGAAGAGCGGTTCACCAGCGTGTTCGAGGACAACGACTCGTTCACCAGCGTCAGCGAAATCGACCTCGAAGAGGTGGGCATCCTCGGCGACGCCAACGACGTCGATCTCGACGGCTGAACCCCCCTGGCCCCGGTGGTCTACAGGGCCGCTGCGCCTGACCACATGCTGATCGCCCGGAGGGTATCCGCCCTCCGGGCATCGCCATGTCCGGACCCAATTGCCCGGGCCGCACCCGAACCCGCCAATGGCGGCTAACGTCGTGGACTCGAACGGGCAACCGAAGAGCAGCGAAAGATCCATGGCCGACCCCGACCTCGTCATCGCCGCCCACCAGGGAATGGCTCTGGCGGTGTGTTTCACCCCCGATGGCAAGAGGATCCTCTCGACCGGAGTGGACGCCACGACGGGGATCTGGTCTGCGGACGGCGAGCCGGTGGGCCGACTCAAGGGCCACACCCGGAGTGTGAACTCTGTGGTCACCACCGCCGATAGCGCCATGGTCGTGACCGGATCCACCGATGGGACCGTACGCTGCTGGTCCCTGGCCGACGAGCGCGAGGAGCTGGCTATCCATGCTCACCGTCGCCCGGTCGCCCGGGTGGCCATTTCCCCTGACCAGTCGATCATCGCCAGCGCGTCCTATGACAGCCGGGTCCGTCTGTGGTCCTTTGAGACCGGTGAGCAACTCGCCGACCTCAACGGCCACCCCAAAAGCGTGACGGCGTTGGCGTTCAGCCCGTCCGGCGATCTGCTCGCCTCCGGGGGGTTGGGCGGCGACGTGGTCGTGTGGGACCCGGCGACCGGCCGAGAGGTGGTCCGCCTCGGGGGACATGACGTCGTGGTCGCGGGAGCGGCCTTCGTCGACGCCGGCACCTTGCTCTCGCTCGGCTACGACAGCGTTCTGCACACCTGGGACACCACCGACTGGACCGAGAGGCACCGCGAGCCAATCGGGGATACCTCAGGCTTTTCTCTCTCGCCCGACAATCGCCGGCTCGCGCTGAGTAGCGACCATCACCTCCGGGTGATCACCCGTGATTGGGAGGTCCTCGCCGATCATCAGCTCGAGGTCAAGGGGGTCTACGGCATGGCCTGGGCCGCCGACGGCCAACGGTTGGCCAACGCCGGGGCGGACGGGTGGGTCCGAGTCTGGGGCTGACATCCGGGTGACCAATCCACCCCTGCCTGCCATCGGCACCAGCTATTTCTGGAATCACCAAAGATGATGACCGGTTTCTGAGGGGCTACCGTTTGGTCGTGCGTAGATCGAACGATGTTCTGGGTGACGCCCTTGTTCGGCGCCACGACGAGCTGATCGACACCCGCCGCTGGCTTCATCAACACCCCGAGCTCGGCCATCATGAGTACGGGACGACGGCGCTCATACGCGACCGGCTTACCCGGCTTGGGCTCGGAGAACGGTCAGCGGGCACCAAGACCGGCGCCGTGTTCGTCCTCGACGGAAAACGGCCCGGCAAGACCGTCCTGCTCCGGGCGGACATCGACGCGCTACCCGTCCACGAAGAGCTCGATGTCACCCATCGCTCCCTGACCGACGGGGTCATGCACGCGTGCGGTCACGACGGGCACACGGCCATGCTCCTCACCGTCGCTACCGTCCTCGCCGAACGAGCCGACGATCTGGACGGGAGCTACGCATTCGTCTTCCAGCCCGGCGAGGAATGCGGCGACGGGGCGAGACGGATGATCGAAGGGGGCCTGCTCGCCGACCTCGAAGCCGATGCCGCCCTGGGCTGCCATCTCAGTGTCGGCGCTCTTCCCACGGGCACCATCGCGCTGCGCTCGGGGCTGGCCTTGGCCGACACCCATCTCATCGATCTCGAAGTGCGGGGGCTACCCGGCCACGGCGCGCAGCCCCGTCGTGGCGGAGACGCCATTCTGGCCACCGGCACCCTCATCACCCGCATGTCCCGCATCGTGGCCGACCTCAGCTATGACCGTGTGGCCTGTGTGTGTACCTGCGGGGCGCTACACGCCGGCTCGGCGGCCAACATGATCCCTGAGCTCGCCACGATGAAGGTGACACTGCGGACCTTCACCGAGACCCAACATCAGGTCGCCGTGGACCGGTTGGCGGTGCTCGTCGACGAGATCATCGACCGCTTTCAGGTGGCCATCACCGTTACGACCGCGGGGCGTCTCCCCGCGGTGACCAACGATGCAGAGGCCACCAGTACTGTTCGCCGCGCCGCAGAGACGGTCCTCGGCGCGGATCGGGTCCTGCCCTCACCCCCCGTCACCCCGGGCGATGACATGGGAGAGTTCCTCGCCAGATTGCCCGGGTGCTACTTCCATATCGGGGCGACGCCGACCACGGGGGCCGCCCCCCACCACAGTGCATTGTTCGATATCGACGAGCGGGCTCTCGACATCGGCGCCCGAGTACTCCTGGAGGCAGGCCCGGCCTTGGCCCGAGCGGCGAGGCCGAAGCGGCACACTTGATCCATGACCGACCCGGCGAGCTCCGACGAGGGCTATACCGACCATCCTCCACCACCCGATCATCCAGCCGAATGGGTCGAGCTCCAGCGGTGGGCCGGACCCTGGCCCGACGATGACCGAGATGCCAACTTCAAACACGATGTGGCGCTCTATTGCCGACTCGATCCGCTGTCCACCCTCACCAATCTCTCGGGCGCCACCAACATCCCGGTCGGGGCCCTGAGTCGGTACATTCTGGCCAAGTGGGCGGCGGCGGGAGCCGAGGGACTTATGACGATCGGGGCGTCGGCGCTCAACCGAATGACGGAGACAATCGACGCCGCGGAAGCGGAGGGCTCTGACGAGCACCGGCTCCGCGCCTATCACGATCTGGCCGCTCAGATCGCCTGGCTGCGCTACCCGATCGATCATCCGGAGGTGTACCCGTAGCCGACCCGCCGAGTCGGACACTAACGTCCGGTGCACCCAGCTCACCGCGCCCAACCGTGGCGCTCGCTCCCACCGGAGCGTCCGCATCGACCGAGAGGGAACCGCATGAACATCGATGTCTCCACGACAGCCCTGCTGGCCATGGACCTCCAGCACGACATCGTCAGCACCGAAGGCAAGTTCGGCGCTGGTGGCCTCGGTGCCGCGATCGCCGAAGCCGGCACCCTCAACCGGGTAGCCGCGGCGCTCGCCGCCGCCCGAGCGGCCGACATGGAGGTCATTCATGTCGGCGTGGCGATCCGCGACGGATTGATGCCGAACATCTCGGCCGGATTGTTCGCCGGGGTCATGGAGTCCGGGGCCTGCCGGGCCGGTGGCGAGGGCGCCGAGTTCGCACCCGAGGTCGCGCCGATCGACGGCGAGCTCGTCGTCATGAAGGCCGCGGTCAGCGGCTTCGCCGGCACCGAGCTCGACGCTCACCTGCGCAACCGAGGCATCCGCAACCTGGTCCTCACCGGGGTGATGACCAACTTTGTGGTGGAGGGAACAGCCCGCCAAGGGGTCGATCAGGGCTTTGCGGTCACCATCCTCCGCGACGGGTGCGCCAGCGCCACCGAGGACATGCACAACTTCTCACTGACCGTGCTCGAGATGCTGACCGCCCAGGAAACGGTCGCGGACTTCGTGACCGCGCTGGGCTAGATCGGGCTCGGGCCGCCCGACACCCGAGCCGGTCTCAGCGGGCGACCAGCTCCAGGCCGGCGCGGTCGACGACGGTGACCCGACCCCTACCGAGCCTGAGGATGCCAGCCCTCTCCGCCCATTTGAGGCGGCGGTTGGCGGTCGACCGGGTGGTCCCGGCCATCGCAGCGATGTCGTCCTGCCTGAAGGGGATGGGCACCGCGTCGCCATAGATGCCATCGAGATACAAGACGGTTCGCATCACCCGGATGTCCGCGCTGACATGGAGAGCTTCCAACAGCTTGGTGGTCAGATTCCTCACCCGCTCGGCGAGCACATCGATCAGAAACCGATCGATAGCAGGGTGAGTGCGCCGCAAGCGCTCGACGTCGTGCATCAACAACACTCGAGTCTCCGCGTGTTCGATCGCGATGATCGACGCCGAACGACGCGCATCGCGATCGAACAGGATCATCTCGCCGAAGACCTCACCCGGGCCCATGATCGACAACGCCGCCTCATCACCCAGCGGCGTCGACGCACGAGCCATGAGCTTCCCCTGGGCGATCATATGCAACCCGTCTCCGGGATCCCCCTCGTGGAACACCACCTCCCCGCGGCGGTACCGACGTCGCCCCATCCGCTGGAGGATCTCGCGCCGGTCGTCCTCGGAGAGCCCGGCCAGCAGCGGCCAATCCATCACGCACCTCCTGATCTCGACCAAAAGCTAATCGAACCGAGGTGGGGTCGGGGCAGTCGGTGGGGAGGTACGCCAAGTGTCACACTGAGGGTTCATACGGGCCAAGAGGAGAGCTGATGTCAGAACGCGTGATGGTGACGATGAACGAGAACGGTGTGGCCGACGTCCGCCTGAACCGTCCCGAGAAGATGAACGCCTTCGACACCAAGATGTTCAAGGCGGTCGCCGAAACCGGTGAGCGCCTCGCCGCCGAACCGTCGCTGCGAGCGGTCGTGCTCTCGGGTGAGGGGCGGGGTTTTTGCGCCGGAATGGACTTCTCCGCCTTCCAAGGGATGAGCGACCGTGACGACGACAAGGAGCGGGGGAGCGGCCAGAAAAAGGGCACCATCTTCGACACCGACGGGCGCATCACCCATCTGGGCCAGCAGGCGGCATGGACCTGGAACGAGATACCGGTTCCCGTCATCGCGGCCATTCACGGTCATGCCCTTGGCGCCGGCGCGCAGGTCGCCCTCGGTGCCGATATCCGCATCATGGCCCCGGACGCCCAACTCTCGATCCTGGAGATCCGCTGGGGGCTGACCCCCGACATGACCGGCACGGTGAGCCTTTCCCGCCTGGTCGGCATGGACGTGGCCAAGGAGCTGGCGTGGACCGGCCGCATGGTCGGCGGGGTCGAGGCCAAAGAGCTCGGGCTGGCCACGCGCCTGAGCGACACCCCCCGCGAGGATGCGCTGGCGCTGGCCGAGGACATCGCGGCCAAGAACCCTCACGCTATTCGGGGGGCAAAGGCGATGTTCAACGAGATCGACCAACTCGACCTCGCCCAGGCGTTCGAGACCGAACGCAACGTCATCGGCTCGTTGATCGGCTCACCAAATCAGACCGAGGCCGTGCGGGCCTTCTTCGACAAGCGGCCGCCGGAGTTCAACGACCCCGACCAGTGACGGGGTTCTCGGCCGGCACAGCTCTATCCCGCACAGCTCTATCCCGCGCGATAGATGCCGGGTTCGATCTCGGTCACCGCTCCGTTCGGCACGAGGCGGGCGAGATGCATCGCCGCTGATCGGCTCTCCGCCTCGTGGACCCAGCCCAGCTCGACATGGGGGCGATAGATGAAGCGATGGTCGGCGATCTGGTCGAGGGTCTTGGGCTCCGCCAGCATCTCGAGCAGGGCCTGGTCACGACGATCGATGATGGCCTGATATTCGGTGATCCGTTCGCGGAACTGCTCTCGACCCTCGACCACGAACTTGTGGTGAGCGGTCACGAACAGGTCGGCGTCGATCGTCTTGCATGCTTCGATGCTGGCTTCGAAGTCATCGAGGTCCGACCAGGCATCGCCGTAATAGGGCCCGAATCCCGTGAGGTCGATGTCGGCGACGTACATCACCGATTCGGGCTCGATGAGAAACCCGCAATGGCCCCTCGTGTGCCCGGGGAGGTGGACGACGGTCAGGGTGCTGTCACCCACGTCGAACACGTCCCCGTGTTCGAAGCCGGAGGCGTCGGGTCGGGCGACATAGCTGAACTCGTCGAGGACCGTTTCGCGGAACTCTGCGTCGGCGGCGGCCCCCATCCCGTATATCTCCATGAGCCCGTCGAGGTTCCGGATCGCTTGCACATCGGCCTCGTGAGCATGGAAGTGGGCATCGTCGAACAGACAGTTCCCCGCCACATGGTCTTCGTGCCCATGGCTGTTGAGCACCCGGTCCACCCGCTCGGAGATTCCCCCGGCGGCCACGAGCGTGACACCGGGATCGATGAGCAGGGTCTCATCGCGGCCCTGCAACAGCAGGGAGTTGACGGCCGGGTACAACCCTCGGTCGGCGCCGGCCAGAATCGTGGCCCGGCCGACCCGGAGGTCGTAGGTCTCGTCTCGCGGGGTGATCAACTGGGTCCTCTCGCTCATCGTTCAGCAACCACCGTCACGGCGGACGAAGGTCGGGGTGTCGGGGCGGGACCGGTCGGCGCTGTACCGATATCCCATCCCGTCGAACTCGGTAAGCGCCCGAACCGACTTGATGCGCTCCCGAATCATCCAGCCGGCCATGGCCCCTCGGGCCCGCTTGGCAAAAAAGCTCACGATTCGATAGTCCCCATCGGCTTTGGCATCGAGGAACACCGGCGAGATGACGCGGGCGTCGAGCAGTTCGCCCCGCACCGCCCCGAAGTATTCATTGGAGGCAAGATTGACGAGAGCCGCCGTTCCCGGGCTGGCCGCTACATCCTCTTGGATGCGGTGGGTGATCGTATCGCCCCAGAACTCATAGAGGTTTGCGCCCGCGCTGGTCGCCAGCCGGGTACCCATCTCCAGCCGGTACGGCTGCATCAGGTCGAGGGGACGGAGCAGTCCATACAGACCCGAGAGGATACGGAGGGTCTTCTGGGCATGGGTGAAATCCCGTTCGGAGAACGTGGAGGCCTCCATGCCGAGATAGACGTCGCCGGCGAAGGCCAGAACGGCGGGGCGGGCGTTCTTCGGGGTGAAAGTCGGGTCCCAGTCCTGAAAGCGCTCGAAGTTGGCCTCCGCCAGCGGCCGGGAGATTCCCATCAGGGTCTGAAGGTCGTCCGGCGACTTCTCGACCATGACCGACACCAGCTCCGACGAGCGATCGAGCATGGTCGGCAAGGTGTGTTTCCGGGTCGCCAGAGGCGATTCGAAGTCGAGCGACTTGGCTGGGGAAATAACGGTCAGCACCCGTCCATTGTTATCGCGATGGACAGCTTCGAGCACCGCAAGCGATTCGCGACCCGGTTCCGGCCTTGCGAACCATCTCCTGGCTTCAGGGTTCGAGGATCACCTTGCGGCTCGGCGTATCGCTGCTGACCAGGGCAAACGCCACGGCGGCGGCGTCGAGCGGAAACCGGTGGCTGATCATGGTCGTGGCGATCTCGGGGCGCCGGGCCAACAACGCGGCGGCCGAATCGAACGAGCGGCCCGCCGCGTGGTGACCATAGAGGGTGCCCCAGATGACGGTCAGTTCCTTCGCCACGAACGGCGTGACCGCAATCGTCTTGTCCGTGTAGTAGCCGGCCACGAGCAGGAGAGTGCCGCCCGGTCGGGCCGCTTTGGCCGCCCGGTGGATCGAACCCTCGGACCCCTCGCCTTCGATCACGATGTCGTATCGGCCCGAAAGCCCGATGCCCGCACCCAGTCGTTCGGCCGCCTCGAGCAGATGATCTTCGGGGGTGTCGACATCCACCCGGCATCCCCTCCAGAGCGCGGCCGCGGCTCCGAGTAGTCCGAAACCGGTGCTCCCTCCGCCGACCACCGCCACCCGCATTCGCGACTCCAGCCGGGCGAGGGCCAGGGAGTGCAGATGGATGGCGAGGGGCTCGCACAGAGCGGCGTCGCCCACGGGCAGCCCCGCGGGGAGGGGGACGAGGCACCGTTCGGGCAAAATGATCTCGTCGGCCATTCCCCCATCGAACCCGACGCCGGCGATCATCGCGTAGGACCGTTCGCACCAGTGGTAGTCACCGACCAGGCAGTCCTCGCAACGACCACAGGGTTTCAACGGCTCGATGGCCACCGGGGTCCCGTCTTCGGTGACGCCGGAGAACTCATGGCCGAGGGTCTGAGGCAACGCCCCGAGGCGGGACAAGTGGATGTCGGTCTGGCAGATGCCGATCGAGCGCGGGCGGACCCGCACCCCCTCTCCCGACGGATCCGGCACCTGCACCACAGCAATACCGTCTTCGGTTGACCGCACCGCCCTCATCACGACGCGGCCGATACGGCCGGTACGGGACCACACAGAAGCCGCGCACCCAGCCCGTAGTCATGCTCGCGGTATTGGCCGTCGTCGTTCACGGGCCGCGAGTGTAGATCCCGCAGGCACGACCCACCCTCCTCGGCGACGCGGCATCGCCGTGCCATACGATGCGGCCAGGCTCGTTCCCTCGGCGATCGGACATCTCATGGTTCCCACCCACACCGCGCAGCGCCTCCACCATCACGCCTATGTGGTCGCCGACCAGGAGACCACCCGGGCCTTCTACGAGGACGTGCTCGGCTTCCCTCTCACAGCTACCTGGTGCGAGGTCGAAACGGTTCGGGGCCGGGAGCGCACGTACTGCCATACCTTTTTTGAGCTGGCCGACGGTTCGGCGCTGGCCTTCTTCCAGTTCGCGGACCCTGCCGATCAGGCGGAGTTGGCCCTCGAATCGGGCGCCTCGTTGAACCATGTGGCGCTGGCGACGACCCGGGAACAACAGCACGGTCTGGGGGAGCGGCTCGACCGGGCCGGCATCGAGCACCGGGTGATCGACCACGGATACTGTGTCTCGCTCTATGTCCTTGATCCCGACGGCTTGACCGTGGAGCTCACCGTCGACGCCGACAATGCGGCCCAGCTCGCCGAATGGCAGCGAGGGGTCGCTCGCGCCGAGCTCGATCGCTGGCTGGCGGGCGACCACACGCCCAACAACAACGTCCGGCCCCCTACCCAGCCCGCGCCATAGCGGAACAACCGGCCAACCCTCGCCGCAGCCTTCGGAATGGCCAGACTCGTTCCGACCGGTCAGTGTGGACCCAACGACCGAACCACCAGGGGAACCACCAATGCCGTACATCACCGATCGCATCGCCCACGACGCTGATGCGCATGTGTTCGAGGCGCCGGACTGGCTCGACGGGTTCCTGACCGACAACCAACGTCGTGATCTGGCCCCCTACCTCCAGCTGAACCCCCACACGATGGCCGAGGTCGAAAGCCAACGAGCCGGGTACCGGGATGATCCATACCGGGCTCGCGACGAAGCCGAGATCACCCTGCGCAAGAACTTCCAAGCACTCGGGGCCATCGATCGTGAGGAGCGCCCGGCGGCGATCGACTTTTTGGGTGTGGCGAGCCAGCTCATGTTCACCACGGCCGGCCTGCGCATGCTCGGCGCGGCCGAAGGCCAACCCGATCCCGCGGTGGTCTCCACCCTGAACCGGGCTCACAATGAAGCGATGGTCGAGTTCTGCTCGGTCGATCGCCGGCTGCTCCCCGCGTTGGCAGTAAGCCTGCACGATCTCGACACCGCGCCGGGTCTGGCGACCGACGCGATCGACATGGGCGCCGCGGCGCTGATGGTCCCCTCGGCCTGCCCGTTGAACCATGGGCCGACGCATGTCCGACTCGACGGGGTCTGGGCCCAGGCCGAGGCGGCCGGCATCCCGGTGGTGTTCCATGTCGGTGGCGGTACCGCCATGAACCCGACGTACAAGAAGAACGGTCTGCCGCCGGTCAAGGATTTCATCGGGGGCGACGACAATTTTACCTCGGTGTCCTACATGGCCATCCCCGAGGCCCCGATGCAGACGCTGGCGACCATGATCTTCGACGGGGTCCTCGACCGGTTCCCGGACCTCAAGATCGGGGTCATAGAGATGGGCGCCTCCTGGGTTCCGGGCTGGATGAGATCGATGGATTCGTCCGCGCACGCCTTCGTCAAGAACGAGGAACGGCTGAGGAGTCTTTCCCTGCTCCCGTCCGAGTATGTCCGCCGCCAGGTGCGCGCCACCCCCTATCCCCATGAGCCGGTGGGATGGATCATCGATCAGGCCGGACCCGAGGTGTGCTTGTTCAGCACGGATTACCCCCACATCGAAGGGGGCCGCCAACCGGTCAAACGCTTCGACGCCAGCCTCGACAACGAAGGGATAGGCGGCGCGGCTCGGGAGGCGTTCTACCGGACCAACTATGAAGACCTGATGGGTTCGGCGCTCGAGGTCCTGTAGCGGCCGGGGTTTTCCGACTACACGATGGTGGCCGATACCGTTCGACGCCATGACCTCCGCCGCCGACCCCTTCCTCGCTTTCGACGAGGCCATCGCGCTCGAGACGGTCGGCGATGGCCGACTGCGAGCCGACATCGCTCCCGGTTGGGACATCCGGGGCAATCCGCACGGCGGGTATCTCCTGTCGATGGTCGTGGCCGCGGGGGTCGGGGCCATCGAACAGAACGACCCGATATCGGTCGCCGCCAACTATCTTGCCCCTCCCCGTTTCGGTGAGGCCGATCTGGTGACGGAGGTCATCCGGGCCGGTCGACGCCAGAGCACAGTCGAGGTTCGCCTCGGACAGGCCGGAACCGAGTGTGTCAGGGCGGTCATCACCTATGGGACTCTCAGCGACGAGTCACCGACCCTGTGGGGCTCCGATGTCGTGGCCCCGCCACTGCCCACTCCGGATCGTTGCGCCGATCTCCAGGCGGTGATCCGCGAGGAGGGTGAGGACGTCCGGCTCCACGAGCGAGTCGAGTTGAGGTTGCACCCCGAAACCGGTTGGATCCGAGGCAAGCCGTCGGGTGTGCCTCAGTTCGACGGCTGGCTGCGATTCGTCGACGGGCGCGAGCCGGATCCCTTGGCCCTGTTGTTGTACTCCGACGGGTTCCCTCCATCGATCTTCGAGGCGGTCGGACTCGACGTCGGACATGTGCCCACCGTGCAGCTCACCACCCATCTGTTCGCTCGCCCCGCGCCGGGCTGGGTACAGGCCCGGTTCCGCACGCGGGTACGGGGTGGAGGCTTCGTCGACGAAGACGGAGAACTCTGGGACAGCACCGGACGCCTCGTCGCCACCACCCGCCAACTCGCCCTCGTACGCGACTAGAGCCTCACACCCCTGCGGCTTCGTACCGGGTGCGCGGCGTAGACAGTTCATCAGGAACATCTCGCCATCGGGTCAAGGTAATCGAACATGTGCACCCCTATCACAGGTTCTAGACTTATCTTCATGGCGGCGGACAATTCGGCGACGAGCTCGACGATCAACTTGGCGATGCGCTCTTCGGTGACCGGTCGGGTAGAGGGTCGTTCCCGTGGGGTGGCGGGTGGCGCGATCGGGGGCACGATCGTCGCCAATGCGCTGGACACTCCACCCGATCCGACCACCGAGCCTATCGAGGCCCGCTCCGCGGCTCAGCGCCGCGCCGACGCTCTCGTCGACCTCGCCGCCGGCACCACCGAGGCTGCCACCGAAGACCGCGAACCGGTCGAGGATCCCGCGGACCAACAAGCCGACCCGGTCCCCGGCGACCGAGACCCCAGCGCCCCGACCGGGGCGGCCCGTCCGACGGGGCGGCGTACCACGTCGCTCACTCTCGACGCCCTGATCGACATCGCCACCCTCGAAAACCGCCCGGGCCTCGACCTCCGACAACACCTGGACCCGCATCCCACCCCCACCAACACACCCCCGTTCCGAGAGATCCCCACCAGCACGCGTCTAGACCACGGGCCACACCCCTGACCCACCCACAACGGCATAGCAACCCGCCAAAAGACGGCCCCGGGCTAAGCCCGAGGGCCGGATTGGCGCGCCCGTCACCAACCCCCGCACGGTATAGACATCGGCGGCGCCGTTCGTTCGCCAGAACGCACGAGCCAAGCTCCCCGTAGGGGGAGCCGGCGACGAGGGGAGTCGAGGTCCGTCGCATTCAGGATCTGCTCGGCGCCTTCCCCGCCACCAGCAAGCATCAACATTGCTTGGGTCAACGCCGTGCCCCGGGCATGGGTCGGTGCCCGCTCACCGCTAGGGGACACCGCCGCCGACAACGAAGAACCAAGCTCGAGACGGTTTGCGAATCCTCTGTGTCGCTTGTCATCAGGATTTGGCCAGCTCATTCATCAGGTCCTCGGGGCGTGGCACTCTGACTCTTGGAGGTAGGCAGGTCATGTCCGAACGCAGGTACCAAGTATTCGTCAGTTCGACCTTCCTGGATCTTCAGGAAGAACGCTCCAAGGTCATCGAGGCCCTACTAGGGATGCAGGCGTTCCCGGCTGGCATGGAGCTCTTTCCCGCATCGGACGAGAGCCAGTGGGAGCTCATCAGGCGCGTCATCGACGACTCCGATCACCACATCGTCATCCTTGGTGGGCGCTACGGATCTCAGGCCCCGGACGGCCTCAGCTACACCGAGAAGGAGTATCGCTACGCGGTTGAGACCGGGACTCCTGTGCTCGGCTTCGTGCGGGCCGACCCTGGAAACGTTCCTCTCACGTACTCCGAGACGGACACCGAGAAGATCGCCGGCCGAAGGGTGGGTACGTGGCTCCGACGCCATGACACCCGAGGTGCGTGAGGAGATAGTCCGGCTAAGGGAGAATCTTCAGGCGTCTCAAGAAGAGATGGCTTCGCTTTCCAGAAGCACGGTCGACCCGAACCTGAAACAGGGAGACGACCTGTTCGAAGTCGAGTACAGGATAGAGAAAATCGGGCCGTATCCGAACCCGGTATTAGCGCATTCAGTTGGAACGAAATTTTCAGGACCGTTGGCCCGCTCATGTTCGACGAGGCATCTGAGGCCACGCTCGTGCGCTCCATCGGGCGCTCCATCGGGCGCTCTGGCGAGGAGCGTGAAGGGCTCAACCCCGTCGTCGACCATGCATTTCTGAAAGTCCTTCCCGACTGCTTTCAACAGATCAAGGTCCAGCTGTTGGCGCTCGGTTACGTCGAGCGCAGTCGGCGGCAACGGTCGGTCAAGGACACCGCGACTTACCGGTCACTCACCAGGGTTGGCGAGCACACCCTCATGACGCTTCGGACACTGCGGTGCCAAGCGCAGGGCGACTAGTGCGGGGGCGGCGCGACCCGTCAATACAGTGACATCGAGGCATGAGGGAGCATTCACTAGCTCATCGCTGACTCGAAAGAGTCCCCCAAGATCAAGTTGTTGTTTGCGGAGGAACTCTCGGCTGAATCGTTCGGACGACATGGTGAGTGAGGTTGGCTGCGCTCGGATGCCCTTCGGCTCGCAGCGTCTCGGCAATACTCGCTGCGGTGGCTCCCATTGGCATGGAATTCGAGCATCCACTCGATGGTTTCAGGTGCGTGTCTGCGGCTGGTGCCTGGCGGGAGCGTCGTCGGAGGCCGCCCAGACACCCCCCGATCATTTGGGCGCAGCACCACTTAGCCGCCAACCCGGCCCTGCTCGCTCCAAAGGACCTCGGTCACCATGCCTCGTGTTGGGGCCCAAGCAAGGCTGGTCACGCGACCTTCGCCATGGTGGTGAGCGGGCTGGCTACGGGTCGAACATCCGGACCTGGTCGTCGAGTGGTAGCGGGACAGGGAGAGGGCGAAGCGTGGGTTGGAGGGCGGTGACCTCGGCGTGGAATCGGCGGGCCAGATCGGGGCTGATGGCGTTGTCGGGCGTGTGTACGAACACGGTCGGTTCCTTGCTTTCGTGCAACCATCGGCTGACCCGCTCGACCCACGGGGCCCAGTACTCCGGGTTGGCGTCCGCCTCGGTCTGGCCGATGAACCGGACGACCGGGCGGTTGCCGGTCACGACCGGCCGGACCGGCAATCTCGGCTTGCGTTCCCAGGCTTCGATCTCAGCGGCTGTGCGCCAAGGACCAGCGAACAGGGCTCTCGTGTCGAGCACCACGCGGTCGCTACCCCGATCGTGGAGCAGGTCATTGAGGCGTTGCTGGGCCGGTCCCGGCTCGTGGAGCTCGGGATGGCGCACCTCGACCGACCACGGCAGATCGTCGGGCACCAGAGCGAGGAACTCCTCCAGATCGGGCAGGTCGCGAGGGCCGAACGAGCCGGGGAGCTGGATCGAGATCGGGCCCACTCGGGAGCCGAGCGGTCGAATTCGATCACAGAACTCAGCCAACAGCTCATCGCTGTCGCGCAACCGACGGTCATGCGTGATGGCCCGCGGCACCTTGAACAAAAAGCGGAACCGTTCGGGGGTCGCATCCCGCCAGCGTTCAACCGTCCCGGGGTCGGGCAAGGCGTAGAAGGTGGTGTTGCCCTCCACGGCGGTACACCAGGTGGCGTACGCGGCCAGATCTTCCGAGGGCTGGGCGCCACGGGGCAGGTACCTGCCCGTCCAGGACCGGTGGCGCCACATGGGACAACCGACGCGCAGTTCCACCACCAGATGATGCCCGATCTGCCGCCGCTCGTGTCGGCCCGGCATGTTCTGCAAGAGTGAGATCATGAGCACCCTCATCACCGGAGGCACCGGGTTCATCGGGGCCGAAATCGTCCGCCTGCTCGTCGAGGCCGGCGAGGGCCCTATCCATGTCGCCCAACGTTCACCGGATCTCGGTCGGCTCGCCGACCTGGCCGACGACGTCGAGCTCCATCATCTCGACCTGTCCGACCTCGACGAGGTCGATCGTGTGATCGAGTCGGTCGCGCCAACCCGGTTCTTTCACTTCGGGGCCATCCTGACCGGCCCGGGGGAGCAGGATCCGCAGGCTCTCCTCCAGGCCAACGCGGTGGGATTCATCCGAGTGATCGAGGCGGCCCGGCGAGCCGGCACCGACCAGATGATCTTCGCCAGCAGCATCGGCACCTACGGCCGGGACCTGGGTGCCGGGCCCATCGACGATCTCTCCCTCCAGCGCCCGAACACGATCTACGGGGTCACCAAGGTCCTCGGAGAAAACCTCGGCGCCTACTACCGGGCCAAGTACGGCCTGGACTTTCGCAGCCTGCGCTACCCGGCGATCGTCGGGCCGGGCGTGACCACCTGGAGCGTGGCCCAGTACACGAGCTGGATGATCGAGAAGGCCGCTCTCGGTGAACCGTTCGCCGTGTGGACCAAACCCGAAACGGTGATCGCCCTGATGTACTACAAGGATGCGGCCCGCGCCGCCGTCGAACTGGCCGCAGCACCGAAAGACCAGATCCGGACGATGAACTATCTCGTCGACGGTCCCCGTCCGACACCCACCGCCGGCGAGTTGGCCGACGCCGTTCGGCGCCATATCCCCGACGCCCAGATCAGTTTCGAGCCCGACCCGAAGTCGTTGCTGGCCGGGGAGGTCCGGCTCGACGATGGAGCGGCGCGTCAGGAGTGGGGCTGGGAGCCTTCGTTCTCCGTCGACCGGATGATCGAGGACATCATCGCCGCGGTGTCATGATCACTCCCAGGGGCTCCGCCCCTGGGCAACACCGTGGGTCGGCTCGACCTGTTCAGAGCACGAAGTGCTCGCCCGAGGCCCGCACCGTCAGGTCGCTGATCGAGATGCCCCAGGGCTGATCGATGGCGTACACGATCTGGTCGGCGAGCTCGTCAGGGCTCGGAGCGAGATAGCCGATGCTGTCGGGGTCGGCGAGCTCGACCGGCGGATCATCACCGCCCAGCGCCCGATACGCGTCTCGATAGTCCTCGGCGCGGGACCCGAGGATGCCGCCGAGGGCCTTGCGGTTGATGATCCCCGCGCCGAGCCCGGTGCCCGGCACCCCGGTCGGGCGAATGGTCGTGACCTTGATCCGCCCCTGGGACTCCTGGCGCAGCGCATCGGAGAGCACGTTCACCGCGGCCTTCGTCGCCCCGTACACCGCCGCGCCCGATACCGGATAGTTCCCGTAGGTCGACGAGATGTTGACGATATGGCCTCGGCCCTGCGCCATCATTTGGTCATGGACGGCCGAGATGCCGTTGACCACGCCCTTGATGTTGACGTCGATACACCGGTCCCAGGCATCGGCGGCCTGCTCGTGGTCGGAGTAGAACGCCAACGGCATCACCCCGGCGTTGTTGACGAGCACGTCGATCCGACCAAACCGTTCGACGGTGGCGGCCGCGAGGGCGCGCATCTCGTCGCGTGCGGTCACATCGGCTCGCACCGCGATGGCGTCATGGGCCGCGGCCACGATGGGCCCGACGGTCAGCTCCAGCGCGGAGGCTTCAAGATCGGCGGCCACCACCTTCGCCCCGAGTGCCGCGGTCTTCTGGGCGACCAGCCGGCCGAACCCACTGGCGGCACCGGTGATGATGATCGTCCGTCCCGCGAGATGGTTGGTCATGACCGTTCCTTTGATGGCCGGATGGGTCGCGGTCCAATGCTCATCGGGCGAGCATGCGAGCGAGCCAGTCGTTGATGTCGCGTCGGGCCTGGCGGGAGACAGCGGCGTCGGGGGCAAACCCTTCGAAGCCGTGCGGGGCGCCCGGGTAGAGGTGCAGCTCGACCGGAACCCCAGCGTGGTTGAGCCGCGTCGCGTAATCGATGTCCTCGTCGGCGAAGGCGTCGAGCGAGCCGACCATGATGTAGGTGGACGGCAAGCCGCTGAGCTCGGTGGCCCGGGCGGCAGCAGCGTAGGGCGACACGTCGTCGGTGCCGAACTTGTCGCCCAGATAGGACGACCAGCCGTACGTGTTCGAGTCCCGATCCCAGATGGGCACGTCCCACCCGGCGGTGACCCCGGAGCGGGTGTCGTCGATCATGGGGTAGATCAGCATCTGGTAATCGATGTCCATCTCGGCCCGATCTCGTACCATCAGGCCGAGCCCAGCCGCGAGACCGCCACCCCCGCTCGGGCCGCCGATCCCGACATGGTCGATGTCGACACCCAGATCCTGGCCGTGCTCTTTCACCCACTTCAGCCCGGCGTAGCAGTCGTCCAAGCCGGCCGGGTAGGGATCCTCCGGCGCAAGGCGGTACTGCACGCCGATGCCGATCATGTCGTGGCGCGCACACCAGCGATCGAACCGAAGATCGTCCTGTTCGGGAGCGCCCAGCACGAAGCCGCCGCCGTGGATCCAGTACAAGCACGGCTGGGGCCCTTCGAGACCGACCCGCTTGTGGACCCTCAGACGGATGTCGGCGCCCCCGGGCGGACCGGGCACCGTGATATTGGTACGCTCGACCACCGCGGATAACGGCACCTGTTCGTTGAGCAACAGGCGGTTGGCGCGCACCTTGTCGATGCTGTCGGCGTCAACGGTGCCCAGACGGGGAGAGGTCTCGAGCGCCGCTCGCACCTCCGGATCGAAGTACGGTTCGCTACCCATTCCGTCACCGTAGACCCGTGGCCCAGATGACGGCGAGCGCAGCAGGTCGCTAGCGTGGTGACGATCGTCAACCGCGCCGGGTTCGGCGCCGACAGTGGGGAGACAATATGCGGCCGGTCAGCATCGTCGGTGCATCGATGACCAAGTTCGGCAAGTTCTTGGACAAATCGGTGAAAGACCTTTCAGCGGAAACGGTGGCGGGGGCGATGCTCGACGCGGGCATCACGCCCAACGACGTCGAAATGGTGGCGTTCGGCAACGCCGCCGGTGGGGTCATCCACAACCAGGAGATGATCAAGGCCCAGGTGGCGCTGCAAGGCACCGGGCTCGATGGTCTGCCGATGATGAGTGTGGAGAACGCGTGCGCGTCGGCTTCGAGCGCCGTGCATCTCGCCTGGCTTACGGTGGCATCCGGTCAGGCGGAAGTAGCTCTGGCCATCGGGGCGGAGAAGATGACCCACCCGGACAAGATGAAGGCGTTCGCGGCCCTGGAGACGGCGGTCGATCAGGACTTCCTCGCCCAGGTAGCCGAGGAATCCGGATCCGGGTCATTGTTCATGGACATCTACGCGGACTCCGCAAACGCCTACATGGACGCGTCGGGGGCCACCGAGCGGGACCTGGCCGCGGCGGCATCGAAGAACCATTTCCATGGCAGCCTCAACCCCAAGTCGCAATACCAAAAGGCGCTGAGTGTTGACGAGGTGCTGGCCAGTCGCCAGATCGCGGGGCCGTTGACCATGCTCATGTGCTCCCCGATCGGTGACGGGGCGGCCGCCGTCGTGCTCGTGTCCGAGGAGTACGCCAACGCCCATGGCATGGAGCAGGTGAAGCTGATGGCCAGCTCGGTCCAGAGCGGCAAGGTCGAAGGACCCGACGACGTCGTGCACCGTGCCGCCCAGCGGGCCTACGAGACCGCCGGCATCGGCCCCCAAGATCTCAACGTGGTCGAGCTCCACGACGCGGCGAGCTCCGCCGAGCTGATCATCTACGAAGAGATCGGTCTCGCCGCGCCGGGCGAGGGCCCCAAGCTGCTCGCGTCGGGCGACACCCGACTCGGCGGCAGGGTGCCGGCCAACGTGAGCGGTGGCCTGGTGAGCAAAGGTCACCCGATCGGGGCCACCGGCTGTGCGCAGATCGTCGACTTGGTCGACCAGCTGCGCGGCCGTTGCGGACCCCGCCAGGTCGAAGGAGCGCAGTTCGCGCTAGCCGAAAACGCCGGAGGCCATCTCGGCTTCGGCCCGGCCGCCGCGGTGGTCACGATCCTCGGCACTGCCTGAGCGACGTTGCCAGCCGGTCCGGGCTCGGATTCCCTCCAAGCCCGGGCCCGCTACAGCTTCTCCGCCAGCAGAGCGTCGGTCTCGATCAGACGGTCGCTCAAGGTCTCGAGCATGGCCAGGCACAAGGAGGGGTGCTTCTCGAGGATGGGATCGAGGCGTCGGCCGTCGAGCACGTAGACCTTGGTCGGAACGGTGGTCGCCACCGTGGCCGAGCGGAGACGCTTGGACAGCAGACCCATCTCGCCGGCCGACTCGCCCGAGTGGACCTCGCCGACCTTCTTGCCGCCCACGGTCACGTCGGCGGAGCCTTCGATCAAGAAGAACGCTTCGCGCGAATTCATGCCTTCTCTCATCAGCTCATGACCGGCTTCGACATCGACCTCGTCGAGAACTGAAGCCAGCTCGTCAAGTGCCTTGTCGTCGCAGCCCGCGAACAGATTCACGCTCCGCAAACGGTCCCTTTTTGCATCGGCCATGGTGTGCCCTCCCCTTGGAGTCTTCATCTGATGTGTAGGCATCATTCCACGTCGCACCTGGACGCGGCCCATGACATTGCGGTTATGGGTCACAGCAGGCCAACCGCCACTAGCCATAGTTGTAATGGCGGAATTGAGGACGCCGCGTGGCGGGATGGATGGGCGGCGAGGCGCCGATATGTGTTTTTCGCATCCTGCTAGCTTCATCCTCATGTGTGCAGCCACCCGGAAGCGACAGGCGGCCCGAGTCGTATGTCTGGACGAGCAGGATCGAATCCTCCTGATCGAAGCCCATGACCCCGCGAACCCGGCCAAGCCCGACTGGTGGGAGATCCCGGGCGGAGGGTTGGACTGGAACGAACCCACCGTTGACTGCGCGCGCCGCGAACTCTACGAAGAGGCCGGCATCGTCGAAGCAGATATGGGCCCGGTCATCTGGACCCAGAGTGTGCAGTTCATGTTCGCCGGCATGCACTTCGATCAGGACGAGTACATCCACGTCGCCCGCTGCAAGGGGGGCGAGATCAAGCCTCAGGCACTCGAGATGTTCGAGGCGATGGCGTTCAAGAGCGCTCGCTGGTGGCCGTTGCAAGAGCTCCTCGAAGCCGACGTCTACACGCTCCCCCACCGGCTGAAGGAGTTCCTTCCGCCCATCGTGCGGGGCGAACTGCCCCCCGAACCGCTCGACATCACCGAACCCAACCCTCCGTGGTGACCCCCTCGCTCCCGCGCCCGAGAGCAAGGGCTTCTCCGGACAACTGGGTGAGCCGCGTGGAAACCGGTCACGAGATGAGACACTGGAGAAGCGGGAGCGGAGAGCACGGCGAGCGGGAGGTACGGACCGGTGTGGTCATGGATCGGGATGCGGGCCGCACTGGGCGCAGTTGCGCTCGCCACCGCGAGTTGTATGCCGATTGCCGGCACCCAGTCGCCATCGCCGTTGTTCGAGGCCGAGATCTCGGTGATCGACGACGAGGCGCGCTCCCGGATGACAACCTCCTGGCGGCCCGGCTGCCCGGTAGGCCTCGACCAGCTGCGTCTGGTCACCCTCAGCCATTGGGGTCTGGACTCGGAGGTCCACACCGGTGAGCTGGTTGTCCATCGCGACGTAGCCGACGAAGTGGTCCAGATCTTCTCCACCGTTTTTGCGGCGCGCTTTCCGATCGAACGCATGGATCTCGTCGACGTCTTCGGCGCTGATGATGATCGATCGATGGTGGCCAACAACACGTCGGCCTTCAATTGCCGGTTCGTCGCCGGAACCTCACGCTGGTCCCAACACGCCTTCGGCCGCGCCATCGACATCAATCCGCTGCTCAATCCCTATGTGCAAAGCGATGGCCGGATCGACCCCCCCGAGGGAGCGATCTACGCCGACCGCGCCCCCCGCAAAGGCCTCATCCGCGGCGGTGACGAGGTGGTTACGGCGTTCAACACCGCCGGCTGGTCATGGGGTGGCAACTGGGCGAACTCCCAGGACTACCAACACTTCTCCCGATCCGGCAACTGACAGGGCACCAGGGAGCTAGCGGATAGGAACGACCCTGTGCTTGGCCGGGGCGTTGCTTCCCGCTCTTGTCGCCTGCGGCACTGACCTTGGGCAGCCCGGCACTGACCTTGGGCAGCCCGGCACTGACCTTGGGCAGCCCGGCACTGACCTTGGGCAGCCCGGCACTGACCTTGGGCAGCCCGGGCCACGGCCTCGCTCCGGACCGATGCGCACCCTGACCGATCTGGTTCCCTATCCGCTGTGATGATGTGGTCTCTTAGCGCACCGCTGCGGCGCGACGGCGGAGAGCGTCGATGTCGAGGATCATGAATTGGCCTCGGCCGGTCACCAACCAGCCGAGATCGCGCATGGTCTTCAGGGAGCGAACCACAGCATCTCGCGAGACTCCCGCCCACTCGGCCAGCTCTTGTTGAGAGATCGGTGAATGCACGAGGATGCTCGCCGCGTCGAGACGGTTACCCAACATCTCGGCAAGTTCGACGAGGCGAAGGCAGACTCGAGCGAGAGCGTCGGAGGTTCCCATCTCCAGACGACGGTATGACGCTTCGCGCAACCGCCCCGCGATCGAGGCCATGATCGCGTTCGACAAGACCTGGTGCTCGGCCATGAGCGACTGAAATCGATCCACCGCTATGACCAGGAGCTCGACGTTGGTGATCACGGTTCCCGTGGCTGAGCGGGGCTGGCCATCGATGGCGGACAACTCACCGATCACATCGCCGGAACCACGAATCTCGAGCAAGACCTCTCGCCCATCGACCGTCGACTTCGACAACTTGAGGAGCCCAGCCAGCAGCACGTACACCTGGGCACAACCGTCGCCCTCGACAAAGAGCACCGCGCCGGGCTCATGGTGGCGAACATGTCCCGCTTGGCGAAGGGCGTCGAGCTCGACCGTACCGAGCAACTCCAGCAGGGGCGTGCCTTGCCGCTCAGCGGTCATGGTTCGAGCACCTGCCCCTTTCAGGGAGCCCATCCCCCCGGATTTTTCCCGATTGTACTGCAGCGACACTGGACGCCGGAGGGTGATGAACAGGCACCACCACCTCATCCCCAATAGAGTCCGCGAGTAAGCACGAGACCCACGGGGGAAGTCAATGCTCACCCAGGACAACTACCAGACGATGCTGATCGACAAGCGAGATGACGGGATCGCCGTCGTCACGCTGAACCGGCCCGAGCGCCTGAATGCGGTCAACACTCAAATGCATCACGAGCTCAGCCGTTTCGCGCGCGACGCCGACGCCGACCGGGATGTACGGGTCGTGGTACTGGCCGGAAACGGTCGGGCATTCTGCGCCGGCGGCGACTTCGGCGGAGGCGATGCCGGTGGTCCGGCCGGGGGTAGTGGGGGTGGCATCACCCTCGAAGAGGGGCGCCAGATCGTCGACAACCTCCTCGAGATGCAAAAGCCGATCGTCTCGGCGGTCCAGGGTTACGCCATGGGCCTCGGCGCCACGGTGTCGCTGCTGTGTGACGTGGTCGTAGCCGGACCCAAGACCGTGTTCGCAGACACCCACGTCAAGCTGGGAATCGGGGCCGGCGACGGTGGAGCGGTGATCTGGCCGCTGCTCATGGGCGTCAATCGGGCCAAGTGGTTCCTCATGACCGGCGAACGCGTCACCGGCAACGACCTCTACGAGATGGGTCTGGTCAACTTCTTGGTCGACGATGACGCCGCGATTCTCGACACCGCCATGGAGAAGGCGACCCAGCTGGTCAACGGTCCACAACAGGCGATCATCGCTTCGAAGGTGCCGATCAACCAGTTCATCCGCTCGGTGTCAAACCTGGTGCTGCCCTTGTCGCTCAGCATGGAGGGTGCGACCATGCGCTCGTCGGACGCCAAGGAGGCGGCCCGGGCGTTTGTCGAAAAGCGCGATCCCGACTTCACCAAGAAGAAGTAGACGATATTGCAGGTCGGATCCGGCTTCGCCGGTCCGACCTGCCCCCGTCGGACACCGCAGCCACCCGACCGGGATCTCGATCCGAAAGCAAGCTATTCGGCTCGACTCCTTACTTCAGGAACTCAACGCGGTGGCCGTCGGCCTCCAGGGCATCGACGATGCT
>Ga0316190_10000193_pt1 | contig 39978 bp, 37 predicted proteins | sample Eddworburrow2_MG_FD_204929 | JGI IMG/M metagenome (GOLD analysis project Ga0316190, IMG submission 204929) | Coastal sediment microbial communities from Maine, United States - Eddy worm burrow 2 | ecosystem: Environmental > Aquatic > Marine > Coastal > Sediment | place: USA: Maine | collected...
GATGCTTCGGTGGTGGTCGGTGCAGGGGCCCGTGGGGATCTTGTTGTCACCAGTGATGGAGGAGACCTCATTCGGCTCCGAGCCGCCCTCCGTATCCAGCTCCGACTCGAAGTGATCTGACCGCGCCGGCCGGTGACCAAACGCGACCGGGGCCGGGAACCCGAAGGTTCCCGGCCCCGCCTACGCTCTGGTGTGGAGCGTCAGGTCAACCAATCAGCGCAATCGGCCGGTCACTCAGCCTTCACAGCTGTTGATCGGGTCCTCGCCCCACGCACAGTTGGGGGACTCGCCATTGAGGTCGAGCGGCTCGCCGATGGGCACATGGGTGCCGATCTCGGCCCCGTCCTCGAGCTCGTACTGGTGGAACACCGTGCCCTCGATCGGGTAGCCGTCCACCGCGCCATCAGTGCGGTAGGTGATCCCATCGATCAGGCCGGGGTGCTCCGTGTCAACGGTGCGTGCGGCCAGAACCAGGTTGGTCCGGGTGAGACCACCGGGCAGTTCGTTGGCCCGCTTGAGTGCTTCGGTGTTGGACCAGCCGAAGATCCAGCCGTTGCCGAACTGGGACACATTGGGGTCAAGCCCGGCCTTTTCCAGCTCTTCGCGAGCCAGGACGAAGAACGGGTCATCGGCGAAGCTCGGGTCGGTGATGTCTTTGATACCACCGGTGAGAATCCAGCCGACGCCGGCGTCGCCGGCGGGCTTGAAGAAGGACTCGATGCCCTGGCATGTGGCCGACACGATCTTGATAGCCGGGTCCCATGCCGCCTCCTGGACACCCTCAAAGCTCTGGGTGCAATAGACCGATGTCGTCATGAGGATGATGATGTCAGCGTCGGTGGCAGCGAGCGTCGTCAGCTCGTTGGTGATGTTCGGAGCGCTCGGATCGTGACGCTCGATTGCCGCGATCTCGATGTCATCGGGATGCTCCTCGGCGAAGGCCTGGAAGGCCGCCTCGTAGGAGAGGCCGAAGTCATTGTTCATCACCAATGCGGCGACGGTCGCCGGCTTGTCACCCTCGAAGTTGTCGACGATGTACTGGCCCCACAGGATGGCCTCGGTGTTGTACGCGAGCTGAAGGCCGGTCGTCCATGGGTGATTGACGGGGTCACCCCAGGCGGGGTGGCCGGTGGCGTTGAACAGCTGGGGGATGCACTCATCGTTGATGGTGTCATAAACCGCCAGGTTCGGCGGGGTGCCGAGCACCGAAGCAAACGCGAAAACGCCGTCCTGGTCGATCAGCTCCTGGATGTTGCCCACCGTCCGAGCCGGCTCGTAGGCGTCGTCCTTGATGGAGTAGGTCAGCTGGCGGCCACCGATGCCGCCCTCGTTCTCGTTGATGTAGTTGAAGTGGTTCTCCGAACCCACGGCGATCTGGCCGAAGGCGGCCACGGTGCCCGACTGGGCGGTCGAGACGCCGAGCTTGATCTCGTCGTCGGTCAACCCATCGGTGTCGGACCAATCACTGGGACACTCGTTCAGATCGATCGAGAACCCGGACGGGCCGACCAGAACATTGTCCGCGTTGATACCCATTTCACCATCGGCCATGGCTTCGTCGCCATCGGCGGACTCGTCAGCCGCTTCGGTGGTCTCGTCAGCCGCTTCGGTGGTCTCGTCAGCCGCTTCGGTGGTCTCGTCAGCCGCTTCGGTGGTCTCGGTGTCATCACCCGAGGTCGCGGTGGTGTCGTCATCCGAGCTACCGCAGGCCGCAGCCACCAGCGCGAACGCAATAAGAGCGCCCGCTAGGCGCCAAAATTTTCTCGATTTCACAGGGGTTCTCCCTAGTTTCTTCTGATTCGGTCAAAGGGCCGAGTGTCGCCCATCCGGTCCTGAGGACCGAGAGTTGCTCTTCCGGCCGGGGGGAGTGGCCGGTGCCCTGACAGCCGGCCACGATGGCCGGCACCGAATGGTAGGTCACGTATCGTCCGAAGTCTGGTCAACCCCCGCCAATTTCCGAGATGCACTGTACGCACTTTGACGGCCACAAGTTGCGGGCGGAAATCCTCGACCATGGTGACGTGCCGGCGACACCCCAGTCTTCGGGTTCGGGTTCGGGGCGAACTGTTCTGGCCGGGCTGGCCGCGGCCGGCGCAACGCGACGGACCGGTTTCAGCCCGCCATCTCGCCACCGTTGACGTGAAGCGTCTGGCCGGTCATATGGCGGGAGGCGTCCGAGAGCAGGAACACCAGCACGTCGGCGATATCGGCGGGTTGGGCCATGGCGCCGAGCGGCACCCGTTCGGAGATCTTGACGATCTGTTCCTCGGTCAGACCGTCCCGAGGTTGGGCGGTGTCGACGATGCCCGGCGCGACCGCATTGACCCGAATCCCGAGCGGCGCTAGCTCGGCGGCCACGGAACGGGTGAACCCGACGATCCCGGCCTTGGTTGCGGCGTAGTGCACCCCGAGCGGGGAACCCCGAAACGCGGCGATCGACGCCAGGTTCGCGACCGCGCCCGGTTTCCCGGTGGCGGCGAGCCTTCGAGCCACGACCTGAGTGGCCCGGAACGCCCCTTTCAGATTGACCTCGAACACCCGGTCCCAATCTTGATCGGTCATCTCCAGGAACGGGACCCGGGGGAAGATGCCAGCGTTGTTGACCAACAGGTCCACCCCGCCGAGATCGTCACCGGCGGCCACCATGTCCTCCACCGAGGTCCGGTTCGACACATCGCCGCTCACGACCACCGCCTGGGATCCCGCCTGGACGATCTGGGCGGCCACCGCCTCCCCCGCCCCCGGGTCGTCCAATGCATTGACGATCACGGTCGCGCCCGCCCGACCGAGAGCGACCGCGGTCGCGGCCCCGATCCCCTGTTGAGCGCCGGTGACGAGTGCAACATGACCCTGGAGTTCCATGTCCGGATACTCGCAGAACCAACCACCCGAAACCGAGAGCGGCCACCCAAGCCAGCGAGACGCCATGTGCGTTCGCGGCAGCCGGTGCCATGGCCATCAGATCTCGGAGCTATCGCTAGATCTCGGAGCTATCGCTCGAACTCACCGGATTTCCATCGGGTAGCGGATGGTTGCGGGCAAGGTGGACGACGAGCACCGCTGCTTTCGCCGTGAGCTCGGGGTAGAACTCGATATCGACCAAACCGCCTTGGGGGGGGGCGTGCAGGGCGGAGTCGAGAAGATCGAGCCGTGAGGCTCTGGCCAAGGTCTGGCTGTCTAGCCCTGTTGCTGCTTCAGCGATCCCGGTGTTGGTGACGTCGACGTCGACCCGCATCCGCCGAGTGGCGTCGTCCACGCCGATCAGGGGTACGGCAATTTCGAAACGGGTGTATGACAACCCGAACCCGAAGGGCCACGCCGGTGTCACCTCGTCATGTTCGAGCTTGGTGTACCCATGCCAGCGGTCGTAGGTGATCGCCTTTGCATCCAGGTCGAAGAACGGCAGATCTTCGACCCGCCGAGGAATCGTGAAGGGAAGATGACCGGACGGGTTCACCCGCCCGAACAACACGTCGGCCAGGGCGTGACCTCCGGCCATTCCCGGATACCACAGCATCAGGATGGCACCCGCCTCTTGGCGCCATGCTTCCATCATCACCGCGGAGCCCGCGACGACCGCCACGACCGTGCGGGCGTTCGCCGAAGCGGCGGTGCAGATCATGGACTCCTGGTCGTGACCCAGCGTGAGGTCCAACCGGTCACCGCCGATGCTGCGCGTCGGGTCTCCGGCGAGGTTGACGAGCTGGCCCGGGATGAACTCACCCTCGTCCCGGTGGGCCTGGCTCCTGACCGCCGATAGGCGTTCGGTCGCTGATCTGTGCGGAACGCTCGACAGGATCGACCGTTCCCGTTTCAGGGTTTGCGCAGTGATACACGATGGCGCGTCCCCGCGATCGAAGAGACGGTGGACCAACAGAGGTGAGAATCATGGAACTCTGGACCCATCCGTGGCCGATAGCCAAAGTGATCAGGGACGAGGCTAAGCCTTGCCCGTGCGACGCTGGCCAAGCAGGTTCTGCGCCAGCCGCCGACGTCCTATCGGGCATGCTGTAGGGCGTGGCGAACAATATGACGAGCGGCCAACCCCCAGCGTTGTCGATCCTGGACCTCGCGATCGTGGGGCGCAACGAGACGCCGGCAGATGCCCTCGCCAACAGTGTCACCGTCGCCCGACGGGCCGAAGAGCGCGGTTACCGACGCATCTGGTATGCCGAACATCACAACATGGCCTCCATCGCATCGTCGGCGACGAGCGTGCTGATCGCGCACGTCGCAGCTCACACCTCGACAATCGGCCTCGGTGCCGGGGGCGTGATGCTCCCCAATCACTCCCCGCTGGTGATCGCCGAGCAGTTCGGGACGCTCGCGACGCTGCACCCAGGTCGTATTGACCTCGCCCTCGGTCGGGCGCCAGGAACCGACCAGGCGACGATGCGCGCGATGAGGACCGAGATCCGCGCGTCGGAACGGTTTCCCGAGGACGTCCTCGAGCTCCAGGGCTACCTCCGCGGTGAGACGCAGGTCCCCGGCGTCCAAGCGATACCGGGCGCAGGCACGAACGTGCCACTCTCCATCCTCGGGTCGTCCCTGTTCGGTGCCCAGCTCGCGGCGATGCTCGGGCTCCCGTATGGATTCGCTTCCCACTTCGCACCGGAGCACCTGCTCAACGCGGTCGAGCTCTACCGACGGGAGTTCCGCCCATCCGAGCAACTCGCCCAGCCCTACGTGATCGCCGGGGTCAACGTGATCGCCGCCGAAACCGACGAAGATGCGCAACGACAGCATCGCGACGTCAGCCGGCGCCGCGTGGCTCGTTTCCTGAGCGTGCCCCGCGAGCTCTCCGACGACGAGGCGGACCATATCCTCGCCTCACCCGAGGGTCGCCAGATCGCCCACATGATGCACTACACCGCGGCCGGCACCCCCGACGTCGTGCACCGCTACCTCACCAATTTCGCCCAAGAGGCGGGCGCGGACGAGCTCATGACCGTGCACCCGTCACCGACGATCGCCGAGCGGCTTCGATCGATCGATCTTCTCGCCGACGCCTTCGAGTCGGCCTGAACCTCGTGTCGGGTACATCAACCTTCAAGCGCGGCTGCGCAGGTGAGCTACGCGGGAACCAATCCCGTGTGGGCACGCCGAGCACATCGAGGTGCACGATCGACTCATCACCCGGGCCATCCACGACGTCGACCACGCGGGCCAAGAACGGCTCGACCGAATCACCGGCCACAATGATGGCGCCGGGAAACACTCGGGTAGGTTCGGCGGAGTCGCTCAGGAACGACCACCCGTAGCCCGTCTCATCTACCTGATTCACGTCCGCCGGGAGTGTCACGGCGACGGTGGTCTGCTCGCTCATGGCTGCCTCCTCACGTGATACGGGTTCGAGGACTGACTGAGGTGGCCGTTGCGACCCTGGTCGACAGCAACGTGTTGCTGGACATCCTGACCGAGGACAAGGTGTGGCTCGGCGCCCATGCGGCAGTGGCGAGCCTGGAACTTCTCACCCGAGACGTCGGTCGATACCGAACATACTTCCCGACTGTGGGTCTCATCACGCCCCCTGCATGACTCGCAGCTTGAGACATCGCCGGCCCGACCGACCCCATGGCCCCATTGCCATCCCGACAGTCGGTCGACCTGACCCGGAGGGTGTGGTGGAAATAGGGTGCGACGATGGCACTTCATGACGGTCAGGTCGTCCTCGTCACCGGGGCGGGTTCGGGTATCGGCAAGGCGTTGAGCGAACTGGTCATCGCCGAAGGCGGGAAGGTCGTCGGCTTTGACCTCAACGGCGAGGGCATGGCCTGGATGAGCGACAGCGAGGTGGCGGTGACGATCGTCGGTGATGTCACCGATCCCGACGACAACGCCAGAGCGGTGAACGCCGCCACCGAGAAATTCGGCCGGCTCGACGCCGCCGTGCTCAACGCCGGGCTCGACCAGTGGGCCACGATCGACCATCCCGACGCCATCGCCCGGTACCGCCGCGCCATGGACGTCAACGTGACCGGCGTGGTGCTCGGCGCCCATGTCGCCGTGCCCGCCATCCGCGCCGCCGGCGGCGGCTCGATCAGCATCACCGCCAGCGTCAGCGGCATCGGCGGTGACCCCGGCCACTGGCCCTACAACGCCGCCAAGGGTGCGGTCACGAACCTGATCCGGTCCCTCGCCCTCGAGCTCGGACCCGACATCCGTGTCAACGGGGTGGCCCCCGGCATCACCAGAACCGGAATGACGAAAGCGGCGTGGGACCACTCCCCCGAAGACATGGAGAAGCTGGCACAGAAGACCGCCCTGAAACGGTGGGGCACCCCCGAGGACCAAGCGGGCGTCCACTCGTTCCTGATCTCCCCCGCGGCGGCCTACGTCACCGGTGTCATCATTCCCGTCGACGGTGGGCTCACCGCCAACGCCGGGATATTCGATCCCGCATGATGACCAACCTGCCCACCTACCGGGTCTACGCCGCCAAATACGCGGAACGTGATGGCCAGAGCCGTGACATGTTCCTCGGCGGCGACGCCCACAACAGCCCGATGCCCATGGACTACTTCGTCTGGGCCGTCGTCGGGCCGGACCGGACCTGGGTGATCGACACCGGGTTCGAGGACGCCGATGCCGAGGCCCGCGGGCGGCGCATGGTGCGCTCGGTCACCGAAGCACTGGCGACGGTTGGGGTGGACGCGCTCACCGTGGAGGACGTGATCATCACCCACCTCCACTATGACCACATCGGCGGATTCGGCCAGTTCCCGGCGGCTCGCTTCCATGTCCAGGATCGGGAGATGGCCTTCGCCACCGGTCGTCACATGACCCGCCGGGCGATCGCCCACTCCTTCACCGCCGACCACATCGCCGGGTTGGTGCACAAGGTCTTCGACCAGCGCGTGACGTTCCACGACGGCGACAAGACCCTGGCCCCCGGGCTGTCGGTCCACTGGGTTGGAGGGCACACCGCCGGGCTCCAGGTGGTGCGAGTACACACCGCGCTCGGCTGGATGGTGCTGGCCTCCGACGCCGCCCACTACTACGACAACCTGGAACAGGGCCGCCCGTTCCCCACCCTGGTCGACGTCGGCCAGGTGCTCGACGCCTTCGACACCGTGCGCGAACTGGCCGACCGACCAGAACTCATCGTGCCCGGCCACGACCCCCTGGTGCTGGCCCGCTACCCCGCCGCCGCCAAAGGCCTCGATGGCATCGCCGTCCGCCTCGACCAAGAGTTGACCCTCGCCTGAACCTCAGGCTGAGGCTGAGGGTCGGACCAATACCCTGGCAACCTCCGGTCGGCGACAGCGTCGCTCGGTCCCGTCACGCAGTGGTGAAGGGCTGCCGGATGATAGTGCGCAGTCTTGCAGGATCGGTCTTGCGGGGGTCGGACAGGTAGATCTCGTGATGTTTGCCGGAGAGTGTTCCCCCGTGATCGGCGATGAAGCGATGCAGGGTCTCGATGGTGGGAGCCTCATCGGCGTAGGGACCGATGTGGAGGATCTGCGCGGCGGTGCCCTCGGCGAAGGGCTCGACACGGGCCTTGGCTCCCGCGACCAGGGCCTTCTTGGCGGTGATCCCCTCGATCACGCCGACGGACATGGCGTCGGTCAAGACCTCGGGGAGACAGATCATGATGGTCCAGAACCAGCTCGATTTGTCGATCGGGTCGAAGTCGGCCATGTCTGGCACCCACCACAGCCCTTCGAGAGGCATGACCGTGTAGGCGTCTTTGGTAGCGGCCTTGATCGCCGCTCTGAACCCGTAGGCGATCGGATACATCGCCTGAACTGCCTCGGCGTACTCGCCGGCGGTGTTGGGATCGCCGTAACCATCGATCATGAGGAACGGTCGTTCCGGTACCTCGACGATCGACGGTGCCAGCTTGGCGGTGTAGTGGTCGCGGTAGGTCTTCTTCAGGTCGATGCTGGTCACGACGTGGCCTCCAGTCTTGGTGGTGATTGGCGGTCATGGTCATTCTGGTATGGCTGGGCTGCCTTGCGCTTCCCAGTTCGTGCGAGGCTCGAAGCACTCGAAGTGCGAGCAGGAACACATTCCGGTAGGGACCAAGGTCACAGTGGCCGCCAACCAGCGCGATAGCGCTTTGAGGGCCTTCGTCTCTAGGAACCGCTTCCCCTTCGGTGGAGGCTGAACTCAACATCGATCCAAAGGGGGGTCGCCGTGACCAAACCCACCGCGCCCGGCCAAGCGACCACGATGAAAGCGATCGTGCGGGACGTGTACGGTTCAGCCGACGTTCTGCAGCTCAAGGACATCCCCCGCCCGGATCCGGCCGACGACGAGCTGCTCGTGCGGGTGCGGGCGGCCTCGGTCGGAGCGTGGGACTGGCACGACCTGCGCGGCGACCCGTATGTGATGCGGCTGATCGGTCGAAGCCTTCGTCGGCCGAGCAAGCCAGTATTGGGCCTGGATATGGCGGGCCAAGTGGTCGCCGTCGGAGCCGGCATCACCCGCTTCCAGCCCGGCGACTCGGTCTATGGGGAGTGCGGCGCCACGTTCGCCGAATACACCCTCGCCAAAGAAGACGATCTTGCCGTCGCACCGGCCGCGTTGAGCTTCGCCGAGGCCGCAGCCGTCCCGGTTGCGGGCGCGACGGCGCTTCTCGGCCTGCGAGACGAGGCCCGGTTACAACCCGGCGAGAGCATCTTGATCGTCGGTGCGGCCGGTGGTGTCGGTTCGTTCGCCGTACAGATCGCCAAATCGATGGGCGCTGAAGTGACAGGAGTGTGCAGCCCCGAATCGACCGAGCTCGTCCGGTCGCTCGGCGCCGACCACACCATCGACTACACCAAAGAGGACTTCACCGCCCGGGGCGAACACTATGACGTGATCTTCCAGATAGCGGGGAAGGCTTCAGCGTGGGCGTGCCGCCGCGCCCTCGAGCCAAAGGGAAGGCTGGTCTTGTGCAGCGGCGATGGTGGTGGACGGCTGTTCGGGCCGATCACCCGGATCGCCGCCGCGATGCTCATCTCGCCATTCGTGAGCCAGAAGATTCGGGTCTATGTCGCGAAGGTGGGCACAGAGAATCTCGAAGCGCTCAGCCGGTTGATCGACAACGGCGACGTCGCACCGGTGATCGATGCGACCTACCCGCTGAGCCAGGCCGCCGAGGCCGTTCGGCGCTTCGGGCACGGCCACGATGCCGGCAAGATCGTGCTCACCACCTGAGCGTGCTCAGCCGACGCGGACGCTGCTACCAGGTGTCGATCGGGTGCTTCTTCGACGGCCGCTCCAGCGAGCGCGGGATATGGCGCAACAGGCGGACGATTCGCTCCCGGGTTTCGACCGGTTCGATCACGTCATCATGAGCGTTGACGTGCCGGGTGGCGGAGAAGCCGTCGACATGGCCGATCTCCACCGTCGGCCAGGCGACGGCCATGACCGGAACGCTGCGGGCGTTCGCCGAGCCCGACATGATCTGAGAGCCCATGTCGTGGGCCTGGCGGATCTGGACGCTGAACAAGGGAACGGACCGATGCTGGTGCGCGATGACCGGCCGAGTGTGCCACCGCGTGACCCCTCGTTCGGTGACCGTGGAGGGTGACCCGTCGGCCTGCTCCCCATCGGCCCGCTCCCCGACGGGCGCGGGCCATGTCGTGACACAACCCGGCGTGTCGACCAGGGAGATGATCGGGAGCTCGTGGGCGTCGCACAACTCGACGAAGCGGCCAACCTTCGTCGCCGCCGACTCGTCGATCATCCCGTCGCCTACGGCGGGCTGGCTGGCCAAGATGCCCACACTCCGACCGTCCATCCGAGCAAAGCCGGTGAGGACCGAACCGGCGAACACCGGACGCAGCTCGAAGAAGCTGCCCTCGTCCACCAGGGCCCGGACCACTGGCACCATGTCGTAAGGGCCTGTCTCGGGCACGAGATCGCCGATGTCGGCCGCGCCGGGCGACGGTGAGCCCGAACCCTGGTCCCGGTAGTACGAGAGGTATCGCTTCGCTGCGGCGATGGCCTGGTGCTCGTCGTCGACGAGCAGGTCGATACCCCCGGTCTGCTCGTGCATCTCAACACCCGCCAGTTCATTCGGGGTCAGCTTCATGCCTAGTGCAGCTTCGACCATCGGCGGTCCACCCATACCGACCGACGAGCCCGGCGTGGCGATCACCACGTCCGAGAAACCGGCCAGGCTGGCGTGTCCCGCAAACGACGGGCCCGACACGATGGCGATGGTCGGCACCCAGCCCGACAGCTCGGCTATGCCGTCGAACAGCTGGTACGGACCGTACGGACCGTTCAGCTCGACATGATCCATCCCCACCCGGGGATGACGGGCCCGGCTTCCACCCCCATCGACGAAGAACACGACCGGCCAGCGGTGTTCCCGGGCCAGGGCGAACAAGCGCTCGAGCCGGCCCGCGCCGTAACCCCCGCCGTGATCGGTGTAGTCGGTCGACGAAACGATCACCGCCTGCCCGTCGATCGTGGCGACATAATCGATACCGCCCGCTTCGGCCACCCAATGGCCATCGGGGTCCATCGCCGCGATCGAGCCGTATTCCACCTCGGTGCCGGGGTCGATCAGTTCGGCGATCCGCTCTCGGGCGGTCAGCTTCCCTGTGCGATGGACTTTGGCGACCGCGTCGGGGCGGGCGGGGTCGTGCTGAACGAGCTTCGCGGCTCGGAGATCATCGATCCGTTGACGTTCCACGCTGGTCACTTACCTCGGGTCGATCGGGTGTTTTTTCGCGGCGGGAAGGGTTCGGGGCACCCGCTCGAGCATCGACAGGATGCGCCCGCGGGTCTCGGTGGGCAGGACGACATCGTCGAACGAGTAGGTGCGGCCGGCTCGCACTCCGGCGGCGACGTCGCGCATCTGCTCGGCGTAGGTGTCCCGAATGGACCTGGCCTCCTGTTTGGTGGCCGCCGCCTGGATCTCCTTGCGTTTCACCAGATACGCCGCGCCTTCCAGCGACATCCCACCCGACTCCACCGACGGCCACGCCAGGCGCAGCTCGGGGACCTTCCGCGACGAGCCGTAGCCGGACATGGCGTAGGGCCCCAGACCGTACGCCTTGCGCAACTGCACGCTGTAGAGGGGCACGGTGCGATGGTGAAGGCTGGCCAGAGGTCTAGCATGATGGCGGGCGATACCGCCCCGTTCGGCATCCGGCCCGACCATGTACCCGGGGTTGTCCACCAACGAGACCAGCGGAAGCTCGTAGGCGTCGCACAGCTCGACGAAGCGGGAGGCCTTGTCCGCGGCGTCGCTGTCGATAGCTCCGGCCAGGGGCGAGAATGGTTGGTTGGCGAAGATGCCGATGCTGCGCCCGCCGAGCCGGGCGAGGCTGGTGATCATCGAGGGGCTGAAGGCGGCGCCAAGCTCGAAGACACTGCTCTGATCGGCCAACGCGGTGATGACCTTGCGCATGTCGTAGGGCCGCCGCCGATTATCGGGCACGATCGAACCGATGTCGTCATGGGTTGGATCCGGCTCACCCGAACCCCCGTCATCGAACCAGTAGCCCAGGTAGGTGGCCACGGCCCGACTCGCGGCCTCGTCGTCGTCCACCAGCACGTCGATCTCACCTCGCGCCGCGTAGTCCTCCACGCCGCGCTCGACCAGCCCACCATCGCCAAACCGGCTACCGATGGTGGAGCCGCGGACGCCGATCACGAGATCGCACAGAAAGGCGAGTCCGGCATGGCCATCCAACGCCCGACCGCTCACCACGGCCACCGTCGGCGCCCAGCCCGACAGCTCGGCCAGCCCGTCGTAGGCATCCCACCGTCCCCGGGTGTAGACCACGATCGGCGGCACCGGCATATGGTCGTCGGGGCGAGCGCCATCGCCATCCGCGAACACCACGAGAGGCCACCGGTTGGTCTGCGCCAGATAGATCAGCTTCGACAGCTTGCGCTGGTTTCGATCGCTCTGGGTGCCCTCGAGCACCGACCGTTCGTAGGAGGCCACCGCCACCGGGTGCCCGTCGACCGTACCGACGCCACCGACCAGCCCGTCGGCGTAAGCCGTGTCCTCCACGCTGGAGCCCCGCCCCGCCAGTGGGCCGTACTCCACCAGACTGTCCTCGTCGACCAGGTCGGCCAACCGCCGGCGGGCGGTGCGACCTCCGCCGAGCGACGCAGCACGAGCTTCGAGGATCTGTTGAACAGCCTGCTCTTCCACGGCCTCCGACGTTAGTGTTTGTGCCGGGACGCCGGTCAGGCGTGGTCGCAGCGGGCTCCGGCGGCCAGTTGAGACTCGCTACACCTGCCCGACAGCACGGCGGGCACGGCCACTCCGATGAGCACGATGACCGCGGCGGCCACGGTGGCCATCACCAGGGGTTTGAACCGGCGCCGGACCAGGGTGGTTGCCGCGCCCAGGAGTGAGGTCGCGCCCGGAGCGACCGCCAGGACCGTCCACCAGATCTTGCCCGGGGACTCACAGAATTGCCCGAGAGATGAGTCCGGGGCGGCGAACGGGACGCCATCGACCCCTTCGCACGACACCAGGAACGAAAAGATCGAGGCCATCGGCGCCGTCACTGCGGCGAGAGCCACAGCACTCACCGACAACATCACCAATGCGGGCATCGACACGGCACGACCTCGGCCAACCTCAGGATCGGGATCCGAGACATCCACGGACAAGCTCAGGTCTTGGCCGTGGTAGGGGCGAGTGCGGCAGCGGGGTCTTCGTCGAGCAGTCCCAGGACATACCACGCGGCAACCGCGGTGACCGAGGCGCCCACGATCGCCACCTGGTACGAGCCGGTCATGTCGAACACGATCCCGGCGACGATGGGCCCGATCAGTCCGCCGAGGGCGGGGCCAACAAACTGGGCCCCGAAAATCCCGCCGAGACCTTCGATACCGAAGATCTCCGCGGTGAGGGCGGGCACGAGCGCTACAAAGCCCCCGTACCCCACCCCGAGCAGCCCCATGAACACCACCAGCTGCCAATAGCGGTCATCGGCAAACAACCAGATCAGATAGGCCGTCGCCTGTATGAGCAGACAGAAACGCACGATCAGCACCGTCCGGTAGTGAACGGTGATCGCACCGATGCCGAGCCGACCGATCACGCTGCCCAGGCCCAACACCCCGATCAGCGCCGCCGCCCGTGAGCTCGTGATGCCTACGGATGTGGCGTAGTCCACGATGAACACGAAGGGCACGAAGATGCCAAGGGACATCAATAACCCGGATACGAACATCATCCGGAACGGGTTGGTGCCAAGGATGCCCCGCCAACGCGATCGCGCTTGGGTGTCGAACACCACTACCGATGGGGGGCGCTTCATCAACATCGACATCGCACCGATCCCGACTGCCGCAATCACGGCCAGGATCACATAGCTGTCCCTCCAGCCGTTCGCTTCGATCAGGCGATCGGACATGGGGGCGGCGATCAGCGGGCCGAGGCCCATGCCCGCGGCGGACAGACCCAGCGCGGCGGTGCGGTGATGGTCGAACCAACCGCCGACCGCGGCGGTGATGGGCACGAGGTACAGACCGACACCGACACCGACACACACCCCGTAGGTCAGATAGCCGAGCCAGAGCGCGGGCACCCGGGAGGTGAGCACGAGGCCGGTGGCGATGAGCGCCGCTGAGGAGGCCACCAGGGGGCGCGGCCCATACCGGTCATAGAGCGGACCTGACACGAGACCGAAGGAGAAGAACAGGAAGGTGGTGATCGAGAACACCGCGGCCGTGGCGCCACGGCCGGCGTCGAACTCCTCGACCATCGCCCCGAAGAATGACCCGAAGCTGTAGATGATGCCGAAGCCGATCATGTTGATGACCAACGCGGCACCCGCGACCACCCACGCCCGACCTGAATCGATCCCGTCGACCCGTGCGTCATCCACCAGCGTGGTCCCACTCATGGCACGATCATCCCACCTCGACTCATCAGGGCCCGAAGAGCATCGACGAGCGCATCGCCTCGAGCGACATCGGCGGTCGAGCCGTCGCGGAGATCCTTGAGCTGGCAGGTACCGGCGGCGAGCTCGTCCTCGCCGACGATGACCGCCACCGGGAGACCGCGACGGTCGGCATACTTGAGCTGGGCGCCGAGCTTTCGGTCCTCCGGATACAACTCGACCGCGAAACCGGCATCGCGCAGTTCCGCGGCCAGGGCGATCTGGTCGGACAACGATCCACCGAACCGGGGCACGAACACGGGCCGGGCGGCACCGCGCCCCTCGAGACGACCCAGCTCCTCCAGGGCGGCGAGCAGCCGGTCGACACCCAGCGAGGCGCCGATGCCTGGCAGTCGCTGTTTGGTGTAGAGACTGGCCAGGTCGTCGTATCGACCACCCGAGCAGACGCTCCCGATCGCGGGCGCATCATCGAGAAAGGTCTCGAACACGGCACCGGTGTAGTAGTCGAGCCCGCGGGCGATCGACACATCGATCAGCAGCCGCTCTTCGGCCACGCCCGCCGCGGTGACCCCGCCGACGATCTCCGCCAGCCGCGCGACCCCGGCCTCGCCGGTCTCGCTTCCGGCCACCAACGGGACGAGCTCGTCCAACACCTGTGCCCTCGACCCGTTCACGTCGGCCAGGGTCAGCACCTCGCGGGCCTGGGCGGCCGAGGCGCCGGCCACCGTCATCAGTTCCTCGGTCACGGCGTCAGCGCCGATCTTGGCCAGCTTGTCGAGCGCCCTCAGTACGGCGACCTGCTCGTCGACCAGCTCCAACCGCTCCAACATGCCATTCAACACCTGCCGGTTGTTACACCTCACGCTGAACCCGCCGACGTCCAGCCGTTCCATCAGCTGGGTGATCACCAGGGCGGTCTCGATGTCGGCCACGACGCTCTCGGTGCCGATGGTGTCGAAGTCACACTGGATGAACTCCCGGTAGCGGCCTCGCTGGGTGTTCTCGCCCCGCCAGACCGGGCCGATGGCGTACCGCTTGAACGGGGTGCCGAGCTGGCCGATGTTCTGGGCGCTGAACCGGGCGAACGGCACCGTGAGGTCGAACCGCAGCGCCACCTCGCGGCCCCCATGGTCGGTGAACCGGTAGAGCTGCTTGTCGCTCTCCGCGCCGCCTTTGCCGACGAGGATCTCCTCGTACTCCAGAGCCGGGGTGTCGATCGGCGCAAAGCCGAACGACCGATAGACCTCCCGGGCGGTGTCGATCAGCCACTCGCGGGCCACCATCGCGTCGGGCAGATAGTCGCGGAACCCCTTCAGCGTCCGAGGCGTGATCAATTCTGATTTCGACACGGCACTCAATCCACTCGCTCGCCGACTTAGGTCCCGAAACAACCTTCGTTGCCTCCACCATCATCGCACCCCAACCGCGCGCATCGGTCCCATTTCTCCGCCCGGGTTGCTCCTCGCCCAACAAGGGTCGATTTCACCTGTCATTGACTAGTGCGCGGTGCGGAGTACTATCGGACGCATGGCATCAGATCAGATCGACGAGCGCGGGCTCGACACCGCCCAGCTCCTCCGCGGGGTGCTCGACCTGGCCATCGTGGCGGTACTGGCCGAGCGCGATGGCTACGGCTACGACATCGTCCGGCGACTCCGCGAAGCGGGCCTCGAGGACGTCGGGGACGCGTCCGTGTACGGCACCCTGCGCCGCCTGTATCGCGGCGGCGCGCTGAGCTCGTACGTACAACCCTCCGAGGAAGGCCCGAACCGGAAGTACTACGGGCTCACCTCGGCCGGTCGCGATCAGTTGGAACATGCCACAAAAACCTGGACCCAGTTCGCCGACACGATCGACGGCCTGGTGCGGAACCCAAGGACGGCACGATGAGCTTTTTGCATACTTCTCCGGAGACCGCGGCGTATCTCGACCGGTTGGCCCCGCTCCTCGCACACCTCCCCGACGACGAGTGCGCCGACCTGCTCGAGGAGCTCGCCATCCATCTGGATTCGGTGCTCGAGGTGGCCGATGCCGCGGGCGATGGCCGGGATCTGCAAGCCATTGTCGGCGAGCCCACCCAGTTCGTGCGGGACTTCTGTGAGAGCGCCGGCCTCTCGCTCGCACCCGTCGATGACGCCCCGACGCCGGAGACCGGTCCCGTGTCTTCGTCGATCCGTCGTATCGGCCGGACCGTGAGCTGGTTCGAAACCAAGATCCTCGGCCGGGACTCCCTCCGATCGGCCATTGGGTTCTTGCCCGAGTTGCGACCGGCCTGGTGGGTGCTGCGCGGCGTGCTGCTCGTCATGATCGCCGGCCAGATCTTCGGCTTCGACGGGGTAGACCGGTGGGGCTTTCTGCCGATGCCCAAATTGTTCGGCAGTGTGGCTCTCGGATTGGTTGCCTCGGTCTGGTCCGTGCGCAAGTCCGTGGAGATGGGCCGCCGCCGCACCCACGCTGAGCGCCGCAACCTGTTCAATCGTGGCCGCCTGCTCAACATCGGAATCGGGGTCGTCGGCTTGATCATCCTCGGTACCGGGATGGCCGCCGCCGGTCTGGCGTTTGCCAACACCGGCTACTACGAGGAGCCGATCGGCGGGTCGATCTACACCGAGGCGGTCCCGGTCACCGAGGAGGGACTGTACTTCGAGGACGGGCCAGGGTCCCAAGGCCATGTTCACCTCGAGGCGGCCGACGGTACCGACATCACGAACATCTATCCGTTCGATGACGAAGGCCGACCGTTGTCCGGTGTGCGCCTGTTCGACCAGCTCGGTCGACCGATTGACAACCTCAGCCGGGAGGGCTTTGCCATTGACGGCGAAGACATCAGCTGGACTCCCGAATTCAGTACCGACGCCACGGGCCAGCTGCTACGCCACCGGTTCCCGCGCGTGAACCACGACGACGAAGGCCGTTACCAAGAGTCGCCGTGGTTCACGCACATCGCCTTACCGGTGCCGATCGTGCCCGCCGAAACCCGACCCGGCGACAGCCCACCGGCCGAACCGGCGCCGATCGCGCCCGTCGAAGCCCCACCGTTGCCAATCGCGCCGCCCGGTGAGACCCCACCGACCGAACCGTCCCCGTTCGCGCCCGTCGAAGCCCCACCGTTGCCAATCGCGCCGCCCGGTGAGACCCCACCGACCGAACCGTCGCCGTTCGCGCCCGCCGAAGCCCCGCCGTTGCCAATCGCGCCCGACCCGGACAACAGCACGACGGGTGACTGACCCGGACCCGGCAAGCGATGCAGGGGTGTCTACGGGTGTCAGGACGCGGCGATCGTCTCGATCCGATAGGCGCGGGCGGCAGCGTCGTGGAACAGGTCGGTCTTCTCCGATGGGGAGTAGTCCTGGGCGATCTTCTTGAACGCGTTCCACAGCACCACATAGCTCGCGCCGCGTTTGTCGACCGGGAAGTTCGACTCGAACATGCATCGGTCCGGCCCGAACTGTTCGATGCAGTAGCGGATCTCATCGGCCCACGGTGCGGCCAGTTCATCGGAGGTCGGGGGCTTGTCCTGGCGATCCCAACGCAGGCCGAACATGGGCATGCCGATTCCACCCAGCTTGAGTGAGACGTTCGGACAGGTGGCCAGCTCGGCGATCTGGGTGCGCCACCAGGCCAGGATCTCGCCCCGCCGACCCTTGTAGGGGCCGACTCCGAGCGGCCCGGACAGGTGATCGACCACGATCGTGACATCGGGGGCCGCCTTGGCCACCTCGATCAGCTCAGGCATCTGAGGGTGATAGCAGAAAGCATCGTAGGTGTAGCCGAGGTCGCCGACTCTGCGGACCCCGTCTCGGTAGTGCTCGTCGACCATCACCCCCGCTGGAGTGCCCATGGCCAAAGGTGGATGGGGATCGTTGGCGGTGACATAGCGCACCCCCCGGAATCGCCCCCGGCCCGCCTCCTCGTGGGCGGTGAGCACCTCCTCGACGGCGTCGCCGGCCAGGAGGTCAGCGGAGCCCATGATGGCGGCGATCTCCGCCCCGTCCGACGCCGCGCTCTGTTCGGCCAAATCGGCCACGAACTCGGTCTCCCCGACCGGCTTCAGATGGTCGGGGCCGTCGGAGCGATATTCGGCCCCACACTCGAGGAACACCGTGCGCACCACGTTGTGGCCGCTACCGGTATCGGCGTGCAACGCGTCGAGCGGATAGGGCCATCCGGTGTGGCCGGTATCCAGCCAGAGATGATGGTGAGGATCACAGATCGGTAGGTCGGGATCGATGGCCTCTTCGCGGACCTGGTCCAGCCAGGCCCGATGGGCAGCACCGGCGTCGTCGTCAGAGCTCATGGCCGGAACCTAGCGCGGCCCAAAATCCCGTGCCCGGCCCGTGTGTCCAACGGCCCCGGCATCGGTCTCTAGGCTGCGCCCATGAGCCTCGCTGACGTCGAGAACCCGACTCACTCCCACGAGGAAACCAATGACCTCGTCGACTCGGTGTCCCAGTGGCGCCATCGGGTCCCGGTCGGTCACGGCATCGTCACCGCCGGGTACGAGGACACCATCGAGGAGTTGAAGCGACTCGGTCTCCCGCCGACCTTGAGCGGTCGGCGAGTACTCGACATCGGGTGTTCCGATGGGTACTACTCGTTCGTCTGTGAAGGTCGCGGGGCCGAGGTGGTCGCGGTCGACAACGAGAGCTCCTTGCTCGCCGACGGCCGGAGAAACGGGTTCCAGGTGGCCCAAGCGTTGCGTAACTCCTCGACCCGCTACGAGGTCCAAGATGTGCACGCTCTGGATCCGGCCCAGCTCGGTCTCTTCGATGTGGTGCTGTTCGTCAATGTGCTCTACCACGTCGAGAATCCGATGCTGGCGTTACAGCGCATCGCGTCGGTCACCCGACCTGGAGGGACACTCATCCTCAAGACCTACTACCGCACCGACGTCCGGGTGTGGAGACGAGGGAGATGTTTCGGTTTCGATATCGGTTCCCGACCGAAGTGGTGGTTTTTTCCCACCATCGAGCTCGGCGGTGACCCGACCAACTGGTGGGCCCCAAACCGGCCCGGCCTGCTCGCCCTGCTCGAGGCCACCGGTTGGGTCGATGCCACGGTCACCAACAAATGGCAGGATCGTCTCTACGTCCACGCCACCCGGGCGTCCACTGAATAGACATCCCACCTTCAGCACCCTGTTAGGCCCCCGGCCGTTCGCTCCCTCACGATATGGACGGCGGCGAGGAGGAGGCTGGCCAGGGGTCCGATGATCGACAGCCACAACGCCCGCCGGTAACTCCCGGCAGCCGCCTCGACCCAAGCGAAGAAGAACGGACCGAGCGCGCTGCCGATGACCAGGGCGCTCATTTGGGCTCCGGCGATCGAGCCGAGGTGGGTTCGGCCGAACAGTCGGGGTAGGGCGGCGGCCATGAGTGCGGCGCGCATACCCGACGATGCGCCCCAGGAGGCAAGGGCCACGATCCGCCAAACAGGATGACCCAGCTCCCCCACCGTGAGATACATGACGAGCTGGCCCACCGACATGGCCACGGCCAGACCCAGCACGGGGATGGTGTCGGCCAACCAGCCGCTGACGAGGGAGATCGGGATGCTGACAAGGGCGATGGGGACAAAGATCAACACGATGGTCGATTCTTCGAGCCCCACCTCCTGACCCAGGTCGATGATGTGGAACGTGAGCGCGGTGCCTACCACCGACAGGGAGAAGATGGGCAGGGTGACGATCCAGAACCGGGTGTCGGTGATGGCCTGGCGCCGGGTGGCGGCAATATGGTCGATCAGCGCCGAGGGTTTGGCCCCGTCGGGGATTGGGCCACCTCCGTCGATCATCAGCCCGCACCCCTCAGGGGTATTGCGGTAGAACACGACGATCAGGGTGCCGAGCCCGAACACGAGTCCGATGGCCAGCTGACGCCAGGCCCAGCGGAATCCCGACAACTCCACCAGGGCGAACAACAAGGTGGGGGTGAGGGAGAAGACGAAGGCGAACGCCGCGCTGGAGCCGGAAGCCACCAGCCCTCGCCGGCGGTCGAACCACTGGGAGATCATGGTGCGCGACGACAGCGTGAGCAGGCCCTGTCCACAGAACCGCAGGGCACCGAACCCGAGCGACATCACCACCAGACCGGTGATCGCACTCATCGGCCCGACAAAACTGAGCGAGGTGATGGTGAGGGCAAGGCCCACGGTGGCCCCCGCCGCCACCACCCGGGAACCGAAAAGGTCGATCCAACGGCCCCCAAACGGCAGCAGCAGGCCACTGGAGGTGGTACCGATGAGGTAGGCGGTGGCCAGCTGCAACCGGGTGAGCCCGGTGGCCGAGCTCAGGTGCTCGGTGAAGACACTGACCCCAGCCGTCTGGCCGGGGACACTGGCCAGCATCCCCACCGTGCCAACCACGAGAACGACCCACCCGTAGTAGAACGGCACCCGGCGCGGATCGAATGGTCGAGCGCCGCTCATTCTCCGCGGGGTGAGCGAACGGTCCGGACCAGCTGGCGTGTTGATTCCATCCCGACCGTCGCCGTTTCCAGGTTGGCGACCTCGCCAGTCCTTCCTTCGGTGGTCAACAATCGATCGAAATCAGCTCTGAGCAGGAATCCGGTCGGCTGGTGAACCGATGAGGACAATACCTGGGGCGTCCGTCCGATCACCAGATCACGCCACCCGAGCGCCCGCTGAATCACCGGCGGAGACACAAGAACTCGGCTTCTCGGTGGATCCAAGCTCTACCCGCTGCTGGTGGCGACGTCACGTTCCTCGACGATGAGGCGGACATCGGCGGTGACCGTCCCTGACCGGGAACGCTGGAGCCCCGCGGCCAGATCCTGAGCGGTGGGTGCGGCCGTGGACGGGCCAACGATCGTGGCGATGACCGACTCACCATCCAGGGCGATGCGTACCAACGCGTGGTCGGGATGGCCCTCCAACCAGTCATTGACCACCGATTCGGTGGAGGACTGTTCCAACAGGTTGCTGGTGATCTGAGCGCCATTGAGCAGCAGAGCTCCAACGACGACAGCGGCGAGGGTGGCGACACCGGCGAGCGAGGTCCGCACCCGGCTCTGGTTCTGGGCGACCCGCTGCACCGGGGTGACGCCGGTGGCCACGAAGGTCAGCCCACCCATGATCAATATGGCCAACATGTTGGTCAGAAACAACAGCAGTGCCCCGTTGCCCGATGCCCAATCGCCCTGGGAATAGGAGATACCGACGACGCTGAGCGGCGGGACCAGGGAGATGGCGATCGCCACCCCGGGCAGCGCGTCGGACACATCGGGCCTTGACAACCCGTAGGCCCCCGCTGCTCCGGCGGTGAGGGCGACGACGAGATCGAGGGTGGTCGGTGACACTCGGGACACGATCTGGGCGTTGGTCTCGGTATCGATGGTCGCGGTGACGATCAGCCCGAGCAGGATGCCGATGCCGATGGCGAAGACGATCCCGCCCACCGCGACGAGCGCATTGCGGGCGAGGTGACGGGGCCAGCCCATGACCAGGGAGATGGCCATACCCATCAATGGCGTCATGAGCGGGGCGATCAACATGGCGCCGATCACCACCGCGGTGGAGTCCGTGATGACGCCCATCGAGGCGATCACCGATGCGAACCCCATCAACGCGAAGAAGCGGACGATCCGACGGGTGGCGACCGGACCCGCGTACAGGATCTTGTCGTAGAGCGCCTGGCGATCATCGACGGACTTGGGCCGACCGTCGAGCCACAGTCCGATCAGGTGGGTCGACCCGGCATAGCCGGTGACGCCGGCGGTGCTGGCATCGAGCGAGACGACGATCACGACCACCGACAGGACGATCCAGCCCAAGGCGGTGATGGTCGTGAGGGCCGCGAACACCTCGGCGGGAAAGGCGACGAGCAGTCCTCCGGCGGCCAGCAGGGCGAGCGACCGTGAGACGATCCAGCCTCTGGGCTCGGGGCGAGGGTGACGACCGAGCTGAGCCAGGTCTCGAACGACGGCGGCGAGGGTGGCCAACCCGACCAGGCGGGCCAACACGGTTTCGGACTGATCCGGGGAGACCAACAGCACGACCCCCACGGCCAGACCGACCAAGGCCACCATCGCTCCAACCAAACGGCGGGGGGCCGTCCTCAGCGCGGCCCACAGCGATGTCGATGACACCACGAGCAGGCCGAGTCCGATCAACCGAGCCAGGATCCGGTCGGTTCGCTCGGGCCAGACCAGCACCAGCGTGGCGACGGCGATTCCCGCCAGGGCGCGCAACACCACCGGGTTACCCAACAGGGAGGCGTCCAACCGTGCCAGATCGAATCCGGGCTGTTCGTCCAGATCGTCGAGCTCCGTCTCACGGATGGTCAGGTCGGCTTGTTCCACCATCGTGGCCCCAGATCGGTGTCGATGTCGGCGTCGGTTGACCATAACGAACCCTCGACTCCCAGTCCGGCAACCGACGACGGCTCAGCCGCAACCTGACCCAGATCTCGATGAAGTGTCACGTAGCCAGCCTTGGTAAGAGTTGATGCAGTGATGAACTCGAACCACGATGGGCCAGCCGGGGAGGGCGACGCCGCGTACCTCAACGCCACGCCCCTCAACGCCACGCCCCTCAACGTTGTGGTCCACAATGGCGACGGCCCGCACGCACTGCTCGTGCACGGCGCCCTCGGAAGCCGGTCCCTCTGGGCCGAGAACCTCGCCGCGCTCCAACAGGTCTGTCGTCCCGTCGTGGTCGAGCTCTGGGGTCACGGTCGCTCACCGAGCCCGACCGACCCGGCCCACTACAAATCGGCGGGGTATGTCGCCGAGTTCGAGCAACTTCGCTCCCGCCTGGGGATCGACCGGTGGCACACGATCGGCCAGTCGATGGGGGCGGGACTCACCCTGACGTACGGCCTGGCCCACCCCGAACGAGTGATCTCTCAGGTGGTGACGAACAGCACCTCGGCATTCGCTCCGATCGACGGGTGGCGTGAGCACCATGCCTCCGGCGCCACCCCTATGGCGGAGCGGCTGCGGACCGAGGGTACAGAATTCCTCCGGAACGCCAAGCTCAACCCCGGTCGCTCCCGACACCTCGCCGAGACCACCCGCCAACTCTTGGCCATCGAGTTCGACGAACACGATGCCACCGGCATCGCCAACTCGATGACGATCACCACCGCCACCCTCCCCCTCGGTGAGCGCCTGACCAAGGTGACCCGACCCACGTTACTCACCCTCGGGGTCGAGGAGGAACGCTTCCTCCGGCTCGTCCCCAGGGCGCGACTCATCCCCAACCTCGAAGTCGTCGAGCTCGCCGCCTCCCACGGCGTGAACACCCACGACGCCGACGGCTGGAACGAGGCCGTCGCCGCCTTCCTCACCCGGCATCACGAGTGAGCCCCCTGACGAGCTCCAACCGAGGTGGTCCTGGAGCATCCACTAGCAGGGTGCTGAAAAAGGCCGGTTAGGCACCGGCATGTGTTTTTCAGCACCCTGCTAGACAAAGGGTGGGGCGTACGAGCAGCGCTCGGGATGGGAGACAACACGCGATGAGCAATTTCGCTGAAGAGGAGGAGATGCTGTTCGAGCTGGTTGATCGGTTCGTCGCCGATCAGCTCATGCCCCTCGAACATGCGGTCATGGCACGCGAGGCCAGCGGCCAGCCACTGGCGCTGTTGCCCGAGGAGGAGGGGCCGCTGCTCGAGCTGAGCAAGGAGCTCGGCCTCTGGGCGCTCGACGCGCCCGAAGAGGTGGGCGGCGCGGCGCTGCCCGCCCGGGTGATGCTGCCGATCATCGAGCGGCTCTACGGCACCATCGTGCCGTTCCGGTTTCCGCCCGACTCCCCCAACCTCCACATGCTCATGGCGGTCGCCACCCCTGAGCAGAAGGCCAAGTACATGGAGCCCTACGCCCAGGGCGAGATGGAGTCGGCGATGGCCATCTCCGAGCCGGGCGCCGGCGCCGACCCCTCGGCCATGACCACCCGAGCGGTACGCGAAGGCGACGAGTGGGTGATCAACGGCCGCAAGATCTGGGTTTCTCGAATGCCCCGATCCGACTTCACGATCCTGATGGCGGTGACCGATCCTGCCCTCGGGGCACGGGGCGGGATGACCGCATTCATCGTCGACCGGGACACCCCCGGCCTGATGGTCGAACGCTCCATCCCCATGATCGGTGGAGCCACCACCTACGAGCTCGTCATCGACGACCTGCGCCTGGGTGACAGCCAGGTGCTCGGCGAGGTCGGCCAGGGGTTTGCACCGATGCAGAAGCGGCTCACCGTACGCCGGTTGGAAGTCGGGGCCATGTGCATCGCCTTCGCCACCAGAGCACTACAGATGATGTGCGATCACGCCCAGGAGCGCGAGGTCTTCGGTGAAAAGCTCGCCGATCGCCAAGCCATCCAGTGGTGGATCGCCGACGCGGCTACCAACATCCACCTCCTCCGGCTCATGGTCGCCGATGCGGCAGACAAGGCCGACCGAGGCGAAGACGTTCGCACCGAAGCCTCGATGATCAAGGTGTTCGCCACCGAGATGGCCACCGAAGTCGTCGACCACTCGATGCAGAGCTTTGGGGCGATGGGCATGACCCGCGAAATGCCGTTCGCGATCATGTCTCAACGCCTACGCCTGTCCCGGATCTACGAGGGACCCACCGAGGTACACCGCATGGTCATCGCCCGACGCTCGCTTCGGAAGTACTCCTCTTCCTGACCGAAGCCGTGCGGCGCAGGAAGCAGATAGAAAGAAGAGAGCCGCGACCGCCTCGGGCGCGCGTATGGTCATAGGTTCACCCTCCTGTGGATTCAGCACCCACGGGTGCCATCCGATGGCCGCCCATGACCGATGAGCTCAGACACCTATCTATGTCCGGCAGATGCCCGCCTCTGACCACCAGTGATCTCACCAACCTTGATCTGGCCGACCAGTGGTGTGGACCCTTCCGGCCCATGGGATGGGATCGTGGCCGTCCATGGTGAGCTGGTTCACGGCCGATCTCCACGTCGGACACCGCAACATCATCAAGTACTGCCATCGCCCGTTCGATGACGTCGACGCCATGAATCGCACCCTGGTCGAACGGTGGAACGAGGTGGTCGCCGCGGACGACACGGTCTGGGTGCTCGGCGACTTCGCGCTCGGGAAGATCCGCGAAACATTGCCGATCGTGGCTCAACTGTGTGGCCACAAGATCCTCGTCGCCGGGAATCACGATCGCTGCTGGGCCGGCCACGGCGCACTGGCCGACGGTTGGACCGAGCGATACCTAGCCGCCGGCTTCGACCAGATCGTGCAGGGACCCACCACCATCCAGCTCGCCGGCGTCTCTGTCCTGGCGGGCCACTTCCCCTACCGGGGCGACAGCCACGACCACGACCGGTTCGTCGAGCATCGCCCGCCAGACACCGGCGAATGGCTTCTCCACGGCCATGTCCATGGCCGATGGGCCCAACGCGACCACATGATCAATGTCGGGGTGGACGTCGCCGGGTTCCGGCCGGTCCCCGCCACCAAGATCACCGACATCATCCAGGCCGGCCCGATCGAGCATCGCCCGTCGCTCATCGGGTGGACCCGACCGGTGGTCCCATCGGGCCCGGCGCGGCCGTGGGAGATACAGTCGGCGCCCATGACCGATCTTGTTGCTGAAGTGACCGCCTGCGAAGACCGTCGGTGGGAGGCGATGATCGCCAAAGACACCGAAGCGCTCGCCGCCATGTTCGCCGAAGAGATGTCCTACACCCACTCCAATGCGTCGGTGGATACCAAGGCCTCGTACCTCAAGGCCATCGATGACCGGGTGTTCGACTACCGCACCGCGGACCGCACCGACACCGATGTCACCGTCATCGGCGACACCGCACTCGTCACCGGCCGCGCCATGATCGGGGTCGTCGCCCGCGGCACCGAGCTGAGCCTCGATGCCCGTTACACCGTCACCTGGGTGCGCCGCAACGGGTCCTGGGAGTTCCTCGCCTGGCAGTCCACCCCGAAACCGGCCTAGTGCGATGCCGCCTACGGCGGCAACCGGCTTGTTCCGCGACGATCAGGCCTGTTCAGCGACGACCAGCGAAGCCGGATCGTCCCTGGCTCAGCGGATACGGAGGATGTGGGCCACCTGGTCGGCGGCGGGGTCGAGGCGGACCCACGGGCGATGGTCCTCCCAGGTGTAGGTCTCCCCGCTGAGCTCGTCGAACACCTGCCACGGATGATCCGGTGCCACGCCGAGCTCGTCGAGATCCAGGTCGAGCAGGCCGGACTGGGCCTCGTTCGGATCGAGGTTCACCACCACGAGCACGACGTTGGTGTGATCGGGGTCGCGACGGGAGTAGACGATCAGGTTGGGGTTGTCGCCCCGGTGAAAGGCGACGGTGCGCAGATGACCAAAGGCCGGGTTCCGCCGGCGGATGTGGTTCAGCTCACCGATGTAGGGAGCGATCGACGTCGATGCGCCCCAGTCCCGTTCGACCAGCTGGTACTTCTCGGAGTCCTGGTACTCGGTGTTGTCCCGCGAGGCCGGGGTGTTCTCACACAGCTCGTAGCCCGAGTAGATGCCGTAGTTGCCCACGAGGGTGGCGGCCAGGGTCACCCTCAACAGAAAGGCAGCTCGGGCACCGTCGCGCAGGACACCCTCCAACAGGTCCGGGGTGTTCGGCCAGAAGTTGGGGCGCATGAAATCGACATGGTCACCATGGGCCAGCTCGCGCACATAGGTCTCGATCTCGTCTCGCGAGTGGCGCCAGGTGAAATAGGTGTAGCTCTGGGTGAAGCCCACCTCCGCGAGCTTGGTCATCATTCCCGGATCGGTGAATGCCTCGGCCAAGAAGATGACCTCGGGATGTTCGGCCTGCACCATGTCGATCAACCAGGCCCAGAAGGCCACCGGCTTGGTGTGGGGGTTGTCGACGCGGAAGATCGTGACCCCGTGGCCGATCCAGTACTCGAGGATCTGGTGGCACGCCGCCCACAGTTCCTCGCGGTCCGCCTCCTCGCGAGGCCAGAACTCGATCGGGTGAATATCCTCGTAACGCTTCGGTGGATTCTCCGCCGTGCGGATGCTGCCGTCGGGAAGCTGGCGGAACCAGGCGGGATGGTCGCTCACCCACGGATGGTCGGGTGAACATTGCAACGCGAAGTCCAACGCGATCTCCATGTCCCGGCTGCGCGCCTCGGTCACGAGGAGATCGAAGTCCTCGATCGTGCCCAGCCCCGGATGGATGGCGGTGTGCCCTCCGGGAGTTCCGTCGCCGGTCGGGCCGCCGATGGCCCACGGGCTGCCGGGGTCCCCTGGCCCGGCGACGAGCGAGTTGTTGGGCCCCTTTCGGGCGGTGACACCGATCGGGTGGATCGGGGGCAGGTACAGAACATCGAATCCGAGGGCGGCCAAGCGGCCCACCTGTTTGGCGACACCCTCGAAACCCCCGAAGGACCGGGGGAACAGCTCGTACCAGGCCCCGAACGAGGCCCGTGCCCGCTCGACCTGCAGCTCGTGGGGTTCGGAGTAGGAAAGGTCTCGGCTGTCGGGGATCACGGCGCAGAGGGCAACCAGGGCGGGATCGGTGGCTGCGGCCATCTTCACCTGATCCGCGCACGTCGGACTGGCGAGCGTCGCCGCGGCCTCGGCCATGGCCAACCGGTCATCGCTCGATGCTGACTCCGACGCCGACAAGCTCTCGAGGATCTCGGCACCGACCAGGAATTCGACGGCGAGGGGTTGACCGGCATCGGCCCGCTTCACCAGATCCCGGCACCAGCTCCCGAAGCGGTCGGTCCACGCGAGCACAGCAAACTCGTGAACACCGCATTGGGCCACGTCCAGTCGACCGCTCCAACGGTCGCCCCCGTCGGGTCCGAGCGGCATCATCCGGGTCAGCCCCTGGGGATCTCGCACCCGGCACGCCACCGACAACCGGTTATGCCCGTCCCGGAACGCCGTGGCCGAAACCCGAACGCTTTCACCCGTCGATGCTTTCGGCGGGCGCTCACCGCCCGGCGTCCGCGGCCGAACGTCCTCGATCACCACCGGGTTCATGGCGGGTACGCCGTCGATCAGCCGTCCATTGTCCCGCATGTGCCGTCCCAACCAGTCGCCGTCCCTTCTCAGGGTGGCATCGGTCGTTCCCTCACGAAACCCCCCAGCACGCATTTCACAGATAAGCGCCCCAACCCTTCGCCGAGCGGATGTTCCAGCCGTGATTCCGCGGCGCAACCGGTGGTGGTGGGCCGAAGAGTCGGTACCGTCGCCTGGATGAAGGCACTCCAGAGCTTCACCGTCCGACCGCTCCTCCCGGACAACCTGAAGCCGCTGACCACCCTGGCCATGAACCTCCGATGGTCCTGGGACCGCGACACGCGAGCGCTGTTCGAGCGCATCGACCCCTCGGCGTGGGAAGAGACGATCCACGACCCGATCGCGGTGCTCGGCACGGTGTCCCCCGACCGGCTCGACGCGCTCGCTCAGGACACGGTGTTCGTGGCCGAGGTGGCCGAGGCTGCCGAGCGACTGGAGCGCTATCGCCTCGGCGATCGATGGTTCCAGGGCCGGACGAGCCCGCTGCGCGGCGTCGCCTATTTCTCACCCGAGTTCGGTATCGCTGAAGCCCTCCCCCAGTATTCGGGCGGTCTCGGCATTCTCGCCGGCGACCATCTCAAGGCGGCCAGTGACCTGGGCGTACCCCTCGTCGGGGTCGGGCTGTTCTACCGGCACGGCTATTTCCGCCAGTCCCTCGATGTCGATGGCTGGCAGCAAGAACGATTCCCCAACCTGGACCCGTACAGCCTGCCGCTGGAGCTCGTCGAGGGGGCCGGCGTGACCGTCGACCTCGCCGGCCAGCCTCTCCACGCACGTATCTGGCGCGCCGATGTCGGCCGGATCCCGCTCTACCTGCTCGACGCGGACGTCGACGAGAATCCGCCCGAGTGTCGGATGGTCACCGACCGGCTCTACGGCGGCGACACCGAACATCGGCTCCGCCAGGAGATGCTGCTCGGGATCGGTGGGGTACGGGCTCTGCAAAGCGTCGGCGTGCCCGCTCAGGTCTTCCACACCAATGAGGGTCATGCCGGCTTCCTCGGCCTCGAACGCATCCGACAACTGATCACCGAAGAAGGCCTGAGCTACCCCGAGGCGATCGAGGCCGCCAGGGCCGGATCCCTGTTCACCACCCACACCCCCGTCCCTGCAGGTATCGACCGATTCCCGCGAGAGCTGATGGAGCGCTACTTCGGCGGCTGGGCCCAGGAGTGCGGCATCTCGCTCGATCAGCTCATGGGGCTGGGCCATCGCGGCGGCGACGAGACCGACGATCGGTTCAACATGGCGGTCATGGGTCTGAGGTTGGCCGCTCACTCCAACGGGGTCTCCCAACTCCACGGTGAGGTCAGCCGAGACATGTTCAACGACCTCTGGCCCGATGTGCCCATCGACGAGACGCCGATCAGCTCGATCACCAACGGGGTACACGGCCGAACCTGGGTCTCGGCCGAGGTCGACGGTCTGCTCAGCGACCAGGTCGGACCCGAGTGGCCGGGCGAGACCGCAGCCTGGAACGCCATGGCCGACATGGATCGGTCCCGGGTCTGGTCCGTCCGGCGAACGGGCCGAGAACGTCTCGTCAACTTCGTGCGGGACAAGCTCCACCGATCGGGCCGGTCCCGTGGTCTCAGCGAGTCCGATCTCGCATGGACCCGCACCGTCTTCGACCCCGACGCGCTGACCATCGGCTTCGCCCGCCGCTTCGCCACCTACAAGCGAGCCAACCTCCTGTTGACCCAACCCGATCGGCTGAAGGCTCTCCTGACCGACGACGAGCGGCCGGTGCAGTTCGTGTTCGCCGGGAAAGCCCATCCCGCGGATGACCAAGGCAAGGAGCTGATTCGCCAGGTCGTCGACTTCTCGCACAGCCTGGGTATCCGGCACCGCTTTGCCTTCCTCGACGACTACGACATCGCGGTGGCTCGTGCCCTCTACCACGGCACTGACGTCTGGTTGAACAATCCCCGGCGACCGCTCGAGGCCTGCGGCACGAGCGGCGAGAAGGCCGCCCTGAACGGGGCGCTCAACTGCTCGATCCTAGACGGCTGGTGGGACGAGATGTTCGACGGGGACAACGGCTGGGCCATCTCCTCGGCCGACGGAATCGAAGATGAGGAACGTCGTGACCAGCTGGAGGCCAATAGCCTGTTCGGCCTGCTCGAACAGCAGGTCATTCCCCTGTTCCATGACCGGTCCGCCGATGGGCTCCCCCACGGCTGGCTGGACAAGATGCAGGCCAACTGGACCGGTCTCGGCCCCCAGGTCACCGCGTCACGCATGGTTCGCGACTATGTCGAAGGGCTCTATGAGCCAATCGCGGCGCGCGCCGACCGACTCCAGGCGGACGACCGGGCGAAGGCCCGGGACCTGGCCGAGTGGAAACGGCGGGTGGTGGACGGCTGGCACACCGTGCACATCGATCGGGTCGAAGCCGACGACGCGATTGGCGATCTCGGCGGCACGCGCGAGGTCGGGGCGGTCGTGGCTCTCGGTCGGCTCTACGCCGACGATGTCGAGGTCCAGCTACTCCACGGCCCTGTCGGCCAATACGGCGAGCTGGACCGGGCCGAGGTTGTCAGCCTCCAAAAGTCCGAACAGATCGACGATCAACACCTCAGGTTCTCGGGAACGCTGCCGTGCGACCACGCCGGGCGATACGGGTTCACCGTCCGGATCATGCCCACCCACCGCGACCTCGCCAACCCTGTCGAGCTCGGCGTCATCGCCTGGCCAACCTGAGGACCGGCCAACCTGAGGACTGGCCAACCTGAGGACTGGCCAACCTGAGGACTGGCCAACCTCGGGACTGGGCCGAAAGGGGCATTCTGTCGAAACAGGGCATTCTGGTGGATGCCGCGTTTCGGTGAATGCACGCTTAGATAGTCAGATGATCGCAAAGACGAACCGTTTCGTGCTCGACCCGACCAAGGCGCCGGGGATAGTGGCCGATTTCGTCGCGAACGGGGCCGGCATGGCAGACCAGCCCGGTTGTGCGGGCTGGTATCTGCTGGCCCCCGATGATCCGAATGGGCCCCACATGGTCGTGAGCTTGTGGGAGTCCGAAGAGCTCTACCAACAGTGGGTCGGCTCGGATCACTTCCGGAAGAGTCACGCGAATATTGCCGATGTCCAGGCCGCACTGATCGCTCCGGCTCAGGTCGAGAGCTTCACCGTCGCGGCCAACTGAGGGCGCCGGCACCGCGGCATGTGTTTTTCAGGACCCTGCTAGCTCGTCCAGACGGCTCACGATCTCGTCGGCGGCGCTCCAGGGGTCGGTGCGCCGGGCCAACACGTCGGCGTTCAGCTGGTCCCACGCGGGGTCGTCAAAGGCGGCACGGGCCCTGGCCCGGAGCTGTTCGATGACGATACGCCGCAGCTCCTTGTCCAGCCGCTCGGCTCGACGCCGTTCCAGCTCACCGCTGGTCACCAGATGATCTTGATGGGCGCCGATGGCGTCCCATAGCTCCACCAGCCCTTTTCCGTCCGAGGCCACGGTGGGAAGGATGGGCGGCCGCCAACCGTCGAGCGACGACAGGTCGAGCATCTGCTCCAGGTCGCGTCGGGTGTCTCCGACCCCGGCGCGGTCCGCCTTGTTGATCACGAAGAGATCGGCGATCTCCATCAGGCCGGCCTTGTTGGCCTGCACCGAGTCACCCCAGCCCGGATTGACCACGACGACGACGGTGTCGGTCGACGACGCGACCTCGACCTCGACCTGGCCGACCCCGACGGTCTCGATGAGCACCCAGGGCCGCCGCGCCGCGTCGAGGACTCGTATCGCTTGGGGGGTGGCCAACGCCAGCCCCCCGAGATGACCGCGGGTGGCCATCGAACGGATGAATACCCCCTCGTCGAGGGCATGTTCTTGCATGCGGACCCGGTCACCCAGGATCGCGCCACCGGAGAACGGTGACGACGGGTCGATGGCCAGCACGGTGGCCACCAGGTCCTGGTCGCGCATGACGCGCACCAATTCGCTGGTCAGGGTGGACTTCCCGGCACCCGGAGCGCCGGTGAGGCCGACCGTGTAGGCCTCACCGCCCAGGGGATGGGTGAGCCGGCCGACCTCGTGGGCCAGTACGCCGCCTCGCTCGACATAGGAGAGCAGGCGCGCCAGGGCGCCTCGGTCTCCGGCCCGGGCGTCGGCCACGAGCACTTTGGGATCACGACTTCTCACCATCGGTCTGAACCCGCGATCAGAGCGTTACGGCGGCGCCGCCGATGCCCGCTACCAGCACACCGAGATCTTCGGTGGTCTCCCCAACATTGCGCACCTCGGTGACCCCCGGAACCCGATCGAACATGATCCGCTGGATGCCGGCCTTGAGGGTCTGGTCCGACGCGGGGCACGAAACGCACGCACCGCTCAGCTGCACCTCGACCACGCCGGTGTCCTCGTCCACGCTGATGAGCTCGATATCGCCCTTGTCGGCCTGGATGGCGGGACGGATGATCTCGATGACCGCAGCCACCTTCGCCTGCAACTCTTGGTCCTTCATCCTGTTCTCCAGTCAACACCATCCGCTGCCTCGTTCAACAATCGCCGACGGCGTACTCTTCCCGAGTGCCCCTCTACTTTTTCGGCGCCGGCCCCAGCATCGGCTGGCCCGCGATGATCCCCTTCCTCGCCCACACCGGACACGGTGCCACCGACCTCGGAATACCGACATGGCTGGCGTGGTACGGCTCGGGCATCGTGGTGGCGCTCACCGCGGCCCTGCTCCGCGCCGTGTGGCGAGACGCCCGCCTCGATGGTGCGCTGGGGCCGCGTCCGCCCTTCGACGGGGAACCCCGGCGGCTCATCAACATCTTCGCCCAGGTCATCGGCATCGCGCTCCTGGCCCTGGTCATCTCCGCCGGTGCTCTGGGGCCGGACCGGCGCTTCGCCAACCTGGCGCCGTTGATCGCGTGGAGCTTGTTCCCTTTCGGGTTAACCGTGCTCAGCCTGCTGGTCGGCAACGTTTGGCGGACGATCAGCCCGTTCGAGACCATCAGCCGCGCGTGGCGCCAACCGGACCGTAGGGAAACCCACGCGTCGCTCGAGGACCCGCCCTACTACCAAGGGCTCATGGATCTCTGGCCCGCGGCCGCGCTATTGATCTTCTTTTGGATCCGCTACGGATATCACGAGGCCGGGTCCCCCCGCCTGCTGGCCGTCTGGCTGGTCGCCTACACGGCCGCGATGATCATCGGATCCTTGCTCGGCGGCCCGGCGTGGCTCCGCACCAACGACGCTCTCGCGCTCTGGTTCGGCCGCATCGCCAGCCTTTCACCAGTGGGCCGAGACCTCAACGGCGAGCTTCGCTTCCGGCGAATGCTGTCCGGGGCGACCAGACGCGGCACGGCCCGCGAGACCGCGGTGCTCCTCGTCATCATCGGCTCGCTCGCGTTCTCGGCCATCGACTCCACCGAGTTCTGGTTCAGCGTCGTGGGTGACAACCTCGGCTGGGGGTTGACGCTGATCCGAACGCTCGGCCTGATCTGGCTGGTGGCGATGGTGTCCGCCCTCTATCTCGGTACCGAGTGGCTGGTGAGCCGAATCACCGATCGGGGCGAGCATACCGGCCAGGAAACGATGACGGGCGGGCTGGGAGACATGACGGGCCGGTTCATCGGTCTTCCCACGGCCATCCTGGCCGGCATGACCATCGCCTACGGGCTGACCGACGCCCTCGTCGATACCCAGACGGTCGCCAACTATCTCAGCGACCCTTACAACCGCCAGTGGGATCTGATCGGCACGACGGACCTGCGTATCAACGCCAACGTCCTCACGCCGGGCGCGAGCGCCTGGATCGAACTGGTCTCCGGGGGGATCGGAGCGATCGCGGCGATGATCATCGGCCACGACATCTCGATCGAGCGGTTCGGGCCGGACGCCGCCAGCCGGGCCGGGTGGGTCATCACCGCCGCCGTCGCGCTGGCCGCGATAGGCATCTCGCTGTCCTTGCTGGCAGGCTGAGTGAGTGATGTTCTCCTTCGGCTCAGCCCTCGCGGTCGCCCTGCATGCCCGCCAAGTGAGCCTGCTCGCCCATCAGGGGGGATGGGACGAGATCGCCCTGGTCGGTGTGCCCCTCATCATCTTCGGTGGTCTGCTCTTCCTGGCCAACCGCCGAGCCAAACAGGCCCAGGACCGCGACCCGGAGTAGCCGACAACCCCAGCCGTCACCGACTGCACGTCCAACCGAAGCACTGGTGCCATTCGGACCCGGTCATCTCTCGGGTCAGCCTCAACTCGGCGATCCCGATCGGTTCATCGCTGTCGAGGGTGTGAATGTTGACCGTGTTGTCCTCGGCCAGGTTCGTTCGGTCTGCGAGGCTGGAACGATGCACGAACTGACACATCGGACCGTCGAGACAAACGGGATCACCATCCATTATGTGGAACTGGGCGAGGGGCCGTTGGTGGTGTTCTGCCATGGATTTCCCGAGAGCTGGTACTCCTGGCGTCATCAGCTCCCCGCGCTGGCCGAAGCCGGATATCGGGCGGTGGCTCTGTCGATGCGAGGGTACGGAAAGACCACCGCGCCCCAGAACATCGAGGCGTACTCGATCCCCTACTTGATCGGCGACGTCGTCGGCGTTGTACGGGCCCTGGGCGCGGAGCAGGCGGTGGTCGTCGGCCATGACTGGGGCGCGCCGGTCGCCTGGTACTCAGCGTTGAGCCGGCCCGACCTGTTTCGGGCGGTTGCGGCCCTCAGCGTGCCGTTCGTACCGCCCATCGGTGCATTACCCGACGGGGTCAGCGTCAACGGTCTGATGCGCGCCAACGCCGGACCGGATCGGGACTTCTACCGGCTCTTCTTCCAGGAGCCCGGAGTGGCAGAGGCCGACCTGGAGGCCGATCTACGCCGCTCGGTACTCGGCTTTCTGTACACGCTTTCCGGTGATGCGGTGGCCAATGGTGACCTGGATGCTGGGTGGGACGGCCATTTCCCGATCGGGGAGACAGTCAGCCGGCAACTGATCGTTCCCGATGCTCTGCCCGGCTGGCTGACCGAGCAGGACGTGACGTTCTACGTCGACGAGTTGAAGAGGACCGGTTTCCGCGGAGGCCTCAATTGGTATCGCAACATCGATCGGCTGCCAGGATCGCTGGCGCCGTTCGTGGGCCGGACGATCGAACAGCCCTCGTTCTACATGGGGGGCTCCCACGATCTGATTGCCGGAAACACCCCCGACATGCTGGGCGCCATGCGAGCGACGCTGCCCGATCTCCGCCACTTCCAGATGATCGAAGGCGCAGGCCACTGGCTGCAACAAGAGCACCCCACCGAGGTCAACGAGGCGTTGTCGTCGTTCCTCAACGGCCTGTGACGGGGGGCCTGTGACGGGGGGCCTGTGACGGGGGGCCAGGTCTGCTGCTACTGCTGGCGGGCGGGCTCGATCATGGTCAGGTAGTCGACCAGACGGCCGGCGATCTCGAAGGCCAGCTCGGGATCGTCGAGATCGGGCTCGATCCAGGCCTCTGAGACCCGACGCCAGGTCTCTGACCCGTAGAACACCCCGCACTCCGGTTGGGGCCCGAGGACCTTGCGCCAGGCTTTCTCCGAGCGAGCGATCTGGTCGATCGCCGCAACGTTCGTGTCCTGGTTCGGGTGTTCGGCGTGGAAGCCCACCTCGATGGCCAGGCCCTCCTGACCATCCACATGGCGCCGGGGCAGGTGTTGCGCCTCGTAGTGCTCCTTCGGGGCCTGGTCGGTGTCGAACCACACCTTGATACCCCGCCGGTGTGCTCGCCATCGCAGGTCACCCAGCTCGTCGGGGATCAGGGCGCGAACCAGGTCGGCGACCTGTTCAAAAAGGGGGAGCTCCACCCTCGGAGCGTAGAACCTGGTGCCTCCGGGTCTGACACAGAGGTTCAACCGTCGAAAGTTCCTTCGCTCAACGAGGAGAGCCTTCGCTCATCGAGGCAAGAATCTGGCCGGCGGTCGGGAGAGAGCCGTCGTCGCAATGGTTGGCGGGATTCCACAAATCAGAGCGCAGGACCGCCTTGGCGCACTGGAAATACACGGCCTCGGCCGTGATCTCCACCACCGACGTCGGACCCCGATCGTTGACGACATACCGGGTCAGCACCTCGTCGTCGCACCGCAGTACTGCCCGACCGTTGATCCGCATGCACTCCGACAGGCCGGGAATGAGCAACAGCAGCGCCACCCGGCCGTCCTCGACGATATTGCGGAGACTGTCCAGCCGGTTGTTGCCCCGCCGGTCGGGTAGATGCACCGTGCGCTCGTCGACCACGTGCACGACCTGATGTCGATCCCCGCGCGGAGAACAGTCCATTCCACCGGGCCCGATGGTGGACAACGCCGCGAACGGCGACGCCTCGATCAACTCCCGGTACTGCGGGGTGATCACCGTCGCCTCCTTGACGAGGGAGGCCGGATTGATCTCCGGGTACAGCGCCTCGAGCTGGCTGACCGACGTGACGAACCGGGGGTCGCTCATCACCCGATAATGCCAGACCCTGGCGTCACTCACCCGGGTCGCCCCGCCCCGCCCGGCCATCCACCTGCCTGGCCCCGCCGACTGACGTTGCCTACTTGCGGTCCATGTCCGCGCCGAGCGACTTGAACTTCTCCACAAAATCCTCGTACCCGCGGTCGATGTGAAACGCGTCGGACACCACCGTCTCACCCTCGGCCTTGAGCCCGGCGAGGGCCACCGCCACGCCGGCCCGAATGTCGTGGGCACGGACCTGCGCCCCGGAGAGCATTGGACGGCCCCGGATCACGGCGTGGTGGCTCTCGGTGCGAATATCTGCACCCATCCGGACGAGCTCATCGATGTACCGAAAGCGACCCGAGAAGATGTTCTCGGTCACGATGGAGACACCGTCCGCGACCGTCAGCGCCGCCACCAGGAACGGCTTGTAGTCCGTGGCGAGGCCCGGAAACGGGAGGGTCTGAATATCAACCGACTTGAGCTGCTTGGTGGCCATGACCCAGATGCCCTCCGAGCTGGGCGAGATCCGCATGCCCATGTCCCCCAGCTTCTGGATGAGAATGTCCATATGGTCGGCTCGAGCCCCTTGCAGGGTGACCTCCCCGCCGGCGATACCGACCGCGACCATGAAAGTGGCCGCCTCGATCCGGTCCGGGATCAGGGTGTGTTCCACCGAATGCAGCCGGTCCACCCCCTCTATGACCAGCGTAGAGCTGCCCGCTCCGCTGACCTGGGCGCCCATTCGGTTGAGAAATCGGACGAGGTCGGCGATCTCGGGCTCCCGGGCGGCGTTGTCGATCTCGGTCCGCCCCTCGGCCAGCACCGCGGCCATCAGCGCGTTCTCCGTGGCACCGACGCTCGGGAATTCGAACACGATGCGCTGACCGCGCAATCGGCGAGCACGGGCCTCGATGTATCCGTGGGCAAAATCGATGGTGGCGCCGAGCGATTCGAGGGCCCGCAGATGCATGTCGACCGGACGAGGACCGAAGTCATCGCCGCCGGGTAGCGCCACCCGGGCCCGCCCGAACCGGGCCAGCAGGGGACCCAGCACCACGATCGAGGCCCGCATCTTCTCCACCAGCTCGTACGGGGCCTCGGGCACCAGATCTTCGGGGGTTTCGATCGCCAGGTCGTGTGGGCCGACCCATTCGACGCGTGCGCCCATCGCTTCGAGTAGTTCCCCCATCCACCCCACATCGGAGATGCGTGGCACGTTGTGAAGCACATGGCGACCTTCGGCCAGCGTCGTCGCCGCCATCAGCTTCAGAACAGAGTTCTTGGCACCCCCGATGGCGACTTCGCCTTCGAGAGGGCCGTTGGGACGCACGATGACTCGTTCCACCTGCTCAGTATGCTCCGACGATGGCTGGGTCTTGCGCTTCATCTGCATCGGTCGCGGATCTATCCGGTGAAACCCCTCGTCACGCCAGCAGAAGACACGAACCCCGGAATCCCGAAGTCGAGCCCGATTGCCCACACTGAACCGGACAGCAGAGGTCGACTCCCGTCTTCTGAATGAACTACGAACCGCGGCCGACGATCTCCTGATCGAGGCCCCGAGCGATGCCGACGGTGAGAGCGACACCATCCGGTTCACCCAGCAGGCCGGGCCGTTCGAACGCTACGAGCGCGAGCTCCAGGTCGAGACGATCGAGCCCGATCGTCACCGGGTGTCCGAACGGGTCGAGTTCCGGCTTGCCGCGCCCTTTTGGCGGCCGTTGGTGCATCTGGCCATCCGGTTCAGCTTCCGGCGCCGGTTCCGCGACCCGGTCGCCGTCCGCCGACACCTCCCCTGGTGGGCGCCACCGAGCCGCTTCGACCAGCGCAACGCCACCGTGCTTTCGCTGCTCGCCGCGGTATCGATGGTCGTCGCCTACCTCGGCGTGCTCCTCAGCCAAACCATCACCTTCGCCGCCGACGAATTCGGGGCCTCGGATCGAACCCAGGGGACCACCCTGGCCGCGGTCAGGGTCGGCGTGTTCCTCGCCCTCGGTCTGATCACTCTCGCTGACCGGGTCGGCCGCAAACCGATCCTGGTCGGCGCCGTCTTTGCCGCCGTGTTGGTGACCGCCACCGGAGCATTTGCGCCGAGCCTGTTCTGGTACGGCGCCAGCCAGGCGGCTGCCCGGGCGTTCACCACCGCCGCCGCGGTCATCGTCGGCATCATCGCAGCCGAGGAGGTGCCGGCCGGCGCCCGCGCTTACGCGGTGAGCATCCTCGCGCTGGTCGGCGCCCTGGGCTCGGGGGTGGCGGTGTGGTTCCTGTTCGTCGCCGACCTCGACCCCCGAGGCTGGCGAATCCTGTTCCTGCTCCCCCTGTTCACGCTGCCGGCGCTGTGGCGCTTCGCACGGGCCCTACCCGAGTCCATACGGTTCCGGGCCCATGTCGAGACCGGCTCGGGTGCCATCGGGGGGCGGATCGACCGGCGCCGTTTCGTGCTGGTCGCTCTGCTCGCCTTTCTGCTCCTGTTCTTCAACCAGCCGGCATCACAGTTCCGCAACGAATTCCTCCGCGACGAACGGGGGTTCACCGCGGTCCAGATCACCCTGTTCACGGTGTTCACCAATGCCCCGGCGGGCATCGGTGTCTATGTCGGCGGTCGCCTCGCCGACGCACACGGGCGCCGGATCGTGGGGGCGGTGGCTCTGGTCGCGGGCACAATCCTCACCGTCATCTCCTATCGGGTGAGCGGCACAGCATTGTGGGTGTGGGGGGTGGTCAACGCGGTTGTATCGCCCGCCGTCGTCCCCGCGTTGGGGGTGTACAGCTCTGAGCTGTTCGCCACCGCCCGGCGGGGTCGGGCCAACGGGTTGATGACCCTGATCGCGGTGGTCGGATCCAGCAGCGGGCTGCTCGTCGCCGGCTATCTTGCCGACTCCCTGGGCGGCCTCGGTTCGGCCCTGCCCCTCCTGGCCATCGCGCCAATCGTGCTCGCGGGCATCGTGCTGACCTCGTTCCCCGAGACCGCAGGAGCGGAGCTGGAAACCCTCAACCCCTCAGATCGTCGACCCGACCAGGCGTGACACCGGTCGCCGGAATGTGTTCTTCGAACACCCTGTTAGGGAGCTAGCGGTTAGGAACGACCCTGTGCTTGGCTGGGGCGTTGCTTCCCGCTCTTGTCGCCTGGCGCACTGACCGTGGGCAGCCCAGGTCTGACCGTGGGCAGCCTAGGGTTGTGCCGCTCGGGCCACGGCCTCGCTCCGGACCGATGCGCAAGCTGACCGATCTGGTTCCCTATCCGCCTCTTAGGTTAGTGGCTCGATCTTCATCCTGGGCCGCGAGGTGGTTGATCCGGGCCTTGGCGATGCTGCACGGGCGGAGCGAGTGCGGGGCCACGCATCTGGTCCCGGCGGGCGTTGGCTCTCCGAGGATTCATGGCGATGACCAAGGTCACCGCCCCGAGCACGATGCCCACGATGAACAGGATCAACCCGACCATCTGGACGTCGATACCATCGATTTCGTAGCTCACAGCCCAGGCCAGGATGGCACCGGCGGCTGCGAGGAAGGCGCTGAGGCCCAGTCCCGTCGTTCGCATGATTGTGCTGCTTTCCGGTCGCCGAGCAGCTAATGATCGCCCTTGTTCGAATCGGCGCCGCTGCTCTCATGTTGAGGGGAACCCTCACAATCATGTTGAGGGGAACCCTCACAATCATGTTGGAGGGGAACCCTCACAATCATGTTGGAGGGGAACCCTCACAATCATGTTGGAGGGGAACCCTCACAATCATGTTGGAGGG
>Ga0316190_10000194_pt1 | contig 39793 bp, 41 predicted proteins | sample Eddworburrow2_MG_FD_204929 | JGI IMG/M metagenome (GOLD analysis project Ga0316190, IMG submission 204929) | Coastal sediment microbial communities from Maine, United States - Eddy worm burrow 2 | ecosystem: Environmental > Aquatic > Marine > Coastal > Sediment | place: USA: Maine | collected...
CGCACCCCAAGTGCGTCTCATTGGTGTTGATAAAGAGCCCCTCGGGATTGTTACCATTGCAGAAGCGTTGCGTTTGGCGGATGAAGCAGAAGTGGATTTGGTCGAGATTTCGCCATTAGCGGATCCTCCTGTCTGCCGCATCATGGACATCGGCAAATTCAAATATGCCGAAAGCAAGAAGCAGCATGAAGCGAAACTAAAACAGAAACAAATCCAGATCAAGGAGATCAAGTTTCGTCCAGGTACAGATGAAGGTGATTACAACATCAAATTACGAAATTTGATCAAATTCCTCGGAGATGGCGATAAAACTAAAGTTACTTTGCGTTTTCGTGGTCGTGAAATGGCTCATCAGGAAATTGGAATGCGCCTGATTCAGCGTGTCAGGGACGATTTGGAAGAGTATGGGGTGGTAGAACAGTTCCCCATGATGCAAGGTCGCCAGATGGTGATGGTGTTATCACCTAAAGCCAAGAAAAATAGCTGAGAGAAAAGATTTAGACGTTTGGGCAGAAGGGGATGGTCAAGACGTTTGTGAAGCAAAAGGTTCCCCGATAAAAAGTGGTGTATGGGTTATCAAGTTTTTCCTTTGGAAAGCACCTACCATCATAACTTAAGGAGCAGTCATGCCTAAAATGAAAACCAAAAGTGGAGCGGCCAAGCGCTTCAAGATTAGAGCTGGTGGTAGCGTCAAGCGATCATATGCATTTAAGCGTCATATCCTGACAAAGAAGACTACCAAGTGTAAACGCCAATTGCGCGGCACAACCGAAGTCCATTCAACCAATACAGCATCGGTTCGCGCCATGATGCCTTACGCATAAGGAGAAATCATGTCTAGAGTAAAACGTGGAGTAACAGCTCGAGCCAGACACAAAAAAGTTCTTGATATGGCCAAGGGATTCCGAGGTCGCCGCAAGAACGTCTACCGCGTTGCCAAGCAGGCTGTAATGAAAGCAGGACAGTATGCCTATCGTGATCGTCGTCAGAAAAAACGTCAGTTCCGTGCCTTATGGATTGCTCGCATCAACGCGGCTGCTCGAGAGCAAGGTATGAGTTACAGCGTATTTATGAATGGTCTGAAGAAAGCCTCGATTCAAATTGATCGCAAGGTGTTGTCCGATATAGCGGTGTTTGACAAGGCGGCATTCACACAGTTTGTCGTGCAAGCCAAAGCTAGCCTCGGCGTTTAAACAGATACTATGCTGTACAAAAGGAGGCGGTAAGCCTCCTTTTTTGTTTCCAAGTTTTTCTGAATTTCTTGAATACGAAAAAAATGCAATGGGTGCATAGCTGTTTGTTTTTATGGGAAAATTAACGCAGTCTGAGAAGCGAAAATACAATGGAAGAACTAGAGCAAATCCTTGGGCAGGCTCTTAAGCAATTTGCTGAGGTAGACGATGAAGCAGAACTAGAGCAGGTCAAGGCACGGTATATTGGCAAAGAAGGAAGCTTGAGCGTCTTGCTTAAAGGTTTGGGTAAACTGTCAGCAGAAGAGCGCCCTGCAGCAGGTGCTCGTATCAATAATGTTAAGCAGAAAATTGATGCTGCTCTACAGCAACGGCGTGAAGTATTGCAACTGCATAAACTGTCGAGCAAGCTGGCTGAGGAATCACTGGATGTGACTTTGCCTGGACGTGGTTTGTGCAAAGGTGGCTTGCACCCTGTTACCCGAACATTGCAGCGTATCGAACAGTTGTTCCATTCACTCGGATTTTCTGTTGTATCTGGTCCCGAGATCGAGCACGATTTTTATAATTTTACTGCGCTGAACATTCCGGAAAATCATCCGGCTCGTGCCATGCACGATACCTTCTATATCGATCCGCAACATGTGTTGCGTACACATACATCACCAGTACAGATTCGCCACATGGAAAATAATCACCCCCCGCTGAAAATCATTTCTCCAGGACGCGTATACCGTGTAGATTCTGATGCTACACATTCACCAATGTTTCACCAAGTAGAGGGTCTGTGGGTAGATGAAGAAGTCAGCTTCGCAAATCTAAAGGGTGTGGTTCAGGATTTTTTACAGCGTTTTTTCGAGAGGAACGATCTGCAAGTGCGCTTCCGTCCGTCATTTTTTCCTTTCACCGAGCCATCAGCTGAAATGGATATGAGTTGGAATGAAGGTTGGCTGGAGATTGGCGGTTGCGGGATGGTACACCCGAACGTCTTAAAACATGTCAATGTTGATAGTGAAAAATATCTTGGCTTTGCCTTTGGCCTCGGAGTGGAAAGGTTGGCAATGTTGCGTTATGGGGTAAGCGATTTACGTCAATTCTATGAGAGCGATTTACGCTTTCTCAAACAGTTCAATTGATGATACGGTCATGAAATTTTCTGAAAATTGGTTAAGAACCTTGGTAAACCCGGACATCTCCAGCGATGAGTTGGCGCACACACTTACCATGGCTGGACTGGAAGTGGAGTCAATGGAAGCAGTTGCCCCTGCTTTTAACGAAGTCGTAGTCGCCGAAGTATTGGAGATGACTAAGCATCCGAATGCAGACAGATTGAACCTTTGCAAGGTAGATGTCGGTGATACTCATCCCCTGAACATAGTATGCGGTGCAGCGAATGTGGCAGTTGGTGTGAAGGTGCCTTGCGCGCGAGTAGGCGCAGTATTGCCAGGAAATTTCGTAATCAAGCAGGTCAAAGTGCGTAGTATTGATTCGTTCGGAATGCTGTGTTCCGCCGTAGAATTGGGATTGGCAGAAGAGAGTGACGGACTCTGGTTGCTGCCGGCCGATGCTCCAGTAGGCAAGATGTTGCGAGAGTATCTGGATCTGGACGACAAGTTATTTACCTTGAAGTTAACACCGAACCGTAGTGATTGCTCAGGTATGGTCGGTGTGGCGCGTGAAGTGTCTGCACTTACTGGCAGTAAGCTACTCCCCTTAAATCTGTCGGGACAAACAATTTCCTTGAGTGAGCAGTTATCGACTAATGTGGATGATGCTCAAGCCTGTCCACTTTATAGTGGTCGTTTGGTGCGCAACCTGAACGCAGCAGCACCTACACCAATCTGGATGGCTCGGCGTCTGGAGCGTAGTGGCTTACGCGGTATCAATGCTGTTGTGGATATCACCAATTATGTGATGTTGGAGATGGGCCAGCCTATGCATGCATTTGATGTGGCAAAATTATCTGGTGGCATCACGGTACGTCATGCACATAAGGGTGAAGAACTGACACTTCTCAATGAACAAAATGTAACGTTGGACGATGATGTACTTGTGATTGCAGATGATGTGCGCGTGTTGGCCATGGCTGGCATCATGGGGGGGCTGGGCAGTGGTGTGGAGTTAGACACGCAGGACGTATTTTTGGAAAGTGCTTTTTTTCACCCAGATGCAATTGCAGGAAGGGCGCGCCGCTTTGGTTTGGCGACTGACTCATCATTCCGTTTCGAGCGTGGGGTTGATTTTGCCGCCACGGAGCAAGCTTTGGAACGCGCCACACAACTACTATTGGAAATATGCGGCGGCAAGGCTGGTGCGATCAGCGAGGAACGTGGTGAATTACCAAGACGTGAACCTATTACCGTACGCCGCTCACGTGTCGCACGTGTGCTGGGAATAGAACTGGGCAATGAGCAGATAGTTACATTGTTGCAAAATTTGCAATTCCAGTTCGAAGCTAATGGTGATGACTTTAGTGTCATACCGCCAAGCTTCCGCTTTGATCTGTCCATAGAGGCCGATCTAATCGAAGAGCTGGCGCGTCTGCATGGCTATGACAATATTCCCGCTAGTGCACCTCAGGCTACCCTGACAATGTTGCCTTACAGTGAATTACAGCAACCACTGGAGATCATCCGACAAATCATGGTTTCTCGTGACTATCAGGAAATAGTCAGCTATGCTTTTCTCGAAGAGCAGATTGAGCGCGAGCTGTGTGGTAATGAGGCACCTGTTGCGTTGCAGAATCCCATTGCCAGTAATCTGGCGGTGATGCGCAGTAGTTTAATCGGCGGATTGGTGGGAGCCCTACGTTACAATTTGAATCGAAATCAAGATCGAGTGCGCCTGTTCGAGGTCGGTGCATGCTTTACAACAGACGCTAAAGAATATGTACAGACTCAATTGTTGTCCGGAATTGCATATGGCTCATCTTTGGATGAGCAATGGGGCAGTGAGGCCAGAAAGATAGACTTTTATGACATGAAATCTGATGTGGAAGCACTGTCCACATTACAAGACTTGCATTTTGTAGCAGCTACTCATCCTGCATTACATCCAGGGCGCAGTGCTCGGATTTTTCGTGCCGAACAGGAGGTAGGTTGGATTGGTGAACTGCACCCGCAATGGCAACAAAAATATGATATGCCGCAAGCTGCAGTATGGTTCGAAATTATGCTTGATGCGATCACAGAGTCACAAGTGCCACATATGGACGAAATTCCTAAGTATTTGCCCATACGCCGTGATTTGGCATTGATAGTAGATGAGACTGTCACTGTGAAAACTTTAATTGATGCTATGCAAAATACCTCAGCACCTTATGTACAAGAAGTAGGGTTATTCGATGTATACCGAGGAAAAGGATTGGAAAAAGGCAAAAAAAGCCTTGCATTCCGAGTGTTATTGCAAGATACTAAAAAAACTCTCAATGAGACTGAAATCAAGACCAGTGTTTCTAAGTTAATAAACGCGGTGCAGGAGCTGGGTGCACAATTACGTGTTTAAGGGATAAGTTATGACATCAACATTGACCAAGGCTGAATTAGCCGATCTGCTTTTTGACAAGTTGGGGCTCAATAAACGTGAAGCCAAAGATATGGTGGAAGCATTTTTTGAGGAAATTAGAGCGCAACTGGAACAAGGGGATAGCGTGAAGCTTTCTGGTTTTGGAAACTTCCAGCTACGCGACAAGCCTCAGCGACCAGGGCGTAATCCCAAGACTGGAGAGGAAATCCCGATTACTGCAAGACGAGTAGTAACATTTCACCCTAGCCAAAAGTTGAAAACCATGGTGGAAAAGTCCTATCATGGAAAACCACAAGTCTAATTCTGAATTACCGCCGATTCCCGCAAAGCGCTATTTCACCATTGGTGAAGTCAGTGAATTATGTGGAGTCAAAGCGCATGTCCTACGTTATTGGGAACAGGAGTTTACTCAGCTCAAGCCAGTAAAGCGTAGTGGAAATCGCCGCTATTACCAACACCACGAAGTACTGCTGATACGCCGTATAAGGGAACTGCTCTACGGCGAAGGTTTTACCATCAGTGGTGCGCGTCACCGATTGGAAGAAGACAATAATCCTGATACTCGCAGCTTAACTTCAGTTGAAGTTGCTGGTATCGCTGGGCTACGTCGAGAGATAAAAGAAATTATTTCGATATTAACTGTTTGAATCTAAACATCACTTAAAGTAATCAATCAGTTTTTCCTTTCCTGAGTTTTAGTTTGCGCAATATGAATACACCTTCAGTGAATTCCCTCGCGCTGTAAATAAAACCAGCCAAGCCAGTACTTAAGGCATGATCTTAACCATCCCACAATCCGAAAAATAATGTCTGAAACTACATTGTTGAAGCCAGATTTTTGATTTTGGTTGATCTGGAAGGTAGCCTATCCCCGTTCCTGGTACCCTCAGAGAAACCGTGGAGAGTATTGCCTTGAGGAACTGATTTTTAGCTTAGAGGATTATTATCATTATTTTGAATCTGTTGCTCAACGGTATACAAAACGGCTGCCTTGACTCGTGAAGATAAGTTAAGCTTAGTCAGAATATGACGGACATGCTGCTTTACGGTGTCATAACTGATAGACAAGGTTTGAGCGATAGCTTTATTGCTCTCGCCTCGTGCAAGTAGCTGCAAGATTTCCCGTTCACGATCAGTGAGTAGTTTGAGCGAGTTTCTTGGCTCCTCTCCCGGTTGATCGCCTCGTAATATCTGGATCATTTTGATGGTCATTGCTGGAGCGACGACCAATTCTCCTGCCGCAACTCGGCGAATGGCATCAACCACATCCCCAGGTGCCATGTCCTTAAGCAGATAACCTCTTACGCCGGCACGTATTGCTTTTGCCAGATCGGCTTCGGAATCACTCATGGTTAACACAACAGCAGGTGTCAAACAACCTTCATCGCGAATTTGTTCGAGCATACTTATACCATCTAATGGCTTCATGCGTAAATCCATAATCAACAGATCGGGATTGTCAGGCAATAGCTCACGCAACCCCTCAATACTGCCGGTTGTACCGAGGACATTGAAGCCATAACAGTTGGCAAGCAATTCACTCAAGCCACTTCGACACAAGTTTTGATCGTCAACTAGGACTACATTTAATTTCTCGCTCATTAATCCGTTCTCCAATTTATTCCAGGCTCAGGAAAATATAATTGCACACGTGTGCCGAGCCCTTTAGAGCTTTTTAAGCTAATTTCTCCACCAATGCGTTGTGCTCTTTCACGAATGATCATCATTCCATAGTGTCCTTCGACGGGAGTAAATGTGCACCCACCGCTACCGTTATCATCAATGGTAAAAACATAGTAATGGCTAGACAATTCTACGATCAAGCGGGCATGAGTTGCCTCCGAGTGTGATGCAATATTTGCTAACGCCTCGTGAACAATATGGAAAACCTGAATCTCGTATTCGAGTGGAAGCTCAAGGTGAGCTATACGATTGATATATTGTAAATTAATTCTGTTTCGATGTCGGAATTGCTCGGTTAAAGACTGAAGTGCATGTAGAAGACCTAATGAATCCAACGAGCAACGAAAATCTGTAATTAGCTCCCGAACATTTTTTTGACTGCTCTCTAAAGCGTCATCAATTTCATTCGCGTACCTGGTAACCATGAGTTGATTCTGGGTTTTTAGGGATTCAAGTAACAAACTAGTACGCATCCTTGCAAAGACTAATGATTGTGCCAATGAATCATGAATTTCATTGGCAATATTTTGTCGTTCTGCGATTAGGTCAAAACGCCTTGCTTCTCGATTTAACTTGTTATGTTCGACTATGGTGCTAAGTAAATCGGTGAATGACAAAACAGTTTTGGATATGGTCTCAAAAGTTTCTTGTGGCTCGTTGAAAAACAGCGTTAGTGTTCCGATTGAATATTTTGGGGTGGTATGACTTTCAATTGGTGAAGTAATCAATGATTGAAGTTGACAACCAACATTGCAGCAATCTTGACGATTACTGCACGTACTGAGATCGGTTGAAGAGATACTTCGGTTTATGGATCCTTTACCACAAGTTTCACAATTTAGATCGAGGGATTTTCCTAACTTGAGGAGTTCGTCAGGTAAGCCAACTGAACTGAATAATTGATAGGTCTGCCCATGGGTGGGAAGTATTCTTGCTACGCAAGAAGAAGCATTTACAGTCTCAACCAGTGCCTTAAGTAACTTTTCTACTACAGGTTTTAGATCAAGCACTCGTGAGTCTGTAGGATCAGGCACTTTATTCATTGGACGATCTACACTGCTTTCCGGTGGAGTAAAATCAGAATCCTCCGGCCACGAAAAATTCGTACTGAACAGGTTTTTTGCAGTGTTTGTTTTATTACCCATAAATAAATATTGCAGCTTACCCAATGTAAATTAATAGAAAATTAAGGCAGACGTTGGATTGTGAAATTATTCGCCAAAAACGTCGCTATTTGCGGGGATATCAATAAAACAATTAATTATTTTCCATTCCACTTTACATCATCTACAGTATACCCCTCATTCGGGTTATATGGACACTACCCCCTAATAGTTATAGACACTAAAACAAGCCAATGGGTTTAATGGAATAATTGATAACTCAATTGAAAAATATTCTAAGTTGATTGTTGTGATCAACAATAAGTTTTCTGAAACGTGACAAAATAACAATGAAGATTTGTATCGTTTCTGATAGCCATGACCGAGCAGAACCACTAGCAGCAGCGGTGATGCAGGCACATGCTGAGGGTGCACAAGCCGTGATTCATTGTGGTGATTTGATCGGTGCAAATACCTTGCGAGCTTCGCTGAAGCTCGGAGTGCCCATCCATGTTGTGCATGGAAATAATATTGGCGACCAGATGGCGATGCATCGAATGATGACAAAGACCAACGGATTAATCACTTATCACGGCCAGGATGCGGAATTGGAATTGGTCGGTAAGCGTATTTTTGTCACCCATTTCCCGCATTACGGACGCGCTATGGCTTGTACAGGGGATTACGACCTGGTTTGCTGCGGTCATAGCCATATCGCTGAGGTTGTTCGGCAACCCAATATCAAAGGAGGGCAGACATTGCTGGTCAACCCAGGTTCGGTTTCCGGCTTAGGTGCGCCTAGCGCAGATGTGGCTTTCACCTGGATATTGGGAGATTTAAACAGCATGACTTTCGAAATCCAGACGTTGAAGTATTGACCATGTCAACAGCCTGTATAATCCGGTTTCATTGCGAAAGTTACTATTAGCAACGGAGGTTCGCGTGACGAGTTTAATTGCAACCAACCAGATCATCCTGATTGTGGGTGGCGGGATAGGTTGTGTGACGGCGGCGCAGGAAGTTGACGAATGTGGCATGAGCATGCGGTAATTTGAAACAGCCCGGTTTGGACGGGCACTTAATTCAACCGAAGAAGTTGCAGGACATAGCAGGGAAGTGATAGATATATAATGCCGTCTAACACTGACCAAGAAGGAGAGTGATTATGCAACACCTGACACCAAAGGAAGCATTTGACTTCCTTCAAGAAAATCCAGAAGCGGTATTCATCGACGTTCGCAGCGAGATGGAATACATGTTTGTTGGTCATCCTCGAGGTTCTATCCATATCCCCTGGGTTGATGGTCCGAACTGGGAGGTTGATCCGCAATTCATTTCACATGTACGCAAGGCTTCCAGTGTCAATCGCCCAGTATTGCTTATTTGCCGCTCGGGACGTCGCTCGGCAGATGCAGGGCTTGCATTGGAAAACGCAGGGATGAATGATATTTACAACGTCGAGCATGGTTTTGAGGGTGACCTCGATGATTCCCACCACCGTAATTCACACAACGGCTGGCGCTTTGAGGGATTACCTTGGGCACAAACCTGAGATGGTTTTGATCTGAGTTCAGTTATTTCCGACTTTGAATAAAGCACGCGCCCACTTCACACTCAGTGGTTATCATTTCAATCCTGATGACATTACTCGTCTGCTTGGCATCGAACCTACCTCGGTTGATGCATCAGGCGCGCACAGTTCCCTGGATAAACCCGTAATCAGCTCATGGGAGTTATCAACTGAAACGATGATGGACGATATTGACGTTTATAAAATGACGGACATAATCGTAAAAAAAATAGAACCGGCCAAGGAAAAAATTCTGCAAGTAATTAAAAGTCACAACTTATCGCCCAGAATAGGGGTGGTACTGGTTCTGTCTGTTGATAAAGGCGAAACCTGTCCGGATGTGGGTTTCGGTGCCAGAACGATTCGTTTTTTAGCCGATATTGGCGCTTTTATTAATGTGGACTACCAGCTTTCTGGGCGTATTCAAGCTTTAAATAGCACTTTATATTAAAAAGAAAAGCACGCTAAAGAAGCGTGCTTATCACTAACCAAATCCATGCTTGAGTTGTTTAGAGTTATCCGCGCGGCCTTCGACCATCTATCAAAGTGCCTCCCAGCTGAATGCCTTAAATATTCTTGTTAGGGCTTCTTGGGAGTGGTGTATGGGACTTCTTTCTGGTGCGGTTCCCAGGTAGTTTCATAGCCAACAAAAAATTCTCCTGGCGTAATCTCTTTCTGACGAGTTGTTACGTGGAATGCGTGGCCATCTGGGACCTTGGGACGGGTAAAAGGCTTCTTGTCATCGCTCATAATCATATCTCCTTACTGGTTGCAAACGGGAGGAATTTCAACACGGTTGCCAGCCCCTCCCACTAACTGGCTAAATTGTACTATCTAGCGCGTGTAGTGTCCCTTCCTGGGAATCACATGGCGTACGCCCCCCTGTGGATTCTCGACATCACCCTGGTAGCGCGGGATGATGTGAATATGGACATGGAATATACTCTGCCCGGCAGCCAATCCTACGTTAACGCCGATATTGTAACCATCAGGCTTGAATTCCTCATCCAGTCGCATGCGCTCCTCGGTGATCAGCTCCATGCAGGCATTGACCTCTTCGGGCATCAGGTCGAAAAAGCTGGCTACATGGCGACGTGGGATAACCAGGGTATGGCCCGGGCTCACCGCGTAGGTATCACGCGCACTGTAAGCAAGTTCATGCTCCAGTGATACGCCACGCGGATCTTTGCAGAACAGGCATGGATCATTCGGATCTCGCTTTTTTTCTGTTTTGTCTACAACCGACAAACTTCGACCCCCTTATCAGCAGCTTGCGCTATTGGCAAGCGCTAGCGATCTTGCTTTATCCATTTGCTCCTCGCAATGCCTTAAACAGAGTGGCTGAAGGGCATGCGAAAAACATTCGATAATTACTTCAAACTCATCGGCCACTTCTTCTGCAAGCCCAGTATCGTTTGTTAATTCTGCAAGTACATTTTGTGCTGTCGTCATGTTTACCCTGCATAGTACCGACAGATGAATAGGAAGTTGCTGTTCCATACTGACCGTTAACGCCTTTTCATAAGATCTTATAGCTTCCGCCAAGCGTTCAGGGTTTTCTTCTGTCTCTCCGAGATGATGTAATGCTGCAGCACGGTTATTATGTGTAGCGGTTAACTCTAATGCATAATTATCTGCATCGAGTAGGGCAAGAGCATTTTTATAGGCAACAACGGACTTTTGAAATTGACGGTTACCTTTAAGCAGTTTTCCGTACGCATGGAAAGTATCTCCAAGCTGATGCATCGTAAACATCCATTCTTCCGGAGACTCATCTCGTGTCAAAACCAGCAAAGCATTGGTATAAGCATCTACAGCGATTTTTAAAGGCTTTGTAGCATCAAGTAGCCGACCAAGCGCTTGGTTAGCCATGCCAAGGTTAAATTGCGTAGCTGCCCATTCCAATGGTGAGTTTTCTTGTCTTAGCTCCTCCAATGCATTGCTAAAACACTGAATGGCCCGTTCATACAATTCAGCATCTCTCCGCTGCTGTCCCAGTGCCGCAAGAATGTTTCCAAGATAATTCTGAGTCTCAGCCCAGGCCAATGGCTCCTGATCTTGATATTGGTCTGTAAGCAATCCCTCAAGTGCCTCACGCACAGGCTCAAGAATATTGGAACTGAAACGATGCTGTTCAAAATTTCCCCGCGTGTAAAGAAAATTATCAGCGACGGTTACTTCGGTATCAGACTTAGCCGCCTCAATCAACTCATCGCTAAGTCTGCCTAAAGAATTTGCTATAGCTCGTTCTAATGCCTTATTGCGAGGGTGAAAAATGTAAGTATGAGAGAACTTCATTTATGCTTGGCCGAAAATTTCATTGATGTCAGGGTCGGCGCCGACCGCTCCGCCAAGCTCGATTTCTTCCTCGGTAGCCTCACGTATAGACAAGACTTCCAGTATGAAAGTGACTTCTCTGCCGCAAAGGGGGTTATTGCCGTCGACAGTTAATGTCTTGTCATCGAATCGGGTAACGATAAAGTTTTTGGGCTCACCTTTTTCATTTTCCATGGTGATGGTCATACCAATTTCCCGATATTCTTCCGGAACATTATCTATACGATCGGTATATACCAGTGATTCATCTCTCTCACCGTATAACTTTGTAGTGTCTACAGGCACTTCGATGATATCGCCAACTTTTTTACCATAAAGTTCCTTTGACACTTCTTCAGACATTACATCATTCACACCATGAACATAACTCAGCGGATAATCTACGGTAACAAGTATGTCACCGGTTTTGTTATCGATGACTTTATAATTTAATTCAACGAAATATTCGTCTTCAATTGTATCTAACATGATTAGAAGAACCTGATAATGATAAAGTTTTCTTAAAACAGTGTAGCGCCGAAGATTTTCACCTTATCCTTTTCATAACCCAGCACCAGTCTGCCCAGCCATTCACTTTTATTCTTTTTGTTTATCACTTTATATAAAACAGTTACATATTCTCCACGGCGTATCATGCCAAGATACGAATAATCATCTGACAGGTTTTTCGCAAGGTCGCTTCTCGCAAATTGCTTACCCATTTCAACCTCATTAGCACCCGCAATAAAAGAGCTTGAAAAATTACGCGTGAAAGCACCGTAGTTTCCTTCATTAGAGTACTTAATAAGATCAGCCCACATCGGGTTGGCCAACTCTAAAATCTCTTCATCTGTTTTTTCAAGAATGTTCATAAAATATCTCACCTACACAGTGTTTCATAATTTTATCTATAGCGAGGCCAAACCACTCTCTGAATAGATAAAAAAGGACCAACACCATACATGTCAGTCCTTTTTCCGCAAATATATTTCCCGGCTTGTAATAAAAATCAAGCCTATTTTTGCTTAGTGCCCTTCAGGAGCCGCTTTCTCAATATCACCTACCAGGTGGTAAAGCGGTGCTTTTTCCATCGTATACTCACCTGTCTTTGGATCACGACGAGAAACTGTCAGAACGTGCCAGTTCTCATCATCCAGCTTCATTGCATCACCACGGTAGTAGTATCCCGGCCAACGTGTTTCCTTACGGAACAGCGTATGATGGAACACACTTTCAGATGTAAGGAAACGATGTTTCAACTCCCATGCACGTAACAACTCGTGTATATCTGAAGCGGCGACTTTTTCCAGATCTTGTCCCAGAAGGTACATTTTCTTGAGACCGATATTCAGGAGCTTATCGTTGGTCATGTAGTTTACGCCAAAACCACCACAGTACTCATCCATCAACTTCTGCAAACGATCAAGACCCTGTCTCGGATTGATGAAGTTCGGATTGACAGACCCGGCAACCACTTCGTTGCTATAAACCCGATGGGTCTCGAGAGGCTTATAGATTTTTTCTTTAAGGTCGGCAATTTGTTTGTCAGAAACGACAATACCTTCGCCCTTGCCGTCGTCAATATACTTGCACGCGGCTTTAGCCGCCAGACGACCTTCAGTGAAAGATCCCGATGAGAATGCGTGTGGTGTACCACCTACGGCATCACCCGCGCCAAACAGACCTTCAACGGTGGTCATGCGGTTATAGCCCCAGTAGTACTCCGGCGGCGATACGTCTTCCGGACCCGAGCACCATGCACCGCAACCCGTTGCGTGTGAGCCCATGACGTAAGGCTCGGAAGTGGTAAGTTCAGGGTTTTCGTATTTCGGATCAACGTCTGTGGCCGCCCAAAGTACCGCTTGACCAACCGTCATGCCGAGGAAGTTGTGCCAGCCGATCTCTTCAAGATGAGGATCCTGGAATGCTTCCATGGTCACCATGTGAATTGGACCGCGACCGGCATTAACCTCAGATATTATTGCGTGGTTACGCAGACAAGTCGGAATGGGTCTATGAGTTCTGTGCGAAACTTCTGGATCCAGGTATTCTTTACCTACCATTTCCTGAAGTGCTGGGAACCACTTGGACTCGTACTCTTCACCGTAGGCATTCTGGGTATAGGTCTTTAGATGCAGGAAGTAGGCGCCGACAGGACCGTAGCCATCCTTGAATCGAGCCAGTACGATACGGTTTTCCATTTGTGTCATTTTCGCTCCTGCTTCGATCATCAGACCATACGCAGAACCTGATGACCATGGCGCGTACCAGACACGACCGGCACCTTCACCCACTGAACGTGGTTTAAAGATGTTAGAAGCACCACCGGCACCACAGATAACGGTCTTTGACTTGAATACGTGGTAGTTACCCGTACGTACATTGAAGCCTACAGCACCCGCGACGCGGTTCTCTTTGGAATCATCCATTAGCAGATGGGTTATGCAGACACGGTTGAATACCTTGTCTGCTGATTTTTTCGCTGCTTCAGCAACGATAGGCTTATAAGATTCACCATGAATCATGATCTGCCAACGCCCCTCACGCAAATATGAACCCTTCTTCTCGTTGCGCATGATGGGAAGACCCCACTCTTCAAAGTTATGCACAGTGGAGTCAACGTGACGCGCCATATCAAAAGCGAGGTCTTCACGCACCATACCCATCAGGTCGATACGTGCATAGCGTACGTGATCTTCGGGATTGTTCTCGCCAAATCTTGTACCCATGTAGCAGTTGATTGCATACAGGCCCTGGGCAACCGCACCAGAACGCATGATGTTTGCTTTTTCTGCAATGACAATCTTTTTGTTCTTGCCCCAATATCTTGCTTCAAATGCAGCACCGGTGCCACCAAGGCCCGCACCGGCAACCAGGATGTCAATCTCGTCTTCAATGATAGTTTTGTATGCCATTTTAGTAGTAAACCCCTTTTTTGATTGTCAAGCCATTAGATTCAAGTGTATGTAAACCACCTTCATCCATGCGGATATACTTAGGCTCATTAAACAATAACTCACTGTCGCGCATTTCCTTGCTTGGAGCAGGCTCGTCTGCGAGTTTCGGTGTCGCCGAGCCCCAAGGCTTGGTTGTGATAGGCGCTAACAGCTCCATATCTTTTTTACCGTTGCGGAACTTGATGCGCCAAGCAATCGTGCCTTTATCTTCATCACGGATCACTCGAACACTGTGTCCAAGTGGTGCAAAGTCGGCATAACCGCGTACATCAATCGCCTGGTGCGGGCAGGCTTTTACACAGGAGTAACACTCCCAGCACATGTTGGGTTCAATGTTGTAAGCACGTCGAAGGGTTTTATCGATGTGCATGATGTCGGACGGGCAGATGTCAACGCATTCTCCACAACCATCACAACGCGTCATATATACAAAGGTTGGCATAATATATTCCTCAATTTCTTATAGATAATTAGTCAGGTTAGTTTTAGTAGTGATTTGGTTTTTCAGCCTTGATACAAAGCCCCATGTTTGGCGGGTTTTTGCCCATATACATAGGGATATCCGGAAACTTTTGCTGTACTTCAGGATCCGTTAAATCATAGTCAGGAGGCAAATTTTCTCGAGAACCATCGGCCCTGGTAATTTTTTTCTGGTGGGCCGCAGCAGGCTTAAAGAACATATGGGCGAACTTGGAAAAATATACGCCGCCAAATAGAACTGTGCTTGACAGGATGAACAAGGCAAAGAATATGGTTAATCCACCGCCAGTAAATGACCAGATTAATGCGAAAGTCGAAGTTGCAAGAAGCGAGAGAATAAACAAATCCGCACGCTCGAACCGAAACCATGGAAGGCCTTCCGCAGACACATCAACTCGGATAAATAACCAGAACCAGTATCCACCAACGGCCAGCATCAGTGCACCGATATGCCATAGCTGTGGCAGCAAGGCAGGTGTGGGCGTTGCCGGCGTCGGATAGCCAAAAATCATAATCGCAGTAGTCACAACGAAAATAATGAATCCGTACATGGTAAACAGATGGGAAAGCCTGCGTCTAGGATTACTGAATTCGCCAGAGGTTAATACTTCGTTCACCAGCACTGAAGCGGCAATCGATGCTTTTTCTCCACCACCGACTGACCGTTTTGCGCTCTTCTTTGCTTTTTTCGCATTTTCGAAAAAGTACTGCGCGCTTTTCTTATGGATCATGTCAAGTATGGTTCCACCGATGACCAACAAGACCATCAAAATGATGTACCCCTGCATGAAGACGGTTGGAATTGATGCCGAAAGTTCGGCAAAGGGGTTGCTCGTTAACATTAGGTTCTCCTTAAAATTTTAGACGCAAAATTAACCTTAAATCGGTTGGCTGTCGAGTATAGAAAAAGTTACTCCCCACAAAAATTCTTTATCCAACGAACCTACCACCATTACTTTACTTAATCACTTAATCAGCCCGAACAAAAATTGGTAAAAATGGGGATCTAAGTAGAGCGTCCTTTCTCCCCAGCCTTCCCTCATCAAAGGGGAGGGGTGTTTTCTAGCGTCCAGAGTGACCGCTAAGTTTAACTTCCACATTTTCTCCTTCACCCAAACCGGCGTAATAGGTACGCAAAATTTCCAGGACTTCAGGCCGGCTGAATTCCGGCGGCACATCTGCGCCTTCTGATAACCATTTGCGCAGCTTGGTGCCGGAAACCAGCAACCGATCCGTTTCACCATGCGGGCAGGTGCGTGCCGATGCCATGCTGCCGCACTTGTAGCACCAGAATGTCCAGTCTATCTTGAGTGGCTGGGTTTCAAGGGACCCCCGTGGGATCTCATCGAAGATATGATGCGCGTCGAACGGTCCATAGTAATTGCCGACCCCAGCGTGGTCTCGCCCGACGATAAGGTGCGAGCAACCGTAATTTTGGCGGAACAGTGCGTGCAGCAGCGCTTCTCGCGGCCCGGCGTAGCGCATATCCAGAGGGTAGCCACCTAGCACAACAGTTTTGGCCACGAAGTAATTCTTGGTGAGTGCGATGATGGCGTGGGTGCGTACTTCAGCGGGAATGTCGCCTGGTTTGAGGTTGCCTAGAAGAGAATGGATGAGTACGCCGTCGCAGACTTCGATGGCAACCTTGGCGAGATATTCATGCGAGCGGTGCATCGGGTTGCGAGTTTGGAACGCGGCAACTTTGCTCCAGCCCATGCTTTCAAATAATGCACGCGTCTCGCTTGGTGTCATGAACTGTGGCCCGTACTTTTGCGGGAAGCCCCCTTGTGAAAGTACTTTGACAGATCCGGCAAGATTCACTTCGCCTTGTTTCATTACCATCTTGACGCCGGGATGTTCGATGTCGGTAGTGCCAAACACGGTAGCGCATTCATGGGCCTTATCAATGGAATATTTTTCAGTGACCATCATTGTAGCGATGATGCTGTCGTCGTCAGGATCGGTGAGTGCGATGTTGGCTCCGACAGGGATAGTATCTGCAGTACTGCTGTCAGTGGAGAGCGTGATGGGAATGGGCCAGAACAGTGCGTTGGCCATGGTCATAGCATCACACACGCCCTGCCAGTCGGCATGTGTCATGAAACCACTGAGCGGCGTAAAGCCACCAATGCCGAGCATAATGAGATCACCCTTTTCGCGCAAACTAACGCGCACTTTTGGAAATGAGCGCGCTCGTTTTAGTTCGGCAATCAAATCTTCTCCCGCTAACAACAGCGGGTTAAGACCGCTTCCGCCATGCGGACTCACCAATGCCATGCTAAACTCCCTTTAGACAATTGCTACTCAACGGAGCACTCCCAAATGATTTAGGGAAAGTTCCCTGCTACATGTGCTTAAATAATTTTATGAAAAAAATACAATTTCGAAATAACACAAGGAATCTCTCATAATTACTCAACGGGATTTCCCACTTGATACATTGCATATGTTAAAACTTTAGTTGAAATGCAACGATAACCCATAAGGGGTATAAGGCCATAGCTCATCACGGCTATGGATAATGTGGCAGTCCGTTGCTCATACTATGACCCTATCTCTATAGTGAATTTTTGATTTCACAGGATGATACTCAAATTACAAAATAGATAGTCGATGAAAACCCATAATTTCGGTGACTCTCAGAGTACGATATCTCCACTCCACGATCCGCTGGCATCACCTACGCCGGATGCTAAGCAGGAGGTACGAAATACGACATGTTATATGTGCGCATGCCGTTGCGGGATTCGTGTCCATCTTAGGGATGGTGAGGTGCGCTACATAGATGGCAATCCGGATCATCCTTTGAATGGTGGGGTGATTTGCGCCAAGGGTTCGTCAGGCATCATGAAGCAATATTCTCCCGCTCGGTTGACCAAACCGCTACGGCGAAAACCTGAATCAGAACGCGGTTCGGGAGAATTTGAGGAGATCAGCTGGGAAGAAACTTTCTCCATTCTCGCCGAACGGTTGGGCAAGATACGTGCAACCGATCCGAAGAAATTTGCGCTGTTTACCGGTCGCGATCAGATGCAGGCACTGACCGGTTTGTTTGCGCGCCAGTTTGGTACACCCAATTACGCAGCACACGGTGGATTTTGTTCCGTGAATATGGCAGCCGGGATGATCTATACCATCGGTGGCTCTTTCTGGGAATTCGGCGGGCCGGATCTCGAGCGCTCCAAATTGTTTATCATGATTGGCACGGCTGAAGACCATCACTCCAATCCATTGAAAGTCGCGTTGTCCAAGTTCAAGCGCGAGGGTGGTCGTTTCATTTCTATAAATCCGGTGCGCACCGGATATTCTGCTATCGCAGACGAGTGGGTGCCGATTCGTCCGGGTACAGACGGTGCACTGATGCTTGCGCTAATCCACGAGATCATCGCGCTCGGCTTGTATGACCGCGAATTTTTAGTGCGTTACACCAACTCCGGACAGTTGATCAATCTTGATGCCGAGCATGATGAGTTCGGTATGTTTGTGCGCACCGAAGTGCCGGAAGAAGAAGGTTGTTATGATCCTCAGAATAAATTGTGGTGGGATCGCAACACTGACAAAGCTGTGATCACGCACAGCGAAGGTGCCGATCCGTATTTGCTTGGTGATTTCAAATTGCCTGATGGCACGCCGGTTAAACCTGCTTTCCAGTTGCTTCAGGATCGTGTAAAGGATTACACCCCGGAATGGGCGGAACAGATCACCGGTATATCGGCCGACACGATTAAGCGCTTGGCTCATGAGATGGGTATCACGGCGCGCGACCAGCAGATCGAATTGCCCATTGCATGGACCGATTCATGGGGCAAGGAACACGACAGCGTAGTTGGTAATCCTGTTTCATTCCATGCGATGCGCGGTCTAGCTGCGCATTCAAATGGTTTTCAGACGATACGGGCGTTATCGATTCTGATGACGCTGCTGGGTACGATTGATCGTCCCGGTGGATTCAGACACAAGACGCCGTTCCCACGACCGATCCCACCATGCGCCCGTACGCCGAATACACCACTGGCAGTAAGACCGAATACACCGCTCGATGGTATGCCACTGGGTTGGCCTTCTGATCCGGACGATCTGTTCGTCAATCCGGATGGTAGTCCGGTGCGTATCGACAAGGCATTCTCGTGGGAATATCCGCTGTCCGTGCATGGCTTGATGCATAACGTCATTACCAACGCTTGGCGGGGTGATCCCTACAAGATTGATACTCTGTTGCTGTTCATGGCCAACATGGGTTGGAACTCGACTATGAATACCAGCGAAGTGCGCAAGATGCTGACCGACAAGGAGGAGAACGGCGAGTACAAGATACCTTTTATCGTGGTATGCGATGCGTTTCATTCTGAAACAACAGCCTTCGCTGATTTGATTTTGCCGGATACAACCTATCTCGAACGGCATGATGTCATGTCTATGCTTGATCGCCCTATCTCCGAGTTCGACGGTCCGGTCGATGCGGTGCGCATTCCGGTGATGCCCCCGACCGGAGAATGCAAACCATTTCAGGAAGTGTTGATCGAGCTCGGTACCCGCTTGAAGCTGCCGGTTTTTGTCACCAAGGAAGGCAAGCGCAAGTATCGAGACTATCCTGATTTCATCGTCAATTGGGAGACCGAACCTGGATCGGGCATAGGATTTCTTTCAGGTTGGCGCGGTAAGGGCGGTGAAAAAACCATGCGCGGTGAACCGAATCCCAATCAGTGGGAGATGTACGCCAAAAACAATTGCGTTCATCACCTCAAGTTGCCGCGTTCTTATCAATTCATGCGCAACTGGAATAAAGGTTACCTTGAATGGTCGCAACGCAATCGTATAACACGCTACGCAGAGCCGATTCTGATTCATCTTTATTCCGAAGTGTTGCAGAAGTTTCGTCTCGCCGCGCAGGGCAAGAGCATCTCACGCCAGCCCCCTGCTCACCTAGCGAAACGCATTGAGACATTTTTTGATCCTTTACCGTTTTACTATGAACCGCTGGAGACACAGGCCAGTGACAAACACAAATATCCATTATCCGCTGTGACACAACGCCCGATGGCGATGTACCACTCATGGGATTCTCAGAATGCATGGTTGCGCCAGATTCACGCGCACAACTATCTCTATGTCAATTCGCGCACTGCGATGGAGGCGGGTATAGGTGATGGCGAATGGATTTGGGTCGAATCTCAATGGGGTAAGGTGCGCTGCATGGCGCGCTTCAGCGAGTCGGTGGAACCGGGTACGGTATGGACCTGGAATGCCATAGGCAAGGCAGCCGGAGCATGGAATTTGTCACCCGATGCAAACGAATCCCAACAGGGATTCCTGCTCAATCATGTCATTTCGGAAGAATTGCCGCCGATGCCGGATGGCAAGCGGTATTCCAACTCGGATCCGATTACCGGGCAGGCGGCTTGGTATGACGTACGTGTACGTATTTACAAGGCGGGTGCTGATGAACCGGAGCAGACATCACCGCAATTTGAATTATTGCAACGCTATCCGGGCATGAAAAAACCGCCTAGCTGGTTAGCTTATTTCGGTGGCAAGAAGAAAGGGGGTAGAAAATGACCCAGCTCGCCTTGGTTATCGACCTGAATGTCTGCGTCGGATGCCATGCCTGCGTGACCAGTTGCAAGGAATGGAATACCTCGGGTTCAGCAGGGCCGTTGTATGATGAGAATCCCTACGGTGCAGATCCGACTGGCACGTTCTTTAATCGCGTACAGACCTTTGAAGTCGGACAATTTCCCCATACCGAAACCGTCCATTTCCCCAAATCCTGCCTACATTGCGAAGACCCCCCTTGCGTGCCGGTGTGTCCTACGGGGGCATCCTACAAGCGCAAGCAGGATGGCATCGTACTGGTGGATTACGACAAGTGCATAGGCTGTAAATATTGCACTTGGGCATGTCCTTATGGCGCTCGCGAAATTGATGAAAAGCAGCAGGTGATGAAAAAATGCACCCTGTGTGTAGATCGCATTTACGATATGTCGTTGCCAGAAAACGATCGTAAGCCGTCCTGTGTCAAAGCATGTCCGACCAGCGCGCGTTTGTTCGGTGATATTCACGATTCTGAATCAGAGGTATCTCTGGCGATTCGCGAGGAGGGTGGTTATGCGCTGATGCCGGAGTGGGGGACACATCCTGCCAACCACTATTTGCCACGGCGCAAGACTAAACTCAAAATTCACGAGGATGAGCTGGAGCGAGCTGATAATCCGCTCAAGGTCGATGGAAAATTGCCCAAGCCGGGCAAAGGCGAGCCGTCAATGGAAGATGTTTCTGCATGGTGAACATGACACCAAAGATGACTCATTATTCGGGTGCGTCTCCGCAGTGCGCGGTGCACCCAACCTTCTCCCATCTTAGAGATATGTCTCGGCTGATGAACTCTGGGCAGCTTTCACTGCATCCTGACCAACCGAATTCTCTTGGGTATGTGTAGAGTGACTTGAACGAGTAAAAAATGAAACCTGCATTCTCTGTAATTTTTCTGACAACTTTGCTCGGTGCTGGGCAGGGATTGTTCCTTGCGTTGTTCACCCATCAATCTTATTCTTTGTTCGGCTTATTGCCAATGCAGCCCGACACATTTTATGGTTACGGCAGTGTGCTGGCTTTGGTTTTTCTTGGTACGGGATTGATTGCCTCATTTTTCCACCTAGGACGGCCTGAACGTGCATGGCGTTCAGCGACTCAATGGCGAACTTCATGGTTATCTCGGGAAGTAATCGTGTTGCCTGCGTTCATGGGTTTGGTGTTTCTTTATGCAACAGTGCATTTGTTTGGATATCGACCTGATGTGGTGACATTGCCTAGCGGCATGATTATTGATCTTTCAATTGTGCTAGGTGTTGTCGGTACGATAATGTCATTTGCACTGTTTGTTTGCACCGGAATGATTTATGCCTGCCTACCCTTTTTGCGCGAATGGCACTCTCCACTGACTGTTATCAATTTCATCTTGTTTGGTGGATCTTCAGGTTTTATTCTGGCGGCGTTTTATGCGGCTTCAGCGGCGCCAACACAAGCGGGATTTTTTGCCGGATGGGCAATCATCATTACTTTTTTGGCATTTGCTGGACGCGTCGCATCGCTAGTGCGTAATGCGCATCTCAAACCGAAATCGACGATCCAGACCGCCATCGGAATCAAGCATCCTCACATCGTGCAACGTTCACAGGGTGCAATGGGTGGCTCGTTCAACACGCGTGAGTTTTTTCACGGAAAAAGTAAGAAGTTTATTCGTGTGATCAAGCCAACTTTCCTGTTACTGGCTTTCGTTTTTCCACTTGCCTTACTAGCGCTCGGTATGTTTACTCCGGCATTACTCGGTGTCACGTTTATACTTCAATATTGCGGATTGTTGGCTGAGCGCTGGTTTTTCTTCGCGCAGGCCAACCACCCGCAGAATCTTTACTACCAGACTATAGGTTGAAGACGATACTTTGAAGACTCATCGCTCGGGTAAATACTGGCTGTTACACCTGCTACCGTTCCTGCAATGGTGGCACTTGGTGGACCGTGGTTCAAGCCGAGCTGACCTGATGGCAGGTATCACTGGTGCGTTGATTGTGTTGCCGCAAGGAGTGGCTTTCGCCACCATCGCCGGGATGCCACCGGAATATGGCCTTTATGCGGCTATGCTGCCAGCGATCATCGCCGCGTTGTTTGGGTCAAGTTGGCATTTGGTTTCCGGACCCACGACTGCTATCTCCATCGCAGTGTTTGCCGCAATCAGTCCATTTGCTGAGCCTGGATCCCCGGAATTTATCAGTATGGTGCTTACACTTACTTTCCTGACCGGATTGTTCCAGTTGATACTGGGTATGGCACGCATGGGCGTGCTCGTTAATTTTATTTCCCATACTGTTGTGATTGGTTTCACTGCGGGTGCGGCATTGCTTATCGCCGCCAGTCAGATAAAGAATTTTCTTGGAATTAATATCGTTCGTGGCGCACCATTCCATGTGGTGATTGAGCAGACTTTCGCCCAGCTTGGCAGTGTCAACTTGTACGTGACGCTGATAGGAGTAGTAACGCTAGTATCAGGTATTCTGGCCAAGCGCTACATACCCAAGCTACCTTACATGATAGTGGCCATGGTAGTTGGCAGCGTGGTCGCCTATCTGGTCAACTTGGCATTCGGTGCCGAAACAACCTTGATCAAGACAGTTGGAGCGCTCCCTTCTCATCTTCCACCATTTGTTTTCCCTGACTTTTCATACGCGACTATCCATAAGGTACTATTCCCGGCGTTGGTGGTTACCATGTTGGCATTGACCGAGGCTGTTTCAATAGCACGCTCAATTGCGGTCAAATCTGAACAGCGCATAGACGGAAATCAGGAATTCATTGGTCAGGGTCTTTCGAATCTGATTGGAAGTTTCTTTTCCAGTTATGCATCCTGTGGTTCATTCAATCGAAGTGGAGTGAACTATTCAGCGGGAGCAATAACGCCTTTGGCTACGGTATACGCCTCGATATTTCTGATGCTGGTCCTACTGCTAGTAGCGCCTTTGGCATCCTATTTGCCAACCGCTGCGATGGCGGGCATATTATTTCTGGTTGCCTGGGGTTTGATTGACTTTCATCATATCTTTTCTATCCTGCGCACTAGTCGGGCAGAAACGGTCACGTTGTTTGTAACCTTGATAGGCACACTGATCGATCTGGAAAAGGGCATCTTTTTTGGTATCCTGCTCTCTCTGGCGCTATACCTTTTCCGCGTTTCACGTCCTTCAATTGATCCATCCGTGCCGGCCAAGGAAGAAGGGTCGTATCACTTTGTCGAGGCAAAAGGCCACTTGGAATGTCCCCAGTTTCGCATTATTCGTGTCAACGGCTCAATATTCTTTGGCGCGGTTGATTACGTGCGTAGCGGATTGCTTCAGATTGATGAGAATAATCCTAGGCAGAAGACTGTGATGATACTAGCTTCCGGAATTAACTTTGTCGATGTGGCTGGTGCGGAAATGTTGGAACAGGAGGCCAGGCGCAGAAAGAAATTGGGCGGAGGATTGTATTTTTATCGATGCAACGAATCTATTTACAAGTTTTTGCGCAAAGCAGATAAATTGGATGATATTGGTTCGGAAGGGTTTTTTCCCGCGAAATCAAACTGGATTAAGTCAGTGTATTCTAAGCTCGATCCTGAAATATGCCGCTCTTGTAAGGCGCGAATATTTTCAGAATGCCACGAGTATTTGCCTAATGGCGAACCAAGGGGATAATAATTGTAATCAGGGGACAGAAAACAACTGACCTAATTACAGTGCTGGTATGGGGGAGCCACTGTAAGCTGCAATGCAGGGTTATTTATGTACGCTGACGACCTCATCAATCCAGCGCAAACAACAACGTGTTCTTGTCGAATAGGTAGCGGCGCAGAGGCAGAGTATTTTCACCGGCCAACTTCAGAACCAAGCGGTTAGAGGTAGGCAAAAAGATTCAGTTAATTAATTGAATGACGTTAACTATTTTCGTCAGGGTTGCGAATCAACAAGCCGGTACGCTTGCCGAGTATTGGCTAAGTAGTAATGTAGTTGTGCTGGATCCCACACCTTCACGATACACACCGGGCCCAAATTCCTTGATCAAATCGCGTTTGTAGCTTTTGAAATATTGATCTACTAGGTGATGCCCTGCCATGCCGGTTGCCATGAGACTATCCTCGGAAGAATTGTATTCCAGTCGTATTGGTAACAAAGGGTAAGTTGCTGGACCAAAAACAGGTTTGGCACCCTCAGCGGGATCAAATATAGTGCCGTGGGCGCAACAAACTATTTTCCCCGGCCCACCCGCAAGTTTGCTTCCGCTGGCCGCGTAGCGCATATAACTCACATCTTTGTTGGGTGAGCTAATCTGATGTGTACAGATGGCAACGTAAGCAACCAGGTTCGACCCTTTGCCGACACCACCGGGCCAATTGTATGTACTATTCCCTTCTACCAGAGGATCACCGGCGAGAGGCAAATTGATAGCAGAGGCTTTTCCTAAATTAATAAGAAAGCATGGTAGTCCCTTATACGGGTAATGAAAAATATAAGCTTCCTCACTTCCAAGGTTAGATGCCTTGATAGGTGATCCAGAAGTATCTGTAAGTAATGCATTTTCGAACTCTTTGTAGTCTTCTGAGGCCCAAACGCGAGGAACGCCCAAAGCCAGAGCGGCTGTACTTCCAGCACAAATCTTTATAAACCGTCTTCTGTCCATTTTCATCCACCGATGAAAGTTTTAAAAATAAACGGCCTCTCTGCTGAATGACCGTCCAGAAAATCAATCAAGAGTCAAACATATCGCGGTATATGCCTTGTGCCCATTCTAAAGTTGCTTTGCCTTTGGCACCATCACGTTCCTCAAAGGTTTTTGTGTCTTTAGAGAAACCCGTAATGAGATCCTTGGCTGGATCATAGTCATAACCTGCATCAACACTGATTGCTTCAATCGGATCAGCTCCTACCATCGAATAACAAACAGTGCGTGGGCTGACCCATTCGATCTCCTTACCTTGCGCACGAGCTGCAAGTACCTTGGCAATGTACTTACCTTCAGTGTTGGAAGTGTTAGCGCTCTTCGAATAAGGATGAGGCCTGGAATCTCCGGTTACATAGACATGTGGGTCTCCTACATAGTTGTAGAAACGCGTATCTATGTTTGCTTCTTTCTGGTTACTCTTGCTTGAAGGGGCCATCAGGCCAAGATGTTCAATCAATGTAGAGCCTCGTACATTGGCATAAATTGCAGCATCATCGAAAGGAATCGAATCGAATTCAGTATGGATAATCTTTTTTTCTACGTCCACGCCAGTAACTGCGGATGTGGGTTTCCACTCTATGATTCCCTTGTACAGCTCATCGAAGGCTGCATGAAAGCCAGTCTGCTTTATGGTAATTTGTGGGTTGGCATCCAGTATCAACACCTTGCCTTTGATTTTGTTCTTCTTGATTTCCGAAGCTATCATACAGGCGCGTTCATAAGGTCCGGGTAGGCAACGATAATTGCCAGAGGGAACAGTCTGTACAAACACACCACCCTCAAACTCCTGCACCTTGCGACGTATAGTAATGTGTTCGGTAGGTGAAATAAAACCACCAGGATAGGTTTGACGCAACGCAGCCATTACTCCCAAATCTGTCACACCTATTTTTTCGTAGTCATAGGAAATTCCTGGTGCGAGCACAAGGAAGTCGTAATCAATCTCGCCCTCACTGGTAACTACCACTCGTTTATCACGATCAAGTCCAGTAACTGTAGCGTTAAAGTATAGGTAATTATTATTTTTGGCTGCATCCAGGAAGCTATGGTCTGCCAGAAACTCCAAGTTGATAATGCCAGAATACAATAGGTTGCTGGAAAAGCATGAAGAATACATGTCTCGCTTTTCCACTACTACCACATCAAACTTGGGATATTCTTTCTTGGCGTACTTAGCAATTGTAAGCCCAGATGTGCCGGCGCCAACAACTACTAGGCGCGGCCCTTTGGCCTTGGGAAGTGCGGCTTTAGTTTTTCCTATGGATACTGTTTTGGCAAACGCGCTTGAAGGTGTTGCAACACCTCCGACAGTGAGTGCACCTGTTAAGGCACTCAGCTTTAAAAAATTACGGCGTGATAAATCTTGTTCTTTTTCCATAATCGTTTCTCCCCAAAATTACAGATGACTGTCGACGGGTTGTATTTTGATTATGCATGTTAAGCGCCGACTACTAACACGCTTTACTAGATCGATTTCAGTAGTACTTCGTACTGTTTATAACCACATGTGCTAAAAATTATATACCTATGCGGGGGTATTAAAATAACCCCAAAGTGTTACTTGTACATAACTATAATAAACTTTGATATATTGCTTGTTAAATAAAAGGCATTTCTGAAATTAATGTATTGGATTACATAAAACTGCTTCCAGTTTTTGCTTTATTTTCTCAACTAGAGATTGTAGAAAATGGTCTATTTGGTTTCGAAATGTACGCGCTACAATGTTCCAATATTATTTGCACAGGATAAATTCATGAAAATATTTGCTTCGGGTTTATTATTCTTGCTCTGCATTGGAACTTGCTTGGCTGAGACACGTAACGCCGATGAACATTTTTTTGATCTAAGTTTGGGTGATCTTAAATCCGAATTGGCTACCGCCAAGGAATCAGGTAAGACAGGTGTCATGATTATGTTCGAGCAGGAGGGTTGCCCTTTCTGCTTTCGCATGAAAAATACCATCCTCAATCAGAGTGAGGTGCAGGACTACTTCCATCAACACTTTCTGATATTCCTGCTTGATATCCGCGGCAGTTTACCCATGGAAGATTTTACCGGACGAAAAACCACGGAAAAGGACTTTAGTATAGAACACCGTGTATACGGAACGCCTGTATTCGATTTTTTTGACCTGGACGGCAAGCTGATTACACGCTTTCCCGGCACCGCAAAGGACGTGAATGAGTTCTTGCTGTTAGGTAAATGTGTGGCAGAAGGTTCCTGTAAAAAAATGTCGTTCAATGCTTACAAGAGACAGTTGGTGAAATGACTCGTTTTCTGAGCAGGTCATGGTGTAACTGCATAGCTTACTTTTTTTTCCAAATCTTTGCATCCTCACCTTTGTTAGCTGGTCCACTTACACTGGATACCGCTCTGGCCACAGTTGAATCAGCCCATCCAGATCTCCTGCTGGCCAAAGCAGAGCGGGATAGCGCAATTGCGGATGTCGATATCGCCGACTCACGTCAGGACACCAGTATTAATCTCGAAGGCATCTTGCGCAGTGGTCGACCGACTTTCGGTGAAAATGATTTCGCCAGTGACAACAGTGTTCGCCTGACCGCACGCAAGACACTCTATGATTTTGGACGAAGTAGCAATACCAAACTTGCTGCCAAATTCGAGTTGAACGCACGCGAAGCCGATCTCACCACCATGCTCGACAAGCGCCGCCTCATTATTATGACGCGCTATTTCGACGTGCTGCTGGCCGATATGGAAAACACATTGGATCGCGAGCTTACCTCGGTGCATTACACCAACTTCGTACATGGGAAAGACAGGATGGCGCTTGGACGAATATCCAGTGTCGAACTGGCTGAGCTTGAGTCAATCTATCGTGACACTGTTGAGAAACGCAACGCCAGTGCACAGCGACAGCGCATAACACGCGCCATGTTGGCTAATGCCATGAACCGTCCGAGTGAGTTGCCTGATAATCTGGAAGACCCAAGACTGCCGGATAATCAGCGCAGCTTGCCTGCATATGAAAACTTGCTACCAGTAATGTTGAATAACAATTCTCGCTTACTCGCCCAGCAGGATTTGTTGGCGGCCTCCCAAAAACGCATTGAATCAGTACGCGCTGAGAATGGCCCGATCCTGGATATCGAAGTACAGGCTGCCGATTACAGCCGAACAGCTGCAACACGGGATAACTTAAGCGCCGGACTCTTTCTGGTTTGGCCTTTATATCAGGGAAATCGTTTAGGTTCGCGCTTAGCGCGCGAAATTGCCCAGTTCAACATACTTCGGGCTAGCGCCGACAAGTTAAGAATGGAACTGACCCAGGCGCTGCTGGAGACCTATCTTGATATTACCCGGTTGCAGAGCACAGCACGCGAAGCTGCACTAAAAAACACGGAATACCGCGATTTGCAATTGGAACGCAGTCGTGGCCTGTACGAGCTTGAACTCAAGAGCAACCTTGGAACTTCCATGGTGGAAACTTCAGACGCCAAGTTGCGTGAACGACGAAACGAATATCTACTGGCATTGAGTATCGCAAGTCTTGAGGCATTGATTGGTAGACCTTTAAGCCAGGTAGTGGATAATCAAAGGAAATAAAAGATGAAAAAATGGATAGTATTTTGTGTAGCTTTAATTTCCCCACAGATTTTATGGGCAGCAGATATCCAAGCTACGTTGGAATGGTCGCAAAGGGTTGAGCTTTCTACGCCTATATCAGGCACCGTTCAGTCAGTATATGTTGAAGTGGGTGACAGGGTAAAAAAAGGACAGATTTTGCTGTCATTGGATGATGCTTTTCTTCAAGCGAAAGTAGAGCAGACTAAGTCCGAATTGACACGTTTAAATGCGGAAGCTGAGGAATATCGGCGTGAGCTGGATCGTGTTCTGGAGCTGCACGAGCGTACCATTGTCGCCACTACAGAGCTTGATCAGGCCAAGCTAAGTGCTTTGAGGAGTCAATCCATTGTTGCTGAAGCAAAAGCACGCTTGCGTCAGAATCAGAAGGTTCTCAATGATGCTGCTATACGTGCCCCTTTTGATGCTGTCGTGATTTTCCGAAAAGCCGAAACTGGCCAAAGCGTGGTCACTGGGCTTCAGTCCCAGATGCTTTTGACGTTGGCTAAGTCTGGGGAAATGATAGCTCGCACGCAACTTGCTTCAGTGCAAGTTGATCAATTAAAGACCGACCAAGTAGTAATTGTGAAAATTGCCGAAAAAAATTACACCGGCAAAATTAAGACGCTGGGACTGGAGCCAATCAAAACAGGTGATGAATTGGTTTACCTCGTAGATGTGGTGTTTCCTTGCTTGGAAACACTGCGTGCAGGCACACCTGTAATGTTGCAGCTGCCTTGATAAGGTTTTCAGTTTCACCCATAAGCAATTGAGGTTATCAGGCTTCGCGCATCAAGATGCTGTACTGAATTTTCATAGTGATGGCGGAACCTGCAACAATGGATGCGAGCGCCAGCAAAGACCCCAAGGATAAAGTAGACATGCCGGCTATACCTTGACCCACGGTACAACCCATGGCGGTAACGCCGCCGAAGCCCATGAGGGTGGCGCCGATGATGTGGTAAAGCATGTCCTGTACAGAAGAAAAAGCTTCCCAGTGGAAAGACTTGCTAATCATGGCGTAGATAAATGAGCCGATGCCAACGCCGAATACCGTGGCAATGCCAAAAGTAATGATATTAGATGTATCTGTCCAATATGCCCAATGTTCCAAGGTATAGGCGGTCGGGGCGACAAAGGACATAGATTCTGCCAGATGAGAATTGGTGCCAAAGTAGGTCATTTCGAGTGTGTCTGGATTTTCGCCAAAGCCGAGATGACCGGTAATGTACCAGCCGCCTACCACGATCAGGCCGATAATCAACCCGGACAGATTGTTGTCCAGGCTTTTTCGGAAACCTTTGTCCATGAACACAAAAAACATAATGCCCAAACCGACCAAGATAGAAATTGTCAGTTGAAGAGCGCTTGATGAAAGGCCACCAATGTCTGACACGAAAGCGGGGAGTACTTGACTATTGTCGAGTTGGATAGTTACGGCTGATGCCTGCAGCACATTAACGCGAAATGCACCAAGGATTCCTTTTAGGGTTGCCATTGCAGCAAACCCTAAAAAGATGAACACGACTACTGATTTCAAGCTGCCGCCACCGATGCGAACCAGTGTTTTGTTGGCGCACCCCGATGCGAGTGTCATGCCGACGCCAAAGCACAACCCCCCCACAATATAGGCTAACCATGGAAAGCTGTTGCCGGTATATAGGGTCTTGGAAAAATCCAGATAACCAAAATAGGCGAGTAAATTGGTACCAATCATCGCCACAGCAATGGCGAGTAGCCATGCACGCATGCGCCCCCAATGCCCCATATTGACGACATCCGAAATGGCACCCATAGTGCAGAAATTGGTCTTGTTGGCAATAAACCCGAATACGATGCCAAAACCAAAACCCCACCAGACAATCGTATTGATCAGATTAGATGCATCATCCATTATTTAGTATCGCCTCAAGAAATTATTGGGAATGTCCAAACCAAATTAATTTTGTGTTAACTTCGTCGTGCCGTTGAGAAAGAACTAATCAATAGCCAAAGCTATACCGTCATTGTCATCCACGCCTATCAACTTAGGCAGGTTTAGCTTGCGGGGAGTGATAACCTTTTTATCTCTTAGGTAGCTGGAGACAACATCCCAAATTGGCTCACCGGTTGCACCTTCAGCCACAGGCGCCCATCCGGCCACTTTGTATTTCTTGTTGGGATCGACTGCCTTGCCATTCAGCATCATATTGTTGATACGTTTGCCAATACCCTGACGCAAATCGCAGGTGTAACTGATACCGCCGACGCGTACCATATCACCACCCTGTTGTTTGTATGGATCGGGATTGAACAGGTTGTCGCAAACGTCCTCCATGATGGCTTTAATAGTTTCACCTGTCATTTCGGTTAGCGTTGATTGTGGATAAGTGATAGCCGTCTGATCCATCACGTGTTCCATAGTGATAGTCTCACCAGATAAAAGTGAAGTGCCCCAGCGAAAGCCGGGAGAAAATGCAGCGTCCGCACCTTTCACTTCCATCATTGCATCCAGGATCAGTTGATCGAAGGTGCCGTTAAAGTTGCCGCGACGATAAAGTGTACCTTCAGTGACCGCAAGCTTTTCGGCCAGTTTCACTTCATAGGGTGCGCGCACTTTCTTAATCAATGCAGTCATTTCCACATCTGGTTCGATCAGATTAGCAAATATCGGTAGCAGCTTGTACTTTATATCGACAACCTTGCCACCTTTGACTTCGAAATCCATTACACCGAGAAACTTGCCGTTGGAACCGGCATTGGTTACCAGCGTTTGTCCACCGGCATTTTTAACTTTAATCGGTACAGGGATACCATCATGTGTATGCCCGCCCATGATTGCGTCGATACCGCTAACGCGGCCCGCCATCTTCAGGTCCACATCCATACCATTGTGGGATAATACAACGACTACTTTTGCGCCCTTGGCCCTTGCTTCATTTACGATTAGTTGCATGTTTTCATCTTGGACACCGAAGCTCCAGTCTGGAATCATGTATCTCGGATTGGCGATGGGTGTATATGGAAATGCCTGGCCGATGATTGCAACAGGAATGTTGTTGATGTGTTTAATAACGTAGGGTTCGAAAACAGGGTCACCAAAATCGTTGGTCTTGATGTTTTGTGCAAGGAAATTCACTTTGTCCTTGAAGTCGTTCTCAACGATCTGTTTTACGCGATCAGCACCCAGAGTGAATTCCCAATGGCCAGTCATCACATCTACACCCAGTAATTTGCAGGCATCCACCATGTCCTGCCCTTTGGTCCACAGAGCAGTGGCCGATCCTTGCCAAGTGTCACCCCCATCAAGCAGCAGCGCACCTGGACGGCTGGCACGGATTTTTTTGATCAGAGTCGATAAATGGGCAAATCCGCCCACTTTGCCGTAGGTCCGGGCAGCATTATCAAAATCCAGGTAGGTGAACGCATGTGCCTCACGCGTTCCCGGATTTATGCCGAAAGACTTGAGTAGCTTTTCACCGACAATATGGGGAGTCTTGTTCAGTCTTGGTCCCAATCCGATGTTGACATTGGGTTCACGAAAGTAGATGGGCAGCAACTGGGCATGACAGTCAGTGATGTGTAGCAGGGAAACATTGCCAAAGGAAGGCAGATCGTAGAAGCTACCTGCGCTTTCTGCAGACAGCGCAGAACGGCTGTTCAATGCAAAGCCTGAGGCTGCCGCTACCGCCAACATCTGCATAAATTCACGACGATTCATGGACATGAGGGCTCTCCTGAAAAGGGGATTTGTGCCACTGATAAACAGTGACTGCACGAATTAACCGGACGATAGTCCGAGTTAATCCGTTACATTGATGTTACTTGCGAAATACCGGTGTCTGCATAGGCAAACCGTTGCTCATGTAGGTTAGGTAGTACTCGAGATTGTTGTATTCCTCACTATTCGCAGCCTTCGGCTTTGCTCGTACGTTCTTTTCGCATTGCTTGAAACGCCCTTGTAGGGTAGTGATTTTAGTGCCACCTCGGAACTCCGGCCAGTGAGATGCATGGCCGATCGTCATGGAGAGTTGATCGCTACGTATAAATTTGCCGGCACTCTGCACATGGCAACTCTTGCAGGAAAAGTTCAATTGACCGTTCCGTGTACCATAATAAGCCTTGCCTTTTTCATAGGCAGCTAATGCAGCCGCGCCCTCAACCTTGACATTTACTGTCATTCCATCCGACAGACTTCTGGCGTATGCGGTGAGCAAGCCCATTTCTTTTTCAGCATATTTCAGCTCTTTCTCGCCATTCGCCTTCAGGCAAGAATTGATGGCATTTTCGAAAGTCACTACGCGGTTAGCTTCATTATCGAAATAGGGATAGTTGCCCGCTACATTCTTACCACCATTTTTAAAGCATGAGGGGAAATTCTTTCCATTTTTGAATGGTGTTTCCCACATTTTCTGGCCTTTGTCCAGATCTATGGAATAGGACGGGAACTCCATAAATGAATCGTACTGGTCCTTGGCATCAGGATTCATGGCTAGGGAACCATATATGTAATCCTTAAATTTGATATCTCCGGGAAGTGTCTGTTTAAAGTGATTGATCAAAGCATTGCGGTCCTCTTCAGGGCCTGCATGTGCACCAATGCTGATGCTGAGCATCAGTCCTGTCAATATGTATGTGAGTTTCCGTTTCATGTCGTACTTTCCCCTTGTTTGGAAGAATCTAATGTTCTCTAGACCTAATAGCCTAGATCAGGCAATGACCGACTCGCCATCGAACTTGGTGTCGAGATTGTCGACAGCGTTGACACCGACTTTATCTCCGGATTTAGCTCCCTTTATCTTGAAGCCGAAAAAGGGATTTTTTGCAATCCCGCCCCCACACTGTACATCAAGCACCTTTTTGCCATTCAATGTGGCAACGACCTGATTGATAAAGTGTGCAGGTATCAACTTCTCGGTTTTTTTGTCCTTCATCAATCCGGTGTCCATTGGATGCTGTATCAACACCTTGACATCGACGACGTCACCTTCCATCTTTGTGCGCATTTTCATTGCTGCAGCCATGTTCGTATCCTCTTCAAAATTGTCAATTTACAGATAAGGCGAATTCCCAAATCGGTCAAACTGGATTAGCCGCCACAACCACCGATCGTAACTTTGACTTCGCGACTGCTGGTGTAATTCTTGTTTCCCGCCTTCACCATTACTCGCACGACAGATGTCTTGGCCATCTTGATGCGTGTGGAAATGAAGGGTTCGGCACCATTTGAAAATTCAAAGTTGGCAATCATCGGGGTAGGATTCTTTTCCACGAAAAAAGCCATCGAGGTGGTTCCGGGAATATTGCTGGTAGCTGATACCGGCACTACGGCACCATTTTCTGCAATATCTGGCGCCTTGATCTTGATTTCACTGCTCTCAGTGGCTTCACCGTACCCGGCATTTGTAATGGCTTCTGCCGGATCCTTCGCAGTAAATGCGAGCTTATTCCAGGCTGCGGCAAATGCTGCACCGGGCTTGAGTAAACCAGAAGCGATCGCAATCACGACTGTTCCGACGGCACCAGCGTTTTTCAGAAACGCTCTACGCGATTGATTCATATCACACCTTTCAAATTTAAATTCAACTTAAAGACCTTGTATATAATCAGTGACTAGATCGATTTCAGCTTCCGTCAGTATTTTATTCCTGCCAAACGGCGGCATCACAGTGTCAGGGTTGAAAGCAGTTTCGTCCCAAATTCTGGCTCGCAATGCAGCACGATCAGGAAAACGCAACTTCATCTTTACGAGAGGAGGGCCGATATTGCCCGGAGACTCCGCCTTGGGTTCGCTGGGTATTGCATGGCATGCGAGGCAGTTACCCTTCTTTCTGTCGAAAGCCAAGGCTTGGCCATCCGCTGCTTCTGCTGCAAAACCCGTGCTTGCTAAGCCCAGTGAGGCTATTAGGGAAAACAAAATAGTCGTTTTAATGCGCATTACCATCTCCTCCTTTTTTGTCAGACATTTGCCAAAGAAAACTTACTTTGTTATTTAGTTTAAGCCACATTCTTATTTGTTGCACCGCGTTTGGCGGAACAGATGCGTGGCTAAAACGTTTACTCTATCATCAATAAATCAAAATCGGATATTGTTGGTACTTTAACCTTAATGAGTATCAATACTAAGACTTTTTACGACAAGCTACGATAACCCATACGGGTTACATATTAATAGCTCATCACGGCTATGCTCCTTGCTCTCATCATATCCTGACATAGTCCCATCCCTGATGAAGACGTTTATTAATCTGCTCAACCGCAGAAGATGCAACCCCAGTATCTGGCAACAAAAGTACAGCTATGCCATTTTCCTGCAATTTTGCAATTGTCTGACTACACGCAATTAATTCCAGATTCGGATATTTTGCCTTCATCAAGGTAATGCGCTTCGCAAAAGGGGATACATCAGAACGTAGTAAGTCCACGCCACCAGCATTGGCGATGATTTCTACCTTGAAATTTCGATTTGATCGTCTATTTGCCTCCAGTAAATTTTCTGTCTCATCAAGAGCCGATCTGAGCCTGATAGGATTTGAATTGCTGACATGGACAATGATGTTGTCTGGATTCTCGGTGAAGATATTGCTTTGTGCCGCCTGAAACAAGTGCAACAGCTTAGGGTTGCTATTTGAATGCAAGCTTGGCGACATTAACCATCCGGATCCCCATCCTATAAGTAGCAATAACATACAGCTTGCTAAGCTGGGCATATTTTTTACACAAGGAATCCACCAGCTAAATAATTTTTTTATGGGTGAGCTGTCACGAACTGGCGGTTGGCTATAGGCATGTTTCAGCATTTCCTTCATGCTGCGCAGCTCGCAAATCCGGTCTCTAATGCTCTCGTCCTTACCTAAGGCGTCGAATATTTCACTTTTCTCATCTGAATCGAGTTCATTATCGACAAAGGCGTTGAGGAGCTCATCAGATATATTATGTGTATTCATCACATGATTCTCCTTATCTGAGCAACATGCGCCGATTGTTGTGGAGCGAGCTCCTTCAATAGGTGTTTTAAAGCTTGCCGCGCTCGACATAGACGGCTCATCACCGTCCCGATCGGAATGGACAGAATGGCAGCAACTTCAATATAGGAAAAATCTTCCAAGTCTACTAATGTCAACACTTGTCGCTGCCCCATAGGAAGTTTTTCAACAGCCTTCCATACGTGTGAAATGAGTTGTGATTGTGCATGCTCATCTTCTGGTGTGGTTTGATTTACGCAATGGTAATCCTCAATTTCATCAGCATCCTTCGTTGGGCTTCGCAGGCGAAAGTGGTCACGCCAGCAATTAGCCAAAATACTGAATAACCAGCCATTCATAGAGCGTGGATCACGCAGTTGGTTAGCGTTCTTTAGCGCTTTAATCAGCGTTTCCTGTACAAGATCCTCAGCAAGTGCTGCATTGTGACACCAGGAAAAAACTAGCCGGAATAACTTTGGCCGAACTTGCTCCAGTTGCTTCTGGCAGGTGCTTGAGTCACTAAATATAGAAAGAATTTTCATCAACAGCACAGCACCAAAAAATAAGTTGTGAGTTAGCTAATTACTACCAAAGACGCAACAGCAGTCAATAATATTCCATCATTTTAGAAATTCCGGAAAAATATTTGGAATAAAGTCTATCACTCGGGCGTCATTCTGTTGGCAACAATCTGTATCTCAATAACTTAAGGAGGAGAAAGCGAGATTCAAAAGCATATATTTTACAACACCTTACACACTTCGCAATAACTATATCAAGCGAATAGCTTTGGGATGAAATTTACCCACATGGAATCACCACCACATTCACTATCATTATGGAGACCAGCGATGCTTAATAATTTCCGATCTTTATGCTTAGTTATGACATCACTTTTTATGGTGTCGGCTGCAGTCCCTGCATTAGCGGCTGACGATAGCTTTGCTGATTACAAATATGTCCTTCACATCAGTGATATGGACCCTTCCAAACAGACACTTATACTAAACAATGCCTCAAATCTTTTGCAGGGGTACCCGCCCGGCGCGGTCGAGATAGAAATCGTTGCCTATGGACCCGGCCTGCGTTTGATGTTTGCTGAAAACGTCAATGCACAGCGAATCGATTCACTTTCCCAGAGCGGTGTGAAGTTCACCGCTTGTGGTAACACCTTGAAAGCCATGACGAAGCAACTTGGCTATGAGCCGAAACTCAATCCAGATGCGAATGTAGTGCCTGGCGGTATCTTACGTATAGGCGAATTAGTCAAGCAGGGTTACATTTACATCAAACCTTGAGTCTAGCTGTGACTTGTCCAAATTTTCAGGGTGTAGGCCCTATATGATCTTCGCAACTATCAATATATATTTAGAGGAGTTAAGAAAATGGGAGAAATAAAACAATTCAGGCGCGCGTTGCTAAGCGCAGTTTGCACACTAGGCTTCCTCTCAGCAGGGGCAGCCAACGCGGCCAACTGGTTGATGCTGCAGGGAACTGAAAGCCCTGGGGCTTCAGCAAGAGCCAATGTATGGGGATTCATTCAGGCACAGTATTCAAAAGATTCCAGCAGCACCAACGCTGCGGGCCAGTTAGTGCCACCCAAATTGATCGGCCCTAACCTGAATGCCCAGTCCGGCTTCAATATCAACCGGGCTCGAATTGGTGTTCGTGGTACAGGTTTTCCGATTGACAGTCATGTCAATTACTTCCTGTTGACGGAGATGGGCAACAATGGCATCACCCATGGGGGCAATGCTTTTGCAAAATTGACTGATGCCAGTGTAACCCTGAATTACATCCCGGGTGCGCGCATTCGTACCGGTCTATTCAAAACACCCGGTGCCGAGGAGGGGCTGCAGGCGATTCATGTGTTCGATTACATTAACTTCACCGAGGTTAGTAACGGCCTATTGCTGGAACGGGTCCCAAATAAAGGATTTACCAACCCCAATACATGCTTCACACCTCCCGGAGTTCCTAATGGCTGCACAGGTAATGTCGGCCCATTTACGGAAGCGCAACTTCAAGGCGGAGCCAGTGAGAATCAATTCAATGCCCCGGTAAGCGCCTTCCGAGACGTAGGCATACAGGTATTTGACGCGTTTGACGTTGGCAAGGACTGGGAACTGTCCTATGCCGGTATGATCGGTAATGGTAACGGTATCGAGTTCGATAACAGCGATGGGGAATATGACCAGTACCTCTATTTGTCAGCCGAAAAACAATACGGTGGTAAAGGCCCCAGAGCGGAAGGATTGAAATTTTTCACCTGGAGCCAGTCAGGCAAGCGCCTGCTAGACAATACTGATGATGGTACTGATAACCTCAAATCCTACAAGCGGGATCGCGCCGGGCTGGGTGTAAAGTACTTGAAAAAGCCATTCCGCGTCACGGCTGAGTACATCACCGCGGATGGCATGATCTGGGTTGGACCTGATAAACCCAACTTTTATTTCACCAATAACATTGCTCATGGCAATGGTGCAGATGCAAAGGCAAACGGCTGGTATCTAGAAGGGGGCTGGTATATTCCGAACTCAAAATGGGAACTGGATGCACGCTTTGATACCATGACTCGTCTTAAGGATCGCAAAAACCAGCATAAATTCGACAAGTGGACCTTTGGGTTACAGTACCATTTCAACCTTAAGACCCGTCTGACCGTCAACTACGAAAAACGCACCTTTAAATGCGATTCAGGAGTCGCTCCCTGTACCGCTCCCCCACCAAATACACCTAATTTCAATTTGGAGGGTGTGGGAAATAAAGTTGGTGTGCAGTTGACAGCGATATTTTAATCGCGAAAATTTTCTCTTTGGTATTACACCACTGCCCACCAGTTGATCTGGTGGGTTTTTTGGATTGAGTTTGGTAATTACTGATGCCTGTAATTTGTATAATTGCGTTGATGTAAAAAATAGAAAGAATTAATGTGCCAGCCTAAGTCACAAGCATAAAGAATATTGTTTATATGGGAAGGCTATTCGCATCTCGCTAGTATGACCTTAAAGGGTATAGCAATATTACGAAATGCATTGGCAACAGTCCTGTTGTTTGCCGGATTCATTAATGGTGTTCTGGCTGCAGGAGATTACATGGTTGTTTTTACCAAAATCGGAAGTTTTGATGATGTCAGGGATGACATTGAAATGGCGATCACTGACCGGGGAATGGTGGTAAACAATGTTTCCCATGTGGGCGAGATGCTGGAGCGTACCGGCAAAGACTTGGGAGATTGCAGCCAGATTTTCCTCAAGGCCGAGGTGCTGGAGTTTTGCAGTGCCGTCGTGTCGCGCAAGATGATGAAGGTCGATCCAGATAACATCGTTTTTTGCCCTTACGTTATTGCTGTTTACGTTTTGCCGGAAAAGCCTGACGAGGTGCGTATAGCATATCGCAAACCCCAGATAGTAGGATCATCGGACTCGCAAGAGTCACTCCTTGAAGTGGAAGAACTACTCGATGGTATTGTTAAAGATGCACTTTAACTTTTGGTCTGCAACACTCTATATGCTGGAATATTTGTCTGAATACCGAGGTAACATGCAGCATGCAAGAGATTAGGGAGTTTTGGGTTAGTGTTGTTGAAAAGAGCGGGTATCAATGGGTCTGGCTTGCCTCAGTGAGATATTCTTCGAGTAAATCAAGGGTCAACGTGCCGGGCTTGATTACACCATCCTCGAAAATCAAAGTAGGCGTGACGCTGACCCTCAGTTTTTTTGCATGAATAGATATTTTCGCTAATGCGGAGGTGTCGCATGCCATTTTGGATTTTGGCTCTACATCCCGCAACATTTGATCTTCCCATGTTTTGAGTCTGTCAGGGGAGCACCAGATGACCTTGGCTTTTTCTTCGGAGCCGGGCAATATCGGAAAAAGGAATATGTATATCGTTACATCGGTCAGGTTGATCATCTCTTTTTCCAGCTTCTTGCAATACTGGCAATTTGGATCGGTGAAAACTGCCAACCTTCTTTTGCCGTTGCCCTTCACACTTTTGAAAGCAAACTCGAATGGTAAGGTGTCGAATTTAATAGCATAAAGTTGCTTCTCTCTTGCACCAGTCAAATTCCGCATCGTATGCAAGTCGATTATGTTGCCTGAAAAAAGATAATCCATTTTCTCGTCGGTATAAACCAGCCGGTCATCAAAAGCCACCTCATACAATCCGTAATAAGGAGTTTTGCTG
>Ga0316190_10000195_pt1 | contig 39688 bp, 31 predicted proteins | sample Eddworburrow2_MG_FD_204929 | JGI IMG/M metagenome (GOLD analysis project Ga0316190, IMG submission 204929) | Coastal sediment microbial communities from Maine, United States - Eddy worm burrow 2 | ecosystem: Environmental > Aquatic > Marine > Coastal > Sediment | place: USA: Maine | collected...
GGTTCAGGGTGCAGCTAGAGATGTTACCCAACGAGTCAATTATGAAAAGGCTCTTAAAGAAAGTGAGGAAAAGTACAAGGAAATCGTGAAATATGCACCGGCGGGAATATTCGAATTTGATCTGAAGACGTTTAAGTTCATCAGTGTCAACGACGTGATGAGTGAATACACCGGCTATACCGAAAATGAACTTTTACGCATGGGTCTTTTTGACCTGTTGAACGAAGAGAGCAGGGAAAAGGCCAAAGAACTCTTTGAAAATGTCTTTTACGGCCAGGAGGATCCACCACCTGCCGAATATAAAATCCGAGGTAAAAATGGACAGAAACTGTCCGTGATAACGAATTCCAAATTCTTTTTTGAAAATGGCGCACCCATAAAGGCCATGACAGTCGTGCATGATCTAACTGCCATAAAAAAAGCGGAAGAAGAGAAAAAAGTTCTTGAAGTCAAGCTTCAGAGCGCTAAAAAACTTGAATCTTTAGGGACCTTGGCCGGTGGTGTAGCCCACGATCTGAATAATATTCTGAGCGGTATAGTCAGTTATCCAGATCTGCTTTTGCACGACATCGAAGAAGACAGCTCACTTCGAAAACCGCTTCTGACGATTAAAAAATCAGGCGAAAAGGCTGCAGAAATCGTACAGGATTTGTTAGCCCTGGCCCGCCGGAGCGTGGCGGCCAAGAAGGTCATCAACCTCAATCATATCGTGAACGATTTCATCACCTCGCCGGAATACAGAAAAATAATCGGCGACCAACACGATCTCAAAGTTGAAATGAACCTCACCGAAGGCATTTTGAACGTAGTGGGTTCTTACTCGCATATTTCCAAGGCGGTGACGAATCTGGTGGCCAATGCCGCCGATGCAATGCCCGCAGGCGGCAAGATCACCATCGCCACAAGAGACTGCTATATTGACAAGTCATACGCCGGCTTTGAGATTATCCCCGAAGGCGAATATGCTATCCTGGAGGTAACCGACACTGGTATTGGAATGCCCCCATCCGACCTGGATAAAATTTTCGAACCGTTTTACACGAAAAAGGTGTTGGGACGTAGTGGCACGGGTCTGGGGATGTCGGTCGTATGGGGTGCGGTCAAAGACCATGACGGCTTTATAGATATCATTACCGAGGAAGGGTCAGGTACGACATTCGTTCTCTATTATCCTGCGTCACGGTCAGAAATGGAAGCACCCTCACCCGTTTATATCGAAGATTATCTTGGGAAAGGTGAGTCCATATTGATAATTGATGACGCGCCGGAACAAAGAGATCTCGCCAAACGAATGATGGAGCGGCTCGGTTATGATGTAACCACGGCAGCCAGCGGTGAGTCGGCGGTGGCGCTGATCAAAAAAAGATCTTTTGATGGGCTGATATTAGACATGATCATGCCTCCCGGTATTGATGGGCTGGTAACGTACAGGGAAATCTTGAAAATCGTTCCCGATCAAAAAGCCGTTATTGCCAGTGGATTTGCCAAAACCGAACGCGTCCTTGAAGCACAGAAACTGGGCGCCGGCAGTTACATAAAAAAGCCGTATACGCTAGAAAAAATTGGACTTGCAGTTAGATCTGAATTAGACCGAAAAGATTAAAAATCCAATGATGGGGTCGACAAATTATAACCCCATGCTGCCGTATTTACTTTAATTATAATTGCTTATAGTTGTAAAAGCTTCAAGATGACAACCTGACTCCGAATGAGGTTTACCACGACCCCTCCTCACCCATCCGCAGAGACGACCTGATATCTCCTGCTGCAAATCGGCTTAGAGCTTATTTACTTCTTCAGGCTGTTCAGCCTTCGGGGACCATCGCCTTTCCCCAGCAGGTACAAAACAGAATCCACATGCCGCTGTTCGCTTTTGGCAATGTTTGAGAACAACGCTGTAAGTTTTTCCTCTCAACGCAAAAGTAGTAAAGCTTCTTCCTCGACTGTTAAACTTGGCGTTGTTCCGGATTGACCATTTATTCCAGTCATATCTTCCTGAACACTAAGAGGTTGAGTGCTATCACCTACTGGATCTCCCTGGCTTGTTTGCACTAATCCACCTCCAGTGTCACCAGCCGGACCTGTGGCGAGATCACTTCGTACTTTATCCCCAACTGCCCAAACCGGTAGAACCGCCACGCTTATGACGAGAGCCAAAGAAACCACCATTGCAAACAATTTTGTCATAAGTTCCTCCATGTTTTGAATAAGGTTGTAAGATTTGTTGCCAATTATTTATAACCAACTCGCCCTTACTGAACTTCTCAGAGTTAAATCTGCCAAACCTGAAGTGGAAAGAGCGAGTAAAATACACGCAAAAAAAATGCCGTAACTGAATAACGTATATTTTAAGCTATAATAATAGGTTGTTACGATCCGGCTTCTTTCTGAAAGTTATAAATACGCGCTAAATGTGTATTATAAGACATACAGTCAGACGGCCGATTTTGAAAAAAATACTATATAAGTAACTGTAAAAACATACGATGTACTATGTTTGAAAACTCACACATGCATGCCACTAAAAATAGGTTTTGCATTTCCGGCCATCTGGTAAAGCGCTTGACGTTCTTCCTTCTTTTTGTATCCTCTGATAGATGCTGCACGCCCTGAAATACCGCAGGCAGTATTTTACGGTATAGGGTATTGTCAGGCTGTTCAGATCACTGCAATAACAGTCTGGTTCTGGATTATCGAGGATCGGGCATATATTTTCCTCGTTGTCTAAATCATCGAAACCCTGATGTATTAATCCGGACATGAAACACACAGATTCGAAACAGTATCCTGAAAGTCACCCACGGCTGTATTCGTACCATTCTATTTATAGTTCGAGTAAGCCAGTTCCTCCGAATCCATAATTTATTTAATCAAAATTCGTACCAAAAGCGCTGAAAATTTTCTTTGTGGGTATCGAAGCCGGTCTATTCTCTGAACGTGTATTTTATGATCATTATTCGGATTTATAGAGGTTTCTGTTCGATAACGTTTGAGGAAGCCAGAGGTTACATAAAAAGTTAATGCGATCAAATCTGTAACTCATCATGAAATCAGAAAGATGCGATCATCTGGCAGGGATAAAACCGGCGGAATTAGACGAGAATTAATTTTTGATTAAAAAGTAACGGATATTATATGAATTTCAGACACCATCCTTCCTGTACTTTTTCCCATCATTCTTTTCCATACCAAAAATCCATCCAACCCGTCATTTGCGGTCAACATTCCAAATCCAAAACGGAAATCAAGTCGAAAACGATTCTGCAGTTCCGGTCAACCCACCAGCCCAACCTCCCCGCTCTCAAAATCAACGCCGAAATGCCTTCTAAGCGCCTCCTTCCGCAACTTCCTTTAATCAAATAGTACCTGGCACACTCATTCCAGCTTCCTTCCGATGTGCTCCTCAAGGATCTCCCTTACGGCAAAATCATCGAGACCCCGTTTTCGGCACAGCCGCTCGAGATGATGCCAGGGTTTCCAGTTCCAATTCCTGGGATCGTAGTCCTGATCGCAGGTCCAATATTGCCCGGCACTTTCGATTCTAACCTTTTGAAAATTCTCCATGAGAATCCGGCGGTAATCTCGAATGAGGGTTTCAAGTGTGCCGGGTTCGACGAAATACAGGTAGGTCCCGTATGCTGTTCGGTTTTTGGGCGGTGGCAGTGGCATCTTTTTAATTTTGTTCGCAAGGATTTTTTGATTGCCGGAGGATTGATCGATCATCATTTTGGTTTGACACACTGACAATAGGCACGTTATAGCTGGAATAGCCAGAAGGTATCTTATAAATTAATATTATTCTAAATAGTTACGATTTTGGCAAGCTAAAACAACCTTCGATATTGATTTTAAAAATTGCCTAAAATATTAAAAATCATCTTCCTCATCCTATTTGCTCTGTTTATAGTTGCATATATTTTTCGACAATTATCATGGTCATTTCCATAACAGAGTAGATAAATCGATATAGAGGTATTGCCATGCAAAACGTTCTGAGAACTCCGAATGAACGGTTTATTAACCTTCCTGCCTTTCCATTCGATCCGTATTACATCGATGATTTAAAAGGATTTGAAGGCTTACGAATGCACTACATAGATGAAGGTCCCCAAAATGCAAACAACATTTTTCTGTGTTTACACGGGGAACCGACATGGAGTTACCTCTACAGAAAAATGATCCCGGTTTTTACGTCTGACGGCAATCGCGTAGTCGCGCCGGATTATTTTGGCTTTGGGCGCTCAGACAAACCGGTGGATGAAACCGTGTATACGTTTGACTTTCACCGCAATTCGCTGATCGCATTCATTGACCACTTAGACCTTAATAATATCACCCTTGTCTGCCAGGATTGGGGTGGTCTTCTGGGCCTTACCTTGCCAATGGAAATGCCGATACGATTTTCCCGGCTGCTCATCATGAACACAACCCTCGGTACCGGAGATGTTCGACTTTCCCAAGGGTTTCTCGATTGGCGCTCCTGGGTTAGAAAGAACCCTGACCTTTCCCCCGCCAGACTTTTAAAACTGACCTGTCCGCATTTGTCAGAGCAAGAATGTGCGGCTTATGATGCGCCATTTCCGGATACCAACCACAAGGCCGGTGTGCGCCGTTTCCCTGAATTGGTGCCAGATCGACCCGACGCACCCGGTGCAGAATTGTCACGCAAAGCTCGTGAGTGGTTACGCAATAAGTGGAACGGGCCGGTATTCATGGCCGTCGGTATGAAAGATCCAGTGCTGGGTCCACCGGTTATGAAGGTACTTCGCAATGACGTTCGGAACTGTCCCGAACCATATGAACTTCTTGAGGCCGGCCATTTTGTTCAAGAGCGGGGTGAAGAGGTTGCCACAAAAGCGCTGACGGCCTTTGAACAAAAGTAAAAGCCGTTTGGTAAAATCCTTGAAACAGATTTAAAACGGCTTGAACCATTGCGATACTAAAACCGTATTTGTACATTTTACGGTTAATTGCGATCGGCAGCTACTGGCAAGATGTCGCAGTCACAAGTATTTACCTTCAGGTTGACTCGTCACAATCATATAGGCACGGTTAAATACCAAATATCTAATGAGATGATACGCCCTTTTCATAAAAATTATCCCTATTATAATGAATATATTCCCCTATTGAAATACACAAGAAACGCTAATATGAACAAAATGGGTTAATGCATAGTCACATGTCGTCTCTTGCTAATTCTATATTTGATTGATCCAATTCGTTTTCAAAAGCGCTGTACCCTTTTCCTCATTTCTTATCGCTGAGCGAAAACCTTCTGCGACAACTCATCCTTGACCTAATTTTATCCGGAATCTTCAAGGCACCCCCATTAAACTGAGATTTTGGGCTCTGGTAAACATTTAAGCCGAATCCAATAATAGGTAAGGTTAAAACGGAAAACCGGATGCGATTTGTGAAGGAGGTCATTAAAAAGGTGAGAGCCGCAGTGGGACCGGATTATCCCGTTTTAATCAAGATCAGTGTGGAAGAAGGTGTCGAGAACGGGCTTAAGTTGGACGAATCCTGCATCATCGCGAAAGGACTCGCCGACGCGGGCGTGGATGCCATTGAAGTGAGCGGTGGGATTGTGGCGGATACCGCCTTTGTGATGAGTCGGGGAGAGGTGCCCATCGATCAGATGGCCGGGGGATTGGAAGGGGATGCCAAAACGCAAACCGAGCAGGCGCTGTATTCAATTGTCGATAGCGTTAAAATGGAGGAGGCCTACTGGCTACCACATGCTGAGAAGATTAAAGGTATGGTTGGCGCTGTCCCGGTGATGCTGGTTGGAGGAATGAAGTATCCTCAAACCATGGAGACCATCGTGCAAGAAAAGAAAGCCGATTTCATATCAATGGCACGAGCGCTGGTCCGGGAACCGGCATTGCCCAAGGAGATGGTCGAGGGAAGAAAATCTCCGGTGAAATGCGGCTATTGCAATCGTTGTCTCGCAGCCGTCGTAGGCGGCCAACCGCTTAAGTGTTACAATCGCTTATAGTGTCATTGATGTCCTATCTGTAAGGATGTCTAATCTTCGATAATTGAGTTGTCTTGTAGAGTCTTTGTTTCCAAAGGGTGGGACCTCTATCAGCAAGTCTAATGACGGTAAATCTTTAGTAAACCAAGTAGTTAAAATATCTTGAGAAATTGTAGAATTGGGGCCATACACGTTATGTGGTGTGTGGCCTTTGTAATGGAAAGCATAAAAAGTTTACATTGCATGTATGATCCGTCTACAGCAGGCCTGATAAAATTTTAGCATGTCAATATATCTTCAACTAAGCTGGAATCGAACCGAAGTTTCTCTAACTGCTATCAAAATTCAATAAAATCATCAAAGCGCTTTGATAGCTATTCGGTATCTCAAAATTGAGTAAAATTGTTTTTAAAAATCTCCCCCATCCGTAAAAAAACCATTGACAGTCTACTCCGAGTATTATATCGGATTAAAAACATCCTATTAATCTATTATGTGTTGGGGGGGAAACCGGTGCGATTGACCCGGGCGGGCGAATATGCGGTGCGTTGCATGCTCTATCTGGCATCCCTGGGAACGGGAGAGCTGGCAATGCGCAAGGAAATAGCCCGGTCCATGGATATTCCCGAACAGTTTCTCGGCAAGATCGCCCAGCAGCTAAGTCGGGCCGGTTTCATCGACATCGTCCAGGGGGCCAAAGGCGGGTATCGCCTGGTGGTGCCGCCTCAGAAGCTGACGCTGCTCGATGTGGTCGAGGCCGTGGTTGGCGAGATCTTTCTGAACGACTGCGTCATGCGGCCGGCCTCGTGCAACCGCTCGAATGCCTGCGCCGTGCATCTGGTCTGGGAAAAGGCCCGCTCGCAGCTTAGGGCTACCCTCAAGGAAGCCACTTTTGCCGGGCTGCTGCAGGACAGCTGCCAGACGGAAGCGATCATCCGAACTGGTTCCGCTGGTAAATAAGACCTATGTTGAGCGGTTTCCCGTTAAACGCTCATGGCCTCCACGGTGAATGAAAATGACGCACCGGAGCCCGGACAAACGAAAATGCCACCACTGGTTGTGGGTTACAGGTTGCGGGTTGCGGCATCTGAATTTAAAGTATCGAGTTTCAAGTATCTAATTGAGGAGTAAGGCACTAAAGCGTCGTAACTGCTCTCAAAAAATCGTATTGCGGGTCAACCGAGTCGAATTCTATATTTCACCCAATGGGTTAAAGCGGCCAATCCAAACAATGGAGTATAAAGTTACGGAAATCAGCATTTTATAACCTTTGAACCCTGAGCCTGGAACTGATCAGTTCAGGTTAAAATGAAGAAGGAGAAGGCGAGATGGACGTTTTGTTCTTATCCAGGCTGCAGTTTGCCGCGACCACGATGTTTCACTTCCTCTTTGTTCCACTGACGCTGGGCCTATCGATTCTGGTGGCGTACATGGAAACCCGCTACGTGCGCACCGGCGATGAAACCTACCTGAGGATGACCAAATTCTGGGGCAAACTGTTTTTGATCAACTTTGCCCTGGGGGTCGTGACTGGCATCACCCTCGAGTTTCAGTTTGGCACCAACTGGTCGCGCTACTCTGCCTATGTCGGTGATATTTTCGGATCCCTGCTGGCGATCGAAGCCACGGCGGCCTTTTTTCTTGAATCGACGCTGGTAGGCGTCTGGATCTTCGGTTGGCGCAAACTATCGAAGCGAGCCCATGCAACAGTCATGTGGCTGGTGGCATTTGCCACCAACCTCTCGGCCATCTGGATCCTGACCGCCAACGGTTGGATGCAGCACCCGGTGGGATACGCTATCCGCAACGGCCGCGCGGAGTTGACCGATTTTGCGGCAGTGGTCTTCAATTCTTTCGGCATCCTGACGATTCTGCACACCCTGCCGGCCGCATACATTCTGGCCGGTTTCTTCATGATGGGTATCAGCGCTTATCACCTGCTCAAGAAGCAGCACATCGATTTTTTCACGCGCTCTTTCAAGATCGGCCTGGTGTTCGCCTTCGTGTTCTCGATTTTTATCGCCGTGGAAGGCGACAAACATGCCGTCGAAGTGACTCGGATGCAGCCGGAAAAGCTGGCCGCCATGGAATCTCACTGGGAAACCACCACCCGAGCCCCGATCCACCTGTTTGCGATTCCGGATCCGGAAAACGAACGCAACGCCTTCCAGCTTGGATCGATTCCGGGCGTCCTGAGCTTCCTCGGCTATCACGATTTCAACGCCGAGGTTAAAGGCCTCAAGGATTTTCCCAAGAGCGAGCGCCCCCCGGTGCTGCCGGTCTTTTTCTCCTTCCGGCTCATGGTGGCCCTCGGCATGTATTTCATCCTCATGTCCGTGATCGGGATATTCAAGCGCAACCGGCTGCTGGAGAGCCCCGGCTACCTGAAACTGATGCTCTGGTCGATTCCCCTGCCCTACCTGGCGATCCAACTGGGGTGGATCGTGACGGAAATCGGTCGCCAGCCCTGGATCGTCTATCGCTTGATGGGCACGGCCGACGCGGTGTCACCCATTGCAACCTCCCAGGTGGCGGTGAGCCTGTTGGGTTTCGCCCTGGTCTACGGGCTGCTGGGTGCCGTCGACTTCTTCCTGCTGGCCCAGAATGCCAAAAAGGGCCCGGTGGAGGACTCCGATGCAACCGCTGGGGCAGCGCTGGATGGGGCAACAGCCTAAATACGCGTCCATCCAAGATCGATCGGACTGAGGGTTCACTTAAAAATAACGTCACGGAGGTTAAAATGGCGCTTCAATCGACCTGGTTTTTCGTCTGGGGGCTGTTGTGGGCCGTCTTTTTCATCACCGACGGCTTCGATCTGGGAATCGGCACACTCTATCCGTTTCTGGGCAAATCCGAAAACGACAAACGCGTGATGATCAACGCCATGGGTCCGCTGTGGGACGGCAACCAGGTTTGGCTGCTGACCGCAGGCGGGGTCACCTTTGCGGCATTCCCCACCCTTTATGCCGTGATGTTCTCCTCGCTCTATTCGGCCCTGATGCTCATCCTTTTCGCCCTGATCATCCGCGGCGTGGCCTTCGAGTTTCGTAAGAAAATGACCTCGGCCGGCGGACGCCGGCTCTGGGACGTCTGCATCTTCCTGGGCAGCTTCCTGCCGGCGCTGCTCTTCGGGGTCGCCTTTGCCAACATTTTCCGCGGTCTGCCGATTGATGCCGACGGCATCTTCCAGGGCACGCTGTTGACCCTGCTCAACCCTTACGGGCTCCTTGGCGGGATCCTGTTTGTTCTGCTTTTTCTGATCCACGGCGCCATCTGGCTGTCGATCAAATCCGACGGCAACCTGCACGACCGCGCCGTCGCCACCGGCAAGCTGCTCTGGCCGGTGCTGCTGATCGTGGCGGTGATCTTCCTTGTAAACAGCGCGGTTTCTACCAACCTGTACGCCAATTACCTGGCCCATCCGCTGCTTTTCGTCGTCATCCTGGTAACGGTCGCGGCCCTCTTGGGCATCCGGGTCTATTTGGCCCGCCGGGCGTATTTCAAGGCCTGGTTCTCCTCGGCGTTGACCATTATCGGGGCCACGTTCTACGGTGTCATCGGGCTTTTCCCCAACATGTTTCCGTCAACTATTGACCCGGCCTACAGCCTGACGGCCTTCAATGCCTCCTCCAGCCCGCTCACGCTGAAAATCATGCTGGTGGTGGCGCTGATCTTCGTGCCGATCGTTCTGCTCTATCAGGCCTGGGCCTACAACCTGTTCAAGAGCAAAATTACTCTTAAAGAGCTGACATACGAGGAATATTATTAAATCCAATCCAATTCGGCTATCAAAAAGTCGGCCAGCCGATAACCGGGGCAGTCGACGACCGGTTCCCCTTTCTTCAAACCACCGATCAAGGCCTCCCGGTCGAATTTATAAAGAACAATCTTGCTGATCACGGCGTTGATCTTGTCTTTCGAGAAATGGCAGTACGTGTCTTCGGCAAATGCGGTATATTTGTTGAGAAGCTCCATGCGGTCGAGGCAGTTCATCTCTTCGATTTTTCTGATCAACACTTTTTTCAAATCGTTTTTCACTTCATTCTCCTCACGAATGGTGAATCTCGGATTGTCGCTGCATTGTCGGCCGGGATCAATAAACGGCCGATATGGTCTTCATACACTTATTCAAGAGCCGTACCAAACCCTGAAAATATTGAATAAACAATTAATATCAAATAGATAGAAAGATAATTTGGTTCGCTGACAGTGCAAATAAAACGGATGTATGCGTAAAATAGCTCAGCGAAAACGGGTCAAATTACCCAGACTGTGCAAAAGAAGGACCCGTTGTTCGGAGGGAAGTGACGTCGATTTGTGCCTCAGAGGTTCGAGAAAAAAAAGGGGGTGTCGATGCGGTCAATAGATCGACTGTTTGCTAGCGGCATCGAAAATGTGCAGGTGATTGAGATTTAATGCCAAGGGCACATGGTCGCCGGCCTTTATAGAACGACCACCCTCACAGCGCGCGACAAGTTTGGTGCCGGATAGATCCAGGTGCAGATTTGTTTCGCTGCCAAGCGGCTCCACCACTTCCACGATGCCCTCGGCCTTCCATTCGGACGGAAACCCCTCGTGGCCATTGACCACGGTGATGTCTTCGGTGCGCAGGCCCATGATCACGTCCATGTCCGGTCGGACCTGCTTGCCGGCTCTATCAGGCAGCGGCAGTCTCAAGCCCCCTTCGAAGACCATCATCAATCCGGCGGAGACCCTGGACGGCGCCTCGACCATGATGTTTTTCCGCAAAATTCTTCTGCCCCTCTCCAAGACCAACATCGCCGCCCTGGTGGTGATCGAATTCGTATACGGCTGGAACCAGTACCTCTGGCCGCTGCTGATCACCACCGATCCGGACATGACCACCGCGGTCATCGGTTTGCAGGAGTTGATTCCGCAAATCGACGATGTTCCTAAGTGGAATGTGGCCTTGGCCGGAGCCCTGCTGGTGATGCTGCCACCCATCCTGGTCGTGCTGAGCATGCAGCGCTGGTTTGTCAAGGGATTGGTGGAAAGGGAAAAGTAGTGGTTCAAGTCAGGTACATACGCCCATCGGCCAGACAGTTACAAAGATCGGCGTACACCCGGTGGAGCTTTTCCCGCCGCGCGTCCTTCCCCAACGCCTTTAGGATGCGTCGGGCCAGACAGCCCTTTTCCAGTATGGTTTCAACCGGTTTGACTGTCTCGGCGTCGATATCGCCATCGGTCAGGCAGCTCTCGAAGAGATGCTGCCAGATTTGCCGAGCGGTCTGCGGTCCTCGACCGGACAGGCCGAAGGTTTCGAGAAACGCCTTATTGTCGATGATCGTCACATCGGCATCTTTGATGACCGCCAGAAAAAGGTCGGCCAGCGGGCCGGTGTCGATGTTTTTTATCTTTTCGACGGGCCCCCAGCGCTCCCGGCACAGTATTTTGAGGACAGCTGCAATTAATGCGGCTATGGCCGTATCGGCCTGCGGGCATTCCTGTACATCGAGAACCCGAATTTCAATGGCGCCCCTGTCGAAGCGAGCGATGGCGCCCCTCGAGTTCAAGAACTCGTGTCGCAAGACACCGGCCGGGTCATAGGGGGCGATGTCGGCGAACATGGGTTGGAATATGTCCCGATCGTAGCCTCCGTAAGAGTAGATCGGTTCCGGAACGATTCGCCCGGCCACTGACGGAATCAGGGCCGAATTGTGACGATACACCTCCATGCGGCTGTCCATGAATCCGGTGGGTTTTCCGTCGAGAACGGGCGAGCTGGCTGTCAGGGCAGGCATGATCGGCAGGAGCAGACGAATGGCGGCATGGAGTGTCGCAAACTCGTCGTCTCCATCAAAGGGCAGGTTGATGTGGGTGCTCTGAAGATTTGACCAACCGTGCCCCTGGCAACCGAAGATCCTGTCGTAGGCCTCATAGACAGGACTGTACTCGTGCGGCCACAGCACCGTTTCGGTGAGCGGATTCATCCAGGGATGACAGGCCGTGGGCATGAGCCGCCCCCCCATGGGCCGCAGGATAGCGTTGATCTTTTTAACGTGACGCTCGAACTCTTTGCCGAGACCGGTCAACAAACCGGCCGGGCCGTTGGTTTTGAGCTCGATCACGTGCAGGACCAGTTCATTGGACCAGCTGAGCGCCCCCACCTCGACTTCGGACACAATCTGGCCCGCGACGGCGGCAAGGACCTTGTCGGCAATGGGACGCACCGACAGGCTGCGCTTGTCCACGATCATGTACTCCAGTTCGAGGCCGATGGCCTCGAAGAGGTGAAGGGCCTTCTCGCTCACTGGCTGTGGTTTCCCGATTTTCGGATTTCGATCCGTTTGAGAAAGACTTCCATGATCCGCAGATAGAGTTCCTCATCGAGAACATCGTCCTCGTATCCAACATCGATGTTGGGATTGTCGTTCACCTCGATGACGAAGGCTTTTTGTCCGACCTGCTTGAGGTCGACGCCGTAGAGCCCGTCACCGATCAGGTTGGCGGCTTTGAGGGCAGTTTTGACCACGAACTTCGGCGCCTTTGCCACCGGCAGCGTTTCCACTTTTCCATATATGTCTCGGTCGCCCTTACCCTTGCGCACGATCTGCCAGTGCTTGCCCGCCATGAAGTATTTGCAGGCAAAAAGGGGCTTGCGGTCAAGGATGCCGATACGCCAGTCGAATGCCGAAGGCAGGAATTCCTGGGCAATGATCAGTTCCGATTTTTTCAACATGAAACGGAACTGTTCCCGCAGCGACTCCCTGTCCTCGACCATGACCACACCCTGCGAAAAGGCACTGTCCGGCTGCTTCAAAATACAGGGATAGCTCATTTGGCCCATCAGGCTTTCATAGTTTTTAGCGTGCAGAATGTGAGTCTCGGGAATAGGCACCTTCGACCGGGACAGAAGCTCGGCCAGGTAAACCTTATTCGAACAGCGCAAGATCGATTCCGGTGCATCGATGACCACGAGCCCCTCGGCCACGGCCTTGCGGGCCAAGCGGTAGGTGTGGTGGTCCACGTTGGTGGTTTCGCGGATGAACAGCGCGTCGAACTCGGCCAGCCGGTTGGAATCCTCGCGGGTGATCAGTTCAGTCCCCAGCCCTAGTTCCTCGGCGGCTTTGACGAACCTCCGCAACGCTTTCGGGTCCGAAGGGGGGTGCTTTTCGGCGGGATCCTGGAGGATGGCCAGATCATAGCGGGGAATCGACCGTTTGGGGATGTAAAGTTTTTTACCGGCATAAAATTCCGAGGCCACCGCCTGGGCAAAAGCCTGTTCATCGGGGGGAATGTCTTTTACCGGTAAGGGCGAGACATTGGTGAGCTGCCAATTAATGGTAAATGTGAAATCGGCCCTTATAAAGGGGGCCGGGAAAAATTTGAACAGCCGTGAGCTGATGAGTTCAAACCTTTTGTCGACGCACTTGCCGAAGTAAATATCGATGGAAATTTTTTTAGGGTCATCGTCCGAGAAGAGCTTTTGCAGGGACTCCTCGATTTCACCGGACATCAAACGGATGATGCCTACCGATTTCATGTCTTGAATGGTGGTGATGGACGGAACGGGCTTGTGGTTGCGGGCCTCAGCCAGCAGGCTGACGTAATATCCGAGGCTCTGGTACCGGTAGGAACGACAGATGTTGAAGACCTTGGTCCCCTTCAGTTCTGAAAATGAAGTGTCCGAGAGATACGCCCTGGCAGCTACGGGCTCGATGCCGGTGAAACTCAGCGGGCACTCTTCGGGGTTTTCAATGACGACGAGAACAGACACCTGATCCCTCCTTATCCGGGTTTCTTTTTGGGTGTAATAATCAACAAGTTGGCGTCATAAGTCAGGATCCCCAACATGATGGCGCAGATCAAACGATTCAGACGAACCGTGTAGATCGGGGAGTTACTGATGGGGTTGGGCAGCAGGGGATCGGCCACCAAGGCGGTGCGGTCCTGCATGTTGTATCCGCACAGTACGACGAAGTGGCCGGTCGGCTCGCCCTGGATGTCGTCGTAGACCAATTTCTTCCCAAGCGCCGTTTCCCGGGCCGTCCGATAGAGAAAGGTGGCCGACAGTCCCGTTAATATCGGAATTGAGCGCTTCAGAAGGCCCCGGATAAGCGAACTGGTCAGATCCTCGAAACAGATTCTACCCCCCAGGCGCAGAAAGTCGAGGTAGGCCTTGGAGGCGGTGCGTATCTTTGAATTTTTTTTGACCTTCATTTGAGTCGTCAACCGCTCTTCGATGGCCGGTGCGCCGGGTGCAAACCAGGTCGGGTCGAACACCTGCAGATTGAAGGTGTAGAGTTTGGCCCGGTAACCGCGGCGCAGGGCGTGACAGCCCAACAGAACCGCCAGGGTGCCGCCCCCCTTGAGTTGCTTGACCTGCCCGATGACCTTGTCCAGGGAGATTTTGTCGCCAAAATAGGTGTAAACGGCGTGAAGACAGGTCGGTCCGCAGGTGGTGTCGTCCGGCTGGGATTTAATTCCTAAATGGAGCTTTTTGTCCATTTCAACCTTGGCTCACTTTTGTGGTCAGCTTGAAACAGCGTCATTTTTACAATAAATCATTATAGCATAATGAGGTTTCGCCGTAACCGTCAAGACCCTTGATCCGCAACGTCTGTTTGCCCCCATAGGGCCAAGGTCCAATCGAAAATTTCGAAATGCGGGTTGGCAAAGGCTTACCAGGACTTGGTGACCGAAATTTAAATCCAGCTGCCGGCGGGGCCATCGCTGATTGCTCCGCTTCATAGAGTCACAAAATTTGAAGGAGAAATGATGGCAGGCTTTGGTTTTATAATCCGAACAATAGCTTCGAAGTTTGGCGGCCGCGCTCTCGCAAGATTTCTGGGGCCTGTTGGCCTCCTTTTTACCGTGGGCGAGATTATTTACCTGGGTACCAAATTTCTCGGAAAATTTGACAACGCCTATTGCCCGAAGTGCCGGCACGAGTTCACGGCGAAAGAACTCGCCGCACTGTCCAGAGACGTTGAAGTCGGCCAGTTTTTCGAGATCGTGTGCCCCAGGTGCGCAGAAAAAGAAACCATTCAAAAAGTATACGCCAGGTGTCACTACTGCCAGAAGCCTTTTCCGATAGGTGAGATCAAACGACAGCTCAAAAAATCCGAGAATAAGTCCATCAGCGTCACTTGCTCCCGCTGCAAGAAAAGCACTGTTTTTGGTGAAAATTCTGACGTTTGATGCTCTCGTAAAGATTCCGAAGAGTTTATCTGTCTGGTCCCTGGAATTTTTCCTGGATATTGCTTCAAGGATAAATGGATCAAGTGGTATTCCTTGGCATACTTTTGGACTTTCTTACGCTAGCGTTTATGCTTATCCTGTAAGCTATCAAATTGAGAAAAAATCAGGTGCAATCCAAATGAATACCAAAGCAGATAAATTCAACAATGAGTTAGGGGCGGATTTGGCGGCCATCCGGTTGGCGGTCAGTAAGCTGACCGGTGCTCGGCTGCCCTGGGATGCAGAAAGTCCGGTCGATCTGGTCAATCAGGGGCGATCGCATGGTGCGATGCTATGAGAACTGGCTGCTGGATGACGTGCAAAAGCAGATGTTAAGCGCGCAACCGGGGGATAAGTTTATCCTTTATGCATCGTCTTATTTGTGCGACATCGGCCTGACCGATGGCCAAGGGCTTCCGCCGCGTCAAGGCCGGCAGGCTGCTGGTGCCGCTGAACATCAGAAAATGGGCACAGTGACCTGAAACTCTCAATAAAGAATGCACTTGAAAAAGCACAAATTATCATTGAAAAGGATCGAATTATTGATTTGACTGTCCGATAGGCAAATGTATTCTTTGAGGCTATCGAAAATCCACCGGCTCCCGACAAAAAACTCACAGAAGCGATGAAAGCCTATAAAGAAACAATACATAATGATGAAAATTTAGACACTTACTGAAGATCACAATAGGTCGGAATTCCACTGTGGTGTAGATGAACTGAATCAATACTTGAAAAGAATTGCCCGGCAACATCTCAATAAAGGAATATCAAGGACCTTTATTCTTGTAGATGATAATATGCCTTCTGAAATACTGGGATTTTACACTTTAGCTGTATGTGAGGTATTGTGCAAAAAATTGCCTCGTAAATATTCTAAAAAATATCCGTCGCAGGCGCCAGCTGTAAAACTCGCAAGACTGGCTGTTGCAAAGAAGAATCAAAGACGGGGTTTTGGTGCGCTAATGTTGGTCAATGCAATCGAGCGCGTTTTGAACGTTTCTGAAAATCTTGGAATAATCGGCTTTTTTGTGGATGCAAAAAACAAAGAAGCCAAAGGCTACTGTGAACGATTTGGATTCATCCCTCTTCCAGACAGCCCATTAGAACTTTTCCTGCCGATTGCCACTCTTCAAAAGGCCTATGCTTCAATCGTATTAGGTCAGACAAACCGCGATTAACGACTCTTTCTTCCGATTAAATGGCGCGAGTGTATTGTTGGTGAACCGGACGAATTAATTGATCTGAAGGTCGGTGAATGGAGCGAAAAAGCCAATCTTTAGTTTATTAACACGAATAGGCCACTGTAATTTGAATAGCAGCACTTAGTCATCTGCGAATCTGTTGCCTCGCTCGCTTTCCCGGATGCCTGCCGAAAGCACCCCCGGTCCCGGACAATATTCTTGACAAGAATATTTTGGTTGGATTACAGAGTTACTTACCACAAGAAATATTCTGCCTACCCGTCATTTGTTGAATTATATTCACTGTTCTCCGGAGATTCTTTCGCATGCCCCTGCTCGACATCCGCCACCTGCGCACCCACTTCAAGACGCCCCAGGGCAAGGTTCGCGCCGTGGACGAGGTCAGCCTGAGGGTGGACGCGGGGGAGGTGCTGGGCATCGTCGGAGAGTCGGGCTGCGGCAAGAGTGTGCTGTCATTGTCGATTCTGCGGCTGCTGCCCATGCCCCCGGCCATCTTTGCCGGCGGGCAGATCCTGTTCAACGGTCAGGACCTGCTGAAAGCTTCCGCCGAGGAGATTCGCCGCATCCGGGGCAACCGCATCAGCATGATCTTTCAGGAACCCATGTCGGCCCTCAACCCGGTGTTCACCATCGGCAATCAGCTGGCCGAGGTATTCCGAGTGCACCAGTCCCTGGGCAAGGCCGAAGCCCTGGAAAAGGCCGTGACCATGCTGGAAACCGCGGGCGTGCCGGCGCCCCGGCGGCGGGTGAAGGAGTACCCCTATCAGCTCTCCGGAGGTATGCGCCAGCGGGTCATGATCGCCATGGCCCTGGCCTGCCGCCCGGCGCTGCTGATCGCCGACGAGCCCACCACGGCGCTCGATGTGACCATCCAGGCCCAAATCCTGGATCTGATGGAACAGCTGCGCCGGGACCTGGACACGGCCATTATCATGGTTTCCCACGACCTGGGGGTCATCGCCGAGACCGCCAACGGGTGGTCGTCATGTACACTGGCAAGATCATGGAAGCGGCGGAGACCGTCGCGCTTTTCGACACCCCCCTGCACCCGTACACCCGCGGGCTGATGCGGGCCATTCCCGCGGTCACCTCGCGCCGCGATCAGGGGGAGCTTTACGAAATCAGCGGCGTGGTGCCCAGTCTGCTGAATCTGCCGTCAGGGTGTCCCTTCAACCCCCGCTGTCCCCTGGTGGGGGACATCTGCCGGCGCCAGGAGCCCGAACTGCGGGAGGCGACCCCGGGGCATTGAGTGCCCTGCTGGATGCCTGCGACCGGGCCGGTGATTTTTTCAGCGCGCACATCCGGCAGGCCGAGGCCGAAAACGAAGCGCTGAACATCGCACGGTTCAAAACGGCCTATCTCAAGGTGGCTCTCGCCCCCTGGCGCGCGGCGGTTGCGCGTACCCGCACCGATCTGCTGGCCGAGGGACTGCTCGATTCTGAAACCGCCGCGATGGTGACCGCCGCCGAAACTCCAATGGAAGGCAAACCGGTGCCATGACCCAGTGGACCACCCGCATTCTGGCCGAATACGTCCGCGACACGGCCGCCGGCACGCCGGATGCCGCTGATGCCCAGGCCGCCGCAAAAGTTTTGATCGACCTGATCGGCTGCGCCGCGGCGGGATACCGCACTCCCGCCGCCCGGTCCGCCCGCAATACCGTGCGGCGCCTCTACGCCGCGGGACCAACGGCGCTGTGGTTCACCGGCGACAAACGCCGCCCCGAGGGGGCCGCCATGGCCAACAGCACCGCCGCCAGCGCCCTCGATCTGGACGACGGCCACCGGCAGGCCGGCGGCCACCCCGGTGCAGCCATCGTTCCGGCGGTGCTGGCGGCAGCAACGGCTGCAGACGCCAATGGCCGGGACGTGGTTGCGGCCCTGTGCGCCGGATACGAGGTGGCCGTGCGCGTGGCAGGGGCCCGGAATTTCAGTCGATTGGACACCCTGTCCACCGGCCGCTGGTGCGCCTACGGCGTGGCGGCCGCCGCAGGCCTGCCGGATCTCGAGAGCGTCGAACCGATCTTGAGCTGCCTCCGAAGGCCGGAACCCGGTGATACGAAAAAAGGAACGATTTAGCAGCAAAGGAAATGCCCATCATGAAAATTGGAATTCGTGCGGAAGACAAAAGCCGCTGGGAGCGGCGGGTGCCCCTGGTTCCCCAAGACATCGCCGAGCTGCGGCGCAGCGGGTTGGACATCGTGGTCCAGTCCGCACCGCAGCGGGCCATCGCTGACGGGGAGTTTTCCGCCGTCGGGATACCGGTGGCGGCCCGCCTGTCCGACTGCGGCCTGATCGTGGGAATCAAGGAAATCCCGCCGGAGCGCCTCGAGGCTAAAAAAGTGTACCTCTTCTTTGCCCACGTCATCAAGGGCCAGTCCTACAACATGCCCATGCTGCGACGCCTGATGGACCTGGGGACGACGCTCATCGACTACGAGCGGGTCGTGGATGGGCAGAACCGACGCCTGATTTTTTTCGGGCGCCACGCCGGCCTGGCCGGCATGGTCAACACCCTGTGGGCCCTGGGCCGGCGACTGGCGTGGGAAGGCATTCCCAGCCCCTTTGCCCGCATCCGTCAGGCCAGGCAATACGCGGACCTGGAAGCCGCCCGCACCGACATCCGCGCCGCGGCTGCCGAGATCCGGCAACAGGGGCTGCCCCGTGAGCTGATGCCCCTGGTGGTCGGTTTCACCGGATACGGCAACGTATCGGTCGGCGCCCAGGAAATCTTCGACCTGCTGCCCCACGAAAGCGTCGCCCCGGCGGATCTGGCCCTGCTGCCGCCGGATGAAGCCGGCCGGCTCTACAAGGTGGTGTTCAAGGAAGCGGACTGTTTCGCGGCCAGCGATGGTGTTTCGCCTTTCAGCCTGGAAGACTACTTCCGTCACGGCAAGCAGCGCTACGTGTCGGTGTTCGACCGCCATCTGGAGCATCTGGGCGTGTGGGTGAACTGCATCTACTGGGACGACCGCTACCCGCGTCTGCTCACCCTGAAAGACTGCCGCAGGATGTGGACCGCCGCGCGGCGGCCGCAGCTTAGGGTGATCGGCGACATCAGCTGCGATCCGAACGGCTCCGTGCAGTGCACCGTGCGGGCCACCGACCCAGGCAATCCGGTCTATGTCTACGACCCAGTGCAGCAGAGGGCCGTCGACGGAGTGGCGGGTGACGGCCCGGTGGTCATGGCCGTGGACATCCTGCCGACGGAAATTCCCCGGGAAGCGTCGGATCACTTCAGCGGAGTGCTCAAAGATTTTCTGCCGGCGTTGGCATCGGCGGATTTTTGCGTGCCTTTCGAAGACCTGGCCCTGCCGGACGCACTCAGGCGGGCGACGATCGTTCACCGCGGGCAACTCACGCCCGACTACCTCTACCTGAAGCCCCACGTCGCCGGAAAGTGACGCGGCGCACGTTCTCCGGCGGCGGTCATCCGCCTGCGATGGCGGAAAAGAACACCAAGGTGTCGCCGTCGATCAGACGGGTTTCCGGACGGGCCATGCGCCCGTTCACGAACAAGACCAGCTGCGGGCCGGCTTCTCCCGCAAGGACGACACCCTACCGGAGCGCATCCTCATGCAGCCCCTGCCAGATGGTCCGGCCATGGGAATGGTCTGCCGGCTCGACGCGATGCTGCCGGGCTACTATCGCTGCCGCGGGTGGGACGAGAACGGCCGCCCTAACCCGGAAAAGCTGCGGGAGCTGGGACTGCCGGACACCATCTGACCGCAACGCCCGCGAAGAAGGAAACGCCCATGCTGAGGACGGCATTCAGGCGATCCCCCGCGGGTACCTCTTCGGCCTGATCGACCTGAACCCCAACCAGACCTTTTAATAAGTTTTTTTCTTCCGGCGAACTCAATGGCGGGTGAGGTCACACTCGAATGGGATTTGAATATCGAGCCCGACATTGCAGGCTATATCGTGTATTGGGGGACCACCAGCAGAAACTACTCCGACAGTGTAGATGTGGGTAATCAAAACTCCTATGCCGATATTGACCATGACGGCGATTTCGACAGCGACGGGAATGTAGATGGAGGTGACTTCACACTGATTGTTAAATCCTACGGAAAATCAGGATGTCCTTAAGTTTATCGATAACCCTTAGTAGACCACGTTATTTTTCCATGGCCGTAAATCCGGAGCGCGCCGTCTCGATTATTTTTTCCTCACCCACCGCCTGCACAAAATCGTCTACAAATTTTGACGTGCCGGCGACCTGAACGATGAACAGTTCGTGGTTGCAGCGGTCGAGAATTTGAAAATTGAATCGCCGGCCGAGATCTTCGATCGAGGCTTCGTCCGCCTCCAGTTTGATAATGGCCACCTCTCGCCAGAAACTACCGTCCACGTCCAGTTCTTTCGCAGACAGAACTTCGGCGACTTTTTCAATCTGTTTGATCACCTGCTGCATCTTGTCATCGCTGTTCTCAAAAAGGGTCAGCGTCATCCGGCTGATGCCGGGCCTATGGGTGCGGCAGGCGGTGATGGTCTCGACATTGTACATTTTCCGGCGAATCAGCATCGAAATTTTGTTCAGAACGCCCGGACGATTCAACACGAAAATCAGAATCGCCCGTCTTTTGATCGGCTCTTCCACAGTCATTGCAATTACTCCTGATGGATAGTTTCATTTTTTCAGTGATGTGATCATGTCGGCAATTCCGCCACCGGCCGGCACCATGGGCAGAACGACTTCGCTGGGATCACAGAGGAACTCAACCATGAACGCTCCGCGATGCTCAGCCGCTTCAGATATAGCATCCTCTATGGCCGCCACTTCGGATACCTGCCGGTAGGGTATCCCGTAGGCGGCAGCAATCTTGCCGAAATCGGGATTTTTCATCGGGGTTCCGGCAAACCGGCCGTCGTAGAAAAGGGTTTGCCACTGCCGGACCATCCCGAGATATCCGTTGTTGAACAGCAGTATTTTAATATCGACCTCGTGCTCCATCACCGAACCCAACTCCTGAATGTTCATCTGGAATCCGCCGTCGCCGCTGACCGACCAGACCCGCTCGTCCGGGCGGACCAGTTTCACGCCGATGGCCATCGGCAGTGCACACCCCATGGTTCCGGCACCGCCCGATGTGAACCAGCTGTTGGGCGTTTGAAAATTGTAGAACCGGGCCAGAATCATCTGGTGCTGACCCACGTCGGCAACGATGATATCTCTGCCGCCGGTCACATCCGACAGTTTGCTGACAATGGTTTTCATCAGCAGCTGTCCCTCCTTGCCGACCCCGCTAAGAATTTCTTCCTGAATTTCTTCGGTAATTTCACCACGAAAGTGCTCGATACTCTCAAACCAGAGTCGCCTCGGCTTGGATATCAGTTCGGGGTTCTTGATTAATTGGTGGAGTGCTCCGGAAACACTTGCATTTATCGCCACGGATGTCTTGACGTTTTTATCGATTTCCGAGGGATCGATTTCGACGTGGATGACGTCGGCCGTGGCGGCAAACGTTGCCAGATTACCGGTCACTCTGTCGTCGAAACGCATCCCTAACGAGATGATCAGATCGGCATTCAATAGGGCCCGGTTCGATTCAACCGTCCCGTGCATTCCGACCATGCCCAGACTCAGCGGATGGTCTACCGGAAATGCCGATAGCCCGTGCAGGGTGAACGCAACTGGAAGGTTGGCCTTTTCGGCAAACCACTTCATAACCTCACCGGCGTCGGCGGCTATGATACCGTGACCGCAAAGAATGATCGGCCGTTCGCTCCGGTTGATCAGCGCCACCGCCCGGCGGATGGCATCTCGATCGGGATGGGGTGAATGGAGCACGCCGGCAAGGCTTGGATCGAAAGCAACTGGATCGAAACGATAGCCGTCGGCGGATTCCTGGTTTTGGACGTCCTTTGGGATGTCGACCAATACCGGCCCCCCACGGCCGACAGTGGCAACAAGGAATGCTTCGTGAATCGACTCTTCGATCGTTTCCACGCTCAGCGGCATGTAAGTTTGTTTGGTCAGGGGCATCATCACACCCACGACATCGCTCTCCTGGAACGCATCCGTTGCAATCACGCCGGTGGGAACCTGGCCGGTAATGGCAACGAGCGGAACCGAATCCATACCGGCGTCGGCAATACCCGTGACCAGGTTCATGGCCCCCGGACCCGAAGTGGCCATGCAGACCCCGACCTGGGGATTCGCGGTGGACAGCGAGGCCCGGGAAACCCCCTGGGCCATAAACGCAGCGCCCTGCTCGTGACGCGACATGATAAAGGAAAAGGCTTTCTGCTTTTCCATCTCGTCGAATACCGGCATGATGGCGCCGCCGGTGTAGCCGAAGACGTACCGGACGCCCTTGTCTATTAACGCTTTTATGACCAGCTCCGAACCTTTCATTGTCACTCTCTTTTCCTGCATGTTAGATTTGAAATCACCTGTTGATGTCGGAACGAAATCCGTATTTCACATCCGGGGCGGTGAATATGGAAAAGTGACCTATATACAATAGAAATATAGCCGTCAATCACATCTCTTATTAAACTGGTAATCCATTAGTATAATGGCAATGTCTCGTATTGCTACCCCCGGCAAAAAATTCATTCGAAACGAACTGTTATTCTATCGGATTTTCAGATTTTGGCAGAATGTTTTCAATGCCATTGACAACAGAGGCGCTAATTGGCATTTTTACGATTTAGTGATAAATTAAATGATCGGGTTTATTGCCAAATGACAGGGCTCCTCTTGTGATTTAGGAGGGCGACACAACACTCGCTATTTGAAGCAGAGAAAAAAACATGGGAAAAACGCTGTTTGAAAAGATATGGAACGCACATACCGTAAAGGAACTGCACGACGGGGCAACCGTGGTTTACATCGATCGCCACCTGGTTCATGAAGTCACCAGCCCCCAGGCATTCGAGGGACTGCGCCTGGCCGGCCGCAGAATCAGGCGTCCCGACTTGTCGTTCGCAACCATGGACCACAATGTTCCAACTACCACGGACCGGCTGACGATAGCCGACCCAATCTCCCGGGCCCAAGTGGAAGCCATGATACAAAACTGCGAGGAATTCGGTGTCACATTGTTTGGTCTGGGACACAAGTACCAGGGAATCGCTCACATCATCGGCCCAGAATTAGGATTGACGCTGCCAGGCCTGACCGTGGTCTGCGGTGATTCTCACACCTCGACCCACGGCGCTTTCGGCACTTATGCGGTTGGAATCGGAACCTCGGAAGTCGAACACGTGCTCGTCACCCAAACCCTCATACAAACCAAACCACGCACGTACAAAGTGGAATTTTCCGGTAAACCGGGACCCGGCATCTATTCAAAAGATTTTGTACTGAAAATGATCGAAACCATCGGCACGGCTGGTGGAACGGGTCATGTGCTTGAATACTGCGGCGAAGCCGTGCGTGCCCTATCGATGGAAGCCCGCATGAGCATCTGCAACATGAGTATCGAGGCGGGCGCCCGGGCCGGCATGATCGCCCCCGACGAGACGACTTATGCCTACATCGCTGCAGAAAACCGCCCGTATGCACCTCGGGGTGAAGAACTGGATCGGGCCATTGCCTACTGGAAAACACTGCCTAGCGACGACAATGCAGTTTTTGATCGCAGCCTCACCATCGACACCGGCCAAATCGCCCCCCAGGTGACCTGGGGAACCAACCCGGGAATGGTCATTGACATTGACCAACCGATTCCCGAAACAGACCAGGCCGGCGCCTATAACCGGGCGGACGCCGAAAAAGCTCTGGCGTACATGGGACTAACTCCCGGTACTTTCTTGACCGACATCAATGTCGATGTCGTCTTTATCGGCAGTTGCACCAACTCTCGGATCGAGGACCTGCGCATAGCCGCCGGGATATTGAAGGGCCGAAAAAAAGCCAACCACGTTCAGGTGTTGGTGGTACCGGGCTCTCAGCAGGTAAGGGAACAGGCCGAAGCAGAAGGACTCGACAAAATCTTCAAGGAGGCCGGCGCCGAGTGGCGCTATGCCGGATGCAGCATGTGCCTGGGCATGAACCCGGATCAGCTGCGGCCCAGGCAGCGCTGCGCATCGACATCCAACCGCAACTTCGAGGGGCGCCAAGGTAAAGGCGGGCGCACTCACTTGGTCAACCCTCATATGGCGGCGGCGGCGGCCGTGGAAGGCAAGTTCGTCGACATCCGCAAATGGCCGGCGGTTTGATGGCGTTGAGAAAAAATTGTGAAGAGAATTCTCATCGCCTTCGAGTAACAGCAAACCGTGTCCTGAAAAATGCCATCGCTCGACTGTCAGCGCGAAAGCGGACACGGTGAAACAACCCTCTACCGATCGAAGGACCTCGCATGGAATCTTTTACGAAGCACACCGGAATTGTGGCCGCGTTGAACCGGTCAAACGTGGATACGGATCAGATCATACCCAAACAGTTTCTGAAGTCGATCAAACGAACCGGCTACGGACCGAACGCTTTCTTCGATTGGCGCTACACGGATGACGGTGATCTCAATGTCGATTTTGAACTCCATCAACCGCGGTTCGAAGGGCGTTCCATTCTGGTGGTTCGCAACAATTTCGGCTGCGGGTCGAGCCGGGAACACGCGGTATGGGCCCTGTTTCAGGACGGCTACCGGGTCGTCATCGCTCCTTGGAAAGAATTCAACGGCCAACGGGAGCCCGGTTTTGCCGATATTTTCCGCAGCAACGCCGTGAAAAACGGTCTCCTGACCGTGGAGCTTTCCAGTGAAGAGGTGGACCAAATATTCGACCTGGTTACCGCCAACGAAGGCCTGCAGGCCACGGTCGACCTGATCTCGCAGAGCATCACTTTTCACACACCGGAACCGAAGCTCTTCCGCTTCGAGATAGATGAAAGCAGCAGGGATCGACTCATCGGCGCCCTGGATGACATTGCCCTGACCCTCCAGCATGAAGAAGACATCACGCGCTTTGAATCCAAGTACGATGCGATGCTGCCGGTAAGGTCAAACCCTTGAGTTTCGTACTCATCGTGATCTTGGCGTTGAGAACCCGGCTGACCGGGCAGCCCGCCTTGCCATACGGCTGATGCATTGCGTTTCATGATTGACTCCTTTCAAACCTTGCCCCACTCCCTTAAAGCGGGTGGGGTTCTATGGGTTGATAATGAATTCATTCAACGCCATGAGGTTCGGCTCGCGATCCCGGGTCCACTCGTAGAATGAATTCAGCACTGCCAACTCCTGCATCGGCCCGAGATCCATAAGCTTGTCCTTGTCGATGCAGCGGCACCACTAATGCTAGAATTTTGGCCGCTTCGCGAAAACCGCTGTTTGCGAAACCAGGCCAAATCGATGGTGCGCTTGTTGCAATCTATCAAGCCGCTTATCTCACGAACGGTTTTCAGAAGAGTTGAAAAATGACCGCAGTGAACGGCAAATCCGGCACCACCCGAAAACTTCTGGACACGTTGCGCCGTTCCGCCTGGCCGCTTTTTCTCACCGGTGTGTTCTACCGGATCATCGCCGTCACTCTCCTTACCCCATTGGTCAGCGGGTTGACCTGGGCGCTGCTTGCCGGAAGCGGCCGGAGCACCATCGTCAACGAAGAGATTGCGACCTTTTTCCTCGAACCGATCGGTCTCATAACGCTCGTCGTCCTGGCCGCCGTCAGCCTGACCCTGATCGCACTCGAACAGGCCGGCCTGATGGCCATCGTGTTCGTGACCGGCCGATCAGGCTTTTACAGAGCACTCGATGCTCTGAAGCTGGCATTCTTCAGATCGACCGCCACCCTAAGTCTGGCGGGGCGAATCGTTCTGCGTGTCCTGTTGCTCGGCATCCCATTCCTGGCTCTGGTCGGACTCGTATACTTTCTTATGCTGACCGGTCACGATATCAACTATTACCTGACGCTGCAGCCGCCGGCCTTCAAAAGGGCCCTCGTTCTGGTGGCCCTGATTGGACTGGGATTCACCATTGCTTTCATCCGGTTGGCCGCCGGCGTGGTGCTGTCCCTCCCAATCCTTTTGTTCGAATCAAAATCAGCGCCCAACTCCTTGCGCGAGAGCGGTCTCAGAACCCGCGGACATCACGTGCGGTTTGCAACCGGAATTTTTATCTGGGCCGTGGCCGTCATGACCGCAACCGCTGTCACCGCGACCGTCTTCGTGTGGCTGGGTCGCCTGCTTGCCCCTGCCCTCGTCGTCCATACAACGCTGCTTGTGCTTGTGTTTGGCGGGCTGTTCTTGTCCTTCAGCCTCTCGCAGCTTCTGGTCAGCATAGCGGCAACCGCTAGTTTCAGTGTGTTGGTTATGAGGTGGTATGACGAGCTCTCGCCGGTCAGGTCTGAATCGAGTGGACTCCCGCCGGCTGTCCGGAATGCCGAACGGAGTCCCATGCCCCGTATCTCCGGCCGCGCGTTTATCGCCGGAACGCTGCTGACGTTTGTACTTGCCATGGTCACGGGTTGGCTGTTGCTTTCCAGGGCCGATCTAAAGGATCGAACCGAGATCATCGCCCATCGCGGAGCGTCGGCTGCAGCCCCGGAAAACACCATGGCCGCGATTGAGAAAGCGATCGCCGACGGTGCCCATTGGGTCGAAATCGATGTGCAACGGACCGCCGATGACAATGTGGTCGTCATACACGACCGCGACTTGATGCGGGTTGGCAACCTACCGGTTGTCGTCACCGAAGCTCCTTTGGCAGACATCGCGGAGGTGGACATCGGCAGTTGGTTCGGCGCCTCCTTTGCAGATCAGCGTCTGCCGACGCTCGAACAGGTGCTGATGCGCTGCAGGAGGGCGATAAAGGTCAACATCGAGCTCAAGTATTATCAGTGGGACGACCGTCTCGCGCGCAGAGTGATCGTCATCGTGGAAAAAACAGGGATGGAAAACGACATCGCGGTCATGTCATTGAAATCGGAAGCCGTTCGCCAGGTTAAAAAAATACGTCCCGATTGGCAAGTGGGATTGTTGAGTGCTGCTGCACTGACCGACCTGGCACAGGTGGAAGCCGATTTCCTCGCGGTTCATTCCCGTATGGCCACGCCGGGATTCGTCCGCCGCGTCCAGGATGCCGGTAAGTCGCTGCACGTATGGACCGTCAATGACGCCGTCGGCATGATGAAGATGTTCGATCTGGGCGTAGATGCGCTGATCACCGACAAACCGGCCCTGGCTGCCCGCCTGCTTGTGCAGCGGGAGAGATTGAATCCCGCCGAACGCGTGCTGACCGCCGCTGGTTTTCTGGTCACGGGGGAACCCGAGCACGTCGATCCTGCCACCGACGGTTTTTGAATGGATTCGGATCGTCACGCTTGTCTGTGGTTGCACAATTTCATCCCATAAATATCACTGCTGATAGCTGCCGGGTATCGACGAATTTATTTCACCCGCCACGCTGAGACCCTCCCCCCCCAGCGGCGGATCCATCCACCGCCGGACAAGTCATCGCGAAGATCATGACCGATGCCGGCATCGACATGTTTCATATAGGCTTTTTCGCATTCTTTCTCAATTTGCCGAAACGCCCTATACGTCAACAATATATTTAAATTACAAAGTATGATTTATATGTGACACCACCATGTTGATGATTTATGTTAATCGATGGTTCAATATCCCCGGTTTGGGACCGACCTGCCCATCTTCGTTGTGACCGTAGCCACCCAACCATCGCTGCGTTCCAACCGGAGATCGGTGATCCATCTAATTTATCATTTTTCATCTCCCATTCGATCTTTTTTATAAATAAGCTTAACTGCCTTATTTTTATATAGAAAGATTCAATCGATGATACCAAAGCCGCATCTTATTTCATATGCCAAGGATATCACCGCGATCAAGCGGACAGAGCACGAGCTGAGGATGGAAAGGGATTTTACCTCGGCTGTTCTTGCGACAGTAGGCGCACTGGTCGTTGTTCTCGATCGGCGAGGAAGAATAATCCGGTTCAACCGTGCCTGCGAGAAGCTGACCGGCTATTTTTTTAAGGAAGTGGAGGGGAAACGATTTTATGACATTTTCCTTATCCCCAGCGATGTGGAACAAGTTAAAACCGTCTTTGAGAACTTGAAATCCGGTGATTTCCCAAACGAGCGTGAAAACTACTGGCTAACCAAGAGCGGTTCTCGCCGGCTGATCAAATGGTCCAATACGGCCCTCACCGAAACCGACGGATCAATCGAATACGTCATCGGGACGGGTATCGATATCACCGACACCCGGGCTTCTGAAAAAAAGCTCCACGACAGTGAAAAAAGATATCGCTCGCTGCTTGCCAATCTCGATACCGCCGTGGTGGTTCATGCGCCTGACACGCGAATATTGCTTTCCAACTATAGAGCTCAGGAGCTGCTGGGACTTTCGGATGCGAATATGGCCAAGAAGAAGGACATCGATCCTGAGTGGTATTTTATCCGTGACGATGGGACAAGATTGCCGGTTAAAGAATATCCGGTCAATATTGTTCTCACCACTCTGAAGCCACTGCAATACTACCTTGTCGGCATCAATCACCCAAAAAACAACGATATCGTTTGGGTGGAGGTCAATGCGTTTCCCGAATTTGATGACGATGGAAACCTCCGGCAGATTGTCGTCACATTCTGGGATGTTACCAAGCGCAAAACGGCCGAAGATAGTTTGGCCAAGCAGACATTTGATTTGGTCAACATCAACAAAGAACTCAGACGGCAAATAACCGAACGCAAACAAGTGGAGGAAAAATTAAGAAATCAGCAGCGACAGGTTGATAAAGATCTTGAAGTGGCGGCTACGATTCAACAGACGTTGATTCCACGCTACTCCCCTCGCATCGGACCGATCCGCTTCGCCTGGCGATTTGAGCCCTGCGAGCAGGTTGGTGGGGATATTTTTAATTTTCAATATACCGGTAAAAACGATATCAGTTTTTACATGTTCGATGTGTGCGGCCATGGTGTCTCATCGGCTCTTATTGCAGCGGCTGTTTCTCAATTTCTTCAGACCAGTTGCGAGCCCATGGGGCCGGCGATCGGAACTCCCCGGCCAAATGCTGTTCTGAACAATTTGGAAAGAGCCTTTCCCTTTGAGCGCTTCGACAGCTTCTTTACGATTGTCTACCTTACCGTCGATTATTCCAATGGTTCTCTTTTTTACAGCAGTGCCGGACATCCCCCACCGATCTTAATTCGCCCAGATGGATCTCTAAAGCCCCTCCAATGCCATGGTCCGGTGATCGGGACGGGAAATGTTCATTCATTTCTCAGGGAGGAAGTGGCATTGCGAAGCGGAGATAAAGTCATCGTTTATACCGATGGAATTCTCGACTATTCTAATGCCGGAGGCGAACTTTTCGGCAAGAAACGCTTGTTTGGAACCCTTCAAAAATACGCCGGCAGCCCCGTCCAGACGCTGATGGAAATGGTTCAAAAATCACTCAAAGATTTTGCCGGCGCGGCAAGCCCTGCAGATGACGCCAGTATTATGGCTATCGAATACGTGGGGTAAGTGATCGAATGGTCCCGCACACCTATGATGGTAAATACGGAAAATAATGCTCAGCCGTTTATCTCATCATACAATGTCCGGAATTGCTGTGAGACTTTGTGCTGCGGGACCAAATTGACAATGGGGACCGATTTCTGATGAGACTCACGAATTTTGACAGAGTGGGAGATATGGGATTTCAAAACCGGCAGCCCCTCGTCGGTGAGTTCTGACACGATGGCTTTGGGTAAATTGGCGCGCAGCTGGAAGTTATTGACGATGATGCCTTCTACTGTCAGATTCTCGTTGTGATCCGCTTGTATTTCACGAACGCGTTCGAGCAGTCGATACAAGGCGCGCCTCGAGAATTCATCGCAATCAAAAGGAATCAGGCATCTGTCAGCGGCAATGAGGGCTGAAAGCGTGTAAAAATTAAACGCCGGCGGCGTGTCGATATAAATTGCATCGTAAACGTCTAATTTGTCCAAGGCATCATTGAGTTTGCCGATTTTATAACGGGATTCCAGACGGTACATCAGTTCGTTCAACTCCTCACCCGACGGTAGGAGATCCAAATCAGGATAGGGCGTCGATTGGATGCAGGCGACAATCCCCTTCGGGAAAAAGGTGACAAACAGACATTCCTTGTAGAAGTCAACCAGGCTGGCCTCGATTTCGGCAGCCTTTGGGCCGATCAGGTATTGGGTTGAATTGGCCTGGGGGTCCATGTCAATCAGAAGGGTCCGCTTTCCGGTCGCAGCGCTCAGGGCAGCCAAGTTGCACGCTATGGTCGATTTTCCTACACCGCCTTTTTGATTAAAAATCACACGCCGCATGTCTTCATCTCCTTTAAACTATCACGTTATGTATCTTTGGGCTCAATGCCCCAGAAAAATCCCTTGCGCCTTCACCATCATCCATGCCAATTTGCTGATAACAGCTGCCCTCCATGCGGAAGGCATTCACGACGGCTGGCAGAGTATGGAAAAAAAAGCCAGAAATCAACAGAAATCCGGGCTGGCAATCAGATGCACTGCGCCACGGGATTTCTATTGTTTATTGGCAGGAACCGGATATGAGCTTTAGATGCTAATGGCCCTTCGGGCCACCACGGTGCATGAAAATGATGCTTCGGAGCCCGGATGAGCGGTTGAGAACAGCGGCTGACTGTTTGAGCCGTCTACGGGGTCTTGGACCGGACCCAATACCAATGCCGTATGGGGGCACAATCTTGGGAATAATTCCAAACCCTTATTTGAAGACGGGACTGGTCCCGGCTTAGACTCAGTTGACGGCGAGTTTCAGCCGTCTTTCGAAACCGGTTATCCGGGTGGAGGGGCCCACTTTATTCGGTTGTGTCCGTTGAGCCCGTTAAGCCTGTTGAGCCGGTCATGTTCGGCTATGGATGTAGCCCAAATTCCATATTCGTGTTAAACGGTCATGGACAGCGTACCGGTCAAGGTCAACTTATCCGAGCGCACACCCCCTGCTCACAGGGGAACCGAATCTCTATGGGGTAAAAGGGGCGCTTTTTATTTGGCCTGCATTTTTCCTATAATGCCGCCCACCAGAGGTTCGTAAAGCCGGTACTCGGTTTTTTCGCCCACCAAATCGTCCACCTGGTTTTGAAGTAATCGGCGTTCCTCGCTGTTTAACCACCTGTTCCATTCATCGAGGCTGTTCCAGGTGCTGATGACCAGATACTCGCCGGAACAGTCCAGGCAGCGAAATGTCCGACCCGAAATGTACCCCGGTTGGACGGTGGCCAAAGACCGCAGCTTCACGATCAATGGGGCCAGCTTGGCTGCCGTTTCCGCGCTGTCGAAAGTGCGTCGTATCATAATGGTTACCGCCATGATGTCCTCCCTGGTTGAGGTTTTGGGATCCGGGTTTCGATAGGTCTGTCTGAGCGTATCGCATTTTTTTTCGAAGATTAAAAGCCTATATCTTCAGATCCGCACATATCCTGATATGCATCGGCAGGTGATTCAACCAAACCATCAGCAGCTAAGGACCCCGGCAAGAAATAATTCCACATCTTGCTTGTCTTTTGGATCGTCTACTGCGTTTCATCCACCGACACGTATCTCGATATGCGCCGCTGGATGTGCCTTGTAGACGAACCCAGATCCGGCGCAATCTTATGGACGGAAACTATTTAAAGCCGCCATGGATCAGGTTGCGCCAAACATTGTCTTTGCTTTGCAACCGGGCGCTTTCGTCCGTCACACATTTGATCAGGTAATCCGAAACCTTGTCTACACCCATGTCGGCCAAGTGGGCGCCCACCGAATTGATGTCGAAATCGCAGGCAAAATTCAGGAAGTCGATGGCATAAGGGATCCCGTCTTTGACCAACAGCTCGGTGGTGTTGATCTCATAGCCCAGGGCCTGGTTCAGTTTACGGACATACGTTTCGATACGCGCCAGCAGTTCGGGGCCGAAAAAGTCCGGATCGACCGAATAGCGCCCCAGCCGCTCACCAGCGACACGGTCCGGCGGCTCGAAACGGACCGTGGTGACATCGCCGGCGATATAAAAACAGCGCGCAAACTGCTGATAGGCAATGTCTTCCTGCAGCATAAAGACCAACGTACGGCTGAGCCAATTACGCACCACCATGTCCTGACCGGCGTCTTCGGGGTAAACCGGTTTGGTATGGAAAATTTCGTTGTTGTAGAGGTGGAAGAATTCATCGGGGCTATGGACCTTGCTGACCGCCAGCCAACCCCCGCCGGAAACGGGCTTCAGCCAGCACGGAAAACCGATGTAATCGAAAATGGTCTGCCACTCGGGATTATCCAGGTACTTCAAGTTGCGTAGGGACGCGGCCGTGATGTCGTACAGTTGCGTCGATCCGGCGATGGGCAGAAGGCATGTCTTGGGAATCGTCAATCCCAGGTTGGCAGCCAATGTAAACCCCAGATATTTATCGTCCGCGCTCCACAGCAAGGGGTTGGGGATCACATAGGTGCCGCGTGCCACTGCGGCCTTGAGAAGATACCGATAATATGGGTAATCATGTGAAATACGGTCATAAATCAAATCATAGACCGGTTTTTCGCCAAGGCGTCCGGCGCCCATGAGTGCCATTTCGGCCACCACTTCACCCTTTCCTTTATGGATAATGGCTTCCACCAGCGCATTGGGAAAATTATCCTCCCGGCCTCTCAGAATTCCGATTTTTTTTGTCATTTTCACCCCCATTAATTGAATCGATGTAACCGTTCACAGGGTTGCAAAATCCGATGCACTTCAAACCAACTAATCGTAAGCATTTACAGGGTGCCGCAGATGCAAGGCGTCGGGTGTGCAGACGTACTTTTGTACTTCAAGTGCCCGACAACAAAGCAGATGCGGTGCCCTGTGAACGCTTATGAATCGATCATTGACGATCAGCTCTTGCGGGCCATCGTAACCCCGGATTCGAAAACCTATGCACACGCCGCAGCAGCTCCTATTCCTATTCACCCAATATTTTGACCCTGCTAATGCTCAGTCATGATATGGTCGATATTGACAAACCTGGAAGGTGACTGGCTCCAGTAATCAAAAACCGTCGGATTGTTGGGCGTAATGATCCAGGTGCCTTGATAACTGTAGTCCGGCGAAAGGATCCTGATCATCACATCGCCGCCGTTAAAAGTCCATTTGCGGCCGTCGTGGTAAATGTGTTCGATACCCATTCCCTGGCGGGTCTTGATGTGAACATTGTCTTCCGGAAAATCCCAGGAATTATCGATGATAAACTGCAATACCTGCCATTTGTTGCCCGAGGAAAGAAAGCCCTGGTTGGAAGCAATACCGGAATCGTTGGGCAGGCCGAACGCCAGATGCCCCGGAAACCTCCAGGCCAATTGGCGCAGTTCCGCCTCCCGGCTCCATCCATGGTGCAAAGTGGTGGTGACATTGTGGATCAAGGCGTAACAACGGTGGTAATCGTCTTGCGCACAAACATCTCCCAGTTGAGTGGCCCCGGCCGAAAACCCCACCGTCAATTTGCCGGTATTCTGGCGCTGGTGAAGACAGTTCTTAAACCGATCATAATCATCGAAGAAATAACCGCCCATGGCATCGTAGCGTTCGAAACCTGTATACACCTCGCCGCCGCCCAGAATGACGACTTCGGAATGTTCGACCATATTGAAAAAGATCTCGGCATCATGGCGTGATAGGCTGTCGCTCCAGAAAAAAACCCTGGCATCGAGGCCAAAAGGGGTAAAGTGGTCGAAATACCATTTGAAGGTGCCCCATGAAAAATCCTGGGATTCGCGACTTTCCATGCCAAAAGGCAAGTACAATACGCTTTTATTGTGGGGATGGCCCAAAGCACGCTGGACAATCCAATTCCGGTGCAGATACTCACAGCGGTTGTGGGAACTGTAAATCAAGGCAGTCGGATTAAGAATCACAGGCACCTCCTTTGGCTAAAGGGCCTCGGAAATAAGTAAATCCACAACCTTGCTTTTCTTTTGACCCGTCTTCGGCGTTGCGCCAAAAGTCACATGTAGACAATATGCTCTCTTTGACGCTCCTTGAAGACGAACCAAAATCCGGCCAATCCTTGTGTATTTATTTGTTTCCGGAACCCTGAGTGGTCGTTTCCAATCGTTGTTGCTCATTTTTCAGCAGAAACCGCAACGGCACATGGACCCGGTCACGCCAGGCCGTTTCGGAGTGGGGATCGCCAGCGTACCAGCTGCCGAACCAGTCTAATCCGAATTTGTAGCCTCTCCCCTTTAATATACGTTCCACACGCTTCTGCTTATAACGATAGCCGGCATTATTGGCTTCGTTGCCGTAGTCCAGATATATTTTATGTCGTCCCGGTTCGGGCAGCCTCTCATTCAGATATGTACTGAAAGGCCGGTGTGCAATGGGCCAGTGGGTTGAAAGACAGCCGGCCCCGCCAAATACATGCGGATATTCACAGATCGCATACAATGAGATCAATCCCCCCATGCTCGATCCCATCAAAAAGGTAAACTCCCGCTCCGGGCGGATGCGGTAGCGGCTGTCAACAAAGGGTTTGAGCTCGTAAACTAAGAAGCGCAGGTAATTGTCAGAAATCGGCATTCCCCCGTAACGCTTTATCACCCGGCTCCTCGAATGTTGGGACCGATGGTCGCAAAAGGGCCGTTGGGGCAGGTATTCCAGCAATCTTTGCGGCGTGTTCCAGACACCGACCACAATGGTCGGTCGAATTTTTCTCTTCTGACAAAGAGCCGCCATGGTCTCATCCAGGCCCCAATCGACACCGATGTAAGATTTTTGCGACTCAAAAAGGTTCTGGCCATCATGCATGTAAAGGACTGCATACCCGTTGACATCACCTTGGTCGTAATCCGGCGGCAGCCAGACTTCGACATTACGGGGATTGATGAACTGCGACGGCACACTTGGAAAATGATGGAGAGTGCCGATCAGATCGGGGTTTTTGACTGGGCTGAAAACCGGTAGAATTTTTGTTTCACTTTGTGCGCCATTCTTGGTAGTTTCGCAACAGGTCTGGATATCGTCACCGGATTTGAGATTCATAATATTTCAAGCCAATCCGAACAAGTCGTTAGTTTGCCGTATTTTATTTATAGTTTCGAGTCATTGTCAATCAACTCGCAATTCGATTTTCAAGTGCTTGACACTATTTATCTGCGCCTTACCTTGCCCCATTAAGTAACCGCTTGAATGAATGATCAAAAGTGAAAAAATTTGAATCCAGGAAAGCGTGCCTTATGCTATCGACTTCTGCAATCCGGCACCGGATACCGGCATCCACTCGGTTCAGCCGGATAATTTCGAATGAATCATGGAGGCAACGGTCAACATAGCCATTTGCAGGGCGCAAGCGCACCGCGAAGGCCTCAACAACCTGATCTGGAGCGAATTCGTTACCACTTTCGTTAATTATGATGCTATTATGGGATGAATTTCACGTCCGTAATTCCGGATTTGATAGTCGATAAAGAAGGAGGAACATGAACCAGCACTTGTCGCAGATTGATTTTGATCCTGCGTTGCGTCCCGGCGCTTTTAATGCCGTCAATGTATGCCTCAGGCTGCAGCCCGAAGAACGCTTAACGCTGATTACCGACGAGGCCACCAGCGAAATCGCCGCCGCACTGGTGAGTGAGATCGAAAAAGTCGGTTCACGCTATACCGTGTTTGTGCTCGAGAATCTTATGCCCAGACCTCTGGTTCACATGCCGCCGGCGATCCTGGATGATTTGCAAAAATCAGATGTGAGTATTTTAGCCAACATAACCCAATCCGGCGAACTGCCGAGCCGCAGGGAAATGACCAACGTCGTGAACAGGCACAAAATCCGGCATGCGCACATGGTCAACATCAACAAGCAAATCATGCGCGAGGGCATGGGGGCTGATTTCAATCTGGTCGACGAACTCAGCATGAAACTCGTCGAAAAGGCCCGCACAACCAAAGTTATCAGGGCTCAATCCGATGGTGGTACCGACATCGAGGCCGAATTGTCCCCGTCGCTCGAGTGGCTCAAGACAAGCGGTATCATTTCACCGGACAAATGGGGAAACCTGCCCGGCGGCGAAATATTCACCTCGCCTTACAATCTGAACGGCGTATTCGTCGTGGATGGGGTCGTGGGTGACTATCTTTGTCAGAAATACGGCGACCTGGAGCAAACCCCATTAACCATAGAAATTGTGAATTCACGGATAAAAGATCTTCAGTGCGCCAACAAGGAGCTGTTGACTGAATTTGCCCGTTATACGTCAACCGATGAAAACAGCGACCGCGTGGGTGAATTCGCCATCGGTACCAACATCGCCGTAAAGAATATTATCGGTCATATTTTGCAGGACGAAAAACTGCCGGGCATCCATATTGCCTTCGGCCATCCTTATCCCGAGCATACCCACCAGGTGTGGGATTCAGTCACCCATATCGACTGCGTCGGGCGTAATTTTGATATCTGGATGGACCATGAACAGGTAATGAAAGCCGGCAAATTCCTGGTAAACGGTAGCCACAACTGATTCAGGGGGTGCCACATGAGCCGTACGGCCGGTTTGCCCAGCCTCGATCAGACCCTCGACGAACTGGAGGCGCTCGAGAAAAAGTACGATGAAGGCCAACGGATTGCGCAGACCCGACGCGCTCTCGATATCAATGAAACGATTGCACTGAACAAAGAGGTTATCCGGACCTACTACAGGGAATTGGCCGACAAAAATCTGTTTGTCATCATCTATGGCACGGGAGAGGCGCCGTGGGCTCTGCCGGTCCACCTGCCACCCTACCTGATCGATCTCATGGCGGCCTCTGCTCGTGTTTTGCTGGCGCTGATGCGAACGCAGCTCGAATCCGCGGGCCCCGATTACCTGATCCGCCGAATGCCGGAGGGATGGCTTACCGAGGAGATGGCTGCCATCCTTTACCGCTATTATTTGACCTGTGAACCGGATCTGGCCTTCGACGTCCTGGTCCATGGTGTAAACTCTCCGAGAGGGACGACATTCGAGGCTTTCAAGAACGCCGGGGATCACCTGCATGCCAAAATACTGGAGGCCCAGAGCGTTGATACCTATTACGGGTGGCTCAGGGAATGTATTCGTTCGGCACGGCGGACAGGCGCTTTTGACGATGCGGCGTTTACCACGGTGACCAGCCGAAACCGCCCGCTCACGGACGGTGAACTGGATCAACAGGTGCGGGCAACCTATAACCATGGAGTGGGGAATCAGCCCGATCGGATCCTTTTTATGGAGATCGATCCGAGGAACCAGCCCAGTTCTCAGAACCTGGCCCTGCTGAGTGCGTTCCTGAGCGAAGGCAGTTCTGCCGGAAAACCCCTTGTTCTCGACCCGCAGGATCTTTTTCTTCGAGAGAACCAACTTCACTACCGCTGGCGGGGCAAGAGCGGCCCGATCGATAAGGTTGTCTCGCGGATCGTCGATTCCGATCTTAAAAAATACATCCGCAAAATGACTGCCGAGGGAAGATCCGAGGTTATCGAGCGCCTACGCGAGATGTACGCGCTTCCCTCTCTGTGGCCGGATTTATCAAAGCATCTCGCCGGGTTTTATCTGATCGACAAGAGCTCGCTCACCGAACTGTCCCTGTTGGACTCGGTGGCGATGGCGCCGAAAACATGGATCATCACTGAAAACCATCTAAAGTCATACCGCCGGGACCCGGGTTTGCTGAAAAAATTGGCGATCAAACCGCTGCATGGAATGAGCTCGAAAGGCGTGGTGGTGACGCCCGATCTTGCAGTACTCGAGAAATTGTGTTTGGAAGAGACCATGCTGGCGCAGGAGCTTCTCCGGGCCACCCCGGTAATGCCGAACATAAACCATGAACTGGAAGACCCGGATGCCCGGGCCGGCATTTGCTGTGAAATCCGATTGCAATTTCATGCCGGTTCCCCGGCGGTCCCCGAATCGCCCAGACGCGCAAGGTGTATCCTGGCCATCAGTCGTTCGCATTACACCAGCAAGGATCCGGGACGCAAAATAAAGGACGACCCCAACGGGCGGGGGTGGTTTTCCAATATGGGGGCCATCATGATGGTAAAAGACGAGCTGGGCATCATCGGCAAACGTGACGCCGGACTGGGCATGAGTCCGGTGTGTTGGGTCCGTTGATGCGGCGTCACTATTCGCTTGACACCCTGTCGGAAATCGACCATATCAGCAAGTAACGCCCTCGGCTGGCAGGTCTGTTTGAGACGATTGGCATTCCCCACCCCCCCCCCGCTTCTCTCTGCGCGCCTTCGGTCTGACGTCGGTGGTCTCGTGGCGTGTCCTGTCGATCTGCTCCCATGAGGGAGAGGAGCCTCCATGTACCATCCAAGCTTTAATATCGGAATAGAAGAAGAGTACCAACTGATCGATCCTGAAAGCTGGGCCCTCATCGGCTACGTGACCCAGTCGATGGCACACGATCAGATCGTCGTCCAGGAGCGGCATCCCGACCTCGATTTTGCCAAGCAGATGGAAAGTGCCGTGCATAAAGTCGGCACGCCGGTTTGCGCCGATATCAAAGAGGCGCGCGAGCGGCTGCTGCGCACGCGCAATACGATGCTTGAACTGGCCAACGCTCACGACTTCAAGCTGGCCGCCGCCGGCACACATCCCTTCAGCCAATGGGAGAAAACCTCCCTGCTGGCCTCGCACTATCGCATCATGGCCGGCGATGCTGAAATGATCGCGCGGCGCATGCTGGCTTTTGGCATGCACGTGCACATCGGCATCGAAGATCGCGAACTGGCAATCGACGTAATGAACACGATGCGCTATGTGTTGCCCCATATCCTCACGCTGTCCACCAGCTCCCCCTTCTGGGCCGGCCGCAACACCGGTCTCAAAAGCTATCGGACAGTGCTCCTGGGCGCTTTGCCGCGCACCGGCATTCCCGGTCAGTTCAGCGGGTATCCGGAGTACCACAACTTCGTCGATACCCTGGTGCGCACCAACAGCATTCCGGACGTCAGCTACATCTGGTACGACATTTTGCCCCACTATCGATTTCCGACGCTTTGCGTGCGGATTTGCGACATGGTGCCCGACTACAGAGACGCCCTGGCCATCGCCGCGCTGATTCAGGCGGTGGTCGCCTGGATGGTCGGCCTGCGTCAACGCAACATGTCTTTTCGCATATACGAACGTCTCCTTATCGAAGAGAACAAGTGGCGGGCGATGCGCTACGGTCTGGACGGCAACCTAATCGACCTGGGCATTGAAGAAAAGGTACCGACCCGTGATCTGATTCGGGAATTGCTCGAGCGGGTAGCCCCACTGGCGAGCCAGCTGAATGTCGCAGACGAGCTCGCCCACATCCACACGATTCTGGATCGCGGCGCAAACGCCGATCAGCAGTTGCGGATCTGGCGCGAAAACAATGAAGA
>Ga0316190_10000196_pt1 | contig 39686 bp, 45 predicted proteins | sample Eddworburrow2_MG_FD_204929 | JGI IMG/M metagenome (GOLD analysis project Ga0316190, IMG submission 204929) | Coastal sediment microbial communities from Maine, United States - Eddy worm burrow 2 | ecosystem: Environmental > Aquatic > Marine > Coastal > Sediment | place: USA: Maine | collected...
TAATATCGGAATGACTGCGGGGTCGTCTTGAAACCGTCCAGGGAGTACTAGAAAAGTCCGCTTCATTAAATTTTATTACAGGCGTAATCACCAGATTTATTGAGCAGCACGAATACACGAATTTCAGCCATAAAGCGGTGAATCCGGATGACCCGGTTAAGCATTTATGCTATTTTTCTAAGGCTCTGTGTTGGCCTGAACGTTGAAAACGGCACGATTGTGAATCATCCCTGCAATCACCGCCCGGCACACTCTTCGTAATCCCGGCATTACTCGTTTCGCCCCTGGAACAAAGAAGTCTATTCGGTATGCACTTGCTTACATCGCTATTGTTGGTACCCGTGCTCGGCGCCCTGTGCATCGCCTTGCTGCCGGGGCAACAGGTTCGCCTGATTCGTGGTGTTGCCTTTGCTGCAGGTGCAATAGCACTGCTGTTCTCCTGGGGTTTGTTAACGCAATTCGAGCCGGGCACTGCCGGAATGCAACTGGTCGAGGAGACACCCTGGAACCCGCGCCTCGGGACCTCCTATTCTCTGGGTATCGACGGCATTTCTTTCCCCATGGTGCTGCTGGCGACCCTGTTAACCTTCATTGCGATTCTCGCCTCGTCCAGTATTCGGGACAGGACCAAGTGGTATTTCGTACTGGTCCTGCTGCTGGAAGCCGCCATGCTCGGCGTCTTCATGGCGCGGGACTGGACACTGTTCTACCTGCTCTGGGAACTCACCCTGATCCCGTTGTTCTTCCTGATCGGCGGCTGGGGCGGCAAGCGCCGCCACCAGGCCGCGCTCAATTTTGTGCTGTATACCATGGGCGGTTCAGTGTTCATGCTGATCAGCCTGCTGGTACTGTTCGACACAACCCCTGGCCACTCCTTCGCCATGGACACCATGACCAGCGGTGCCCGGGCATTGCCCGTGTACACCCAGATCATGATCTTTCTCGGTTTCCTGATCGGTTTCGGTGTCAAGATGCCCATCTTCCCGATCCATGGCTGGCTGCCGCTGGCACATGTCGAGGCACCCAGCCCGATTTCCATCCTGCTCTCCGGCATCCTGCTGAAGATGGGCTCCTATGGACTTATCCGTGCGGCCTCCATGCTGCCGGAGGCCATTGTGGCGCTGCAGCCGCTGCTGGCAGGCCTGGCGTTCTTCAGCCTTATCTATGGCGGGCTGCTTGCCTGGCGGCAGACCGACCTCAAGGCAATGATCGCCTACTCGTCAGTCAGTCACATGGGTATCGTGCTGCTGGGGATCGCCGCACTCAATATCGCCGGCCTGACCGGGGCGGTAATGCAGATGATCGCCCATGGCCTGGTGGCGGGCTCGCTGTTCCTGCTGATCGGGCTGCTGTATGAACGCACCCACACCCGCGACATCAATGAGTACAGTTCGCTGGTGCAGGTAACACCGCGCTTTGCCTTCTTCACCTCGCTGGCGCTGCTGGCCGGCATGGCCATCCCGGGCACGGCCGGCTTCATTGCCGAACTGCACGCCATCATCGGCGGGTTCGAGGCCTGGGGCTGGGTGATCCTGCTGATCAGTGTCGGCATGATGGTGACTGCCGCGTACTCGGTACGCACCATCGGCCGCTTATTTACCGGACCGGTGCACAGCCGCATGCGCGATCTGAAAGACCTGCAGCCCATGGAACTGACGGCTGCCGGGGTACTCGCCACGGGCATTATACTGCTGGGTATTGCGCCGCAACCGGCACTGCAACTGATGGCCACATCGATCGCGCAGTTGAGCGCGGTCTTCACCGGCATCCAGGGGAGCTGATACGGTGTCCGACGCACACACTGCAAAGCCAGCGGACATTCGGGCACTGCTGCGGCAAGTGATTGAGCACTTCGAACACATACTGCCGGCACAGGCCGCCATCAAGGAATTCGTGCATCACAACACACTGCACGGATTCCAGCAGTTACCCTTCCCGCAGGCACTGGCAGCGGCACACAAGGTGACCGGCGCCTATGGCTATCTGCCGGAAGAACAGTTCCATGCCTGCTACCGGACCGGGCGCATCAGTCGCGAGGACCTGGAGCAGGTCCTTGATGCGGACCCTGAACTCAATGCCGACGAAGACATCCTGGATGCCGCTGGCGAGCCGTTGAAGCGCCGCGACATCATGCTGGCTGCGCTGCTGCATCCGCTGAAGACGATCACCGGCTGTCAGCTCAACTGGCAGATAGAGGAACTCAATGCACTGGCAGCGTTTCAGCCCGACGTGGACGCGGCCAGCCGCATGCGCCTGCTGGATGCCGCCCGGGAACACGGGCAGGCGGACGAGGCGACGGCCATCAATGACCTGTGGACGGCCTGCCTGCATACCCTGGGACTGGACCACTACCTGCTGCATCCCGAGGAGCTGCTGGATATCTCCCCTGAACAGGCGGAGATGATGCTGTCGACGGTCGTCACCGAAGAAGAACACAGTGAACCCGGCCAGTTACTGATGGACCGGCGTATCGACCGCGAAGCCGATACGCTCATGGAGTCGCTCTTCGGGCAACTTGGACATGACCTCACCCTGGCGGGCCTGCTCAAGACCGTCACCGGCGAAGACCTGATGGACACCCTGCGGCCATTGCTGATCCGCCATGTCGGCTCGTTCCTGGACCAGGGTCTGGCGGCCTGGAATGCGCCGGACCGGCAGCTGGGTTTTTATGCCGTGTGGCGGGAGAGCGCCATGCAGGACCTGGCCTGGGTATTCGAAGAACTGCCGGACTGGCGCGACAGTATTGATACATTGCCGGATGATCCGCTGGATGCGGTACTCATCGAGCTCAAGTGGCTGGGCCTGGCGGAGGAGCAGTGGGCAGCCTACCTGGAACGACTGGCGCTGGAACTGCCCGGCTGGTCGGGCATGTTCCTGTGGCGGCACAACCACCCGGGTTACGATGGGCTGGAGCAGGTACAGGTCGACATGGTGGATTATCTTGCCGTGCGCCTGGTACTGGAACGCCTGTTTGCCCAGCGCCTGTGCCGCGAACGCTGGACCATCGAGGCCAGCTTCGATGTCATCCGCTGGTACTTCCGCCATAACCGTGCCGAGTTCATGGTGCGTTACACCGTCTACAACAGGCACCTGCCGGAATACCTGGTGACCCTGGCACAGCAACTGCTTAACTGCTCGGCGCTGTGCGGGACCGACTCCACGCAGTGGCTGCATCTGGCGCACATGGTCTGGACATGGCAGCAAAGCCCGGTCTCCGATCGCCGGTTTGGCTACAGTGTGCATCGCAGTGCCTGGCGATTGTTCCGCCTGGCGCAGCACCTGGGGGTGTGTGGCGCCGACATCCGTGACCTGGATCGCACCACCATCAACCGCATCTTCAACTGTGTCGACAGCCTCGACCCCGAACGTGCCGGCTTCATCTGGCTACAGGCCTATGAACGGCATTACCGCGAACAACTGTTCAATGCCCTGGTCAACAATCACGGGCGTGGCCGCTGGTCCGCACGTAACACGCGGCCCGCAGCCCAGCTGGTGTTCTGCATGGATGACCGCGAAGAGGGTTTCCGTCGGCATCTGGAAGAACACAACCCGCAACTCGAGACCCTTGGCGCGGCCGGTTTTTTCGGCGTGGCCATCAACTGGCGCGGCCTCGATGACAGCACGGTGACACCGCTCTGCCCGATCGTGGTCGTACCCGCGCACGAGATACGTGAAACACCGCAATCCGGACAGGAAGCAGCGGGCGTGCAACACGGCAAACGCCGTCAGCAACGACTGCGGCTGAAAGACCTGCTGCACCAGGAGACGCGGCGCAACCTGCTAGGCTCAACACTGCTGATCCTGCTGGCCGCTCCGGCTGCACTGGCGGTCCTCGTCGGCAAGCTGCTGGCACCGCTGCCGGTCAGTCAGCTTTCGGATAAGCTGCGCAACGCTTTTGAGCGGGTCGTACCCACCCGGGTGAACATCAACAGCAAGGATGACCGGCCGGCAACCCCGGAGGAACCGAGACCCGGCTTCACCGACGAGGAGCAGGTCGACCGGGTACAGGGTTTCCTGCGCAACATTGGACTGCAAAGCGGCTTTGCACCGCTGGTGGTTATGATGGGCCATGGCTCCAGCAGCCAGAACAACCCCCATCTGGCGGCCTATGATTGCGGTGCCTGCAGCGGCCGTCACGGTGGACCGAATGCCCGGGTATTTGCAACCATGGCCAACCGGCCGGAGATCCGGGCCCTGCTCAGGGAACGTGGTTGCGACATACCGGAAGACACCTGGTTTCTGGGTGCCGAACATGACACCTGCGACGAATGCATCAGCTGGTATGATCTGGATGCACTGCCGCCGGCACTTGAGCAGTCCTTCAACAAATTACGCCAGGATCTCGATATTGCCGTGCTGGGATCCGCTCACGAACGTTCACGACGGCTGGCCTCGGCACCCCGGGACCCGGCGCCGCAGCAGGCACTGCGGCATATCATGGGGCGTGCCCGCGACTTCAGCCAGGTACGCCCGGAACTGGGACACGCCACCAATGCCGCTGCCTTTATCGGCCGGCGTTCCATGAGCCAGGGCGCCTTCTTCGACCGGCGCGTGTTCCTTATTTCCTATGACCCGACCCAGGATCCCGAGGGCACGGTACTGGAAACCATCCTGCTTGCAGTCGGTCCGGTGGGCGCCGGCATCAACCTGGAATACTACTTCTCCACGGTCAACAACGAACGTTACGGTTGCGGCAGCAAGATCGCCCACAATGTCGCCGGCCTGTTCGGCGTCATGGAGGGCACCAGCTCCGACCTGCGCACCGGTCTGCCCAAACAGATGATCGAGATCCACGAGGCCATGCGCCTGCAAGTGGTGATCGAGGCCAGCATCGAGGTAGTCACAGCCGTCTATGAACGCCAGCCACCGTTGCAGGAACTGATCGGCAACGGCTGGCTGCTGCTATCCGTCAAGGACCCGGACAGTGAGGCCATTCATATCTTCACACCGGGCGCGGGTTTCACACCCTGGCGCGGTAACGTCGCACCACTGCCAACAGTGCAGCGTTCACCCGAGTGGTACAACGGGCACGAGGGTCCACTGACACCCGCACTCATCGAAGCGGAGGCCACACATGCATAAGCTGGCCTGGCTGATCCCGCTCCTGCCGCTACTGGCCGCCACCGCCATAGCCATTGGCTATATCACGGGCCTGAACCGTGGTGAAGCCGGTGAAAAACAAACCCGCCGCATTGCCGTGGGTGCCGCGTTATTGTCACTGTTGCTGGTGCTGCTCATTGACGGTTTCGCCCTGCTGCAAGGCGCCCCCGGACAACTCCGCTTCGGCACCTGGTTACACAGCGGCGAGTACGCCATCAAGCTGTCGTTCACAGTGGATGCCCTGGGACTGTCAATGACCACCCTGGTCGCCCTGCTGTCCGTGTTAACCCTGCGCTTCTCGGTCAATTACATGCACCGCGAACTGGGTTACCAGCGTTTCTTCATGGTCCTGTGCCTGTTCATGGCCGCCATGCTGCTGATTGTCATGGCCGGCAATGCCCTGCTGGCATTCGTCGGCTGGGAACTGGCCGGCGTCAGTTCCTACCTGTTGATCAACTATGCCTTTGACCGCACCACCGCCTCTATCAATGCCAGCCGCGCCTTTGTCACCAATCGTATCGGAGATGCGGGTTTCATCATTGCCATTGCACTGTCGCTGTTCTGGGTAAACAGCGTCGAGTGGCCTGCCGTGCTCTCCTGCTCCACCACCCTGGAAAAACTCCAGGTCGGTTTGATTGCAGCCAGCTTCCTGCTCGCGGCACTTGCCAAGTCGGCACAGCTGCCGTTTTCGCCCTGGATTACGCGCGCGCTGGAAGGCCCGACCCCATCAAGCGCTATTTTTTATGGCGCACTCATGGTGCATGCCGGTGCCTACCTGGTGATCCGGCTGGAACCGCTGTTTGAACAGGTGCCGGTATTAATGCTGGCACTGGTGCTGTTTGGCGGCGGCACCGCCGTGTACGGTTTTCTTGTCGGCCTGGTGCAGACCGACATCAAGAGTGGTCTGATCTTTTCCACACTGGGACAGGTCGGGCTGATTTTCCTGGAATGCGGACTGGGCTGGTTCACGTTCGCGGCCTGGCACCTGGCAGCGCATGCCGCATGGCGAGCCTACCAGTTCCTCAGCGCACCGGCACTGATGCACTTCATGGGACGGCCCAGCCGGCCGGTACCACGCTGGCTGGCGCACAAGCACTGGCTGTATACCGCCTGCCTGCAGCGCTTCTGGGTCGACAGCCTGGCCGACTGGCTGCTGGTCAGGCCGACCCGTGCGCTGGCACAGGATACCCAGGCATTCGACCAGCAAGTCGTCAACCGGCTGGTCGGCTTGCCGGGTTCTGCCAGCGCGGTGTCATCACTGGCACAGTGGGAAACCATCAAACACGGTCAGGCCAGCCGCATTGTCGGTGACAGCGGCGACATTGGTCACGGCAGAGGCGCCGTGGGCCGACTGATGGAAGCAGTCGCCAGCCTGCTGCACTGGTTCGAGGAACACCTGGTCCTGAAAGGCGGGGATGAAGGAATTTTCAACCTGGTGCAACGTCTCGGCAACGTCCTGATGAAGATCGAGTCACTGCTGAGCGAACCACGCTACCTGATCCTGCTGATCGTCATCACCTTCATCGTGGTGTTGTGACATGAACATTGCCGAACTCCATTGGACAACACAGTCCAGCTACCCGATCCTGGCAACACTGCAGTTGCTGCCACTGCTGGCCATCGTGCTGATCGCCTCCTTGCGTGGCCGGGCTGCCGTTTACCCGGTAGCCATCGGGCTGGCCGTGACCGAACTGCTGCTGGCATTCGACCTGTACCGCCACTTCGATTCCGCGGAGTCGGCCATGCAACTGGCCGAACAGCTGCCGCTGCTCCCCCTGCTCGGCTACCATGCCGCCGTCGATGGCATGAGCGTCCTGTTCATACTGCTCACCGCCGTGCTGTCACTGCTGGTTGTGCTGTATGCGAAGGTGCGGAAGCTGACGGACTCGGCCATGTTTCTGGCCATGGTGTTTGCTATCGAGGCAGCACTGCTGGGTATGTTCGTCACCCTGGATCTGCTCTGGTTTACCCTGCTGTCTGCGCTCGAACTGCTGCTGATCGCCTATCTGCTGCAGCGCTGGGCAAAGGCACCACAGGACGACAGGGCCATGGGGCGCTACCTGCAATTCATGGGGATTGGCCTGTTGCTGCTGTTTGCCGGTGTCTTCATGCTGGGTTGGAACCATGCCGACGCCACGGGCGGACAGTGGAGTTTCGATCTGCACGACCTGACCATGGTGCCGGTTCCCATCGAGATCCAGTCCGTGATCTTCTTTCTGCTGTTCTATGGGCTGGGTATCCGCATCCCGTTGTTTCCGCTGCACGGCTGGCTGCCGCTGGTCGCGGAACACGGCACCATAGCCGTTGCCGGTATCTTCCTGCTGGGGCTCAAGACCGGTATCTACGGACTGGTGCGTTTTGTCCTGCCATTGCTTTCCGAGGCGGTATTGCGCTGGCATGACTGGGTGGTGGCCTTTGCACTCGCCGGTATCTTTTATGCCGCGATCCTGGCACTGATGCAGGTCAACCTGCGGCGGATGCTGGCGTTCGCCGTGATCAGTCACACCGGCGTCATCACCATCGGTCTGTTCAGCCTCAGCCATGCCGCCTTTCAGGGGGGCATTCTGCTGTCCGCGACCTTTGGCACGGCCACCGCCTGTCTGCTGTTGATGTCGGGATTTGTCTACCAGCGCACACGGACCCTGCTGTTGCCGCGTCTGGGCGGCCTGTTCGGTCACCTGCCCGTCATTGGTATCGCTTTCCTGATCGCCGGACTGTCCATCATCGGCATGCCGGGCACGCCAGGCTTTGATGCCGTGCACCTGCTGCTGGAGGCCGCGATCCTGGAGTTTGGCGCCATGGTCACGATTGCGGCGGCACTGGGTAACGTGGCCGCGGCGGCCTTTCTGTTGTGGGCGTTCCAGCGGACCTTCCTGGCTCCACTGGCAGAAGGCATGCCGGTTCCCGAAATCGAACCAGCCACGCGCATGGAACGTGTCATCGCCGTGATGCTGATCATGATCCTGCTAGGTACCGGGTTCTACTCCGAGCCCTGGCTGGATCTGCTCGAGCATTCGTTCGATAGCCTGACAGCACTCTATGACGGCAACGGCCATGCCGGCACTCTGGTGACGCACTGATGATGTTTATGTCTGATTCCGGTTTCCCGTTGCTGAGCCTGATGGTCATGACCCTGCCCATCGGGGCCGGACTGATCTGGCTGATGCCCGATCCGCGCCAGGCACGCTGGATTGCACTGCTGACGGCGTTGATCGATCTGGCATTGACCCTGGCCATCGTAACGGGCTTTGATCGCTCGGCGGGCGGGTTTCAGTTTGTTGAACAACATGCGTGGATCCCGACCCTGCACATCCAGTATTACATCGGTGTGGATGGCCTGTCGGCACTGTTTCTGCCGCTCACGGTGTTACTGTTCACCGGCGTTATCCTGGCCTCCTGGACCAGTGTGCGCACCCTGCCCCGCCTGTACTACACCCTGCTATTGATCCTGGAAAGCGCAACCCTGGGTATTTTCTGCGCCCTGGACACCATCCTGTTCTTCCTGTTTTGGGAGCTGACGCTGGTGCCGATCTTTTTCCTGATCAGTCTCTGGGGTGTCGGGCCGCAGCGGCGTTACGCTGCTGTGAAATACACCCTGATGATGCTGACCGGTGGCGTGCCCCTGCTGTTCGGCTTTCTGCTGCTGGCATTCAATCATGCAAGCCTCAACGGCATGGGTATACCCGACGGCCTGGTATTCGACTACCCCAGCCTGCTCAGCACCCCTTTGCCCGCAGAAGTGCAAACCGCGGTATTCTTCCTGCTGCTGCTGGGCTTCGCCGTAAAGGCACCGGTGTTTCCACTGCATACCTGGCTGCCAACCGTCGCCATGGAAGGGCCGGCTTCGATTGCGGCCATCATGACCGGTCTGAAGCTGGGCGTCTACGGACTGATTCGCTTCACCGTCCCGCTGGCACCCGCCGCCGCCCGGGAATATCACTGGCTGATCGCCGGACTCGGTGTGGTCGGCATTCTCTACGGTGCCCTGATGGCACTCAGCCAGACCAACCTGCGGCGCATGCTGGCCTTCTCCAGCATCAGCCATGTCGGCCTGGTGCTGCTGGGCATTGCTTCATTCAACCTGCAGGGCATCCAGGGAGCACTGTTCCAGCTACTGAACTTCAGTATCGTGGCGGGTGGAATTTTTCTGCTGACCGGTTTTCTGCATCACCGGGTCGGCTCAACCGACATCATCAGCCTGGGCGGTGCAGCAGGCAGCATGCCGCTGCTGGCAGCCTTTTTCTTCCTGTTCGGACTGGCCAGCATGGGGATCCCCGGCACCAGCGGCTTTCCGGCCGAATTCCTGCTTATCCTGAGTGCCCTCGACACCCATACCGGTGCCGGGCTTGCGGCGCTGGCGGGGCTGGTTCTCGGGGCGGCGTACTTCCTGGGTATCTACCGCCGCGCCTTTCTCGGGGAGGCACATAACAGCACCGTCGCTGACGCCATCGATCTGCGGGCACGCGAACTGGGCGTGATTGTCGTGATGGCAATACTCATCCTGATTGCCGGCTTCTACCCGGACAGCGTGCTGGAACTGACCCGGACGGCGAGCGAAGACTGGGTCAGAACACTGACAGACAAGTAGCTGAACTCGCAATTATCACATTGATAGAGCACTAGTGTAGTGTCATGCACTCAGCAGTGCGATGGCGAGCCCCAGTAACAGCAGTAAGGCAACGGCAAGACTCCAGCCTTGCAGCGCGCGCTCGCCAGCGTCCAGCGCTTTCTGCCATACACGGACCTGCAGAAGACGGCCCGCTGCGGCCAGCCCTGAAGAACGCCAGCGTGGCAATAGCTGTAATCCCATCGACATGAACCAGTGATTGCTTTGGGAAAACCAGCGCTCAAGGATCGGCCAGAAATCTCCAGGCGGGATCATGGATGCCGGAGCGCTCATTGTTTCCCCTTGACGACGTAGCAGCAGATAAAGCCATCGAAACGCCAGCAACACCGTGCACAGCATCCACCAGGGCCACAAGGCAACCAGCCCGGATTCAGCGAATAGTCGCTCACCGCCACCGGAGGGCCGGGTCAGAATAACAGTCATCAGGGGTGATAGCGCAAGCAGTAACACCCCCACTCTGCGTGCAGTAACCAGCAGTGCGGATTGGGTCGTGACTTTATCCGCCAACATCGAACCTGCAACCAGTGCCGCCACGGTGAACCCCAGGGTCATGATAAACAGAGGCGCCGTCCCCTGCAGAGCAGCTCCAAGCAGCGGCCATTCAAGACCGCTACCGAGCAGCGTGATGAACAGGCTGGTAACCACCATTGTGGCGTAAGCGAGTAATGTCCGTGGATGAGACTGCATCAAGCCAACGACTGTTCCGTAAATGGCTGCGGTCAGACCAAGCCACTGGATGCCTGCCCCCAGGTCAGGAAGGGTGATCTCGCCAAGGGGCAAGAAACGCACTATTCCGAGCAGCGCAATGGCAACAGGCACACCGCCCAGCAACAGGGCCACCGCCGGCCGGGCCGCTCGAAAGGCCAGCGGCAGCCAGAAGTGCAACGGCCAAATACCGACCTTCAGGGCAAAACCGACAAGCACCATCGACACATACCAAAGAGATGCGGGTGCCCCCTCCTGTGAGAGCGCCAGCGCGTGATGCGCCGCCTCGAAATGCAGATCCCCGGTCGTTGCAGCTGCGATCAACAGGGCCTCAAACAAGACCAGGTCTGCCACCACCATGAAAACGAGATAGACGCGTCCGGCCCGTCGCGCCGTCTCATCACCAGCAGCAACCAGCAGGCCATAAAACCCGTAACCCAGCAGTGCCGCAAAGGCAAAAAACCCGACCAGATCAGTCGCCAGAATCGCGCCCAGATGAGTCGCCATGGTCAGCAGAAAAAAGACCGTGAGACGCTTGTCCACAGCCTGGCCGGAGGGTGCCTGTAGAAGGGTCGCGGCAACCGCCCAAAGTACCACTGACATCGCCAGCAACCATCGGGACGCAGCATCGATACCAAGGCCGCTACCGAACAGCAGCCAGGGCACCTCAATAGAAAAGGCCGCCGGGACCGCCAACAGAATAACGGCAGGCAAGAGGGCAAGATGGCAAGGCCGGGGCAGGCGTGAGCGCAGCGCCGGAAACGCCAGCAACAAGGGTAACCCGGGTACCGACAACAGCAGCAATGCACTCAGGTAGGCATTCATGGCGCGTATTCCTGGGTCGTGATAAAGCGTGCCCATTGCAGCGGACTGAACGGGGCCGATGCCAGCAACCCTACCGCCAGTGTCAGCAAGGCAGTCACCGCCGGTGGTGCCAGTAGCGCCCAGGCCGTTTCACGGCGTCCCCAGTAACGCTCGGCTGGCCAGGCATCGGGGGGTGCCTTGAACCAGGCCACGTACAGAATAGGCAGGAAATAAGCTGCGTTAAGCAGGCTGCTACCGGCCAGGACAAGAATTACCCAGTCCTGCCCGGCGTCCAGCGCCCCCAGCCCCAGGTACCATTTGGTGATAAAACCAGCCAGCGGCGGCACACCGATCATACCGAGGGCACCGATAGTAAATGCCGCCATGGTCCAGGGCATGCGCTTCCCGACACCGTTCATGTCGCTGATGTTGTGAACGCCCAGGGTCTCGGCGAGGTTGCCGGCACAGAAAAACAGGGTGATCTTCATCACGCCCTGGTGCACCAGATGAACCAGACCGCCGATGGTCGCGATCGGGCCGACAATGGCGATGCCGAGCACAATATAGGAGACCTGGCTGACGGTGGAATATGCCAGCCGGCGTTTCAGACTGTCCTGGAACAGCGCCCGCAACGAACCGTAGATGATAGTCGCCGCTGCCAGCACGGCCAGCGGTCCGGTAACACCCAGGCTGGCGGCGAACTCGACGCCGTAGACATCATTGACCACCCGCACAATGCCAAAGGCACCTGCCTTGACCACCGCCACGGCATGCAACAAGGCGCTCACGGGTGCTGGTGCGACCATTGCCCGTGGCAGCCAGCCGTGCAAGGGTATCAGCGCTGCCTTGACGCCCAGCCCGGCGATCAACAACACAAAAATGGCAGTGAGTGCTGCCCGGTCTGCATCATCCAGTCCCGCCAAAACACCTCGATGGGTAAAATCAAATGAACCGGCCACATCGTAAAGCCACACCGTGCCGACCAGCAATACAGCACCACCTGCAATGGTATAGCGCAGATAGATACGCCCGGCCTGACGTGCCTCCTCGGTTTCCCGGTGCACGATCAGCGGGTAGGTGGACAGGGTCAGCAGTTCATAAAACAGCAGAAAGGTAATCAGGTTACCGGCCAATGCCACGCCGACCGTGGCGGTCACACACAGGCTGAAAAAACCGAAAAAGCGGCTGCGATGATGCGAGCCTTCCAGATAGCCGATGGCGTAGACGGTCGTCACCAGCCACAGCACCGTAGAAAGCGTCACGAACAGCACCGACTCGGCGTCTGCGTGTAACACCAGATCCAGCCCGCCGGGCAACAGCGGCAAGCGGGTCTCGTACTGCTGCCCATGAAAAACACCCCAGATCATGACGCCAACCAGCACCAGCTTCACTACCGCACCGGCCATGTTCAGGGTCGTGCGGAGTGAAACGCGCTCCTCGGGCAAAAAGAAAATCACCAGCCCCGGTACCAGTGAGGTCGCGAGAATCAATAACAGCAAACTACTATCCCAGGTCATCCAGCGTATCCCGAGTCAAAGGGAAAACCGATATCCAGCAGCGCCAGCAGCCAGGGAGTACCCAGTCCCAGCAGGACCGCCGCCAGGGCCAGCACCAGGGCGGTCCATTCCATTCTGACAGGCACCACCCTGACTTCATGGCTTACCTCGGCCGGGGTAAAGGCATAGCCAACCACCTTGAAGACATAAGCGGCAGCCAGCAGTCCGCCCAGGATCAGGGTGAGTGCCCACCACCATTGCCCGGTGTACAACGCGGCATCAAGCAATAGCCACTTACCAGTAAACCCGCCACTGGGTGGCAGGCCCATGCTGCTGATACCTGCCAGGGTAAACGCGGTCAACGTCAGGGGCAGGCGTTTTGCCACCCGGTCGAGAGCCACGATGTGGTCATGTCCGCAGCAACGCAATATGTTGCCGGCCGCCATAAACATGGCCGCCTTGGCCAGGGCATGGGATAGCAGCAGATAGAGTGCCCCCTTCCAGGCGATACTCGTTCCCAGCGGAAAAGCCAGAAAAAAATAACCCAGTTGCGCCACGGTCGAATAGGCGATCAGCAGTTTTAGCCGAGCCTGCCGCAGCGCCTGAATCCCGCCCCAGAGGACAGCGCTCGCACCAAGCACACCCAACAGTTGTCCAACGGCAGCGTCACTCGGCGGAAAGACCTCCAGCCACAGACGCAGCAGAATATAAAACGACGCCTTCACCACCAGTGCCGATAACAGCGCGCTCACCGGCGCCGGGGCACTGGCATGGGCTGGCGGCAACCAGAAGTGCAGCGGAAACAGCGCCGTCTTTAGCAGCAGACCAGCACTCATCAGTCCAACGGCTGCCCACACCGCCGGTGATGGTTCCACCCGTTGCGCCAGTATCGCGATGTCGACGCTACCAAAACTGTGGTAGAGCAGTGCAACACCCAGCAGGTACAACAGCGAACCCAGCAGGCTGACCAGCAGGTAACGCATGGCTGCGATCAGGGCATCTGCACCACCGGCCAGGGCCACCAGCGCCACGGCCGACAATCCCAGCAATTCCAGTGTGACATAGAGATTGAAGATATCCGCGGACAGAAACAGGGCATTCAGCGCGGCCCACAGGAACAACCACAGCGGCCAGAAGACAGCGGCTGTTTTGCGTTCGAAATAACCGCTGGAATAAACGCTGATACCCAGCCCCACCAGCGCCGTCATCAGCAGCAGCAGCAGGCTCAGACCATCGGCGTAAAGATCAATACCGAGTGGCGCGCCCCAGCCACCGACCGCATAGCGTTGCACACCCTGCTCCGCTACCTGCCACCCCAAGCCAGCCACGCAAGCTGGCACAGCCAGTGCGGTCACCAGACCCAGCGGCACGCTGCGCCGTGGCCATAAAAAACTGACCAGGGCACCGGCCAGCGGCAGCAGTATGACCATCACGCACCAGGGCGTGTTTGCTACCGCGGTTCCCACTAGTACTCCTTCAAGATGATATTGCCCTGTTCAGGAAACCGGGTCCGACCAGTCTTCGCCTGTACCCGCAGCAGCAAGGCAAGCGCCAGGGCCGTGGCAGAAACAGCGACCACGATACCTGTAATTACCATGGCGTGCGGCACCGGGTCCGGCGCCCCCCCCGGTGTACGCCCGCCCAAAGCCACCAACACCAGGAACACCCCACTGCCCATCACGTTTATGGCCAGGATCTTGCGCAGCAAATGTGCATGAACGATCAGGGCATACAGGCCCAGGGTGAACAGCCCCACCCCGGCCAGCGCATAGAGGAGAAGACTATTCACTTACGCGTCCGGACCAGGGCGACCGCCCAAAAACAGGGCTGCAAGCGTAACACCAATAGATAACGTGGCCGCCGCCTCAATAAACAGAATAAGCGCTCCGGCGAGGCCAGGCGGATATTGCAGGAAGAATCCATTCACAGGCAGCAGTGCCGCACCGACCGTTACAAAGGTCGCCAAACCAAGGATCAGGACAAGGCGTAACGGCCAGACCGGCAGTCGGACAGGAAGACGCTTGCATGAGAGCAACAGCAGAATGCCGGAAGCCGCCAGTACGGATCCCGCCTGAAAAGCCCCTCCGGGTGCATCGGCCCCGACCCACAGCAGATAACCCGCCATCAGGATCATCATCGGTACCAGCCCACCGACCAGCATCGACAACACCGGTTCCGGGTCGACTCTGCAGGGCACCACGGCAATACCGAGTGACCAGACGCCCAGCAGCGCTACCAGCAATACAGCCATTTCCAGCAGGGTGTCATAACCGCGGAAATTTAGCAGCACGGCGGTGACCGGATTAGACACACCACTTGTTTCCAGGTTTGCAGCCACCCGGTTGGTTAAACCGACCGCCTGGTCCGGCAAAGACAGCACTGCATAAGCCAGGCCTCCGGCCAGCAGCAACAGCAGCAACCTGAGTAGCCAGCGAAACGCCAACGAAAGCCAGCGACGATCTGCAATGTTCATTCTCTTTCAGTGTCCACAGTATGATCGTCATTAATGCTGTCGGCCAGATCGTTCGATCGGGCCAGCGCTGCCAGTAACAAGGCACCCGTCAGACCTGCACCGATCGCTGCCTCTGCCAGGGCAATATCGGGTGCCTGCAAACGTACCCAGGCCAGCGCCATCATCAGGCCGAAGGCAATAAACAATACAATGGCCGTGAACAGGTCCGGAGTGCTCAGCGCCCGCCAGGCCAGCCATAACAGGGCAAGGACCAGTGTGCCGTCCAACACCCATTGCAATACCGTCATCGTTTCCATGGTCGTATTCCCTTGCGCAGGGCCGTGCGTGCCACCAGGTGCGCGACACTGGCACTCGCCAGCAGGACCAGCAACCAGATGAGCAAGAGCTTGCCCATCGCCGCCCATGATTCCGCCTGCAGCACCAACCCGGCGATGACCAGCCCAAGCCCAACATTATCTGCCTTGGTGAGGGCATGCAGGCGGGTATAGACATCCGGAAAACGTAACAGACCCACCGTACCCGCAAGGAAGAACCCCGCCCCGGCAAGCAACAGCAACAAGGTGAGGAACTCAGTCACCGGCATTGTCGTCTTCCCAGACTGTCCAGGCACGCCTCACGAAAGCAACGGCGGCCACCGCAGCCAGCAAGGCGAACACCAGGGCCACATCGCGCAAGTATGGCCGGTCAAATGCCTGGGCCAGCAGCAGCAGGCTGGCAACGGCAGTGGTACCGAACAACTGTGCTGCCAGCATTCGGTCCGCCGGTGTCGGACCGTGCAGCACCCGCCACAACCCCGCCGCCAACGTCAACAGCAGGAATAGCGCTATAACCGAATACAATACATCCATGGACATTCACTCCTCTGCATGTTGAGACATCTCATCGCGCTCCTCGCTACCGGGGGCGATCAAGCTCAAGCCGAACAGCCGCGCCACACGCACCTCGATCACTGCCAACCCTGAGGCAAAAGCGCCCGTCTGGTCGAGAACATGGACGCGCAAGTGCTCTTCATCCAACTCGGCACTCAAGGTACCCGGCAGCAGGCTAACCGTATTCGCCATAAACACCCGCGGCAGTCCCGGCGGCAACCGCCATCGATAGTCATACAATTCTGGTGAAATCGGCAGCCGGGGATGCAGCGCTCGCCTGGCGACATCCACGCCACCATGCAGGGAATGCCATAAAAAAAACGGGACAAAGCGTAACGCACCGGGCAGAGACCAGGAAACACCCGGCAGTAGTAGCACCTCGCTGGCGAGTACCGCGAGCAGTACCACTGGCACACCGACCAGCCATGAGTTCGTCGCACCCTCTGTGAGTATCCACCACAGCAGGGCGAACAGCACTGTCCGAAAAGCAAGACTTGAAAACCGCTTCATCTGTCACCTGTTCTTGTGTCTGTGTACACCATACCACTGCGTGCGAACCACAGCGGCATGATAATAATCGGGGAAAAAGAACGGGGCAGGATGGCAGAATTTACCAATATCAAATACGACACTACAGACTACGCCCTGCTCTTTCACAGGGCGCATGCCCTGCATACGATAAAGACGCTCTGTACTACATGCCGATCAGTTCAGCATGAAGTCCACGTTCCCTGGCTGCCTTCACGAATTCGATGGAGTGGGTAGCATCCGGGTTGTACTCAATCAGCATCAAGTGCGGCTTCTCATCATGATACGCCGCAGCCATCACTCCATCCATTGCCAGCAGTGCATCACGAAACTGCTCACGTTCAGCATGTGATGTGTCTTCATCAATATGGAAAGTAACCTCTGCAAGTTTGGTAGCCATGACAGCACCTCCTGATTCAGGGCTTATCCAAAAGACACTATTATCATAGCCATGATCTGCTAAACACGTGTTGATGTAGGTTAATAAACGTCAAGAAAAATTGACTAACAGTCAGGCACTATTGCCAGCCGATTACGCTGTAGCCCTTGTCCGACAGGCACTTGTTCACAAAATTCATGAACACTGGTGAGGTTTCCGTGGATTGCAGACCGCCACTCACGGCACCGGCTGTGGCACCGGCCGCCGCACCTGCCAGGGCACGATTCGCCACATCACCGCCACGAACCAGTCCCCAGGCTGCGGATGATGCACCACCAATGGCAGCACCGCCGGCCGCCTTGCGGCCCACCTGTCCGTCCTTGTTCTCGTCTACAGCCGAGGAACGGGCCAGTTCCATGCAAGCATTGATGTCCTGCTGGGCGACATGATCACCCACCTGGTTCAGGTGGCTGTTCGGGTAGAGCACCGGGCGTTTGGCCGAGCTGGCACACGCGGTGATACCGGTTGCAGCCACAAGAACAACCAACAGGTATCGTCTCAAACGGCTGTTGTCTGATTTAAAAGGAAGCGGCACCGACATAAGGTTATCCATTCGGATGATGTGTATTACTAGCGCGAACCCTGATTAGCCGACACCCAGTGTTCGTATTAGTAACTATAGACCAATGAGTCTCCATTAACATCTGCATACCGGTCAGCCGGTGCACTGATACACCCCTTGCGCTTCGCGCAACTGTGCAACAATACCCGGGTGGATAACCGACTGAAGCATTCTGCACTCATCGTCGTGACCTTCGTTGCCCTGTTGTGGGCAATTGAATTCATCGACCGCAGCCTTGGGCTGAACCTGTACCGGCTGGGTGTCTACCCGGGTGAATTGCACGGCCTCTGGGGCATCCTGTTCGCACCCCTGCTCCACGGCTCCTGGAACCACCTCGCATCCAACAGTTTTGCACTGCTGCTGCTCGGCACCGCCCTGCTATACGGCTACCCGCGTGCGGCAAGGTCCGTGCTGATGCTGGTGTACGTCGGGTCTGGTATCGGTGTCTGGCTGTTTGCCCGGCACAGCTTTCACTTCGGTGCCAGCGGCCTGACACATGGCATGATGTTCTTTATTTTTACTACCGGCATCCTGCGTGGCGACCGGCTGTCCATTGCACTGTCGCTGATCGTGTTTTTTCTTTATGGCGGCATGGTGTGGAGCATTTTCCCACAGGAACCCGGCATCTCCTACGAAAGTCATTTCTTTGGTGCCGCGACCGGGATACTGGCGGCATTTCTGTTCAGGGACCATGACCCGCAGCCAGTGGAAAAGAAATACAGCTGGGAAGATGAAGACGACGAAGCTGTTGATGACCCTGATGAAACTATAGAGTCATCAATAAAATACCGAATTGGCCACGGAATCCACGGAAAACACGAAAAAATAAAAGCCTTACAAGAAATCTTTCCGTGTTCTTCTGTGGATTCCGTGGCAAAAAATTCAAGTAAATGCCATTTATTTCAGGCAAATTTTCGTCAACCCGGCTGGCCGTCTGTGCGCGGCTGGTACAGCATGCGCAGAAAGGTTACCAAAAACAGGGAGAACGCAAGTATCCACAACACTTGCGATAGCCCCATCCAGAAGGTGAAGCGGGCAGCATCAAGCAGTGGCAATACGACCCGGACGATACTGCCAACAAGCACCAGCCCGAACATCCATGACACCGTGGCCGGTGGTTCGAGGATATTTCTGCCGGTATGTCCAAGCGTCACACGTGCCATCATACCAAGAGTAAACAGGCCGATGCCGCCATAGGTAAAGGCATGCAGGGGCAGAAATGGTGAAAGTCCGAACAGGTACACAGCCACCTTGAGGGCAAAGCCGAGGACTATGGTCACATAGGCAAGGTACAGTACCCACAGTAGTGGCATACGCCAGATACCAGGCGTATGCCAGTCCACCAGTCTGATGGAATACAATACACACAGCAGCCCTGCCAGCACGGCCACCGGCAGTGAATCCGGCGCAGCGATGTCGGCAATCCAGAAACCGACAAACAGCAACAGGCTGGCGCCATCCAGCCAGTCACGGTTGGTCAAGGTGACTTCCTGAGGGACCCCGCGTTCAATAAAGAACGGCAACACCCGGCGTGACATAACAAAGATCAGCGCCATGATCAGGTAGACCCCCGAGTACAGGCCTGCCTGAATACCCCAGGGGTAAATCTCCAGCACGCCGGCATAAAACAGCAGGTTGGCAAGCGTCAGTAACAGGATTTTTGAAACAATGCCGAACTGCTTGAACTGCCGCACCTTGAAGACGGGCCAGGCAAGCGCAAGCACCAGCAGGACATTGAACAGGCCATCAGCCAGTGCGGCCCATACCAGCACCCCGGCACCCCCCGCCAGCAGCAACAAACGGGCCGTGAGCCAGAGCAGAAACAGCAGCAACAGGGGAATTCCGTGCAGTGTCTGCACCCCGGTCCAGTTCTTGACAGCCGTCAACAGGAAGCCGGCGATGACGGCCATGCCATAACCAAAGATCATTTCGTGGGCATGCCAGGTCACTGCCGGCAGGGCTGGTTGCCAGTGCCAGCCAAGGGTATACAGACCCATCCAGGCCAGCATTAACACGACCGCAAACAAGGCGGCACTACTAAAGAACGGCCGGAAACCGAGGTTCAGGATGGCGATCCCGGGTTGCCTGGCAGGCTGTTCGATATTAAGCATGTGGGAATCCAACTGAATGCCCGTATTCTTTTATTTAATGGCCACAGAATCCACTGAAGAACACGGAAAAATAATTTGCAAGGTGTTTATTCTTTACGTGTACTTCCGTGGATTCCGTGGATTCCGTGGATTCCGTGGCAATAGTATCTTTCTTTATCGGTTGGAAAGAGTACTAATAGCGCCCGTTCATCTTGGCAATGTAGTTGGTCAGTTCGACCTGCTGAAAATTCATGTTCCGCAATATCCGATGTACAGTGCGGACAATAGCGCGCATGACCTTGTAAACGAGATCCGGGTCCTTCTGCAGCAGGCCCTCGAAACTGTCCCGATCCAGCCGTAGCAACTCGCAGTTACCCATTGCCCGGATACCGGCGGAATGCTCTATCCCGTCCAGAAAACCCAGCTCACCAAGGATGTCACCCTCGCGGAGAATCTGCAGGCCCACCTGTTCACCAGCGGCAGTGTGTGACAAGACCTCCATGTTGCCCTTGGTGAGGACATGCAATGAATCATCCTTGTGGCCCTCCTCGATCAGGAAGGCACGGTCATTGATGCCACAGGCAGTCATGGCACTTGCCAGCAGGTCGCACTGTGCATCACTGAGCTCATCACCGAGGGGAGAATCCTTGATGGCCGCCGTACTGACAGCCATATTGGTACATGCATTGTCACTCATAATAGATTCCTCGCAGGCACAGGCCTGGTTACGATGTTGTCTTTGAATGTGGTTTTAGGGTCGCCACCACCTGCCACAGGATGAGACCGAGTATCAGCAACAGCCCGGTTGAAAAAAACAGGCCGGACATATAACCCATAGCCGTAACCGGTGCAGGCATCTCCAGCATGTGGACAATGCCATGATATACCGCGAAGGCACCAAAGAATACGTAGGCAAAATACTGTGGTGCAGCAATGCTCAACGCAATAAACGCCATGGTCAGCATCAAAACCAGACTGGTCGACAATTCCAGTTGCGGGAATGCCAGGCAGACAGCACCCAGCAGCATACCTCCCAGCAACAGTGACATGAAGTACACCACATCCGCTACCCCGTGATTACCGGACCGCCCTGCCCAGAAACCGGCGGCAATGGCAATCAGCAAATGGTCGAGGCCGGTCACCGGGTGCATGAAGCCGTCAGCCAGTCCGGCAATATGGCCGGCACCGGAATGCGCCAGGGCGAACGGGGAAATCAGTACAGTAATGAGCGCCAACAGCACGGCAGACAGGGATCTTAATTGCATAAAATAAACTCCGGTATTGCAGGTTAATTTACATGAAGGATAATTCAACGCACTTTCACCTTGATCAACTCTTCCCCGTCCGGATCAGTCACATGCACCGCACAGGCAATACAGGGATCAAAACTGTGGATAGTACGCAGGATCTCGATCGGCTGCTGCGGGTCATGCAGGGTATGATTGTCCTGCAAGGCCGCCTCGTAGGCCCCCGGCTGCCCGTTCTGGTCACGCGGTCCGGCATTCCAGGTACTGGGCACCACGGCCTGGTAGTTCTTGATAATTTCATCCTCGATCACGATCCAGTGCGCCAGCCCGCCACGCGGCGCTTCCATGAAACCCACACCCCGCGCCTGCTTTGGCCACGTTGCAGGCTCCCAGAGTGTTTCATTATGTGTCTTGGTATCACCGGCCTTGATATTGGCCACCAGATTGGCCTGCCAGGTCTGCATCATATCGGCGATAATCTTGGTCTCCAGACCACGTGCCGCGGTGCGGCCCAGGGTAGAAAACAGCGCCTCCACCGGGACCTCCAGTGTACTCAGCGTCATGCCGACCAGTTCCTTTGCCTGTTCATTACCACTGGCATAGAGCATCAGCACCCGTGCCAGCGGTCCGACCTCCATGGCATTGCCCTTCCAGCGTGGTGACTTCAGCCAGGAATAGGACTGCTCCACATCCAGCTGCTCATAGGGAGGATTGGGACCGCTGTAATTGAGGTTGGTCTCACCGTCATAGGGATGCAGGCCCTTGGCCTTGCCGCCGTCATAGTCATACCAGGAGTGCGATACGTATTCCTGGATTTCATCGGCCGCATTCATGTCCACATCGTGGATAGTCGACAGGTCGCGATTCAGGATGGCACCGGCCGGTATCAGGAAACTGGACGGGTCGTCCATGCCCTTTTCCGGGAAGTCACCAAAGGTCAGGAAATTGCCCAGTCCTTCACCGCGCGCACCCCAGTCCTTGTAAAAACCGGCAATGGCCAGCAGGTCGGGGATGTAAACCTGGTCCACGAAGGTCTGCATCCTGGTGATGATTTCCTGCACCTGTGCCAGCCGCTTGGCATTGATGGCAGAGTCGGAATTCAGGTCTATCGGGCAGGCGACGCCGCCCACCAGGAAATTCGGGTGCGGGTTCTTGCCGCCAAAGATGGTATGTAATTTAGCCGCGTCACGCTGCCAGGCCAGCGCTTCCAGATAATGCGCCACGGCCATCAGGTTGGCCTCCGGCGGCAGCTTGTAGGCCGGGTGACCCCAGTAACCATTGGCAAAGATACCCAGCTGGCCGGACTCGACAAAATTCTTCAACTTCCGCTGCATGTCAGAAAAATAACCGGGTGAGGATTTCGGATAGCTGCTGATGGACTGTGCCAGTGCCGAGGTGGCCGCGGGGTCGGCCTTCAGTGCCGACACCACGTCGACCCAGTCGAGTGCATGCAGGTGATAGAAATGCATTACGTGGTCATGCACGTACTGTGCACCGTTCATCAGATTGCGAATCAGCTGTGCATTTGGCGGGATGGGGTAATCCAGTGCATTTTCGACCGCACGAATGGATGCCAGCCCGTGTACCAGTGTGCATACACCACAGATGCGCTGCGCAAAGGCCCAGGCATCGCGCGGGTCACGGCCGCGCAGGATAATCTCAATGCCGCGCACCATGGTGCCGGCCGAGTAGGCCTTGGCAATACGATCACCATCCATTTGCGCCTCGATGCGAAGATGGCCCTCGATGCGGGTAATCGGGTCAACAACAATACGCTCAGTCATAACGTGTAGTCTCTCTAGGAATCCAGAAATTCGGACAGGATCTGGTACTGCTGATTGCTTTCCTGCCCGGCTATGTCATCACCGCTTACAATCGACTGTGAGGTCTGCGCCATCCTGCTGCTCAGGGCCGCCTGCCAGGCCGGACCACTGGGCATTTGCCCAATGGGTGTCAATGCGGCGGTTGCTGCGCGTGCCACGAAATAACCGGCCTGCTCCGACCAGTCGCCTTCAGAACCGCAGCGGGTATGGCAGGCAAAAGTGGTGGCCCTGGCGGTTTTCAGGGCCTCTGCAAGCTCTTCTTGCGAGGACTCACTGCTGGCGGCGATCCGTAGCACAGAGGCAAGACGTTCGTCGGAGCACAGGACAAGGACATTCTCTACAAAACGAGCGGCAACCTGCCGCTGCCGCACTGGCTCAAGACCGTCAAGCACCTTTCTGAATTCCGCATCATTGCTAATCCGGGTCATCACTCCTTGCTCCCTGCTTGTTCACTGCCGGCAAGATACTCTGCAATCGTCTCCGTCAGGCTGAGCACCGGCATATCCATGCCGTATTCCTCCAGCCCGTCTTCAAGGTGTATGCGGCAATTGGAACAGGCGGACACAATGGCATCCGGGTGGATGGCATCCAGCTGCTTTTTCTTGCGATTGAAGGCCTTCAGACGCAGATCATCGGCGCGTTCATTACTACTTACACCACCACCGGCGCCACAGCACCAGTTCATGGTGCCGGTTTCGGGCATTTCGACGAAGTCCTCCGCGACCATGTTGAGCAGGTTGCGTGGCTGCTGCACCACACCACCGCGACGCGAGATCTGGCAGGGATCGTGATAGGTCAGGCGCTGGGTTTCCTTGCCAGTGGTCCGCAGCCGTCCTTCTTCGCGTAACTGCTCCAGCAACTCCAGGATATGCACCACCTTGAAGTCGTAGGGGCGTCCGATCAGATTTGGGCCCTCCCAGCGGATCGCCATGTAGGCATGGCCGCACTCCGGGCTGATGACAGACTTGACCTTGAGCTTGCCGGCAGCAGCGACAATGCGTTCCACCAGTTCCGCGGCAATATCGGACACGCCGATCTGGATGCCACTGTTGGTGGCCTCAAAGGCCTCGGATGAAATCGTCCAGGAGACATTGGCGTGTTTGAATATCCTGGCAATGGCGCTGATGAATTCAGGGAAGTTCATAATCTCCATGGATGACAGCAGCAGCATGTAGTCGGCGCCCTCCACATCCACCGGGATGGAGAATCCAAGCTCCTCTTCCGCATGCCGGATCTGCGCCTGCAGCGCAGGCAGTTTCACACCCATGGGGCTGCCGATGGTGACGGCCCGCTGGGTGGCCCCGACCAGATCCGGGGGTGCATGCCCGGCTGCCGCCATACCTTCACGCATCTTGCGAATCATGTAGGCAATATCGTTACCGACCGGGCACACCATGGAACAGCGGCCACACATAGTGCAGCTGTCATACACCAGTGTCTCCCAGTCGGTAAGCTCCTCGTCGGTCACCGGCCTGGTCAGGCCGAACGCCCTGGCGTACCGTCCCCAGAAGGTATATTCCTGCTTCCACACACGGCGCAACGGTTCCAGCTTGTGTATCGGTGTGAGTGTCGGATCGTTGGTCTCGGTATAAAACAGGCAGGCCTCGGCACACAGGCCACAGTGTACGCAGCTGCTGAAAAAGGCCGCCACCGGTGCATCGATCTGCTCCCTGAAGGCATTGAGTCCACGGTCCAGTGAAGCACTCATGAGTTCACCCCCCGGTACCCGGAAATGGCGCCGTTGTAATAGCGCGCCATGAAGAAGGTAAAGGCGTGCATGAGTTTGGTGAATGGAAAGATCACCATCAGCAGCTCGACACTGAGAATATGAATCGCGATCAGGGTCGGCGGTGGCACCGCACCGATGCGGTGAAAGGCCAGGTAACCCGTTACCAGTGGCAGAATGGTCACCAGCCACACCAGGTAGTCCTGGAAACCCGACAGGAAGCGCATCACCGGATTTTGCAGGCGATGCGCCAACACGGCAAGCAGCGCGATAATCGTCACGATCGTGGTGGCATCGACCATCGGGGTCGGCAGGGATGGCCAGCTTACATTAAGTACATCCTGGAACAGCAGGATATGCGGCGTAAACAGAAACAGCACCACGAAGAAGCCGATATGAAAGATATAACCGGCCACCACATTAAACGTGGAACGCTGCAGGGTGCCGCGATCCGGAACAAATCGTGAAAAGATGGTCCGCAGGCCACCGGCCACGGCAGAACCGCGCGCCTCGGCCAGGTCCTTTTTCCTGCCCAGCATCAGTATTTCGGCGAGGCGCACCACGACGCCCAGCAGGAAGATGGCCGTGGCAATCTGCAGTGCCGGGCCACGTACCCACAACAACAGTTCAGCCTCGGACATCGTTAGTCACCCTTTTCCAGGTCATTGATAGTGACCTTCTCATGTGCCTTCTCGATCCGCTTTTTCTTCGCCCGGTTCAGCGCGCCCAGTGCCACACCGGCCGCGGCACCGGCGCCGACTGCATACACGGCCGTACGGGTAATATCTTCTGTCGGCATGGAAAGCGCCTTGTAAAAGCCACCACCATCCCAGAAGTCCGGTTGGGAACAACCCAGACAGGGATGCCCTGCCTCAATCGGAAAACTGGTGCCTTCATTCCATTTTGTAGTGGCACAGGCGTTATAGGTCGTCGGACCCTTGCACCCCAGCTTGTACAGGCACCAGCCCTTTTTCGCGCCTTCATCATCAAAGGTCTCCGCAAACAGGCCCTTATCGTAGAAGGGACGGCGGTAACAGCGGTCATGAATACTATTGCCGTAAAAGGCCATGGGACGACCGAGCTCATCCAGTTCCGGAATGGTGCCGAAGGTCAGGAAGTGGGCCAGTACGCCGGTAATGACCACCGGGATGGGCGGACAGCCGGGTATATTGATAATCGGCTTGTCCTTGATCAGCTCGGAAACCGGGACGGCACCGGTCGGGTTCGGTTTGGCATGCGGAATACCCCCATAGGCGGCACAGGTACCCACCGAGATAATGGCCGCGGCCCCTTTGGCCGTATCCAGCAACATGTTCTTGTTACTGATGCCGGCAATGGTGGAAAACCCCGGATTCCCCAACGGGATGGAGCCATCAACCACCAGGATGTACTTGCCATAGTTCTCTTCCATGGCGGCTTCCCGTGCGGCTTCCGCAGCAGTGCCGGAGGCGGCTTGCAGGGTATGATGATAATCCAGCGAGATGGTATCGAAGATCAGGCCTTCCACGGTCGGCGAATGGGAGCGGGTCAGCGATTCGGTACAGCCGGTACATTCCTGGAACGACAGCCAGATGACCGAGGGCCGCCGTGCCTTTTCCAGTGCTGCCGCAATGGCTGGCACCATGCCTGGCGGCAGCGCCATCAGCGAGGCAGTCGCCGCGCAGAATTTCAGGAACCCGCGCCGGCTAATACCCTGTCGCCGCAGGGCTTCGCCCAAAGTCTCGTCTTTCGACATCATCTTATCTCCTGTGCACGTTATTCGTTACACCACACTAGTTGCGTCTGTAACTGCTCAAGGCCTTGCCGGATATCTTCCTGCTGTGAACACAGCAGGCGCGGCATGTCACAGACCTCGATAAACTTGCCAATCACTTCATTGTCATAGTTGAAATGCACCACGACCCAGACACCGGGATAGCGGGTTTCAACGATCTCGCTGGGACCCAGCGCATGCAAGCGGGCATATACCTCGCCCTGCCCCAGCTTATCCAGCAATTTCTGTTCCTCTCCCGGTGCCAGCGGCAGGCTGCGCAAATCGATTACCGTGTTGCCGCCATCATCCAGCAGCTTTACCAGGGCATGCCGAATCTCATGCAGCAGCGGCTGCACGTTATGGGTCAGGTCTTCACCGCTCTCTACCTTCAGCAATTCTGTATCCATTAACCTGCTGCCCCGATGGGTTGCGGGTCACGCAGCAGGTGCAGGCTGGCACCGGATTGTTCACCTGCCGACGTCCAGCTCTGCAGAAGGTCGAGAATGTAGCCAGCGGCCTGCGGCAGTGCCTGCTTCACCGGGTTGCTGAGACAGTGTCCCCAGTCAACATCACGCGGCTGTACCGCGATCAGGGCACGGTTTTCCGGCAGGGTATCCGTGAGATGCGCAATGGCCAGCAGGTCACCAAGACTGACCTCGTGCACACTGCGCTTGGTCTTGCCGGCAAACCGGTCCATGTCCTCACCGCTAAAAACGTCAACCGCGCCGGGAGGTGCGTCCAGTTCCGCAGCATCGATTACAATGAGGTTGTCCGCCGCCTCAATGTAGGGCGCCAGGGTAAAACTCAGGGTACCGCCATCCAGGCAGGTGACATCGGGTAATTCAGGGTAATGCCGCTGCAGGTAATCGAGCATGTGGATACCGGCGCCCTCATCTGCCAACAGGGTGTTGCCAATACCCAGGATTAGTGTGTTATTTGCCATTCGATTATACCCCGCATTTCTTGCGTACAAGTTGTACAGCAGCGAAAGGTGGCATTAATTGATCCATATCAATTCTCATCCAGATAGACCGTGTTTAAGTAGATGCCAATGAACCACCGGCCTGTTGCCGGAGGAAGAACGCGGACAACGTTCCATGTGTCTTGGCATCCCGATGCAGATCAAATCCATTGACGGCTTTATCGCCAATTGCGAAGCAAAGGGTGTGCATCGCGACGTCAGCCTGTTCATGCTGCAGGATGAAGAGTTCCAGGTTGACGATTACGTCGTCGTACATGTCGGCTATGCCATACAGAAGATCACACCCCGGGAGGCCCGTACTGCCTGGGAACTGTATGACCAGATGTTGGCCGGAGAATCCGGCGAGGGTGATAGCCATGCATGAACTTGCCATCTGTCAGGCCCTGATGGAACAGGTCGAACGCATCGCACATGAGGAACAGGCGGATCACGTGTTGACCATCCACCTCGCTATCGGACCACTATCCGGTGTCGAACCCAGACTGCTGGAGCAGGCTTTTTACATTGCCCGCGCAGGCAGCATTGCCGCCAGTGCAGAACTGGTGACCGAAAGCATGCCGGTCCAGGTCAACTGCAGCCAGTGTGGCCAGCTGAGCAATGCCCTGCCCAGCCGCCTGGTGTGTGGCCACTGTGGTGACTGGCGCACCCGTCTGGTCAGTGGCGACGAGATGAACCTGCTGCATATCGAGCTGGTGAGACAGGCAACAGAAGAAGCAAGCGAGTCACGTGTCGAACAGCAACAATTTAACTAGTGCCTATCTATAACACCGGCATTTATCTCGCAAAGGCGCAAAGACGCCAAGAAAGAAATTTTAATATGCTTTTTAACAATAGCTTGTAACTTTGCGACCTTTGCGTCTTGGCGAGAGTACATTGTTTGTAGATGAACACTAACTAAGACGCGAAGACGTTTCCAGGAGATGTAAATGTGTGATACCTGTGGTTGTAACGTGACACCTGGCAATACCCACCTGGTACAGCCGGGTGGCCGCCTGTCAAAAACAGAAAGCGGCCATGAAGCCGTCAGCGTATTGCACGGCCTGCTTGACGCCAATAATCACACGGCCACACACAACCGCGAGCATTTTAACAAACACGGTGTACTCGCCATCAACCTGATGTCATCCCCCGGCGCCGGCAAGACCAGCCTGCTCGAAGCCACCATCGATGTCCTGAAGGATGAACTCTCCATTGCCGTCATCGAAGGTGACCTGGAGACCGAGAATGATGCCAGCCGGATTCGCTCACACGGCGTGCCTGCCATTCAGATCACTACCGGCAGCGCCTGTCACCTGGATGCACACATGGTGCACGATGCCCTGCACAAGCTGGACCTGAAGGAACTGGATATCGTATTCATTGAAAATGTCGGCAACCTGGTGTGTCCTGCCAGTTTTGATCTCGGTCAGCACCGCAATGTCATCCTGCTGTCGGTCCCGGAAGGCGATGACAAACCGGCCAAGTATCCGGTCATGTTTCGTGCCGCGGACCTGGTGTTGCTGAGCAAGAGTGATCTGCTGCCGGTACTGGATGATTTCAATCCGGACAATGCCCGCCGCTATCTGCGTGAGCTGGCCAGCAGCGCACCGGTCTATGAAGTGTCTGCAAAAAATGTTGCTGGCACGGATGCCTGGATCCACTGGTTGCGTGCTGAACTGGCCGAACTGGAACACCGCTCCGGAAGGCTCGCCGCGGAGCCGGCATAATGGCCACAACCGCCCGGGACTGGCTGCAACGCATCCGCGCGCTGCCCTTGCCGCCGCGGGTAAAAATCATGAATGTCTGCGGTGGCCACGAACGCTCTATCACCATGGCCGGGCTACGCAGCGCACTGCCGGATAACATCGAACTGGTTCCCGGACCGGGCTGCCCGGTCTGTATCTGTCCCGAAGAGGACATCTTCGAAGCCATCCAGCTGGCACTGCACGAGGACATCATCCTGGTGGCCTATGGCGACATGCTGCGCGTTCCAGTCAACGTGCGACGTTGCGAGGCACGCACCCTGGAAGAAGCCAGAGCCAAAGGGGCCGACGTCCGGCCAGTGTCCTCCCCACTGGAAGCCGCGCGCATTGCCCGCGAAAACACCGACAAGCCGGTGATCTTTTTTGCCGCCGGCTTCGAGACCACCACGGCACCCACGGCCGCCCTGCTGGTCGAAGGTGTCCCGGACAATCTCTTTATACAACTGTCCGGCCGCCTTACATGGCCCGCTGTTGCCATGCTGCTGGAATCAGAATCCCCCGGATTCGATGCCCTGGTCGCACCGGGACATGTCGCCACCATCATGGGGCCGGAGGAATGGGAATTTGTCGTCGAGCGTCACGGCATTCCGGCCGCTGTGGCGGGTTTTACAGAGGAAAGCCTGCTGGCCGCAATGTACTCCACGCTGCGCCAGTTGATCGAGGGACAGCGCTTTCTCGACAACTGCTATCCAGAGGTGGTCAAACCCGGTGGCAACCGCACGGCACAACGGCAGCTGCGACAGGCCCTGGAAGTTACGGATGCCAACTGGCGCGGTATCGGCACCATTCCAGACTCCGGCTTTGCCTTGAACACCGCCTATAAGGGACAGGATGCACGGCAGGCCTTTCCCGACTACGCCAATGATGCCCGCAAGCGGGCCGGTGAAATGCCACCCGGCTGTGACTGTGCCCGCGTGGTACTGGGCAAGATCTATCCCAACGAGTGCCGCCTGTTCGGGGTCGCCTGCAAGCCGCGTCACCCCATCGGTCCCTGCATGGTGTCCGATGAAGGCGCCTGCCGTATCTGGTGGTCAGGCGGCATGCGCGAACCGGTGAAAAACCCCGGGCGACAGGCAACGGCATAATGGGCACGCTGCGCTGCCCGGTACCGACACGGTCATGGACCTGAATATTGCCAACACGACCACGGAATCCGTCGAGGCACTGCACCTGACCGTGTCCGGCCGGGTGCAGGGAGTAGGCTTTCGCCCCTTTATCTACCGTCTGGCACACACCCATCACCTGAGCGGCTGGGTGCGCAACTGTACCGGCCAGGTGGAGATTCACATTCAGGGAGAGAACCAGGCACTGTATGCCTTCACCCGCAGGCTGTTCCAGCATGCCCCCCCCCTGTCACAACCGTTACTGGAGAACTGTGAGCCTGCCACGGTCGACGACCTTGATTGTTTCACCATCCGCGAGAGTGCAACCACCGGCACCAGTAACATCCACGTACCACCGGACCTGTTTACCTGCGACGACTGCCTCGCGGAATTGCACAATCCCCAGGACCGGCGCTATCGCTACCCATTTATCAACTGCACCCAGTGTGGCCCGCGTTACACACTGATCCGCGGCATGCCCTATGATCGCCCGGCCACCACCATGGTCGGGTTCAAACTGTGCGCAGACTGCCGCAGGGAATATACCGATCCGCTCAACCGGCGCTTTCATGCCGAGCCGATTGCCTGCCCGGCGTGTGGACCGACACTTGAATTCACGGCCCCGGGCATTGAACCCGTCAGCGGCAACAAGGCGGCACTGACGGCCTGCGTGGCAGCACTGCAGGCCGGCAATATTGTGGCCGTCAAGGGCATCGGTGGCTATCACCTGTTGTGCGATGCCCGTAACGACATTGCCATTGCGCGTCTACGCCGCTTCAAACCACGGCCGCACAAGCCGCTGGCGGTGATGTTCCCGTCCTTGCGGGGCACCCCGCTGAAATGTCTCAACCACCGGGTGTGGCTGTCACGTGACCAGGTCGACCTGCTACTATCACCGGGGCGGCCCATCGTGCTGGCACGTAAGCGGCCCGGCTTTGACTTGTCCGAACTGATCGCACCCGGACTGGACGAGATCGGCGTCATGCTGCCGTACAGTCCCTTGCACCACCTGATACTGTCGGACTTCGATGCACCGTTGATCGCGACCTCGGCCAATATTAGCGGCGAACCGGTATTGACCGACAACGTGGATGTCGAGCAACGTCTCGGCCATGTCGCCGCCGCCTTCCTGCACCATGACCGCCCCATCGAACGGCCCGCCGATGATCCGGTATTCCGGATTATCCATGACCGGCCACGCCCGCTGCGTCTGGGGCGCGGCAATGCCCCACTGGAAATCACCCTGCCCGTCACCCTGGAGGCACCGGTGCTGGCCCTGGGCGGGCATATGAAAAACACCCTTGCCCTGGCCTGGCAGAACCGCGTGCTGATATCACCGCACATCGGTGACATGGGCACGGTGCGCAGCCTGGCCGTGTTTGAACAAACTGTGCACGACCTGCAATCCCTCTATGGCATCACCGCCACCGCAGTCATCTGCGATGCCCATCCCGCTTATACCACCAGCCGCTGGGCACAACGCTGTGGCCTGCCGCTCCACAAGGTATTTCATCATCATGCGCATGCCGCAGCGGCCACCCGTATGGATGCACTTGCCGAGGACAGCCTGGTATTTACCTGGGACGGGGTCGGTTACGGTGAAGACGGCACCCTCTGGGGCGGCGAGGCCCTGCTGGGTCGTCCCGGGCACTGGCAACGCTTTGCGACACTGCGGCCGTTTCATCTGCCCGGTGGCGAACGGGCCGGGCAGGAGCCCTGGCGTAGCGCAGCCGCTCTGTGCTGGGAAACCGGACAGCAGTGGCGCGAGCTTCCCGAAGCGGCCACGTTATTACAGCAGGCCTGGCAACGCCGGCTCAATACTCCGCAGACCACTGCCGCCGGACGGCTGTTTGATGCCGCGGCGGCCCTGACCGGACTGTGCACACACGCCAGTTTCGAGGGCCAGGGTCCCATGCTGCTGGAGACAGCCTGCACCGTCAGCGCCGCCCCGGTCGCGCTGCCCTTGAGCAGGACAGACACCGGTCTGTGGCTGTCAGACTGGGAACCCCTGCTACCGGTCCTGCTGGATGCCAGACGCCCGGTGAATCAGCGGGCTGCGGTGTTTCATGCCAGTCTCGCCAACACCCTGCTGCAACAGGCCCGGCAGGCACGCACCCAGCATGGAGTGAACCGTATCGGCCTGTCCGGCGGCGTATTCCAGAACCGGGTACTGGTAGAACAGGCGATCGTGTTGCTGGAAAATCACGGCTTTCAGGTGCACCTGCCTGAATCCATCCCTGTCAATGACGCCGGCCTGAGTTTTGGGCAGGTAATCGAATACGCCATGCGACTGCACAGCGGCATGCAATAAATGTAGGATGGTTCACCTGCAAAAGACCGGTAAAGCTTATGAAACACATCATCAACGTTGAAAACATTAAATGTGGCGGCTGCGCCAATACCATTGAGACCCGGCTGAAGAAGATCGACGCTGTCACGCAGGTCAGTGTCGATGTCGAGCAGGGCCAGGTCACGGTTGAGGCCGCTGATGACAGCCGTGAACAGCTGGTCGAGACACTGCTTGCCAGCGGCTACCCGGAGAAAGGTACAGCCGAAGGGCTCAAGGCCGCGAAGGCAAAGGCCAAGTCCTTTGTCAGTTGCGCCATCGGCAAGATGAGCTGAGTGCCGAGTCAAGATCAGGGCAGGCCCGGCATGGAAGATACCCGCATCTCACTCGCGCACGGCAACGGCGGCCGTTTCATGCGTGAGCTGATTGACGAGGTCTTTGCGCGCCATCTGTCCAATCCGGCGCTCGATGTACACGCCGATGCCGTACCACTGGCACTGAATGGCGGTGAGATGATGTTCACGACCGATGGTTTTACCGTGCAGCCGCTGGAATTTCCGGGCGGCAATATCGGCTCACTCGCGGTACATGGCACGACCAATGACCTGGCTGTTGCCGGCGCCATCCCGAAATACCTCAGCCTGAATGCCTTCATCGAGGAAGGCATGGAAGTCGCCCAACTGGATCGCATCATCGCCAGCCTTGCTGCCGCCGCCGCCGACATCGGCGTCGTGGTCGCCGCCGGTGATACCAAGGTACTGCGTCGTGGCGAAGGTGGCGGGCTGTATCTGGCGACCACCGGTATCGGTTTCCGCGAGGGTCCGCATCTCGGCCTGGACCTCGTGCAGGACGGCGACGCGATCATTGTCAGTGGCCCGGTCGGCGATCATGGCATTGCCGTGATGCTGGCCCGCGAGGAGTTCGGTCTGCACGGCGAGGTCACATCCGATGCCGCCAGCGTGCTGCCGTTGACACAGGCGGCACTGAAAATACCGGGTCTGCACTTCATGCGCGATCCGACACGTGGCGGCCTGGCCACGGTCTGCCACGAACTGCAGCATGCCACCGGCATGGGGGTGACCGTGCAGCAGGCAGACATACCAGTCCGGGACCCGGTGCAGTCGGTCTGTGACATGCTTGGCTACGACCCCATGTACCTGGCGTGTGAAGGCCGTGTGGTTGCCGTGGTCGACCCGGCCAGCGCGGACGCCCTGCTGCAATGCTGGCAGGCCCTGCCGGAAGGCTGTGATGCCGCACAAATAGGCCACCTTGATGCGACCACGCGACAGGTTACGCTGGCAACACAGCTTGGCGGTGCGCGCATTCTCGAGGAACTCGAGGATGACCCCCTGCCGCGGATCTGCTGACGGGCTCTCAAGTAACAATACCGGGGGAAAGGGTGGATAAGCTGAAGCATGCATTCAACCTGACACTGTTCCTGTTTGCCATCTGGCTGCTGTTATCCGGCCATTACACTCCCCTGATGCTGGTACTTGGTGGGCTCTCCAGCCTGCTGGTTGTCTTTCTGGCGACCCGTGCCGACCTGATCGACCGGGAAACTCATCCTGTTCTCCTGAAACCCTCGGTACTGCTCTACTGGTTCTGGCTGACCCGGAAAATTATCCTGTCAAATATTGACGTTGCCCGCCGCATTCTGGCCCCCGGCCTGCCGATCAGTCCGACTATTTTCACTGTCCGGGCCTTTCAGAAAACCGACCTGGGACGGGTGACCTATGCAAACTCAATCACCCTGGTGCCGGGTACCGTCGCCATGGACGTCGACGAGGATGTCATCACGGTACATGCACTGACACAGGACGCAGCAACAGACCTCAAGCACGGTGAAATGAATCGCCGCGTGTGCAATGTGGAGGGTGTTTTTCCATGTTCATCACCGTCTCAATCGTAATACTGGCTGCCATTGCCGTGGGCCTGGTGCGCGCCTTCCGCGGACCGACGCTTTATGACCGCGTGCTGGCGGCCAACATGATCGGCACCCTGACCGTATTGATGGTAGCCGTCCTTGGTTTCATGACCGGGCGTCCCGAGTTTCTGGACATTGCCCTGGTGTACGTCCTGATCTCATTCGTGAGTACGATTGCCGTGCTCAGGGTGGTCGCCCTGCGCACCGGCACAACGGGAGCCGGTAAAAAATGATGGACCTGATACTGGATGTGCTGAGCTGGGTCTGCCTGCTGGGGGGCGCGATCTTCCTGTTGATCGGCGCCATTGGTGTACTGCGGTTTCCTGATTTTTATACCCGTCTGCATGCCGTTAGCATCTGTGACACCCTGGGCGCCGGACTGGTTCTGGTTGGCCTGATGTTACAGGGCGGTCTGAGCCTGGTGACAGTCAAGTTGCTGCTGATATTCTATTTCATGATATTTACCGGCCCGTCAGCCGTGCATGCACTGGCCGAGGCCGCCCTGCAGGACAAACTGAAGCCGCTTGTCGATGAGCGCGAGCCATAATGGAACACCTGATAGACATTGTCCTGCTGGGACTGTTGATGATTACCGGCTTTGCCATCGTGCGCTTGAGAAGCCTGCTTGCGGTGGCCATGCTGACCAGCATCTACAGCCTGCTGTCGGCATCATTGTTCGTGGTGCTGGATGCAGTGGACGTGGCCCTGACCGAGGCCGCCATCGGCGCGGGCATTTCTACCATCCTGATACTGGCAACGGTTGCACTGACCAGTGATGAGGAAAAAGTGCCACGACATACACCGCTACTGCCTCTGGTTGTGGTCATCGCAACCGGGGCAGCACTGATCTACGGCACCCTGGACATGCCGCACTATGGTGACCCGGCAGCCCCCGTTCACAGGGATGTGGCGTCAAGCTATCTCCACGACACGCCGGCAGACATCGGTGTCCAGAATGTCGTTACCTCGGTGCTGGCCAGTTACCGTGGTTACGACACCCTGGGAGAAGTAACGGTCATTTTTACGGCCGGTATCGGCGTGCTCGCCCTGCTTGGTTACCGCACCCGCAGGCGCAATAGCCAGGGCCCTGGAAACAGGAAACTGGTTGTGCTGCGCGTCGTTGCCAAGCTGTTCTTTCCCCTGATATTGCTGTTTGCACTCTATGTGCTGTTTCATGGCGACTATGGTCCGGGGGGCGGCTTCCAGGCCGGGGTAATCTTTGCAACCGGCTTTATCCTCTATGCACTGGCCTTTGGACTGGGCAATGCACAACGGGTCATACCCCACCAGTTGCTGCGCATCATGGCGGCAGTAGGTGTACTGATTTATGCCGCGGTCGGTATCGAGAGCATGCTGCTGGGCGGAAAATTCCTTGAATACCGCGTACTGGCTGACGACCCGGTCACCGGACAGCACCTCGGCATCATGCTCATCGAGCTGGGTGTCGGAATTACCGTTGTCGCCGTGATGCTCATTATCTATTACGGCTTTGTCAGCCGGCTGCACTCCGGGGACATGTAATGTCCGAACTGCTGGGACACTACAACTACTGGATCGTCATCATCCTGATGATGACCGGTTTCTATACTGTCATCGCCCGGCCCAACCTGATCAAAAAGATCATCGGGCTGTTCATCTTCCAGACATCGGTGTTCATTCTGTTCATCAGCATGGCAAAGGTTGAGGGCGGCACTGCCCCAATCATTGAGGAAGGCATCAGCGTATACTCCAACCCGCTGCCCCACGTGCTGATCCTTACGGCCATCGTGGTCAGCCTCGCGACCACGGCCCTTGGGCTGGCACTGGTAATTCGCATCAGGGACGCCTACGGCACCATCAACGAAGATGATATCCACGTGCAGGACGAGGAAGACTAAGGGCTGCAGAACGGGTAAACAGTTTATTCGCCAGGAACTCTGGCAATGAGGGTATTCATTTTAGCTCTCATTTCACTAACGAAGGGGTCTTCAGGGGAAAGGTTGTTGAGATTAACCTCAACATTTACCTGCGAGGACTTGTATCCCGCTATGAGCAAATGACGCCCCACAAACACATCACTCAAGACATTAGGATTGCCGATTTTTTCTAACTGATCGGCTAAGGGCAAAGCCCGGGCGGCCAGGGCCATGAGCCGAAAAGGCGGCTCCGCTGCATTCCGGGTGGCCTTTGCCAGGGTAGCCTTTCTGGTCACCTTCTGTTCATCGGATTCTGCGGGCATCTGCCAGGCCTTCATGACAACAGTAAAAGCATTCATGTCTGTTTCGGCCTCGGACAAAGCTGCTGCCAGCATGGTGGAGACCTGCTCAAGAATGTCTTTCGCCTGATCCTCGACCGCACTGAATGCCTTCTTCCCGATGGTCAGGTTGCAGACCATTGAAAGCAGGGCCAACCCCTGGGCCACGGTCACGGCGGCTGCAGCCCCGCCACCAGGGGCCGGGGAGGCGCTGGCGAGTTCATTCAGATAGGTTTTTAGCCCATTAAGCAGCAATTTGCACTACCGTTCCATATTTTTGCCATTCAAAAGGATGTACATTGTCTCCGTGCTCATAAACGACTCTGTTATTTTCGTAAAGACGAATAGCATTTCTAACGCACATGGCAATAGTCATCGGTCCAACGCGAGGGACGTAAATGCCCGCCTTTTCCTTTGCGCTCTCTTCGAAATTCTGGACAAAGGAGAAATTAAGACACGTAGTGTTTTCTTTAATTTCCTCTCCACGAATTTTTTCAAAAGCCCTGGACGGAACGCCAGTAATAATAGTGTCCGATTTTCCCAGGGCCTCTTCCCGGGAAATTGGCACTTCTTTCCCATTCTTCTGCATTAGCACGCCACCTTCAATGTCAAACGAGTAGACCGTTGCACCATCATTCTTGAGCATGTACGCCAAAGGACGGCCAACTACGTCGGAGCGATTGAAAATAGTGATTTTCTTACCCGCAAAAGTCTGCCCGGCCAGTTCATCTAAATTGTCCACATAGGCCAGTATTTTAAGAATACCCAGGGAAGTACAGGGCAAAATAGCCTTTTTCTTTTTATTTTTGTCTATATACCGCTCGTTCAAATAAAGTTTTTTTGACCAAAAACTGGAGAGACCTTCAATGTCTTTGATGGGATCGATCAATTCTTTTATCGTATTATCTTTCTCATTTTTGAAAATCGGGTAGAAAACAAAAATCCCATGAATTGACGGATCCTTATTCGCACTTGTAATTCGAGCTTCGATATCAGCCAGGTCGTTTCGAACCAGTCCCAAATCAAACCCGATATCCAGGCAGGCTTTCTGCAGCGTCCGCGCATAAACCATCGAAGCCGTGTCGCCTGCTTCTGGCGCAAGAATTCCCAGGATCCGCGGCTTTTGCCTGTAATTTTTCCTATCAACCGCTACACGCAACCGTCGGTGATAGTAGTTGGCGATATCGGAAAGGGTAAATTCATTGTCGGGTAAGCGCTTTACAATTTCCTGGTGCAACAAATAGCTATTACCCACCTTCACAGACTCGAGTTGGCCGTTGTTGGACTTGAATTCGCCGTGTTTGCACAGGCGGGACATATGACCGGGAGTAAGGCCCCTTATCTCTGCGGCTTCCTCGGTAGAGTACCAGGGTCCAACCGAGCGGAAAGTAATCGGCATACAAGCTCCATTTCGACAAAGGGTGATTGAAGATCTGCGCACAACTCGTCGCGTAAAAACCCTGGAAGATGTTATCAAGTTAACGTCATGCTATCAAGATAACATCGTGTTATTAAGATAACATTTATACGGGAAACTATGGAAATCAAGCTATCTCAGCGAGATTGCTCATTTACGGGAGTCAAACTTTTTCCTACACAAATGTGTATCCATTGGGTACACTTTAAACCCATGAAAGATGTAGGTCTTCGCATACGGGTGCAGCGCGATCTGCGCGAGAAGTTCCTGGAAGTCTGCCGGGCGCAGGACAAGCCGGCCGCTCAGGTCCTGCGTGAGTTCATGCGTGAATACGTAACCGGGCATGAGGCTGCAGCACCCAAAGCTGACGACGATTCAGAGCACACCCGTCTGGAGCCCTCCAAAACTGGCAATGGGTAAGGCGGGATAATGGACCAGGACGAGTTCACAGGTATCTTTTGTGAGCGCCCGTATAAATTTTTATGGTTCCTGGCTGCGGGAGCCTTGAAAACGGCTGGTTTACCTGCGGCAACCGATATTATCCGGAACTTGAAGCGACGCGACGATTGTCAGGAAGACTGAGACCACTTACGTGCTGTTAGCCAACCTTCCCGCTCTGCAGGTCGTCATCCCGCTGGTCTCCGCCCCCGTATGTCTGCTGCTGCGCAACCCCCGTCATGCCTGGGCCTGGTCGACACTCGTAAGCTGGCTGGTACTGGCCATGGCGATCATGCTTGCGCAACGCGTGTATGTCATGGGAACACTGTCCTACGCCATCGGCGCCTGGGCGACACCCTGGGGGATCGAGTACCGGATCGACATGGCCGGCGCCCTGATGATCCTTGTCATTGGCACCATCGGTGCCCTTGTGATGCCGTATGCCTGGCGCAGCATTCAGCATGAACTGCACAACAAACATACCGGGCTGTTCTACACCTGCTATTTGTTGTGCCTGACCGGGCTACTGGGCATTGTGGTTACCGGCGATGCCTTCAACCTGTTCGTGTTTCTCGAGATATCCTCGCTGTCTTCCTATGTATTGATCAGCCTGGGTTCCAAACGCCGCGCCCTGACCGCGGCCTTCCAGTACCTGGTGATGGGCACCATCGGGGCCACCTTTATTCTTATTGGCATCGGTCTGCTGTACATGATGACCGGCACGCTCAACATGCTGGATATTTCACAGCGACTGCCTGAAGTCGCGGATACCCGCACCATCAGGGTGGCCTTTGCGTTTGTGACCGTTGGCGTCAGCATCAAGCTGGCGCTGTTCCCGCTGCACATCTGGCTGCCAAATGCCTATACATTCGCCCCGTCGGTGGTCTCGGCATTCATTGCCGCCACTGCGACCAAGGCCGGGGTTTACGTGCTGCTGCGGTTCTTCTTCACGGTATTCGGAATCCGGTTTTCCTTTGCTGCCATGCATGTTGGCGAGATCCTCATGCTGCTGGCGGTTGCCGCCATACTGATCGCCTCGCTGGTCGCCATTTTTCAAAACAATGTCAAGCGCATGCTGGCCTATTCCAGCGTGGCCCAGATCGGCTACATCATTCTGGGTATCAGCCTGGCCACGACCGACGGCGTGACGGCTGGCATGCTCCACCTGTTCAACCATGCACTGATCAAGTGTGCGCTGTTTCTGTCCCTGGGCTGCATTTTTCTGCGCCTGGGCTCGGTTGAACTCCAGGACATGCACGGACTCGCACGGCAGATGCCCTGGACCATGGCGGCCTTCGTGGCGGGCGGCCTGAGCCTG
>Ga0316190_10000197_pt1 | contig 39653 bp, 31 predicted proteins | sample Eddworburrow2_MG_FD_204929 | JGI IMG/M metagenome (GOLD analysis project Ga0316190, IMG submission 204929) | Coastal sediment microbial communities from Maine, United States - Eddy worm burrow 2 | ecosystem: Environmental > Aquatic > Marine > Coastal > Sediment | place: USA: Maine | collected...
TACCGGCTCAGGGTCTTGGGGGTGGCCGAAGTCGAGCACGAAGTGGCGAACCCCAAGGTCGTACTTGGACTGCAGGAAGTCGAGCAGTTCGGCCGATTCGGCGTCGCTGGTTGGCAGTGCCCGTTCGAGCGTGGTGCTGGGCTGGATGTCGGCCGGGTCTCGACCGGCGGCGCTGGCGGCCGCCATGACGATGTCCATGCGGCGGGTCCAGTCGGCGTCGGTGCCCCGGCTGGTGCCGTTCCAGATGTCGGCCTGGCGACCGGCCAGCGGTAGACCGACCTTCTCGCCTGACGCTCCGATGCAGATCGGAGGCATGGGGTTGGGCAGGGGAGACGACGCCGCGCCGTCGATCGAGTAGTACTCGCCCTTGAACGTCGGCTCATCGTCGGTCCACATGAGGCGGCAGATCGTCAGCACCTCTTCCAACTGGGCGAAGCGCACCGAGGGCTTGGGGAAGTCGTAGCCGTAGGCCAGGTACTCCTCCTCCCGCCAACCGGCTCCGATGCCGAGGATGAAGCGGCCCTCGCTCAGGGTCTGGAGGGTGGCCGCCATCTTGGCCGTTAACGCCGGTGGACGGTAGCCGTGACCCAGCACGTGATGGCACAACTGGATGTCGGGGAACTTGGCCGCCAGCCAGGTCAGCACCGTCCACCCTTCAAGGAAAGGGTCGGTCTTGGCGTCGAAACCATAGAAATGGTCGGCGATCCACAACGAGTCGAAGTGGGGCACGGCGGTGGGCAGGATGTGATCCTGCTGGTACAGCACGATCGAACGGTGCTCGCTCCACTGATTGCCGATGACGGGCGAGAGCCAGCCGAATTCAAGGCCGCGTGACATGTTATGACTCCGGATCTGCTGCTTGGGGGCGACCGCCGAGGACGGTGCCCCAGACGCCGATGTCCTTGATGGTCAGGGGATCGACGGTGAGTGGGTCGTCGTCCAGCACGGCGAAGTCGGCCATCTTACCAGCCTCGATACTGCCGATGTCGTGGTCGAGTTTGAGCTGCCAGGCCGCCCCCATGGTCACCGCGTGCAGGGCGTCGTTGGCGGAGATGCGCTCTTCTTCGCCCAACACCTGACCCGAGGCCGTTACCCGGTTCACGGCGCACCACATGGTGTGAAGCTGGCCCATGGGGGTGACGGGGGCGTCGCAGTGCACCGAGAACGGCACCCCGGCCCGCAGCGCGGTGGCGCAGGCGTCCATACCCCTGGCCCGCTCGGGGCCAACGGTGATCTCCCGGTGCTGATCACCCCAGTAGTAGATGTGGTTGGAGAAGATGTTGGCGCACATGCCGAGCCTGGCCATGCGTTCGTACTGGGCCTTGGTCGTGAGCTGGCAGTGCTGCACCGTGTGGCGGTGGTCCCAGCGGGGATGGCGCTCCAGCACCTGTTCCACCGCATCGACGAAGACCTCGGTGGCTTCGTCTCCGTTGCAGTGGGCGTGCACGGTGAGCCCGGCCCGGTGGAAGGCCTCGACGATGTCGACCACCTGGTCGGGGGCCAGAAGCCACAACCCGTTGCCGGGATGACCCTCGGGGGCGTTGTAATAGTGCGGCCACGAGATACGGGCCGTGAACCCCTGGATAGAGCCATCCAGCACGATCTTGACGATGCCGTAGCGCAGTTTGGCCGTGGCCTCAGCCTTGATGTCAGCCCCTACCTGGGCCAACTCCACCGGGTCGCTCAGACCACCCATCATCGACGACAACGCAACCATGACCCGGGTCGGGTAGGCCTCGTCGTCGGTCACCTGGCGCCAGCGGGCCACCTGGTCGGGGTCGGACAGTTGGCTGGTGCCGAGGTCGGTGATTAGGGTGGCGCCGGCGTTGCGCGACTCCCGGGCGTAGTTCCACATCGCCGCTTCGGTGTGCATGGCGGCCCCGAGGCGGGCGAAGGAATCGCCCGCCAACGCCATGGCCGGCGGCTCCTGCAGCTCACCATCGGGTTGGCCCGAAGCGTCGAGTGAAATCCCCGGGGTTGGGTCGTCGGCGGTGATCTCGGCTTTGGTCAACATGGCGGTGTTCACCGTGGCCAGGTGGGCGCTGGCGTGGAACACGAAGATCGGCCGGGTCTCGCTGACCCGGTCGAGGTGGCGGGCCAGCATGCGCTCACCGTCGAAGTAGATGGGGTCGAGGCCCCAGGCCAGCAGCGGCTCGTTGGGGTCGGTCAGCGCTCCCTCGGCCTCGATCAGGCGCTCGATGACGGAGTCGATCGTGGTGCAACCGGTCCACAACTTCCCGTCGGCCCCCCGCCGGTCGAAGTAGCCGAGATAGGGCAGGGTCCACATACCACCGGCCATGACGTGGCTGTGGGCCTCGATGAAACCAGGGGTCAGGACCTTGTCTTCGAAGTCACGCGACAGGATGTGTGAACCCCACGAGGCCAGTTCGTCCACCGAGCCGACACCGAGGATGCGCTCGCCCCGCACCGCAACCGCCTCCGCCGTTGGTTGGGCCGGGTTCATGGTGATGACGCGTTTGGCCACGTAGATCGTTGTCACCTCGGCGGTGCCGTTGTCGCTCACGGGGTTCCTGTTCTTTCGGGGAGTCGGGCTCGAATCCTTCCACGGCGACCATAGTTGGGCAACCAGGCGGCAGGCGGGTGACGGGGAATCGTGGGCAGGACAGTGCTTTTGCCTGGTGAAGCTGGAATCGTGTTCGCATGTCACCAAACCCCGGTGCCGACACGGTGCCCGAGCTACTCGATGACGTCGTGACCCGTGCCGTGTACGCCACCGACAACTCGATCTACCAGATCGAGCCCCACGGCGTGACCCGCCCCCGCCGTGGATCTGAGATCGAGGCGTTGCTGCGGGCCAACCACGCCTCGGCTGAGCCCCGACCCATCGTGGCCCGGGGTGCAGGCACGGGAACCAACGGTCAGAGCCTGACCGACGGGATCATCATCGACACCAAGCGCCACCTCAACCAGGTGATCACCGTCGACGTCGAGGCCCGCACCGCCGTGGTGCAACCGGGGCTGGTCACCGCCGCCCTCAACGCACAACTGGCCCCCCACGGGCTGTTCTGGGCCCCTCATGCCTCAACCTTGAACCGGGCCACCGTCGGGGGCATGATCTCCACCGACGCCGCAGGCAAGGGTTCACTGGTGCACGGCCGTGCAGCCCGCCATGTGCTGGCCCTCGATGTCGTACTCGACGACGGCACCCCGTGGCGGGCCGTGGCCCTCCCCCTCGGCGAGGCCCAAGAACTGGCCGAGGGTGACGGCCGCATCGCCGCCCTGTGGCGGGAGCTGCTGGCCCTCCCTATCGCCCGCGACGGCAACTATGACCTCCCCGAACTGGCCCGGGGCTTCAGCGGTTACGGCATCGACCGATTCCGTCGGTTCGAGGGCGGCGAGGAGATCGTCGACCCGGTGCCGTTGCTGGCCGGCTCTGAGGGCACACTGGCCGTGATCACCGCCGCCACCCTGGCTCTGACCCCGCTACCGGCCAAAACCGTGCTCATGGTGGCCAGCTACGACAGCTTCGCCGAGGCCTTGGACGACGCCGTTGACCTGGCCGTCACCAAACCCACCGCCATCGAATCGTTCGACGAGACCACCCTGGAACGGGGTCGCTCGTCACCGGCGTGGCCCGCCCTGGGGGCCGTGGTCGGCGACCACGCCGGATCGGTGCTCTTGTTGGAGTACAGCGGTGAGGAGGAGCCCGACCTGGCCCCCATCGTCGCCACCCTGGCCCGTACCGGTCGCAGTCTGGCCACCAAGGCCATCACCGACCCCCGATCGAGGGCGGCGGTGTGGAAGGTGCGGGCCGACGCCGTTGGTCTGCTGGCCAAGATCGCAACCGGGGCCCCCGAACACTCCGCCCGCCCTACCGCCTTCGTTGAGGACTGTGCCGTGCCGGTGCGGGAGATGCCGACCTTCATCGCCCGCTTCCGGGCCCTGCTCGACGGCCACGGTCTCCAGTACGGCATGTTCGGCCACGCCGACGTTGGCTGCGTGCACGTGCGCCCCGCCCTCGATCTCAACGACCCCGACCACCAGCGCATGGTCCGGACCATCACCGATCAGGTGGTGGCCCTGGTCGCCGAACACGGCGGGGTACTGTGGGGCGAACACGGTCGAGGTTTCCGGGGTGACAGCGCCGAAACCTTCCTCAACCCCGACACGATCCAGATCATGCGGGGGGTCAAGCAGGCCTTCGACCCCACGGATCGCCTGAACCCGGGCAAGCTCTACCGCCCCCTCTCGGTCGGGACGCCGATCACCGCTTTCGACGGGGTGCCCCTGCGGGGTCATCAGAACCAGAAGGTGTCGATCGAGGTCCGTAACGCCTACGACCACGCCTTTGCCTGCAATGGCAACGGTTTGTGCCACCACTATGACGCTGCCGAAGTCATGTGTCCCTCGTACAAGGCCACCGGCGATCCCGCCCTCTCACCCAAGGGCCGGGCCGACCTCATCCGGACCTGGCTGAGCCGAACCGCCGACCCCGACGCTGATCGTGATGAACTGGTCGAGCTGGAGGAGGCCCTGGCCAGCAATCTCGACCAGTGTCTGTCGTGTTCGGCCTGCACCGGTCACTGCCCGGTGGAGGTCGACATACCAGAGCTGAAGTCGCGTTTCTTCGAGCGCTATTACGCCACCCGTCGACGCCCGCCTGCCCACCAACTCCTCAGCCGTTTTGAGCAGCTGGCCAGGGTTGGCAGCCTGTTGCCATCGGCCGCCTCCCGCTTGGGCGGCCCCCTGGTTGGCCGAGCACTGGGCCTCGTTGGCCTGCCTGCACCGCCAGGAGGTGGCATTCTCAAGCGTCGTGGCGGATTACCGGTGTGGGCTGCCGACGGCGACCTCGACGTGGTCATCATGCCCGACGTGTTCACCTCCAACCTTGAGCCGTCGACCACGCACCAGGCCATCGCCGTGCTGGAGTCCCTCGGCTATGCCGTAGCCGTCGCCCCCTTCGTGGCCTCGGGCAAGTTCGATCACGTGAAGGGCAACCGCAGCGCCTTCGTCAACGCAGCCAAGGCGCAGGCCGCCCAGGTGCGGGCCATCGTCGCCTCCGGTGCGGTGCCGACCGTGATCGAACCGGCCGTGGGCCTCATGCACGGCCACGAGTACCCCAACATCCTCGACGACTACCCGCGGGGCGAGGTCAAGCCCCTGGTCGAGGTGATCGAACAACGCCTCGATCGTCTGGTGGCAGTGGATGACCCCCAGACCGTGATCGTCATGGGACATTGCACCGAACGGGCCACCGCTCCCGACCAGTTGGCGGCGTGGGGTCGGGTCCTGGGCGCAATTGGCCACGACGTGCAAATCCCCGATCTCGGCTGCTGCGGGATGGCGGGCATTTTCGGCCACGAACAAGCCAACCAGGACCTGTCACGGGAAATCTTCGACCTGAGCTGGAAGCCCGAACTCGAAAGCCTCGACGCCGAGGCACGGGCACCGGTTGCGGTCGCTACCGGCTACTCGTGCCGTACCCAGGTCAAGCGGCTGACACCCCGACCGATCGCCCACCCCCTCAGCCTGATCAACCCTCGAAGTTGAGCCGCAGGCCGGGGCAGTGCCATTCATGACTGCGAAGGGTGCCAAAACCCGAGGCGGTGATGAACGCAGTACGAAGCTCGGGCCCACCGAAGCAGATATTGGTGACCATCGGATCACCGGGCACTGGGAGTATGGCCCGCAGCGATCCGTCGGGGGCGAAGGCCGTCACCGCTCCGGTGCCCAGGGTGGCGATGCAGACGTTGCCCTCGCCGTCAACAGCCAGCGAATCGACCCGACCATCGCCCGGCACGGCACCCAACAACTCCGAGGGGGCACCGGCCGACGATGCCAGCTGGGGCCCCTCGGTGCGAACCACACCGGGCGAATCCAGGGTCCAGTAGCGAACCCGGCCCGTCATCGTCTCGGCGTAGTAGAGCCGATCCTCCTCGGGTGACAGTCCGATACCGTTCGGGGTGATCAAGGGGCGGGAAACGGTGCGGATCGATGAACCATCGGGTTGGGCGTAGTAGATGCCACCCCGGTCGAAGTCCCGCTCGCGGCCCTTGCCCAGATCGGTGAAGTAGAAGCCGCCGGCGCGGTCGAACACGATGTCGTTCGGACCGGCCAGGGGCCAGCCGTCGCACTCGGTGTAGAGCGTGGTCACCTGCCCCGAGCCGAGCTCGACCCGCTGGATCGAGCCACCGGTGTAGTTGTCGGGCTGGACACCGGGGAGCAGCATACCCTCGACGTGACGCCAGCTGAAGCCGCCGTTGTTGCAGACATAGACGGCGCCGTCGGGCCCGATGGCGGCACCATTGGGCCCACCGCCCAGGTCGGCCACTACCTCGACCGTCCCGTCGGGTTGAACCCGGCTGAGGGTGCCCCGCTCGATCTCGACCAGCAGCACCGATCCGTCGTCCATGGCAATGGGACCTTCGGGGAAGCGCAGCCCCTCGGCGATGACCCTCATATCCTGTCCTCCTGGTTCACGGTGTTTGGTTGACGGTGCCGGGGGCTCTGGCCACGATGCCGTCGGCCACCAGCCGTTCGATTGTTGCCTCGTCATAACCGAGGCGGCGCAGCAGCCCATCGGTGTTGGCTCCGAAGGTGGGGGTGTCGGTGCCGGGGGAGTAGGTGGCGGCCGAGAACGTGACTGGTGGGGCGGGCAGTGTGGTCGGCCCCAGGCGGGGGTGATCGAAGCGTTGCAGCACCCCGGCGGCAAGCAGATCGGGGTCGGCCAGGGCTTCTTCCAGGAATCGGACCTTGGCCGTTGGCACCCCCACCGCCCGCAACTCGGTCACCAGTTCATCGGCCCGTCGGTTGCTCAAATGGGCGGCCACCAGATCGGTTGTCTCCGCCACCGACAGGCCGTTCAGCTTGGTGGCATCGGCCAGGTCGTCCGGATCGAGCCCGGCCACCTCCAACAGGCGAGGCCCGTTGGCGGCCACCGCCCCCACCGCCACCTCACCGTCGGCCACCAGGTACACGTTGTAGAAGTACGGCGGGGTTCCGATCATATCCTCGCGCCAGGCGGCCACGTCCTCGATGGCATCGCCCTGCTGCATCCTGGCCGCCAACTCGTCGTGCCAACCGTCGATCCGGTCGAAGCGGTTGGCCCGGCGGTGTTGAGCAGTGAGGGTGGCGGCGATGAGGGAGGTTGATACCCGCTGACCCCGGCCGGTCCGGTCCCGGCGGCGTAGGGCGGCGGTGATGGCGAAGGCCAGGAGCGAGCCTGCGGTGAAATCGGCGATCATGACGTCGGAGGGAACACCCCGCCCCTCCTCCCGCCGACCGAGCGAGCGCATCAGCCCGGAAGCGGCCTGGGCCACGATGTCAACGCAGGCCACCTCGGCCAACGGGCCGTGGTCGCCGAAACCCCGCACCTCGGCATAGATCAGTTCGGGCCGTTCGGCCGACAGTTGCTCCCACCCCAAACCGAGACCCTCGGCCAGCGACGGTCGTAGGTTCGTGATCAGCACATCGGCCTCGTTGACGAAGCGCCGGGCGATGACCCGCCCCTCGGCCGAGGACAATGCCAAGGGCAGCGATTCCTTGCCTCTCGCCTTGATGACGTACTGACGGCCGTCCCCCGGTGGTCCGAGCGGGCTGTTGTGGCGGGTCGGACCCCCGTCGACCGGCTCGATGGAGACGACCTCGGCCCCACCATGGGCAAAAAGCTCAGCGGCATAGGGGGCAGCGATGTACTGGCCGATCTCGACGATCTTGATGCCCTCGAACAGCGGAACCGCGGTGTCGTCATGCATTGCTGCACCGTAGTGGCGAAGCTGCAACAGCGCGAAACGGGTACCGCCTCCACCTTTGGGCGGGGACCACGCAGCCATGCGAAGCTGGGCGGAACTACAACCCAAGGGGACCGGGCCATGCTGAGCCAGGACAACTACCAGACGATGAAGATCGACAAGCAGCCATCAGGGGTGACGGTGGTGACGCTGAATCGACCGGAGCGGCTCAACGCCGTGAACGGCCAGATGCACCACGAGTTGAGCACCTTCTCCCGCGACGCCGACGCCGACCGCGACACCAAGGTGGTGGTGCTGGCAGGCGAGGGTCGGGCGTTCTGTGCCGGCGGCGACTTTGGTGGCAATGACGACGGGCCTGCACTGTCGGCCGAGGAGGCCCGCCAGATCGTCGACCACATCCTCGAATTGCGTAAACCGATCGTTGCCGCCGTCCAGGGTTATGCCATGGGATTGGGGGCCACCATCTCGCTGCTGTGCGATGTGGTGGTTGCCGGGCAGTCCTCGGTGTTCGCCGACACCCATGTGAAGTTGGGTATCGGAGCGGGTGATGGTGGCGGGGTGATCTGGCCGCTGCTGATGGGGGTCAACCGGGCCAAGTGGCACCTGATGACGGGGGAGCGGGTCACGGGCCAGGATCTGCTCGACATGGGTCTGGTGAACTTCCTGGTTGAGGACGACGAGATCCTCGAGAAGGCAATGAGCTACGCCGAGCAACTGGCGGCGGGCCCGCTGAAGGCGATCATGGCGTCAAAGGTGCCGGTCAACAACTACATCCGTTCCATCTCAAATATGGTCCTCCCCCTTTCGTTGAGCATGGAGTTCGCCACGATGGGATCCGCTGATGCCAAGGAAGCGGGTCGTGCTTTCCAGGAGAAGCGCGAGCCAAAGTTCACCGGTCGGTGAGAACGCTGGTCACACCCCTGGAACGAGCCGGCAACGACTCCTCCGATTCTGTATGACTCTCAAACCACTTGCGTCGGGTGTGACGCTAGACACTACGCTTCGACAACAAATCTTGTCGGGGGAGGATGTCGTATGGGGGAAGTTGTACTTTCAGTGACGAACTTGAAGACCAAGTTTGACACGCGCCAGGGAACGGTCGAAGCCGTGAGCGATGTGAGCTTCGACATCGCTCCGGGGGAGACGGTGGCCCTGGTCGGTGAATCAGGTTCGGGCAAGAGCGTGACGTCGTTGTCGATCATGCACCTGCTGGAGTCGACGGGATTCATCGCCGATGGTCGAATTCTGTTCGATGGGCGCGACATCACCAGCCTGGGTGAGCGGGAACTGCGGGACATTCGGGGGGCGGAGATCTCCATGATCTTCCAGGACCCCGCTACCTGTCTTGATCCGGTGTTCACGGTGGAGAACCAGCTCCGGGAGGTGCTGGAGATCCACGGTGTCAGCGGAGAGAAGGCCAAGGCCCGCTCCCTTGAACTGTTGCAACTGGTCGGTATGCCCGATCCCGAGAAGCGCCTGCGTTCCTATCAGCATGAACTGTCCGGGGGGCAACGGCAGCGGGTCATGATTGCCATGGCCCTGGCCCTGCAACCCAAGCTGGTGATCGCCGATGAGCCGACCACCGCCCTCGACGTGACCGTGCAGGCCCAGATCCTGGAACTACTGAAGACGCTGAAAAAGGAAACGGGGGCGGCGATCTTGTTCGTCACCCACGATCTGGGCGTGGTGGCCGAGATCGCAGACCGGGTGGTGGTGATGTACGCCGGTCAAGTTGTCGAACAGGGCACGGTTCGCGACGTCATCAACGATCCCCAACACCCCTACACCCGGGCCCTGCTGAACTCCATGCCGGGCAAGGTGGCGGCCCTGGGTGAACGGTTGGAGGCCATCGACGGCACCGTGCCCTCGCTGTTCGACATGCCAACGGCGTGCCGGTTTGGGCCCCGCTGCAAACAGGCGTGGGAACGCTGCCACGTCGAGGCGCCACCGTTGTTCGAGGTCACCTCGATCCGATCCAGTCGTTGCTGGCTGGCCGACCCCGACACCGTGGCCATCAGGTCCGCAGCCGGATCGGCAGCGGAGTCGGCCGACGAAGAGAAGGCGGGAGCTGAGTCATGAGCGCAGTGGAGGCCGATTCGGTCGAGGATCAAAAGGGCAACGGCAACACCGGCCAGTCAGTGGCTGAGGGGGAGGTGCTGGTCGAGGTCCGGAACCTGTCCAAGCACTTCCCCATTCACAAGGGAATCCTCAATCGCACCGTTGGCCAGGTTCGAGCCGTCGACGGCATCAGCTTCGACCTCAAACGGGGCACCACGGTGGCCCTTGTCGGCGAATCGGGATGTGGCAAGACGACCACGGGCCGCTTGGTGCTCCGCCTGCTGGAACCAACCAGTGGCAGTGTTCGCTTTGAGGGACGGGATCTGGCCGAGATCTCAAAGGCCGAACTGCGGCAGCTACGGCAGCGGCTACAGATCATTTTCCAGGACCCGTTCAGCTCGCTCGATCCCCGCATGTCGACCGCTTCCATCGTTGGCGAGGGCCTCGATATCCACGGCATCGCCTCGGGTGATGAGAAGATCGAGCGGGTGGCCGAACTATTGGAGATGGTTGGGCTCTCCCGCCGCGACCTGAAGAAGTTCCCCCATCAGTTCTCCGGCGGGCAACGGCAACGCATCGGGATCGCGCGGGCGCTGGCCACCAACCCCGATGTCATCGTTTGCGACGAGGCGGTATCGGCGCTGGACGTCTCCATCCAGGCCCAGGTGCTGAACCTGCTGAAGGATCTCCAGGCCGAGCTTGGACTCACCTACCTGTTCATCACCCACGACCTCAACGTGGTTCGCTACATCAGTGATGAGGTCATCGTCATGTACCTGGGGGAGATGGTGGAACGGGCCGCCACCGAAGAGTTGTTCACCAACCCCCAGCACCCATACACCCGGGCCCTGCTTTCGGCCGTGCCCGTCGTCGACCCCGACATGGCCGGTGAACGACCACGGGTGATGCTCGAAGGCGATGTTCCCAGCCCATCCAACCCGCCGTCGGGTTGTCGTTTCCACACCCGTTGCCCCTTCGCCGTCGAAGCGTGCGCCAGCGATGTCCCTGAGCTGATCGAGATGTCGCCCGGCCACGTGGCGGCCTCCTGTCCTGCCTACGAGACCGAGGGGTACCTGAATCAATGATCGAGATGATCGTCAAGCGGCTGCTGGCCGGACTGCTCACGCTGTTCATCCTCTCCACCTTTCTGTTCTTCGTAATGCGGTCGGTACCTGGCGACACCGTGCGTCTGCAACTGGCTGACGCCACCGTCTCCGAGGAACAGGTTGCCCAGTTCACTGCCGAGCTCGGCCTCGACAAGCCCGCCTGGCGGCAGTACTTCAGTTGGTTGGGGGGAGTGGTCCAAGGCGATCTCGGCAATTCCTTCGAACACCGCAAACCGGTGACCGAAGTGTTGGCCCAACGCCTGCCGGTCACGTTCGAGTTGGCCATCTTCAGCATCATCATCGCCCTGGCCATTGGTCCACTGAGTGGTATGATCAGCGCCATCCGCCGAGGTAAGCCCACCGATGGCCTGCTCCGGTTGTTTTCGATCGTCGGGCTCTCGGTGCCGAACTTCCTGATCGGGGTGCTGATGATCACCTACCTGTCGCTGTGGTTCAACTACTCGGCCCCGTTCCCATACCAGAACCTCTGGGAGAACCCCTGGAACAACTTCCAGCAGATGCTTCTACCCGCCATCGCCCTCGGGCTCTCGGTCGGGGCGGCCACATCCCGGATGACCAGAAGCTCAATGCTGGAAGTGCTGGGGGCCGATTACATCCGCACGGTTCGAGCCAAGGGGGCCACCGAGCAGATGATCAACACCAAACACGCCTTCCGCAACTCGATGATCCCGGTCCTGACGCTGGTCGGGCTCCAGTTCGGGGCCCTGTTGGGGGGCACGGTGATCCTGGAGAGCATGTTCTCCCTGCCCGGTCTCGGTAGTCAGGTCTTTGAGTCGGTTGGGGCTCGTGACTACCCACTCATCCAGGCTGCAGCCATCGTGTACGGCGCCCTGTTCATCCTGGTCAATATCGGCGTCGACCTGGCCTACGGCCTCGTCGACCCCCGCATCCGAGCTTCGTGAGGGCCCCATGGCAACGGTGACGACATCCACCACAACAAAACCCACAACCGGGGAGCCCGGTTCCCCCTCGGGCGGCAGCCCACCGGGGCCTTCCGATGCGCGGGTGAGTGACGAGAACGGCCCGCGTGCCCGATTTAAGGCCAGTGTGCGGCATTTTATCCGTAGCCAGCCTCTGGGCCTGGCCGCCTTCGCCTTTATCGTGTTGCTGATTCTGTTGGCGGTCTTCGCCGATCTGGTGACCTCGTTTGATCCCACGATCCAGAACCGGCGCGACGTGAAAGTGGGCCCCAACGGCACGTTCTTTTTTGGTACCGATCATTTGGGGCGGGATGTCTTTGCCCGCATCATCTATGGCAGCAGGATCAGTCTGACGGTGGCAGGCTCCGTCGTTGTTCTGTCGACGTTCATCGGGGTGGTCATCGGTGGAGTCTCGGGCTACTTCGGGGGCTGGGTCGACCTGGTCCTGCAGCGCATCATTGACGCCGTCATGTCAATCCCGGTGCTGGTCCTCGCCTTGTTCATCGTCGCCCTGCTCGGCCCCTCGCTCCGCAATCTGGTGCTCGCTCTGGTCGTGGTCTACACCCCTCGTTTCACCCGAATTGCCCGGGGCGAGATGCTGAGGATCAAGGAGTCGGATTACGTGGCCGCGGCTGAAGCCCTGGGGGCACGTCCGTTCCGCACCATCGCGCGCCACGGGGTGCCCAACCTCATGGCCCCCATCATCATCATGGCCAGCCTGAGCTTCGGCAACGCCATCGTGGCCGAAGCCGCCCTCAGCTTCCTCGGACTGGGTGTTCCGCCCCCAAATCCGTCATGGGGACGCATGGTGGCCGATGCCAAGGAATGGATCCGACTCTTCCCGTGGATGTTGCTGGCGCCGGCCACGGCGATCTCACTGTCGGTTCTGGCTTTCAATCTGTTCGGCGACGCGGTACGTGATCACCTTGACCCGAAGTTGGTCAGGTAACGCCGAACATCAAGATCCCAACTGGGACGATACAAGGGGAAAGGGAGGACTGCCTTGAGGCAGGACACGACATCCAAGCTGTACAAACTATTGGTGCTACTTCTGGCGTTCGGTCTGATGGCCGCGGCCTGCGGTAGCGATGCCGAGGAGGCCGAACCAGAAACCGACGAAGAAGTCGAAACCGACGACAACGAGAGTTTCGACAACGATCAATCAGGTGATGATGTAGCTGAACAGGCCAGCGGCGACGATGACGACGAGGATGCCGTCGATGTCGATGGTGTAAGTACCCGAAACGCCGACAGTCTGGTCTTGGCGTTGAACGATCAGCGCTACACCAATCAGGACCCGAAACCGGGCGGGACGCTGGTGTACCACTGGCGAGCCGATACCGCCTCGCTCGATCCCCGCAAGTCGTCCACGTTCCACCTGCACTACCGGGTCGGTCCCGTCTATCAGCGGCTCTACGCTCCGGTCGTTGGGCCCGACGTGGCCCATTATGAGCAGATCCTGGAGCCGCAGTTGGCGGCGGACTTCCCCGAGATCAGTGAGGACGGCCTGACCTATACGGTCAAGTTGCGCGAGGGGATCACCTGGCAGGATGTCGATCCGGTCAGTGGTCGCCCGTTCGTAGCTGACGATGTGGTGGCCACCATGAACGCCTACAAGGAGGGCGGCTTCCAGGCCAGCTTCCTTGATCGGGTTGACAGCGTCGAAGCCGTTGACGACCTCACGGTCCAGTTCAATTTGTCGGCTCCGTTCTCACCGTTGGCAAACTTCATGGGCAATCACCACATGTGGATCATGCCCCAGGAGGCGTTCCACGAGGCCAGCGGCTACGACGTCGATAACCAGCCGATCGGTACCGGGCCCTTCATCCTGGCCGAACGTGAGGTCGATGTTGAGACGGTGTACGAGAAGAACCCGAACTACTGGGAGACCGACGAGAACGGGGTGCAACTGCCCTACCTCGACGGTATGCGTCTGGCCGTGATCAGCGATCAGGATCAGGCCCTGGCTGCGTTCAAGTCCGGTGAGCTCGACATCTCCGATGCCGACCTCACCGTGGAGGCCCAGGAGCAGTTGGCTGATGAGTACCCCGAAGGCCAGTATTTCGGCTGGCTGCACGGGTCAACGACGATCATGTCGCTCAACATGGACCGTGAGGAGTTCCAAAACCCCGACGTGCGTCGGGCCGTCAGCATGGCCATCGACCGCAAGGGCATGGGCGACACGATTCGTGGCGGCGGGACATTCTCTGGCCCGATCAACACCAACATTTTGGAGTTCGTGCTTCCCGAGGACGAGCGGGCCGAGTCGTTGGCCTATGACCCCGAGGGGGCCAAGGCACTGTTGGCCGAGGCGGGCTACCCCGATGGTTTCGAGGTGAACCTGATTCACACCGACCGCTACGGGCCGGCCTACGTGGCCCAGACCGAGTGGCTGGCGGCCGACCTTGAGGCCCTCGGTTTGACGGTCAACATCGAAACCCTCGACTACGGCACCTACTTCACCGCTCGCTGGCCCGAGGGTGACTACGATATCCAGTTCGGCCCCCAGACTCCGTTCCAGGAGGCCGATGAGTGGTTGCGAGGTCAGTACAGCACCGGTGGCGGTCGTAACTGGACCGGCTACAGCGACCGTGTGCTCGATGTCATGCTGGAGGAGCAGCTGGAGCTGACCGATCCGGCCGAGCGTAGGGACAAGCTGTTCGAGATTCAGCGTTACATTCTCGACAACGCCGTGCCTCCTCTCCCGCTCTGGACCCACATCCAGCGCAAGCAGATGCAGCCCTGGGTTCGCAACATGAGCCCGGCAGGCACCCCACCGGGTTACGGGTTCTCCGGGCTCGAGCGGGCCTGGCTCGACAAGTAGCTGAACTGAACTGGAGGGATGGCTGGGGTCTACCTGAGGGTGGGCCCCAGCCACGTTGGTCAGGGCGACCACAGCTGGGTGTCGGGGAAACGCTGGCTCCAGGCGAACCAGGCGGCCTGGCTTGAGGTCAGCTCGGTTCCGCCGTTGTCGTTGACGAGCCGGACGCCGGAGCCGTCGGCAATCACGCTGACCCCGCCCAGGCTGACGGGCTCGCCCTGATCCAGGGCGTCGAGGGCGGCGTCGAGGGGGAAGGCCAGGGCAGACCCGTCGTCGAGGATGGTGCCGACAACGGCCTGGCTGGCGAACAGGGTGGTGTCGACCTCGCCGATGGGAAAGATCGGTCCGCCCGCATCGCGTTCGCCCAGCGGGTCGAGGGGATAGTTCGGCCCATTGCCATCCTTGCCCGCCATCAGGGTGGTTTCGGGGTGGGCGGCCCGCCACTTGGCCCAGGTGCTGGTCACGACGGTGACCCGGTCGAGTTGCACGTCGGCCTCGCGCAGCGGGCCGGACAGGGCCTCCCCGGTGAACTGGTCGATTAACGAGAGGCTCTCCCGGTCGAACACCAGCTTGTTCGACCGTCGCAACAGGCCGGAGGTGCGCAGCACCGGGGGCGTGATGTCGGTCGGAAGGTCATCGACGTAGAACGCAACCGCCGAACGACAAAGGGTGCAGTACGTCAGGGCGATGCGGCGGCCGCCGAGCTCGTCGTTGGCCATCTCATGGGCTTCCATGATGTTGAGGGGGTAGGCCCGGCTCTCGCCGTTGATCTCGACTCCGAACACCACCCGGCGGTCCGGGTACCAATCGCCATCGGCGGCGGCAACCGAGGGTGGATCGTCAAGACCGGGAATGCAGGCACACGACGCCTCCGAGCCCAAGGGTCGGGTGTCGGCCAGGACGCCGCCGAAGGTAACCAGGCGCCAGTCGATCTCGGCCTCGGGGTCGTCGAAGAAGTGGATCCAGGTCACATCGACCGCGCTCAGCAGTTCCCGCTTCCACTGCTCGTAGCCCGGTGGGGCGGCGATGTCTTCGGTGATCAGCTGATCGCTGAGGCCCTTCCACACCGTGCGGTTGGTGTAGTCGCCGCCACTCAGGCGGTTGGCTGCCCGGAGCAGGGCATCGAAGGATTCACCCCGGAACACGAACTGGCCCATGTCGGCCAGGATCCAGCCCAGACGGATGTCGTCGTAGCCTGCGATCTCGTCGAACACCGCGGGGTCGACGGGGTTGGTCGATTCTCCGATCATGGCCACCACGTCGTCGATGGCCCGTTCGATCGCGGCGTCGGCTCCCGGCGGGAGGGGCACAACCGCAGTCGGAGCGGGGCCGGAGGTAGTGGTAGTGGTAGCGGTAGTGGTAGCGGCAACGCCGGCCTCGGGGGTGGGGTCGCTGCAGGCTCCGGCAAATAGAAACACGACGATGACCCAGGTCCACCTCATGGGTGGGAAACCCCGAGCACCCCGGCGGTGTTCCGATCTACGCCCCGCGGGAGCGTTCGATGGCGTTCAGGTAGCTGTAGAGCGTGACCCTGCTGACCCCCATCCAGCCGGCAACGTCCTCCACCGCCCCTCGCAGCAGAAAAGCGCCCTGTTCGTCGAGGCGGCGCACCGCCGCCTGTTTCTCGGCCCGGGTCATGTCGGCCAGACGGGACCCTATCTCCCGTTCCACCGCCGCCGTCAACCGTTCGAGGGCGCCGTGGAGTTCGGTCAGGCGGAGGTAGGCCACGGTCTCGCCTTGCCACCGCACCGGTTCATCGCCGGGGCGCGACGAACGGGAGGGCACCACACTGGCCCCCAACGACTCGACGAGAGGGCGTAGGGCCGACAGGAATTCCTCCGCCGTGTCGTTGCCGACGCTCATTCGGCGACAACCGAGATTTGTAGCTGGATCGTCGTTGCCCCGGCCTCGAAGCCCGAGGTCAATAGGGCACTGACCGCTTCGATGAGGGTTGTCAGGTCGCCGTCGGCAGTGGTGGCGAAGGGTCCCATGGTCGGCTCCAGTCCTGCTTGTCGCAGCGCATCGACGGCGGCGCTGACGTGAGGCCCAGGATCGTTCTCCTTGAACGGTTCAACAAGTAGTTCCAGCTGTCCAAGCGTCATGGCTCGACGTTACCCCACCGCGTTGGTGGTACTGGCTGCGGGTGTGACGTGCCCGTCTTCCTGACAAAGTGTTAAGTAATGCTGTTAGTCTCGCTGGCGTGTTCGAGGCAGGCGTAGTCCTAAAGGGGAATCAGTCACGGGGTTTGGTTTGCGCGCACCATCACCTCTATTCGGCCCTGGCCCGCGGCATGCCACCTCCTCCGGCCGACCCAACCACGTTTCTGCAGATCCTCGAGCAGGTCTGGTGGCGCCTCGACCGCGCCCTCGATCTGGAGATGATCGAGTGGTCGGCCAAGCTTGGAGCGCTCGAGGCCTTGGAGGCAGGCTGCACCGCCATCATCGACCACCACGAATCCCCCAATGCCATTGAGGGTTCGCTGAGTGTGATCGCTGCCGCCTGCTCCGAGGTGGGGGTTCGGGTCAGTTGCAGCTACGGCGTAACCGATCGCCACGGGGCCGACGGGGCCCGGCGGGGCCTGGCCGAGAACGACCGGTTCCTCACTGCAGGCGGCAACGGCATGGTTGGGGTACACGCCTCGTTCACCTGCACCGACGAAACCCTGGCCGCCGCCGCCGACCTGGCCCGCCGCCATGGGGTCGGCGTGCACATCCACGTTGGCGAAGGTCCCGATGATGCCGCCGCCGTCACCTGTCTCGATGGCTTGACCACCGACAGCTGGCTGCTGGTTCACGGGGTCAACCTGGCCGATGAGCATGGACTGCAAGGCACCATCGTGCACAACCCGCGTTCCAACATGAACAACTCCGTCGGTTACGCCGCCCCGGCCCGCTTCAGCAATCCGGTGGCCCTTGGTACCGACGGGATCGGGGCCGACATGTTCGACGAGTTCCGCTTGGCCTTCGTGCGGGGCCGGGAGGCTTCACTGGCAACCGGGCCCGAGCAGGCCTGGGGCTGGTTGGAGCAGGGCTGGACCCTTTTCCCCCAGGCCAACGACGATGTCGTCACCTGGTCCTACCCCACAATCGAGCCGTGGCACCTGGCCTACACCCCGACCCTTCGGCCTTTGCAGGTTGAGGTTGGGGGCACCGTGGTGTTCGCCTCGGGCCAGGCAACGCTGGTCGACGGCGAGGAAATCCGAGCCAAAGGGCGAGAACAGGCCATCCGGTTGTTCTCCGCTCTCGACGAACTCGACTGAAGTACCGGAGAAAGGTTCTTGACCTCTTGACCCGGAGCGACGAAGGTGTCCAAGTTCATGTCTGAAACACCCGCAAACTCTACCGGCGATCTCCCCGCCTCGGCGGGGGCATCAACAGCTCAGCGGTCGAGCACCATCCGACGGCTTGTTGTCCCGCGTCTGGCGGGCCTCGTGGTGCCCTTGGCGGCGGTCCTGGCCGCACTGGCGGTCGGAGCTGTCATGCTGCTCGTCCTCAAAGCCAACCCCATCGAGGGCTATGGCGCCATGCTCAGTGGGGCCGCTGGCTCGTGGGACGCCCTGGCCGATACGGCAAACAAGGCGATGCCGCTGATGTTGGTCGGTGTCGGCATCTCCATTGCCTTCCGGGCCGGTGTGATCAATATCGGTGGCGAGGGGCAGATCATCATGGGAGCCATCAGCGCCACCCTGGTGGCGCTGGCTATCCCCGGGACGCCGCGGGTGTTGTTGGTTCCGGTGGTTCTGCTCGCCGGAGGGATTGGCGGAGGGATCTGGGGCGCCATTCCTGGTGCCCTGAAGGCCTATGCCGGGGTCAACGAGATCCTCAGCACGATCATGATGAACATCGTCGCCGCCGGGCTGATGAGCTTCCTGTTGCAGGACCTGCTCATCGAGGAGGGGGCGATCCGTATTCAGCAGACCAAACGCCTGAGCGAAAACGCCGACCTACCCCTGCTGCCCGGCGGCACCCGTCTGCATCTGGGTTTCATCGTCGCTCTCCTGGTGGCCTTGGCCGGCTACTACCTGTTGTTCCGCAGCGCGATCGGTGTGCGGCTGCGGGCCGTTGGCCACAATCCTGATGCGTCGCGCTATGCCGGGATGGCGGTGAAGCGCAGCGTGGTCCAGGCGCTGGCCCTTTCAGGGGCCTGTGCCGGAGTGGCCGGGGCCATCCTGGTCTTCGGCAGCGAATCGCATCGTCTGATCGGGGAGGGAGGCTCCGCCGGGTTCACCCAGAGCGCCGGGTTCAACGGTATCGTGGCCGCCCTGTTCGGCGGTCTGCATCCCCTCTACACCGTGCCTGCCTCTTTCCTGTTCGGGGGCCTGCTGACCGGTGGTATCGAACTGCAGCGTGAAACCCAGGTGCCCGCCGCCCTCGTCATTGCCCTCAACGGTCTGGTGGTGGTGTTTGTGGTCGGCAGCCTGAAGCTGAGATCTCGTTTGGCCCAATGGGTCGACAGCACATCCATGGACGCGCAGACGCCCCAGTCCGAGCCCGACCTGGTCGAGGCGACATCATGAGCGAGTTCTTCACCATCACCGTGTTGGTCGCCACCCTGGCCTCGGGAATCCGACTGGCCACACCGTTCCTGCTGGCCGGGCTGGGCGAGACGCTGGGCCAACGCAGTGGCGTGCTGAACCTGGGCGTTGAGGGGGTCATGCTCATCGGGGCCTACGCCGCCTACTACACCGCCCTGCAGACCGGAAGTGCCTGGCTCGGGGTGCTCTTCGCCTTGGCCGCCGGTGCCGCCATGGGTCTCGTCTACGCCTTGATTACCGTGGTGCTGCATGCCGAGCAGGGCATCAGTGGGATCGGTATCTTTCTGTTCGGCCTCGGCTTCACCGACCTGTTGTTCCAGAAGCAGGTCGGAACGCCGATCACGATCGGTGGCCTGTCCCGAGTCTCGATTCCCTGGTTGAGCGACCTTCGTTATGTCGGCGACCTGCTCTTCTCCCACAGTCCATTGGTATACGCCGCCTTCCTGCTGGTGCCGGTGATGCGCTTTGTGGTCAATCGCACAACCTTCGGACTCAATGTCCGTGCCGTTGGCGAAACTCCCGAAGCAGCGGACACGCTGGGCGTGAGTGTCGCCTGGACCCGTGTCGCCACCATCGTTATCGGCAGCACCTTCGCCGGTCTGGCCGGCGCTTCGCTGGCCCTCGAAGTCAAGGTCTTTCAGCAGAACCTCACCTCGGGCCGAGGCTTCATCGCCATCGCTCTGGTGTACTTCGGAGCGTGGCGGATGTATGGCGTAATGACGGGTGCGCTCCTGTTCGGGATTGTTTCCGCTACCGTCCTCCAATGGAAAACGCTGGGGATCGTTTCCGGGGGCGCTGCGGCGCTCACAACCATGGCCCCTGCCGTTCTCACCATCGTGGTTCTCGTGATCGTGAGTCGTCGGGTTGGTGCTCCTGCAGCGCTGACCAGACCTTTCGATCGAGCCAGTTGAGACCCCACCAGATCTACAAATACCGTGATGCACGGAGGAGAGAGAAAAAATGAATAAGTTCAAACCGATCAGAGTACTGATCGCCATTTTGGCCGCTTTGGCCCTGGTGGCTGCGGCCTGTGGTGGCGACTCCGAAGAGGATGCCGAAGTAGACGCCGGAACAGACGAGGCGACGGAAACCGCGGCCGAAGACGACTCGGAAGAGGAGGAGACAACCGAAACCTCCGAAGATGCCGAAGAGGAAGAGGAAGAGGAAGGCGAAGGCGAAGATGCCATGGAGGAGGGTGAGGTGTTCCGCGTGGCCATCGTCGCCCCCAGCGCATCCAACGACCTCGCCTTCACCCAGAGCATGGTCGATGCCGTCAACGTCCTCGCCGAGGGCCATGAGCTCGAAATCGACATCACCGACGGCACCTTCATTCCCGAAGATGCCACCGCAGCCATTCGTGGCTACGCCGAGGATGGTTTCGACCTGGTGATTGCCCACGGTTCGCAGTATGGAGCCGGACTGGAAGCGGTCGCCCCTGACTTCCCCGAGGTTTCCTTTGCCTGGGGAACCGCAGCCGACACCTTTGACCTCGACAACGTCTTCGCCTACACGGTGCGCGCCGATGAGGGTGGCTACGTATTGGGAACCATCGCCGCTCAGCTCAATGAGAGTGGCGTGATTGGTGTTGTCGGTCCCATCGAGGTTGGCGATGCCAAGCTCTATGTGGACGGTTTCGTCAACGGTGTTGCTGCTCAGGACGCAGGCATTGAGGTCAACGTCAACTACATCGAGAGCTTCTCTGATACCGCGCTGGCTGCTGAGGCTGCCACCGCACACATCGCCAACGACGCTGACGTGCTGACCGGTACGGCTCAGATGGTGGTTGGCGCCACTGGTGTAGCCGCCGCGGCAGAGACCCCGGTTCTGTGGTTCGGCACGCAGTCGAACCAGAGCTCACTGGGTGAGGAATTTGTGGTTGCCTCGCAGGTGTACCACTGGGAGGTCATCCTGGCCGAAATCCTGACCTCGATTGAGGGCGGAACCCTGGGCGGCGAGGTCTTCATTGCCACCCTGGAGAACGGTGGACTCGAAATCGAGTACAACGACGCCTTTGATCTTGACGCTGACATCAAGGCTTCGGCCGACGAGACCCTGGCCGGTGTGGCCGATGGTTCCATCAGCACCGACGTCGAGTGATCGACAACCAACAACAAAGGTAATGTAAGACGGTGAACGAGCATTCTGACCGGAGCCCCGAGGCTCCACCCATGTTGGAGATGAAGGGGATCAGCAAACGCTTCCCCGGTGTTGTCGCCAACGACAACATCGATCTCTCGGTGGTCTCCGGTCAGGTGCACACCCTGTTGGGTGAGAACGGTGCCGGTAAGAGCACCCTCATGAAGATCCTCTACGGGCTGTACAAACCCGACGAGGGAACGATCAGCCTCGATGGTGCCGAGGTGAAGATCGCCTCGCCGTCAAATGCCATCGAGCGTGGCATTGGCATGATCCACCAGCACTTTATGCTGGTACCGACCCTGACCGTGGCCGAGAACGTGGCCCTTGGTCTGGGCGGCCGCCGGGGCCTGAGCGATATGAAACCGGTCAAGAAGCGCCTGGCCGAGGTGTCGGAGCGCTACGGCCTCCACGTCGACCCCGATGCGCTGATCTGGCAGCTGGCCGTTGGTGAACGGCAGCGGGCCGAGATCCTGAAGGCGTTGTACCGCGACGCCCGCATCCTGGTACTCGATGAGCCAACTGCGGTGCTGACCCCGACCGAGGTCGACGAACTTTTTGTGACCCTGCGTCAGATGACGGCCGACGGCAAGGGCCTCATCTTCATCTCCCACAAACTGCACGAGGTGATGGAACTTTCCGACGAGATCACCGTGCTGCGTGACGGCCGGGTCTCGGGTCACACCACCCCGGCCGAGGCCACCCGGGAGTCCCTGGCCGAGATGATGGTCGGCCGCCCCGTTGAGCTGACCCGCGATGTGGCTGAGGTTGATGCCGGCAGCCACAAACTCGAGGTCGACGACCTCAACGTCGTAGGCGACCGGGGCCAGGCGTCGGTCAAGGATCTCTCGTTGCGGGTCCGGGCGGGAGAGATCGTCGGCGTGGCCGGCGTCTCGGGCAATGGTCAGCGGGAGTTGGCCGAAGCCATTGTCGGGCTGCGGCCCATTGGTGCGGGCACGGTTCGAGTCGACGGGTCGGTGGTCGACACAACCAGTCCACGCGAGGTCCGCTCCCTTGGACTGTCCTACGTGCCCGAAGAGCGCATGCGCGACGGCGTGATCGGCGACTTCACCGTGGCCGAGAACCTCCTGCTGGTCGACTACGACCGCCCGCCCTACACCCGGCGTGGGCTACTGAACCGCAGTGTCATCGCCGAGCGCTGCAAGGAGATGGTGAGCCGGTACCGGGTCAAGACACCGGATATCCACACCCCAACCCGCCACCTTTCGGGGGGCAACATCCAGAAGGTCGTCATGGCCCGGGAGTTGTCGCAGGACGCCGAGGTGTTGGTGATCGCTCAACCGACCCGCGGGGTGGACATCGGGGCGGCGGAGTACATCCACGAACAGATCTTGATTCAGCGGACCAACGGCAAGGCCATCCTGTTGATCTCGGAAGATCTCGACGAGGTCATCCAGTTGGCCGATCGCATCATCGTCCTGCTGGAGGGCGAGATCATGGGCGAGATCTCGCGGGCCGACGCCGACCCCCAGGCCATTGGCCTGCTGATGGCGGGCGTGCAGGACGACTAGATCACGCCGCTGAGGGCGCTGTGGTCTCGACCTCAAAGTCGCCCCGGGGGTAGAAGCGGGCGATCACGCCGGCCATGACCAACCCGAGCACGGTGGCGACGATGAACGAGGTCGTCTTGCCCTCGACGAAGGCATTCTTGGCGGCTTCGACCAACGGCCCGGCGGCGGCGGGTTCCAGCTGAGAGGCGGCTCTCATGGCCCCGCCGATGGAGTCCGATGCCAGCTCGGCCGCCTCTGGAGTCAGTCCCTCGGTGGCGTCGGACATGGCCGATTGGTAGGAGACCGTCACCAGGGTTCCCAACAGGGCGATGCCAATGGCCCCGCCCACCTCACGGGTGGTGTCGTTGACGGCGGAGGCGACCCCGGCCTTGTCCTGGGGGAGTGAGGTGACAATGGCGTTGGTGGTGGGAGGCATCAGCAGGGCCATGCCTGCCGCCATGGGCCCGACGGCCGCCAGGATCAACCAGTAGCTGCTGTCGACCCCGAGGAAGGCGGCGATGGCGAAACCGATCGACTGGACCAGGAACCCGGTGGCCACCACCTTGCGGGCCCCGAACCGTCCGACAAAGACCGGGCTGCGGGGAGCGATGGCGATCATGATCACCGAGAAGGGCAGCAGCCGCACCGCCGCCCCCAGGGGGGAGAAGTCCAGTACGAACTGGAGGTACAAGGTGAGCAGGAAGAACATGCCGAACATGTTGAGGAAGGCCACCGAGATGGTGAGGCTGCCCAGGGAGAAGCGGGGGATGTGGAAGAACGCGGGATCGAGCAGGGGATGGGCCACTCGACGTTCCCATTGCAGGTAGGCAACCGACGCCGCCAGGGCGACGGCGAATGAGCCGACGGTGATGGGATCGAGCCAGCCCACTTCGGGGCCCTCGATGATGCCGAACACCAAACCCACCAGGGCGATGACCGAGAGTAGGGCACCAAAGTAGTCGAGACGGTTCTTCTCACTGTCGGCCGAGTTGGGAACAACGGCGATGATGCCGACCAGGAGAATGGCGACGATGGGCACGGCGATGAAGAACACCGAACCCCACCAGAACCGCTCAAGAAGTAAGCCGCTTGCCACTGGTCCGATGGCGCCGCCAGCTCCGGCGAACCCGGCCCAGATGGCGATGGCCTTGGCCCGGTCCTGGGGGGCGAAGACCACGGTCAGGGTGGAGAGGGTGGCGGGCATGATCAGGGCGGCCCCGATACCCATGACCGCCCGGTAACCGATGAGCTGGGTCGGGTTGTCGGCGTAGGCGGCGAACAATGAGGCCCCGCCGAAGATCAACAGGCCGATGATCATGGCGTACTTGCGTCCGTAGCGGTCGCCGAGGGCCCCGCTCAACAGCAGCAGACCGGCGAAGACCAGGGCGTAGGCGTCGAGGATCCACAATTGCTCGGTGCTGCTGGGATCAAGGACGCGAACGATGGTGGGGATGGCCACGTTGAGCGAGCTGACGGCGGCCACGATCAGCACCAGACTCAGGCACATCAACACGAGGATCGCGTTTCGACGGGGGTGGCCGAGTCCGTCGGAGCCGAGCAGGCCCTGATCGTCGAGCGTGGTTTGGGAGGTGGCGGCGGGTTCGTCAGCGTTCATGGGATGTCCTTTACGGCGTTGGCCCTGAACGGCCCCGCCGCGCGCAGACTACGGCACCTGGCCTGGGGGGACAACGTTCTGCTTCGGCGGTCAACCGACGGGATTCGCGACTTTCCCGCGACCTATTGGTGACATTGAGGCTATGGCTGTTGCGGCCCTTGTCTTCGATCATGAGCTTGAAGTGATATGTCGACGATAGGAGAGGACTCCATACGACGCTTTCGAATTGTTCCCTACTACTCACGATGGTGCTCGTGGCCGCGGCCTGCGGTGACGGTGACACCGAGGACGAAGCCGCTGATACCGGCGCCACCTCGACCGCTGAACCCGATGACAACGCTGACGAACCCGATGACTCGGCGACCGACGGCACGGACCCGGCGTCGGACACCGCCTCTGAGCCCGAGGCTGAGGTCGAGGACGACGTGGTGGTGATGTGCACCGTCCAGGAGGAGTGGTGCGAAGCGGCCGTTGCCGCCTTCAGCGATACCACGGGGGTCAACGCCGAGTACGTCCGGCTCTCGACCGGTGAGGGCATCGCCCGGCTCGAAGCCGAGGGTGACGATCCCTCCTTCGATGTCTGGTTCGGCGGCCCCAGCCTCGGCCCGGCAACCGCCGCCGCCAACGGATTCATCGATCTCTATGTTTCCGACAACGCCGGTGCCATCCCCGACTCGCTCAAGGCCGCCGACGGCACCTGGACCGGGATCTACGTCGGAGCTCTCGGGTTCTGCTCCAACGCCGAGATCCTCGGCGAGCTGGGGGTTGACGCTCCCGATTCCTACGATGATCTGCTCGACCCGACGTTCGAACATCTCGCCTTCGTCCTGCGAGGGGCGGGCCGAGAAGCCTTGTTCGACACGGTCCGGTTGGCGGCGATCTCAACCCCCATTGCCTCCCTTGCCGGGCTGGTCATCGCTTTTGTGATCACCCAACGTTCGTTCCGGGGTCGGGGCCTGCTCGACTTCGCCTCGGTTCTGGGGGTGGCCATCCCCGGGACCATCATCGGGATCGGGCTACTCCTGGCCTACAACACCGCACGATGTCAACGGGCTTGACCTGTGCCGTCAGCTCCGCCATCACACCGACGCCCCCGTCATCTTCCTCACCGTCAGATCCGATCAGGCCGACGTGATCGCTGGCCTCGAAGCGGGTGGCGATGACTACCTGGCCAAGCCCTTCAGCGTTGAAGAGTTATTGCTTCGAACCAACGCCATCCTGCGACGGGCATCCCCGCAGTCGAATGAGATCCAGCTCGGCCCCCCTCAGCCTGAAGCTCGAAAGCCACGAAGCCCGGGCTGGGGATGCCGTCCTCGATCTCACGCCGCTCGAGTTTCGCTTCCTTCGTTACCTCGCCCTCAACCGGGATCGCATCATCTCAACCACCGAACTGGTTGAGGAAGTCTGGGGCGTCACCGACCTCGGCGCCCACGATCCAATTGTCAAGCGCGTGGTCTATCGGATCAGGCAGAAACTCACCGGCGCCCGAGCGGAAAACGTGGAGATTCGCAACGTCCGCGGGGTCGGCTACCAGCTCCGGGCTTCGGCTGGCGATTAAGGCCCAGCAGTCGCTGAAAGGGGTCGCTTCGAAACAGTCCAGTACCGGAGGTGTAGTCTTGTGTCCATGCCAACAGCCGATCTCTACGGCGAGTCGTTCGTCGATCTGGACGAGCTGAAGATGCCCGAGAGCCCGGAGCACCGCAACGCGGCTGCTCTCATCGAACAACGTGCCCGCAACCTCCTGAGCGACGACCACGAGGTCTATGGCGACATGAACTGGTACCCGCTCGACGGTGGTCAGCCAATGGCGCCCGATGTCATGGTGCTCCCCTACACCCCTGATGGTCTTGTTCTGTCCGGCAATTCCGATTGGATCTTGAAGCTGCAGGCCTCCGCCGACGCTGCAGTCGGGGCAGCCAAAGCCGAGGCAGCGCGGGCCGCCGAGGCAAGCGAGCGGGCAGCGGAGGCAACCGAGCGGGCCGAGGCTCTGGCTGAGAAACTGCGAGCTCCCGGGGTCGACCCGGAAGCATGAACAGGTCGACCAGGCGGGGTGGTGGTGGTTTCGATCTGGGGAATGTCGGTCCGGCCTTCAGAGCGTCGAACCGGCCTTTTGAAGCCTTTACTTTTTGTAAAGTTCGGCGGTAACGTCGAGACGGTGAACCCGCCCATTCCCGAGTTAAGAATCGACCTTGATCGGCTGCAACGGCGTCTGGCCGAGTTGGCCGCCTTCGGCGCCATTGAAGGCACCGAGGGGAGCTGTCGTCTGGCCCTCACCGACGAGGACAAGGCCGGTCGCGACCTTGTCGTTGGCTGGATGCGCGAGCTCGGCTTGCAGGTCACCATAGATGGCATCGGTAATGTGGTCGGGGTGCTGGCGGGGCAGACCGACGGCCCACCGGTGATGTGCGGCTCCCACATCGACACCGTCCGTACCGGCGGTCGTTACGACGGCAACCTCGGCGTGCTGGCCGGGCTCGAAGTGGTGCAGACCATCGTCGAGGCTCAGATTGTGCCCAAGCGGCCCCTGGCCGTGGCCTTCTTCAGCGACGAAGAGGGCGCCCGCTTCGCACCCGACATGCTGGGCAGCCTGGTCTACGTCGGCGGTATGGCCCTCGATGAGGCCCTGGCCATCGAAGCCATCGACGGGCCGGTGCTTGGCTCCGAGTTGACCCGCATCGGCTACGACGGCTCCGCTCCGCTACCCGGCCCGGTGCCCCACGCCTACGTCGAGCTCCATATCGAACAGGGTCCGGTGCTTGAGGTCGAGGGCATCACCATCGGCGCCGTGACCGGGGTCCAGGGCATCAGTTGGCAGGAAGTGACGATCACCGGGCAGAGCAACCACGCAGGCACCACCCCTATGAACCTGCGCCGTGATCCCGGCTACGTTGCCGCCCGCTGCGTGGCCTTCGCCCGCGACCTGGCCCTCGATTTGGGCCCACCCCAGGTGGCGACGGTGGGACGGATCGAGCTGGCCCCCAACCTCGTCAATGTGGTGGCGGCCCAGGCCACCTTCACCGTCGATCTGCGCAACACCGACGACCTGGTGCTGCAGGAGGCCGAACGGCGCTTCGCCACCTTCGTGACCGAAGCGGCCGAGGCCGAGAATTGCAAGGTGGAGACCAGAACCCTGGCCCGCTTTGAGCCGGTGCGCTTCGACGCTGCCATGATCGATCTGGTGGCGACGACGGCGACCAATCTGGGGCACACGGTGCGCCGTATGCCCTCGGGGGCAGGCCACGACGCTCAGATGCTGGCCCGGGTCTGCCCAACGGCCATGATCTTTACCCCCAGCCGGGAGGGGATCAGCCACAACCCGGCCGAACACACCGACCCAACCGATCTCGAAGCGGGAGCCAACGTCCTGCTTCACACCCTGCTAAACCTCACCGAGGGCGATGCAGGGACGGGGGCCTCAGCGCCCGCCAACCAAGGGGGAACCAACGATGCCTGAGTCCGACGGCTCACCACCTCTCAGCCCGATGGCGCTCGGCACCCTGCTGGGCCGCATCGACCACGAATGGCACAACCGCAAACGAATCTTCGATATGCCAACGGCCCGGATCTGGCAGCCCGATGCCGACATCGACCTCGGTTTCGACTTCCTTGGTCGCCGCTGCGCCAGTCCTATCGGCCCCGCCGCCGGGCCCCATAGTCAACTGGCCGAGAACATTGTGCTGTCCTGGCTCGGCGGCTCACGCCTGTTCGAGCTGAAGACGGTGCAGGTGATCGACGACCTCGTCATCCAGCGGCCCTGCATCGATATGCAGACCATTGGCTACAACATCGAGTGGAGCCAGGAACTCACCGTCCCCCAGAGCCTCACCGAATACGTCAAGGCCTCAATGCTGATCGAGATCCTGCGCCACTGGGAACCGTTGGCCCCCTTCATCGGGCCCGACCCCGGACCCCACGTATTCGACATGAGTGTCGGCTACGACCTGGCCGGCATCTCCGGTGACAAAGTGAAGGCCTTCATCGTCGGTATGGGCGACGCCACCGCCGAGATCGAACAGCTCCGAGCTGAGGTGGCGGCCACGGCGCCGTTTGCCTCCCTGGCCGATCTCGATTTCAATCCCCGGTTGTCCGACACCCTTACCCTGTCGACGTTCCACGGTTGCCCCCCTGATGAGATCTCCGGGATCACCAAGCACCTGATCGACGAGCACGAACTCGACGTAATCGTCAAGCTCAACCCCACCCTGCTCGGCTACGACACCGTGGTCGCCATCGTCAACGATGAACTCGGTTATGGCGACGTCTCGGTGCAGCAGGCCGCCTTCGCCAACGACCTGCAGTTCGAGCGGGGCATTGAGCTGATCGACGAACTCAAGGCCTACGCCGACGAGCGGGGCCGCCGCTTTGGCATCAAGTTGACCAACACCCTTGTGGTCGACAACGTCAAACAGTGGATGCCCGAGGACACCATGTACCTGTCGGGTCCGCCCCTGCACGTCCTGGCCACAACCTTGCTCGACCGCCTGGCCGCCGCCCTGCCCGGTCGGTTCGACGTGCCCGGCCACGACGGCGACATCATGGTCAGCTTCTCCGCCGGAGTGACCAAGGAGAACCTGGCCCCCACTCTGGCCGCAGGCGTCACCCCCGCCACCGTCTGTTCCGATCTGTTGAAGCCCGGCGGCTACGGGCGCCTGGCCCCCATGCTCAAGGCCCTCACCAAAGAGGTCGCTGCCGACGGACACAACAATCTCGATGATTGGAAACGGGCCCGTCAGGCCGAGGCCGAGACCGCAGGGTTCACCTCCACCAGCGCCCAACGGGTGGCCGATCTGCGCGGTGAGGGTCGAGATCCGTACCACCTGGACAACAATGCCAAGCTGCCCCGCGAGGTCGACCATGACCTCGAAATGTTCGGCTGCGTGGCCTGCAACCTGTGTGTCACCGTCTGTCCCAACGATGCCTTCTTCAACGTCAAGAGCCTGGAGGGCATGCCCGGACGCCAGCAGTACCTGCTTTTTGTCGACCTGTGCAACGAATGCGGGAACTGCATGACGTTCTGCCCGGAACGGGGCGACCCAGCGGTGATCAAACCTCGGCTCTACACCGATCCTGATCTGTATGCCGCCCGTAGTGGACAGGGTTTCCTGATCGACGGCGAGTCTGTTGTCGCCCACCGCTCCGACGGGCTGGACGACCAGGGTGCCCACGCCTCGGCCGAGGTCGAACGATTGCTCGGAGCGGAGGCCGGCAGCCCGCTTCCGGCCGCTGTGAACCAAGGGGAAGGGACCTGATGACCCGTCATTTGACCGTAGGGGCGGCCCAACTCGGGCCCATCGCCCGCGAGGAATCCCGTGAAGCGGTGGTCAAACGCCTGGTTGCCCTACTGGGCCAGGGGGCCAAGGCAGGCTGTGACCTGGTGGTGTTCCCCGAGCTGGCCCTCACCACGTTCTTTCCCCGCTGGTACACCGACGAGGTCGGCGGTCACGACGAGTACTACGAGACGGCTATGCCGAGCCCGGCCACCCAGCCCCTGTTCGACGAAGCGGCCCGCCTCGGTGTCGGTTTCGCCCTCGGCTATGCCGAGTTGACCGACGACGGCCACCGCTACAACACCTACGTGCTGGTCGAGCGCGACGGCTCCATCGTCGGCCACTTCCGCAAGGTCCACATCCCCGGTCACGAGTCCGACGAACCGTGGCGCCCCTTCCAGCACCTGGAGCGCCGCTACTTCGAGGAGTCCAACGAGGGCTTCGGGGTGTGGCGGGCCTTCGGAGGCATCGTGGGCATGGCGTTGTGCAATGATCGACGCTGGCCCGAGACCTACCGGGAGATGGGCCTCCAGGGGGCCGAGCTGATCCTCATTGGCTACAACACCCCCCTCCATTACGCCCCCGACCCAGGTCAGAACCCCCTTCAGGGTTTCCACAACCACCTGGTCATGCAGGCCGGGGCCTACCAGAACGGCACCTGGGTCATCGGGGTGGCCAAGGGCGGTAACGAGGAGGGGGTGGAGTCGCTGGCCCAGTCGGTCATCATCGGCCCCTCGGGCCAGATCGTGGCCCAGGCCATCACCACCGGCGACGAGCTCATCACCGCCACCTGTGACCTCGACCGCTGCGCCGACTACAAAGAAACCCTGTTCGATTTCAGCCGCTACCGCCGGCCCGAGGCCTATCAGCGCATCACCAGCCAGAAGGGCGTGATCCCGCCCCCGGCCGAACCCGACTACAGCGTCGGTACCCCGCACGGCGGACTCAACAACATCGATGGCCCAGCCACGGCGGAGGACAAGTCATGACCTCGTTCAATCTCAATGGTTCCCCGGTCACGGTGGCCGACAGCCATGAGCACCTGCTCGCCGCCCTGCGCGACGAGCTGTCGGTGTTCTCCCCCAAGGACGGTTGCGCCCCCACCGGACAGTGTGGGTGTTGCACCGTGCTGGTCGACGGCAAGGCCCGGGTGGCGTGCCAGACCTCGCTGACCAAAACCGAGGGGTCCACCGTCGTCACCGCCGAGGGCCTGCCAGCGGACGAGCGGGCCAACCTGGCCCAGGCCTTCGCCGCCGCCGGCGCCCTGCAGTGCGGGTTCTGCACCCCGGGCATCGTCATGCGGGCCAAGGCCATGGTCGACAAGAAGGGCTCCGCCCTCACCCGCAACGATGCCTCCCGCCTGTTGGGGGCGCACCTCTGCCGCTGCACCGGCTACACCAAGATCCTCGACGCCATCGAAACCCTGGCCTCGGGCGAGGTACCGGTGGCCGTCGCCCCCAAGGGCATTGGGTCCCGGGGGGTCAAGTACGAGGCGGAGGAGTTGGCCCTGGGCGACCGACCATACGTCGACGACATCGTTCCCGATTCCGAGATCTTCGGCGCCGTGCTCCACGGAGCCTTCCACCTCACCGATCACGCCCGGGCCGACATCGTGACCATCGACACCTCGGCTGCGGCTGCGGTGCCGGGAGTGGAGGCGGTGTTCACCGCCGCCGATGTGCCCGGTGAGCTGCGGGTGGGCCTGATCCACAAGGATTGGCCCATCTTCATCCCCGTCGGAGGTCGCACCAGCTACCGCGGTGACGTGTTGGCCATGGTGGTGGCCACCGACCGGCCAACCGCTCGTCGGGCGGCCGCTCTGGTCGAGGTGACCTACGACGTCCTGACCCCCATCACCAGCCCGGTTGAGGCGGTGGCCTCGGACGACGATGCGGTGTGGGGCCTCGATGGCAACGTGCTGTCGACGAGCACCTACTCCCGGGGCGACGTCGAAGCCGCCCTCGCCGCCTCGACCCACGTGGTGTCGGACACCTTCCAGACCCAGCGCATCGACCACGCCTTCGTTGAGCCCGAATCCACCCTGGCCGTGCCCGTTCCTGCGGGCACGCCCCTGCCTCTCACCAACGGTGAACAGGTGGACGGCCCCGTCGACTTCGATCGGTTGATGGTCTACACCGGAGGCCAGGGGATCTGGGACGACCGCAACGACATCGCCCGCATCCTCAACGTCGAGCCCGAGATGATCGTCACCGAGCTGGTGAGTAACGGTGGCGCCTTTGGGGGCAAGGAGGACATGTCGAACCAGGGGCAGACGGGGCTGGCCGCCTGGCTGCTTGGTCGCCCGGTCAAGACCACGTTCTCCCGCGAGGAGTCGTTCCTGGTTCACACCAAACGCCATCCCATCCGCATGAGCTACGAGGCAGGTTGTGATGACGTAGGCAAACTCACCGCCCTGCGGGTGCGCATGCTCGGCGATTCCGGGCCGTATGCCTCGGTGGGTATGAAGGTGCTGGAACGAGCCGCGGGGCACGCCTCTGGGCCCTATGTGCTGCCAACGATTGACGTCGAAGCGGTGGCCGCCCGCACCAACAACAGCGTGTGCGGGGCCTTCCGCGGTTTCGGCGCCAACCAGGCCCAGTTCGCCATGGAGGGCGTGATGGACCGCCTGGCCGAGCAGGTCGGCATCAGCGGCTGGGAGATACGCAACCGCAACGTGGTTGCCCCCGGTGTGGTGTGGGGCCCGGGCCAGATCCTCGACGACGGCTGCCTCGGGGCCCAGGCCTGCCTCGACGCCGTGCAACCGGCCTACGACGCGGCCGCGGCCGCAGGCAAGGCCATCGGACTCGGTCTCGGACTGAAGAACTCGGGCCTGGGTAACGGGTTCAACGAACTGGCCCGGGCCGTGGTGCGATTCCGGGCCAACGAGGCCGACCCGACCGGCGATCCGGTGGTCGAGGTTCGCCATTGCTGGACCGAGATGGGCCAAGGGGTGCACACCGTTGTGCTCCAGGTGGCGGTGGAGGAGTTGGGAGTGTCGGCCGATCAGGTTGAGGTCATCGTCGATTCCACCCGGGAGCTCGGTGCTGGACAGACCACCGGCAGCCGGGGAACCCTGATGGGGGCCGGAGCGGTGGCCGACGCCTGCCGCGCCGCCGTGGTCGGCGGTCGCGAGCTTGGGGTCGACTACCCCGGTGAGTACCGGGTCGATTGGACCAACTCCCTCAGCGAAGGCCTCAAAAACCCGATCATCCACTCCACCTTCGGTTACGCCGCCCAGTTGGTGATCATGGATCCCGAGACGGGTTTGGTTGAAGAGGTTGTCGCCGCCCACGATGTGGGCCGGGCCGTCAACCCCCTCCTGTGCGAGGGCCAGATCGAGGGTTCGGTCCACATGGGCCTGGGCTACGCCATGACCGAGGGTTTCCCCTGTGACGTCGACGGGCTGCCGCTCAACACCACCCTGCGCAGCCTCGACATCATCCGCCCCAAGGACATGCCTCCGGTGCAGGTCATTCTGGTGGAATCACCCGAACCGAACTCGCCCTACGGGGTGAAGGGTGTCGGCGAAATTGGCCTGGTACCAACGGCGGGTGCGGTGGCGGCGGCCATGCACCAGCGTGACGGCCAGTGGCGCACCGAGCTGCCCCTGGTCAACGAGAAGAACCGGGAACGCCCCGAAGCCTGGGCCTGAACCTGGGCTCGTCGGGGCTGTGACCCCGGCTCCAGGAAAACGACCATCCCTCTACGAACCATGGATAGTGCTGTGACCTCGAATCTGCCGATCTTTGCCGAGCTTGACCCCGACGGCCGCCAGGCCTACGACAACGCCGTGACCCGGTTCCGGGAGAACAACATCGTCCTCCCGACGTTCGCCCAGTTGCGCGATCCGTCGACCATGCCCGAGCGGATCACCAAGACCCTCAACGACGTCGACCACAATGCGGCCGACGCCCGCAATCTGTTCCGGGTCCACTGGTACAACGACAGGGCCCGGCCAGCCGGCGGGGCCGGGGTCGGGGCCGTCGAGCCTCCGGGTTTTGTCGATGTGCCCAACCATGTGGAGTTGCCGTCAGAGCTGACCGGGGTCGATGCCCGCATTGTGTTGGCCTTCGGCAACCGGTTCCCCATGATCGGGGCCCACAAGGTGCTGGCTGCCTACTCCTGCCTGGTGGCCCGTTTGGTCACCGGCCGCTTCGACCCCACCGTCAACCGGGCCATCTGGCCCTCCACCGGGAACTACGCCCGGGGTGGGGTGGCCATCTCCAAGTTGATGGGCTGCCGGGGGGTGGCCGTGCTGCCGGAGGGCATGAGCCGGGAACGCTTCGAATGGCTGGAACGCTGGATCGAGGATCCGTCGGACGTAATCCGCACCTTCGGTACCGAAAGTAACGTCAAGGAGATCTACGACGAATGCAATCGGCTGGCCCAGGACCCCGCCAACGTCATCCTCAACCAGTTCGCCGAGTTCGCCAACCACCTGGGCCACTACGCCGTGACCGGCCCCGCCCTGGAGGACGTGTACCAGCACGTGACCGCCGATCAGCCCGGTCGGCTGGCCGGTTTCGTCTCGGCCTCGGGCTCGGCAGGCACCCTCGGCGCCGGCGACTACCTGAAGGACAACCACGGGGCCAAGATCGTGGCCGTCGAGGCCCTCGAGGTACCGACGATGCTCTACAACGGGTTCGGCGATCACAACATCCAGGGCATCGGCGACAAGCACATCCCCCTCATCCACAACGTCACCAACACCGATCTGGTGGTTGCGATCAGTGATCGCTCAACCGACCAGCTCGATGTGTTGTTCAACACCCCGGCGGGCAAGCGGCTACTGGGGGAGCGGGGCGTAGCCCCCGAGATCGTCGACCAGCTGGTCGACATGGGCTACTCGTCGATCGCCAACACCCTGGCCGCCATCACCACGGCCAAGCAGTGGGGTCTGGGGTCCGACGACGTGCTGATCACCGTGGCCACCGACGGCAGCGAGATGTACAACTCCGAGCGGGAGAAGGTCATGTCGACCCACTTCGCCGGTGGCTTCGACGACACCGAGGCGGCGGCCACGTTCGACGAGCACCTGGTTGATGTGTCGACCGAGCACGTGTTGGAGATGGGGCCGGTTGAACGTGACCGGGTGTTCAACCTCGGCTACTTCACCTGGGTGGAGCAGCAGGGCGTGTCGATCGAAGACTTCGAGCGGCGCCGGGACCAGTCGTTCTGGAACGGTCTGCGGCCCCTGGTCGCCTCGTGGGACACTCAGATCGAGGCCTTCAACGACGCCACCGGGGCCGGCTGACGCCAAGAGGCCCGGATCGTAACGGCCCGGGCCTCTTCCCTCCATTGGACTCAGCTGAGTTCTAGCGTCCGATCTTCTTCAGGCTGAAGCTGACAAAATCTTGGGGGTTGCTATCGGGCGCTCCGTTTACCAAGTCGAAGTCGACCGACGCCCGGAACTTGTACCTGGTGCCGTCGGTCCCGGTCGGCGTGACGGTGTGGGGTGTCTCGTTTCCGGCGGACGCCTCCTCTCTGGAGGCTGACTACGGCGGTCGGGATGCCCGCCGATCGGGCAGCCCTGGTCGCTGCTCTGGAAGACCTAGTCCGCCGGGCCTGCTCCGGGGCCACGGCGGAGGTCGGTTGCCTATGGTGAGCATGCCATCGAGACTGACGAGCAGGCTCAATTCGTGCGGGCCTTCGAAGCGGCGAAGCTGTGTCGGTCATAGAAGTCCCTTGGGTCGGGGCCGTTCCATGGAACTCATGGTGTCAGCGCGGCCAGGCGCTCGTGGTAGGCGTCGTTGCGGTTGGTCTCGTGTTGTTGAATGTGCCACAGCGAGAACTGGGTCACGTCGATCTCGTCGAGGGAGTCGGGCGACAGCTCGCCTACGTGGTGATAGCCCCCACCGTCATTGCGGTCGCCCGCCTCGTCGAGGATGCGGCGGACGTGGACCAACGATCCGTTGGGGTCGTCCTGTTTGCCGTTGCCGAAGTAGCCGTAGCCCTCGACCATGCTGCGGGCCGCGGTGGCCTGGAACCCCGTCCGCCGCAGGAACTTGGCGCTCGCGTTGGCCAGCACCTCAGGGCTGACGGTGAGCAGGAAGTTCTCCTGCTGGCGGATCCAGGGGCGGACAACAGAGTTGGTGATGATGTAGCGCAGTTCGTCGGAATGGTTGACGGCCCCGCCGTGGAGTACCCGTCCGTCGAGCAGCACGATCGTGCCCGCCCTGGCTTCGAGATTGATCGGGTGTGGGACGGCACCGAAGGCGGCCCCCTCCGCCGGGCGCCCGAATCCGAGGCTGCCGCCCTCACCGGGACGGTGGGAGCCGGGCACCACCAGGGTGCCGCCGTTGACCTCGTCGATGTCCTGCAGTACGTAGATCGTGTTGACCAGCAGCGGGGCGTCGGGGAAATGGTAGGGGGCGATCAGCGTCTGGTCCTGGTGGAGGCCCTGGGGATGGCAGCCGGGGTAGGAGATGTTGGAGATGAAACTCAGATGGTTCCAACCCGACCCCACTGCTTCGTCGAGCAACTGCTCGATCAGTGGCCCGGCCTGGACCGCCTCTGGGTCATGGGTCATGCAGCGCACAAAGTCGGCGCCTTTGTTGACCAGGGCCCAGACGTGCTGCTGGGCCGGACTCAGGTGGGCGATGCCCAGCGCCCGCTCGGCCCCCGCCTGATCGACGATGCGCGACCGTAACCGCTCGGTCTGGGCCGCAGACACGCCGTCCTCGATCAGGCAGTAACCCCAGCGTCGCAGATCGTGACGCAGCCTCGTGGCGTTCTTGGTGGCCTGGGGGAGGGGTATCGCGCTCCAGTGGGGGTGCTTGCGGGCGACGGTGGTGTCGTAGTACCAGCCCTCACCCCACTCCAGTTCCTCACGGGCCCTGGGCATCCTCAGCCACGGATTGTTGGCCAGCAGCGAACGGTTGGGCTCACCCGACTCGTGAAAGGCACGGTAGAGCGGCTTCTGCTGATCGTCGGATGCGGCGGCGACCGCCTCGGGCGTGAACTCAACAGGGATGTCCATGATCGACGCCGTCCTCCTTGGGCCGAATCTCATCGCAAGGCCACACGGCCACTTTGCCCGCCTTGATTGCTGCCTGTCCAGAATCGGCCGGGGGCTTGATTGACAAATGATCCAGATTCCCCAATCATTCGAAGAATGTCGGACGTTCATAATGCCGGCGGGCAGGTACCCGACTACGACCTGCCCGACTCGGTGGCCGCAAAAACCCCACAGCAGATGAAGGTGATAGCGGAGCCGACCCGGGCCCGCATCCTCGACCTGGTCCTGGAGCGGGCGGCCACCGTGTCGGAGTTGGCCGTCGCCCTCGATCGTCCCAAGAGTTCGGTGGCCTACCACGTCGAGGCCCTGGTGAAGCTGGGCATGTTACGGGTGGTTCGAACCCGTCGGGTGCGGGCCATCGAGGAGCGTTTCTACGGTCGGACCGGGCGCACCATCGTCATCGGCGACGCCACCATGCCCAAGCAGACGGTCCGCCAGAACTTCCTCGCCCAGGCCGTCAACGAAGCCGTGAACAAGGCCATGCCGGAGGTCGACTTCCGGGCCACGCTTCGTCACGCCCGTATCGCCGAGGATCAGGTGGAGGAGTTCTTCGCCCGCGTCGTCGAACTGGCTGAAGATTTTACCCGTCTGCCCCGTCAAGGCGACACCGTCTTTGGATTTGTGGGTGCCGTGTACCCCACCGAGCATCCAGCCCTGCCGCCGCCGGCCGAACCGATCGAACAAACCGCGGAGCCGACATGACCGAGACTTTCGGAGAGCCGTCGATCGCGGCCGATGACACAGACGGCCCAGTCATAGACGGCCCAGTCATAGACGGCAACATCCCGGGGGTTCCCTCCTCCCGGCTGGGATGGAACTACTACAAGTTGTTCGGGGCCAGCACCATCTCCAACCTGGGCGACGGGATCGGGATCATCGCCTACCCCTGGCTGGCCTCGGCGCTGACCCGCAACGGCTTCCTGATTGCCTTGGTTGCGGTGGCCCAGCGCCTGCCTTGGCTGCTGTTCAGCCTGCCCGCCGGCGTCATCACCGATCGCAACGATCGCCGGACCCTGATGGTGTGGTCGAACTGGCTGCGGGCGGCCCTCACCTTGGTCGTGGCCGCTGTGGTGCTGGTCCGTCAGGGCAGCATGGTCGGGCCGGGCGAGATCGAGGCCGGCGCCCCGGTGAGCGACGACTACGTTCTCTATGGGCTCGTGTTGCTGGCCACCGTGGCCATGGGTATGGCCGAGGTTCTCTACGACAACTCGGCCCAGACCTTCATGCCCTCCGTGGTGCCCCCGGCCAGCCTGGAGAAGGCCAACGGGCGGTTGTGGAGCGCCGAGCAGGTGGCAAATACCTTCGTCGGCCCACCCCTTGGTGCCCTGTTATTGGTGCTGGCCTTCTCTGTTCCGTTCTTCGTCGACGCCGCCACCTTCGCCCTGTCGGCGGTGTTGATCACCCTGATCCCCAGGGGCGTGGCCTCACCATCGGCCCGGTTGACAACGGCGGAGCCCGGTCCCGCCGACGCCGACGACTCGTGGTGGGTGGAGCTCAAAGATGGTGTGCGCTGGTTGTGGGGCCACCCTGTGCTGCGGCCCATGGCGATCATCCTCGGCCTGCTCAACGGGCTGTTCACGATGTCGTTGGCCTTGTTCGTGCTGTTCGGCCAGGAGGTGTTGGACACCAGCCCCACCGAGTTCGCCATCCTGGGAACCGGAGGCGCCATCGGGGCGGTGATCGCCGGTTGGGTGGCATCGTCGGTGGCGGCCAAGATCGGGTCCGGACCCTCGTTGGCCACCACCTTGATCGGGGGAGGTTTGACGTCGATCGTCATCGGCTTGGCTTCCCAGTGGCCTCTCGTGTGGCTGATGTTCGCCCTTTCCAGCTTTGGCGCCACGTTGTGGAACGTGATCACCGTGAGCCTGCGACAGACCATCATCCCCGACCACCTCCTCGGCCGCGTCAACAGCGTTTACCGGTTCTTTGCCTGGGGCATGATGCCGATCGGGGCGCTCCTGGCCGGGTTGATCGTCACCGTCACCGAGGTCTTCGGTTCCCGTGAACTGGCGCTGCGGCTGCCGTGGCTCATTGCCGGCGTTGCCCAACTGCTGCTGTACGGGTTTGCCGGCCGCCGGCTGACGACTGAGAAGATGGATCAGGCCCGGGCCGATGCCTTGACGGAGTAGGTAGGGCCCGGTAGCCGGAACCTACGGTGCGCTGAGGCTGTCGCCGGAGGTGGCGTCTGCGCCCATGCCATCCGAAGCAGGATCCGGGGTGAAGAGGCTCTCGATGGCGGTGTCGAACACGGCGGCCAAGGTGAAGGCGAGAGGCAGGCTGGGGTACCTCTGGCGAAAGACGATCATCAGCCCAGTGGCCGCCGCCCCAACGCGGCACACTCGCCGCAAGGCGCGCAACGACCACGAGAACTGGCCGAGATTCTGCTTGTTCGGGAGTGAGCCCGATCGTCGCCGACCCGACCGAGGCCGGAGCTTTCTGCCGGGACACCCTCGGACTGCCGCTCGAGGCGGTGGCGAGCGACTACATCGCCGTGGACGGCTTCGAAGGCACCAGACACTTCGGCGTGCGGCCGCTGGCCGATGCCGCACAATCGCGTTTCGGTGCCGCCCAGTGGCCAACCGACATCCCGGTACCGCAGGCCACGATCGAATTCGAGGTGGCCGACGTCCAGGCGTCGGCCACCTCGAACTCGTGGCCGCCGGTCACACCCTGTTGCACGATGCCCACACCGAACCCTGGGGTCAGATCGTTGCCCGTCTGCTCGGTTCTGAGGGGCTGCTCATCGGTCTCAGCAACACCCCCTGGATTGCACCAGGCCGAGACGAGCGACCGTCAGCGCTGATACGACGCCGGAAGTTGATTGAGCCTGGAAACACCGCCGGGTGTCAGGGTGGGGCTGTCAGGGGCCGACCGGTAGGAGGCCCGGGGAGTGTCGGCGGGTGTAGCTGGTGACGGGCCGCGTTGAAGTAGATG
>Ga0316190_10000198_pt1 | contig 39538 bp, 29 predicted proteins | sample Eddworburrow2_MG_FD_204929 | JGI IMG/M metagenome (GOLD analysis project Ga0316190, IMG submission 204929) | Coastal sediment microbial communities from Maine, United States - Eddy worm burrow 2 | ecosystem: Environmental > Aquatic > Marine > Coastal > Sediment | place: USA: Maine | collected...
AAATTGGGCAACCTGGCGTCTATTTTTTCGGGCAAAATCATTTTGTTTGGATAAATCTGCAATTTACAATATTTTGCGGGCAAAATTTACCGACAAAGGATTGATATGGAAACAATATTGACGCCCATTGAAGCGCGGGCGCTGGCCTGCCTTATTGAAAAAGAAGCAACAACCCCTGAATACTATCCCCTCTCTATCAACTCGCTGACCAACGCCTGCAATCAGAAATCAAACCGCGATCCCGTGGTTGATTTTGAAGAAAAAGATGTTATTCGGGCTGTGGAAAATATGCGCGACAGGCAGCTCATTTCGATGGTGACCGGCGCCGGAAGCCGCGTGGCAAAATATAAACACTCTTTTGGCCGCCGTTTTCAATTTAACAAGCTGGAAACTGCCGCGCTTTGCATTCTCATGCTGCGCGGACCGCAAACGGTGGGTGAAATCCGCGGAAGAACAAATCGCCTCTGCACATTCGCCGACCTAAATGAGGTTGAACAGACTTTAAACAGCCTGATGTCGCGTGGGGAGGGAGCTTATGTAACCAAATTACCCAAACAGCCCGGTCGCAAGGAATCCCGTTACGCTCATCTACTTTGCGGCGAGCCGGAAAATATTGAATTTACAGAGCCACCCGCGCAGGAAGAACAGGACACAAGCCGTCTTGTGCAACTTGAAGAGGAAATTTCTGACTTGAAAACACAGGTCGCTGAATTAAAGACGCAATTCGACGAGTTTCGCAGTCAATTTGACTAATTGGCAACACCAGCGGATCAAAATTGAGGCAATTGTCTCGATCCGACAAACGAACTCACCTTTCAGAAGGAAACTCAAGTAGAGCCGCAATGATGCCTAACGTTCGTTTTACCAAACTTTCCGCGACAGGAAATGATTTTATTCTTATCGATAATCGCGAAAACGCCTTGCCTGAAATTGATTGCGCTTTTTTCCGTGTGATCTGCCAACGCAGATACAGTATTGGCGCCGACGGGGTCTTGCTCATCGAAAAGGATTCAGTATGCGACTTCAAACTCCGGTATTTCAATGCTGACGGTTCTGAAACCGAATGTGGCAACGGCGCCCGCGCCGCAGCGTATTACTGTCACAAGCATAAAATTTGTCGCTCAAAAACCACATTCAGTTTTGGCGCCAATATTTACGCGGCAGAAATAAACGGCAATGTGGTCAAAATAAAAAGCGCGCCCTGGTCTAACCTGAAAATCGAGCCCGGCGTCAATCGGGAAAAAAGCTTGGTTGAGGCGGGTTCCATCAATACGGGAACGCCGCATTACGTTTTGTTTAGCAAAGAGATAGAAAAACTGGATGTCATCGCTTTAAGCAAAACGCTCAAGCGCCATGACTATTTTAAGCCAGACGGGACTAACTTTAACTTTGTACAAATTGATGGAGCCAACCAAATTACGCTGCGCACTTATGAGCGCGGTGTTGAAAACGAAACGCTGGCCTGCGGCACCGGCGCCATGGCGGCAGCCTTTTTTGCGACAAAACTGCGCCATCTTCAATATCCTGTGAAAGTTAACGCGCAGGGTGGGCAATTGACTGTAGATCTTTCTGATGATGGAAAACGATTTTTCCTCAGCGGCGAGACAACTTCCGTATTTGACGGTCAATTAACTATATGATAAAATGGCTCAACAATTTAAAAATATTCTTCTGGTCAACACCGGAAGTTTTCAAGACGTTCTTTTTAGCGTTTCTCTTCTCAACAGTTTGCAGTCAACCTTTCCCGGCTCGAAACTAACCTGTATTGTTAACAGGCAATTTCTTCCGCTTCTTGAAAAAAACCGCGATATCACACATCTCCTTTCATGTTCTGACGATCAATCGCTGACAAAACTTATAACCGTCGCAGAAAGCCAAAGCTTTGACTTGTGTATCGATCTAACCGGCTCCTTTCGTTCAGCATGGCTTTGTAAAAAAGTCGGCGGCGGCGCCACTATCGGCTTGGCAGGCTTGTTTAAACGTTTTTTCTATTCTCATACAATATCTGAAGCGGAAAAGTTGGAATTGCTAGTCGCTCCAACCATGCTTTCGCCAGCCATTCGATTCAAACAGCTTGATTATCAACCAATGCTTGAGGTGATGGATGAAGAACGAACCTGGGCGGAGCTTTATCTTCAGTCAGGCGGAGTTACTGCCGACGCCCCGATAGCAGGAATTAGTCCGGGAGGGTTGCAAAATAACCGATTGTGGCCAACATTAAACTATATTTATTTGGCGAATCGTCTTATAGACGAAGGATGGAAAGTTGTTTTGTTTCAGGAAGCGGAGCAGGGCGCATTTATGCAACGAATTATGGATCGGGTCGACAAGGACATTGTTTCCCTCCCTGTTCAGCCGCTGCGAAAATCTGCCGCGCTTTTGTCCCACATGGATCTGCTTATTGGAAATTACTCCGACTTGTTATTTCTCGCCGCCGCAGTCAGGACCAAGGTAATTCCACTGATTGGCCCTGACAATCCGGAAACGGTTAATAAAAAACTATCTGCTTTTGCTCAAAAAACTGTTTACGCTGCGGTAGATTGTCGTAATCAATGCACAACAGAATGTCCATTTGGCAGCCTGGAGTGTCTAAAAAGAGTCCAGCTTGAAGATGTCATGCAAGCCGCCTACGAGTTTTATCCTGATATGACCTCTTGAATTTCGTCAATCAGAAACCTTGCCTCTTAAACTGAATTGCAGCGCTTAGGCATTTGATCGAAATAAACTTGCCACCTTCCACTCCATCTGAACTCATAATTCAAGATTTTCTGGTAATATTATTTTGACCTGAACCCTTAGGGACGTGAAAGGAAAGCAGGAAAGAAAAACAATCAAATGTGTTGCGCTTATAAAAGCTAAGCCTGATTGTGCTCAACAACTTGGGTTAGTCGTTGTCGAAGAAAGGGATTCACCCGTCATTTTGACAACTGAATGGAAATTCGAATATTATTTGCCACAACTGCGCTATAAAGCAGATTCATGCAACTTAGCGTAATAATAGCCGCTTTATGATTGTATCTTCGGGTGTAGCGGAGCGTTGCCAGCGCCCCGATTGTCAGGCCGGTTTTGGCAAAAATGGCAAGAGGTTTATTCTCAATCCATAGCTTTGCAACTGGATTCGCTTCTACCGCTCCTCTTTCCAGTCCTTCAAAAGTGGAAATCAAATCAGCCGCATTCAACAGCGCATAATTCAATTCAAGTAAATTGTATAAATCACCGGAAGGCTGCTTCTCCTTCTTTAAATAAGATAAGCTCTCGCCATCATTTTTTTTGCCTGCAAAAACATTTGTAGCAAACACAAATAATAGAAATCCGATTAAAAGATGATGCCATGCTGGCTTGCGTTTCGTTCGCGTCATTAAAGTTACCCCGATGTAATATTATTCTACATTTCACATCGGTCACAATTGCAGGCAACTTAATAGATATGTTAGTATATTTTAAAATATGGCGTCGCGTTTGCTGGAAATGGCTTTGCAGTTTGTTGTGGCGCCAGAAACACAGATCACTTCATCTGGCGGAAAAATATAGTAATAGAGGGCGGAAAGACTGATTTGTATTGGGAAACTGACGGATTGATATGGCATGTAATGACGGCTTTTTAGCTGGGATTTTTGTGATATCACACCTTTCTTACACATAGACATGAAAGAAGAGAGAAAAATAACCGTTTGCCTGAGCGCCAGCAAAGCAGACGACTGCACTGCGGAATAGCTGGAAGACTAAACTTTCAAGGTTATGCTCGACAATGAACTAGGCAAACTCATTAATCCTAAAACATTTTAGCGCCGCCAGGCAAGTATTAAAATGAATAGAAACAGTATCTTTTCTTTCGAGAGCGTATCCGCCGCCCAGCGTAATTGCAACAGGCGCTCCCGCCTTTTTGCAGGCATTCAAAACAAGCTCGTCCCGAACTGTTAATCCGGCAAAAGACAAGGACAAACTGCCTAATTGATCATTTATATATGGATCTGCGCCAGCCTGATAGAAGACGAAATCAGGCTGGAAAGTGGAGAAAATGTTGGTCAGCGCATCATTTAACAGCGAACAATATTTTTCATCACCGGTATGAATCGGCAAATGAATATCAAGGTCACTTTTTTGTTTGATGGGATATAGATCGCGCTGGTGAATCGAAAAAGTGAAAATCGAAGGGTCATCCGAAAAAATATGCGCGGTGCCATTACCCTGGTGCAGATCGCAATCGATAATCGCAATGCGCGCGCCGGGATTTCTCTGGGTCACTGACCTGGCGGCCACCGCCAAATCGTTGATGTAGCAGAAGCCTTCCGCCCTGTCTGAAAATGCATGATGAAATCCGCCATTCAGATGCAAACACCAGCCATGTTCAAGCGCAATCTGCGACGACAAAATTGTCCCACCGGCCGCAAGTGTAAATAAGTCAATTATTTCCGTTGTAATCGGCAATTCTGAAGCACCGGTTCGGTGGTTGCATCTCAGGCAGCGCAGATCGTCAAGATACTCATGCGAATGCGCCAGAGCCAGTTCAGCGCGAGAAGCAGGCAGGGGTTCCACAAACTGTTCATTCCTGAAAGTATGATCCTGGCAAAGCTTGTCATAGAGTTCGCGATATTTCGTGATGGGAAAGACATGCCAACCAATATCGGCAAAATAGCGTGGAGAATAGACAAATGGCATTTATACGCCTCTGGCCTCGGGTCGCCATATCTGTTTATGCAGTTGCAACTGAAAGCGGACTTTCAGGTTATCTTTTAAAATCCAACTGGCCAGGTTTTGTAAGTCAATTTCTCCGAAAACGGGTGAAAATATTATATAGACTTTTTTTTCCAAGTCATATTTTTGAATAATATTGCAGCTCCATTCATAATCTTTACGATTTTTGAGCACAAACTTCACCTCATCGTTCGATGTCAGACAGCTAATGTTTTCCCAGCGATTTTTGCTTGACTCGCCGCTGCCGGGACACTTGAGGTCCATTATTCGGACAGCTCTTTCGTCTATAACAGAAATGTCGCGCTCGCCCGATGTCTCAACCAGCGTTTCATAACCAAGGCGCAGCAGGCGATGAACTAATTCCGGCGTCTCCTTCTGCAAAAGGGGCTCACCTCCGGTTATTTCCACCAGATTACACTGGTAGGATTGCACTGTGTCTACAATTTCATCGAGGCTTTTGTTTTGGCCGCCATAAAAGGAGTATTCGGTGTCACACCAAACGCAGCGCAGGTTGCAACCCGTTGTGCGAACAAATAGACATGGCAAACCAGCGAATCTTGATTCACCCTGAATCGAATGATATATTTCAGTTATCTGCATTTTTTAGATTATGGTCTCCATCAAAACAGAACCTTTGGTCAAATCACGCAGGTCTGCGCTGAATTGCGCTTCATCGGTCTGCTTTAATTCTATGATATAACAAGGACTTTCATCGAACTTTTTATCCTCAATAGTTGCCTGATAGCGTTCAACCACCTGATGCACGGCATTGCTAAAGCCATAATTAAAGGTTAGTTTGAGCGCGACTTTTTTGTGCAAAACGACACAATGCGCCGCTTCCAGAGCCGCCACCGTTGCTCCGGAGTAAGCTCGGATTAAACCGCCTGTTCCCAACTTCACGCCGCCAAAATAGCGGGTTACGACTGCTACAAGGTTGGTTACATTTTTGCTTTCTATGCTCTGATAAATCGGGCGCCCGGCTGTGCCGGAAGGCTCGCCATCATCAGAATAACGAAAGAGAGCCTGATCGCCAACCCCGATTTTATAGGCGTAGCAATGATGGGTTGCGTCGGGAAACTTTTGAGCGGCTGCGGAAATATTGGCCAGAGCCTGTTCTAAATGCTCACACGGATGCAATGTGGCAATAAAGCGTGAACCTTTGACCAGAATTTCCGCTGTAACTGCATCGAGAATAGAGCTGTATTGAAGTATATTACCCATGTTTTCGAATCGCCGCGTTTGACGGCAAGGTGCCAATATTGAAAATAGATCTCTTGTGCGTTTTAAGGAAAAAATACCTCGCCAGGCCGTTTTGTCGATTGGCCAGGGGAAAATAAATGTTTTGTTGCATCGGACAGGATAAAAAACAGCGGGAAAACATGCCATACATTTTTGCTGTCAGTCAAATTCCAATTGGCTCAGGCTTCTTCGAATTCTAATTTTCAGCAAAAATTCCAACAAAAATGAAAATAGAATCAGGATTAGGGCGAATAGGACGCACCGAAAATTTGAAGAATAGATTTTACTAAACATAACCGGGAGTCCCAGATAGATTAATAGCGGAATCAAGACCATTAACCAAGCCATTTTTCTGCTGCGTTGCCCTTTCACATTGGGTCTTGAAAAGGGCAAATCAGGAAACCGCAAATAAGCAATTTGCAAAATCAAATGAGAGATGATAGCGAGAAAAAGGATGTGTATTAAAACATGCAGCAGGCTGCTAAAGAAGATGGAGAAAAGCAGGCAAAGCAAAAACAGAAAAGGCGTCACAAAGTAAATCATTAAATAGTTTTTTCCGGCAAGCACAAGTTTCACCGTGTCAGCCGGGGTGGAGAGAAAAATCCATGAAGCGCGGTATGCGTCGCTTTGGGTCAAAAAAGTCCTCAGCATCACCGGAAACAGAAAGACAATCAGGTAGAGCAAACCTTGTCTTTTAAATTCAACAGCCGGGTAGAAAAAGGGATCGAGAAGCGGCCCGTTTTGCGCGCCGACCAGAAAATAAAAAACAGAGAGCGGTAGAATTCCAAGCACAGACATTTTAAATTTTCTGTCGCGCAAGAATTGCCTTCTTATCAACTTCGCGACAATTTTCACTTCATTGCTCACGGGCAGATTCAGGGTAAAAAATGGCATTTTCTTGCCGTTGGCAACGCCGGAAACATCCTGTTCAGTCTCTAATATAACAGAAGCATAGCGCAGGGAAAGTTTGCGCGCCGACACCATTACGGTCAGGCTCAATAACCCGAAAGCCGGGAAAGCCAAATACCAATGAGCGGCAATTCGACTTTCAGAGGCCAACGTCCAAATGCCTGCAAACCAGGCTGACGGTAGAAAGGCAAGCCAGGGCGCGCTTGTTAAGCTCAGATTTTGCAGAGCTGCAAATTCCGCCAACTTGGGTAAAAAAATGAAACCGCAATAGATAACCAGGGATAGTGTTATTTGGAGAAACGCCAACAGATTCTTAACTATATTCGGTTTAAGCAGCGCCAAAACACCGACATAGAATAGAACCATGATTAGGGAAAAAGTAATATTTGCTAACATAACAGTCAGCAAGCCAAACAAACCGATTAGCAGATTATTATCATGAGAAAGCCAAATGGCGCAAATTCCGGGAGTGCCTAATACAATTGTAAAGAGGGCAACATAAAAAAGAAGATTTACGAGTTTTGCAAAAAAAAATGTGCGGGAATTGATTGGCAGGTGACCCAAAGTCGCAATGTCCTCAGGCGCTATGACAATACTATGGTATTCAATCAGAATTAAACTGCCGATCATCAAGCCGGTATAGCTGATAAGCAAAGCGGCGGAAACGAAAAGACTTTCATTCACCTGAACAATTGGGATAAAAGCAATTCCACTAAGCAGGTAAAAAGCCATTAACCCAATAAACCCTCTTGCGCCGGATCGCCCGTAGTTGAAGGAGCCAGCCATTGACGATTCTTTGAAATCACGCTTGATAAAAACGCGCGTCAAAGTTATGAATTGACCAAAATCAACCCTCAGGCGCAGAAAACCGATTCTTCCTACTAGCGAAGAAATTTGGGTCACGATTGCTGCAGGGCTTGAAGAAGCTCTGAAGAGGCTGTTTCGGAGTCAGAAGAGTTTGTTAGCCGGTTGAAGGCGTTTTCAAGCGTTGTTTCATTTGCGTGGGCGAGAATTTCAGCGGGGTTTCCAGAAGCAATTATTTTTCCATGATCTATGATAACAATGCGGGTGCAAATTTTCTCAACCACTTCCATAATATGTGAACAGAAGATGATCGTTTTCCCTTGTCCGGCTAATTTGGTGAGAAGTTTTTTGATTGTCAAAGCGGCACTTGCGTCTAATCCGTTCAAAGGTTCATCAAGAAAAAGGACTTCAGGGTTGTGTAAAAATGCGGCTGCCAACATCGTCTTTTGTTTCATTCCCTTTGAAAAAAGACTCAGTTGTGTGTGCTTTTCATCTGCTATTCCGAACAAATCAAGGAATTCGTTTATGCGCTTTCGAGCTTGATCCGAGTCGATATGGCGCAGTTGGGCAACCATTTCAAGATACTCCAGCGCGCTTAAGGACTCAAACAACGCGCCAGATTCTGGCGCATAACCAATTCGTTTTTTTACCTCAATGGCGGCGTCAACCACATCAAATCCGGCGATCAAGGCGCTGCCGGAAGTGGGCTTCAGAAGACCAGTGAGCATTTTTACGGTTGTAGATTTACCGGCTCCATTCGGCCCGACCAAACCAATTATTTCACCGCGCGCCACGTCTAAAGATATTTGGTCGACAGCGACTTTGTCGCCAAATTTACGTGTTAAACACTGAATCTTTATCATTGCTATTTAACTAGAATACGCGCTGAATACGGCTTCAGTTCTAATTCGATATTATTGCCTTTTAACTTGTATCTTTTTTTACTCAGAAGTTCCTTGACCCGCATGTTTTTTTTCCAACCGAGACTAAGCGCCACTTCTTGCTTTGTATTGCTAAAATTGAGGAAAACAACAACTTCATCTGACTCATGCGTGCGGGAAAATACCAGTAATCCATTTTCTTCGTCCAGAATGTGGCGCATATACTCGCCTTGTTGCAATGCCTGGTTTTTATCGCGCAGCTTCAGAAGCTGCATGTGCAGGATAAAGAGTCTACGGTTCAGTTTGTTTTTAGCTGATTTCGTAAATTGAGGGGCGACGGTATGATATGTCTCATCCTCGTAATCAAATTCATGCCAAAGCATCGGTTTAATATTGTCAGGATGACGACCACCCCACATCCCACTTTCTTCTCCATAATAAATCATGGGAGAGCCTGGAATGGTCAATTTTAAAATGGTCAGCAGCTCTAAAATTTTGCTTTCTGTCGAATCAGGCGGAAGTGGTTTGTATGGAAAATATGCGGAGCCGCCCTGGTCAGCAAGTTTAATGTGAGCATTGCTGTTCACAATTAAACTGGAAAAGCGTGGCAAGTTATAATTTGTTTGTTGTATGACAGTCCAATCGTTACGGTTTTTCGGTATTGCAGCAAGCGCGCGCTCTAGCTTTTCCACATGTTGTGAAAGCGAATAGGAACTGTCCTGAACGGGTAAAAATTCGCTAAATACGTCTACAATACCGTTGTCCATTCCCAAACTAAAACCCGCCGACTCGCTGAGCTCTTTGGCTGCAAATTTCTGTTCGCGCAAGGTGATGACATCTGCGTCAATTTTTCGCACATGTTCATTCCATTCCATCCAAAACGAGTTCGGCAAATCTTGTGAGAAAACAATTGACCACCCATCTACGCCGTCATCAGCAACGCCGTCGCCGTTTGGATCCATCCACCGTTTTGTGCAATCAAAAATATATTTCTTAACCGGCTCAACGAGATTCCCGTCGGGTGTTCTACGAAAAAGCGGACGTTTTTTGTCACCCATTCTGCATTTGTAAGTAAACTCAAAGGCGTCTGGTGTTTCGGGATCATCCCAGGTCAAAATTTCAAACCAGTCTTTATAGGCTGATTCGGCCTGTAGATTCCTGACATCAGAAAAAGCCCAAAAGTTATCACTGCAAAACCCGAAGGTTGCTTCAACCACCAACTTCATTTTTTCTTTGTGGGTTTCTTTGAGCAATTCTACAAAGAGTTCATCACTTTTCGTCAAAACCCATTTTTCTGCGTTTTCACTCTCCTTGACAACTTCCCCGGTGTCAACAATACCAAGGGTGGGGTCTATATGATGGAAGGTCATCGCATCGTGTTTGTTTACAGAAGATGACGCAAAGATCGGCGTAAGATACAGAATGTCAACCCCAAGTTTTTTCAAATAGGGCAACTTCTCCATAATACCATCTAAATCCCCGCCATAGCGTCGCTCCTGCAGCAATTCGGTCAGTTCAGCCTCACGCCCCTGTTCCCACAGTTGCAGCTTGTACCAATCTGAGGCCCATGGATGGGTCTGCCAGTCAAATACGGTTGAATCAACAATCCCCACACGACCCGGATCATTCTCGGCGTCGCTATTTCGAAATCTGTCCGGCAAAATTTGATACCAAACCGCCCCGCGTGCCCACTCCGGCCTTTCCGTGGCGGAAGCGTTCAAAGCCATAAAAAAGCAGTTAATAAGGACTAAAGTTACCACTAATCTGTTCATGCTATTCATTTTTTATTTTGCCTTCATTCGTTTTCTGTAAAAATCCCACACGTTATATGCACCCGAAATAACATTTCGTATTTCAATTACCGTGTAAAGATTCACACCGCAATACCTACAGGTAAGCGATAAAAAAATTCCGATTTCCAGACGGGTAAAGCAGAGGCTGGCATATTGCCAAATCACTAAAATTTAGTCGATTCAATAACAGGCCTTTGAATCAATCAAACGAAAGTAGGCAGGTGCCCTGAAGTCGGCTTCGGTTTGTCTGTTAGTCATCTGCTTGTTTTAGCAATAGATAAAAAGAAAAAACAAAACTGACTTGAAAAACGGCATAGGAACCCAGAGCGTATTTATCATATTTTTTAGCCTCGCCCAGAAATTTTTCAAACTGGTCGGGCTTTCCCGTCTTTAGATATTTATTGTAATTGTCGTCAGCCTTGCTGCGAAAATATAACGCCATGGCGCCTGTCAATGCAGAAACGCCTATTGCTGTCGCCACCTTTGTTTTGTTTTTTCTAAAGGAAGAGGTCGCCTCCGGCTCAAGGGTTGGTTTCAGAATAGCGATGCTTTTCCTCAGTGCGATGTTGATCGCTTTTCGCCCTCCGCCAAGAACAGCAAATGTAGAATCTGCATAACCTGGCAATGAGAGGTGTATGACGTTTTTCCCTTCCTGTAGAAGAATAAAAGCAGGGCTTATCCCCGCTGGTTTGCCATTCACGACAACTTGCGCGCCATAAGGTTGTGAATTTATTGAGAGCGGCAATTCAAAATTTACAGATGCGCTGGCAAGCTCACCCTGTTTTATTTCAACATCTTTTTGCCAGTGTTTGACAAACCAGACATTGCTGCCTGGCGGTGAGATTCGGACTGAATGCACACCAACCGGAAGTTCAATGTCAGGAAGCGGCGTTTTCCCGAGCAGCTTGCCGTCCACATAAACCGATAGGCCAACGCGCTCGCATTGCAATCGTAAGACACCATTGCCGCCGCTGTTGTTTTGAGCGAAAACGGTTGAGAATGCAGCGAACAAGAGTATCTCAAAAAATGTCAGGAAAAGGGATTGCAGAATTGCTTTTGTAGCGGTCATGAAATTTATTCGGGTAGCGATGAAATTTTATCCTTTGCTTTGAAAGCATATACAAGATTATCTTCAGAAGCACCAATTAAATAGTCGCCCCACACAATTGGCGAAGTTCTAATTCTACCTTTTGTCTTATAACTCCAAAGCAAATTGCCATTTGATAAGTCAACAGCATAATAATTTTTATCCAGAGAGCCTATATAAACGATCTTTGGGCAAATTACGGGCATTGTGCTGATTACACTGCCGGCGCGGAACAGCCAGCGCAATTTACCACTTCCTGCGTCCAGACAATACAGTTCACCATTCGAAGCGCCCACGATAACAACTTTGCCATTGGTTCCGGCAGTCTGGTAAACAGGCGCCCGCGCTTTATATTTCCATTGAATATCCCCATCCTCGAGACTGATCGCATATATCAAGCTATCGGTAGAACTGACAAATACGGTTTCATTTGAAATGACCGGCGTGGCAAAGACCGCCGCTCCTGTCTTGACAGACCACAATTTCGTCCCTGATTCGGCGTTAATTCCATAAATAAAACCTTTGTCGCATCCCGCCACCAACGTATTTCCAGCCAGAGCCGGGGACGCATGCAGCTGCCCTTTGGTGTCAAAAGACCATATTTTCTTGCCAGTTGCAGCATGAAATTTGTCGATATGTTTATACAGCGCTGCGACAAAAACGGCATCGTCTTTTACCAGAGGCTCCGATGCAATGTCACCAGCTGATTTTTTCCAAATAAACTTTCCTTTTTCAAGATCAAGCCGTCCAAGCGTCTCTTTGCCATACCTGTATGCAACAAATAGATCGTCATCATAGTAGCTGCAAGTGGTTTCTATGAGCTCAGAAAATTTTTTGCGTTTTAACTTTTTGCCGGTTTCAATATTTACTGCATCCAAACGACCATCCATTGTGGTAAGGTATAAGACGCCGTCAATCGCAAGCAATGTTGAGCCAATTGCAGAAGTGCCTTTATAGCGCCAGATGTTTTCCAATGGAGCCTGAACCCCAATTTGATGCGCGCCTGAACGGGAAGTCGAGCCGCCAAAATGAGTCCAATTGGTTGGAGAAACTGTCTTGTCGGATTGCTTAATCGCAAAATTGTTGCAGCCACCGACTAAATAAACCAGCACAGTTACAAGTAAAATCTTCGGAAATTTAATCAAAATCAATCCTCTGAAAAAGGTCGTATACAAATCAAGACGTTACCCCGACAGTCGCATAAACTGTTTAAAAGTCAAAACCAAACCAGAGAGACTTTTTCAAGCCCTTTTCCCATCTCAGCGTCGGGCTTGCCACATCCGGCACCTGAAAGCGCCTGCCGATTTCATAACGAAGAACCAGAAAGCCGCCCAGTCTTACTCTCAGACCAATTCCCATACTGCCAAGAACCTGACCGCGTCCACCCGGACTTTTAAAATTCGTGAATTGATCATTACTGTCCCAAGCTTGCCCCAAATCGAAAAAAGTAGCCCCTTGAAAACCACCAAAACCCATGCCGCCAAAAGGGAAACCCAAAATAAGGCGGTCAAGAAATGGAAAACGGAACTCCTGATTCAATAAAACGAGCTTCTCACCCCAAATCCGCCACCTTGGGTAGAGACGTAAATCCCAACTGCCGCCCATAAAGTAGCGGAACGACTCCTTTCCGATGTTCAAACGCACCATGGCTCGCAGCGCGTATGAGCTGCGTGGCGAAACTCGGAAGTACTTTCGGTAGTCAGAAATCAGCGTGGTAAAACTCACGTCGTTGTTCTGAATGTCAATTGTGTGTCCCACTGTAAAGTTATACCGTTCGCCATCCATTGGGCCGGTGTAACCCCATAAGGTATTGTCTTTTATATAGGAAAACGAATTTGAAATGACATAGCCATCAACGGTAATTCCACGAAAATCATACTGTCTTTTTTCTTTTCTCAGACTAAACGAGCCCTCGAAGCGTTGAAAAACTGAAAAAGGATAACTGGCGGAAATAAAACCGCCGGTGCGTGTTTGCTCAAAAAAGCTCTCTACAAGATCATAGTAACGCCCCGCAATGTGATAGCCGCCATAGGCATAGTTAACCCGATTTGACAAATTTACTTTTGTCAACGCAACATTAAAACTTTTCAGAAAATCACCGCGTGTTTGGGCGTTATTGTAGAGTAGGAAATAATATTTCTGATTGCCTAACATGTCGCTCATTGCTAACTGAGCGCCGCCGCTTGCGCCAAATATGGGGTCGTGCGACACAGCGCTTTGAGCTATATCTAATTCAAAATTCTTCCTATACTTTATTGTAGTTGCATTAACTTCACCAACAAGGGTGTTTGCCACCCATAAGTCTTGCTCCACCGCAAGGGTGTCCAAGGCATTTGGCGTCGCAACCGCCAATTTTTCTCCAACATCATCCATCTGATTAATTTGAAAAGAAAAATCCTGAAAAGTCGAAAACAGCATGGTGTCATCATCGATCCACTCCGGATCCTGGGCACCTGTTGTAAAAAAGGTCAACTGTTTAAGCTGATCACTACCCTCAAGCGCCGTGGGAAGATCAGCAATCTCAGGAACAGCGTGTAAAAAAGACTGCGCATTTTCAAGAAGCTCCAACTCGCTTTTTACATTTCCTTCAGTCAGCGTTGCCAGAAAAAGCTGTTCTTCATGAACTTGCGCCAACATCGAACTGTTTTCAATAACCCATACATTAAACGCGTTGTCTCTATCGGAGGTAAACGCAATCCTCTGTCCATCTGGAGACCATTCGGGTGAGTAGTCATTGTGGGCTCCGCTTGTAAGATAAAAAATATTTGCAGATGGCAGGTTATAAGCGAACAGGTTGGAAAAACCCTCCTCACCAAATGATGTCCGGTCGGAACTAAAAGCGATATTATTGCCATCCGGCGACCAACTCGGATCCCTGTCACTATAAAAATCGTTGGTCAGGCGGGTCAGGCGCTTGCTTTGAATTTCAACGATGTAAAGGTCGCTCTGTCCACCAAAATCAATTCCCGTAAAGACAAGTTTGTCAGAAGCAGGACTCCAATTGGGGGAACTCAGAGAAACTAAATCAGGGAAATCAAAAGAGTGGATTACTTTATTGGACTTCAAGTCTTTGACATATAAAACATCACGCGCGCCGCTTTTTGAAACAAAAGCCAAATGACTTTTATCCGAAACATCAATTTTGCTTTTCAATAGATAAAATACTTCAAATTCAGCTGTTCTTTCACCGCTTACCAATATTTCCGGTTCTTCGAGATCTTTCTTACCCAACTGTTTTGCGTAAATATTTGAATAGCCGATTCTATTGGATGTAAAAGCAACCCATTTTTTACCATTGCGCGAAAAGGCGGCCGGCTTTGTATTTACACCTTTTTTGGTCATTCTTTTGGTAATCATGCCCGGCGTATCCCGTTCCTGCAGGATCGGATACATTTTTTTCTTTAAATCGTATAACCATTGCTTATCAAATTCTTCATAAGTCAGACCAATGGTTAACTTCATAACATCTGAAAATTTATCTTCCTTCCATGCGTTTTCGTAAAGTTGAATCAGTTTTTCCTCGCCAAAATTTTCCGCGATGTACTTGCAGATGGCCTGACCCTCTTTGTACATAAAAAAAGTGCCGTAAATCCGGTCCATTTCCGCTACCGGAACAATATAGCCGCTCAGCACCGCATCGCGGATAAACATATCGGCCTGCGAGCTCCACCCTTCTGACCAATAATCAGCAATTCCTTCAGTGAACCATAAAGGCAGACCCGAAAACATTGTTTTTCTGTGATCTTTGTAGATGCGATTCATTTTACTGCGTGTGAAAACATGCGTCATTTCATGAATAATAACCCTGCGGAAATCATGAATAGAACCTGCGGATGGAATTACAACACGACCCTTAATAAACTCAAAAAAACCGCCAACATTTGCCGGTAAAAAACCAGGCGTCGTGTTGGTCTGCTGAAAGTGAGAATGGTTCGAATAAAATATGAGTGGGATACGGTGGGTAATATTGTGATTTGTCAGCCCTTCAAGGCGGCTATAGGCTTCTTCAGCAAATGATGCTCCTATCTCGGCGAGCTGTTGCATTTGAGGATAAAAGTACACGTCAAAATGTTCAGTTTTTAAAACCTTCCATTGAAAATTATCATACTGCACCTTATTTCTGCCAAAATAATATTGAGCAGTCAAACAATCTGGTAAAAGAAAGGCGGCAAAAAGGAGCAGTAAAACGGGTATTGTTTTGAGTCTCATATCCTTAACTCTCTTTGGAACATTTTCAACGCATTAGGAACTACTGTTTATCACTGGGGAAGTATCGCAAGGTATATACATGCTTGCAACAGTTACTGCACGAATTTTGTTTTCTATTACCTTGAAACGAAGAATTTTATTCCTGGCGATGTGTCTGTTCCAATTAACGGCGCCCTGTCCCTGGCTAAAAAACAATTGAAGACAATTTAATAAAAATGACCTCTCAATCAAGAAGATTATGAGGTTGATAAACAGCGAACTACAAAAACATTGTTAAATGGAAGCACATAAAAAAGTCAAGTTAATTTTGTGTTATAGATTTAAGGAAATTGAAAGAAGGAGCACTTTAACAGATATGTATTTTCATGGAAATCAATAAAGCTTTACAAATTCCCTACGATACTTGGAACAAACGAATCAGCCGGGACAACTTATGAAATTTAAAAAGACTCTCTTCTTTCTATTCCTTCCATTAGTGACGATTACAACACTCAGAACCACTTCGTCAACGGTGTCCGAGCTTTTTGCTAATTCAGGGGAACTCTATTCCAAAATCAAACTCCTGTCAACTGTAATTGAAACCATTCAACGTTCCTATGTTGAAGAACGACAGGCCGAAGATTTGATTGGAAGCGCAATAAAGGGCATGATTTCAGATCTCGACCCGCATACTATCTTCCTCCCCGCAGATGATTTTGACACATGGAATCAAAGCTTTGAAGGATATACCGGCATTGGCATCAGCTTTGAAGTGATTCAGGACGCTGTGCGCGTCATGTCTGTAATTGAAAACACACCCGCTCATGAAGCCGGGTTGATGCCGGGAGATTATATAATAAGTGTAAATAATCATTCAACTGCTGGACTGAGAGATACCGAAATAACCCGACTATTCTCCGGATTAAAAATCAAAAACATCGAACTTTCTGTAACCAGTCCAAGATGGGTTGGCAGCAGAGAGCTGCACCTTTCACGGGAAAGGATATTACTGGATAGCATTCCTTATGCAATGTTTATTCAACCAAAAGTCGGATATATTAAGATTGAAAAGTTCACTTCAACCACGCCAAGGGAGTTAGAGCAGACGTTAATCCAATTAGAAAAAGAAGGTATGAAATACCTTCTGCTTGATTTGCGTGGGAATAGCGGCGGCTATTTAAACTCGGCAGTTGAAGTAGCGGACAAATTTATTCCAGGAGGCAATAGTATTGTTTCCACAAGAGGACGGCTGCCAAGTTCTTTCCAGGAATTTCATTCCACTGACTCCAAAACTCATAAACTTTTCCCTCTCCTTGTTTTGATAGATCATGGTTCGGCCAGCGCCGCCGAAATCGTGGCTGGCGCAATTCAGGATCTTGACCGAGGGCTAATTGTAGGAAAAACCAGCTTTGGCAAAGGTCTGGTGCAGAGTCAGTACCGCTTCCAGGATGGCTCCGCCCTACTTATTACCACAGCCAGATACTACACGCCGAGCGGTCGCCCGATTCAACGTAGTTTTTTTGATAAATCAAAAGATCAATACTATCGTGAGGCTTACCTTGACAAGACCGACATTGCTCAGTCAAACCCTGAACAAATCTATCGCACCCGAATGGGAAGGCAGGTTTTTGCAGGCCATGGAATTCAACCTGACATTTGGATAGAGGCAAAAAATAGTACGCTCTCCCATCAACTTCGCGAACTATATCTGGCGCCAGAACGATTTTTTTATTCATTTGCTCAACAGATCTCCGAAATTTGGCCGGAAACCGCACATAGCGAAGAATACTTGATAAAGAAATTCGAAATTACAGATTCGATTTACCAGCAATTTTTAACATATCTAAAATCTGAAAAAAACAGTTTCAATTCTGTTCAATTTGACACGGAGAAAAACTGTGAACACACAAAATTTCTCATCAAACGTGAGTTAGCCTTCCTGCTTTGGGGGCAAAACGCCTGGTTCAGAGTAAACCTTCAGCGAGATGAACAATTGCAGGCGGCATTGCGCTATCTAACCGAAGCCAATAAACTTGTCAGTCGAGCCGGGTATTAACGGCTGTGTAAGTATTTACCGCTGAAACGCAGAAAATTTCATTTTTCTAATAAAATCTATTGACAAACCAGTAAATGTTTCATAATATTTCCGCACTAATTTTGTTCTTGCGGCCGTAATTGAGATACTTTCAGTAGCATTTCTACGGAATATTCACAGTAGCTACTGCAAGAGGGAGTCCTATAAATTCAAGTTTTTAATAGAACTGTCAAGTTTTATATAATCAGCTCAACAGTATCATTCAGGATCTCAGATAAACGAAAAAAGAAAAAGTTGCCTTCTCTCGCAATAAAGATGTTTGATTTTATTTGCGACTGACTAAGATAACTTAAATTTTCATTTGATGATTTGTGGAAGGAAAGGGCGCAGGATTTAGAAATATCCCTACTAAACTTCCGCCAACTTTTTTAAGAATTTATTTTGAGGGTTCTTGCTTTTGACATCCACTAAATTTGCGCAACTTAGCCAAGTGAGCCTTTTGCTTTTTTTTCGTTCTCAACAGTTTTCTCCAATCTCTCTCTTCTGGAGTTCTCCTCTCACTTTTAAATGATTTACTTATTTGGGGCTCTTTAAATTTTGAAGAGTAAAATTTAAAATTATATCAGGTAATTCTATTATTCGTTACATGCGAAATTTCTTTTCACATCAAGATCAAGCTTGGACTCTTCCAGCAGAACTTTCCACCACTCCGGAAGAGTCTCCACAATACGCTATTGCACAATTAGCAATCAAAAAGTGGCAAAGCAATGTTTGATCAGGCTAAAATAAAAAAATGAAGGAAACGCAATGCCATCTAACCAACCACTATTAGAAGAAATCAGGGAAACTCTAAAAGGAAGCAGCCCGGAAACCAAACGAATTAACCGGGCTATTAAAAAATTTTCCAAAGTCGAAAACAATGTGATAATCATGGGTGACATCGGAACCGGTAAAGAGTTTCTCGCTCGTCAAATACATGCGCATAGTAATCGACAGGATAAACCTTTCGTGATAATCAACTGCGCGGCGTTTGGCTATTCATTAGACCGAAGAGATCTACTTGGACAGGAAAGCGAGCATTCCGGATCAATTAAACGGACAATCGGTTTACTAGAAAAAACAAATAACGGCACGGTTTACCTTGAAAATTTGAGCGACCTGACTTCCGAATATCAAGTTGAATTTCTTCAGGCAATACAGGCGCAGAAGGTGAAACGAATAGGCGGGTTCCGGAAAATAGACCTTAATGTTCGATACATTTCATCCCTCAAAACCGACTTGAAATCAGAATTGGAAAGCGGCGCTTTTAGAAAAGAACTCTATTTCCAATTAAAATCACTTACGATTACGATCCCACCCTTGCGGCAGCGCAAACAAGACATCCCAGAACTTTTCATTTATTTCCTAAAACAATATTGCGCTGAAAATGAATTAGAAATACCTGCAGTTCCCGCAGAAATTTTTGAGTCCATTCTGGAGTATGACTGGAAAGGAAATGTACGAGAATTAAAAAACTGTGTCGGCAACCTCGTAATGATGTCGCCATACGATGAGCTTGCCACTGAATTTCTGCCTTTCGAAATAAAAAGAGATCCGTTGGCGTTCCTTGAACTTGGCAACCTGAAAAAGGTTATTTCAGAAGTGGAGTCTTACTTAATAAACAAGGCATTAAAACGATTTTCTGGAAACCAGGTGAAAGCTGCGAAACTATTGGGCGTTCCTGAAGCAACATTGCGTTTCAAGATGAAAAAACATGCCATCCCGAAAGATTAGTTCACATTAGCGCTTTCATAAAAATAAAACTTTGTATGTTTTTTTGCAAGTGCGCGCAATATCTGCTTACGTAAAAGCCGCAAAGCTCTGACTGACGGGATGGACTTTGAAGTAGATTTCTTCGCTCCAAGGCTCTGGTGAGAAAAAAATTATTTCGAGGCGATTAAAGACGGAGCAGATGGGTTTGCTTGAAAATTCAGAGTGACCGAATCAGGGGGCGAATTCAATAAAAACAAAGTAGTTCATCAGAATGCGACTTCGATAACGCCTTCGGCAGTTCCGGTAAGAAGGAGATCGCAAGAGCCAATGAAAAGGCCATTTTCAATTACTCCGGGAATTGCGTTTAATTCAAACTCTAAAATTTCAGGATCGTCAATTTTACCAAACAGACAGTCGATAATATAGTTCCCGTTATCTGTAACAAAGGGCTTTGCGCTTTCCTGCAACCTAAGTTTGGTGGTGCAACCAAATTCTTCTAACTTGTTTTTCACTGACAAACAACCAAACGGAAGCGTTTCAACGGGCAATGGAAATTTGCCAAGATTTTCAACATTTTTCTTGTCGTTAACTACCACGATAAACTTTGAACTGGCTGCCGCAACAATTTTTTCGCGGAACAATGCGCCGCCGCCACCCTTAATAAGGTTTCCATAAGGACAGACTTCATCAGCACCGTCAATTGCAACGTCGATGAACTCAAAGTTTTCCAAAAGAGGAATTCCGGCTTCGGTCGCAATTCGGGCTGTTTCAATAGATGTTGGCACGCCTTTTACGTTTAGCCCCTGTTTAACGCGTTTGCCAATTTCCTGAATGGCATAATAGGCTGTTGAGCCGGTTCCCAGACCAACAACCATACCGTCTTCAATATATTTAACAGCGTGTATTCCCGCCATCTGCTTAGCATCACTCTCTGACATTGTAATAACTCATTTTTAAGTTCAAAGTTAAAGGTTGGCTGACAATTTTAACCGCATAGCCAAATCTTGATTCATATTTTTAAATTCAATTTTCAGCCCCAGCGCCTCTTTGTTCAATCTTTTGTTATACTTAAAGACAGCAAGCTGAGAATGAATTGCGCTGACAATATGGTTTATTAAGATGACTGCAATGGTCAATTCGCTGCGATTTCGAGCCAGATCGCTATTTCGTCGAATGGTAGCATATTCAAGACGATTCGTCTTGTTATCCCAACTCCAATAAAATTGTTCAGTGTCACGATAAATAGCGCTTAGATCCCGATTTCGAAGTTGACCTTGATTGTAAACATCAATGCTATTGAAGCGTCCGATATTGTCAAAATAATCTGCGTCTTTACCGCTTAAATTAATTCCAGCATGTGTAGCAGCCAACGCGCGATAATCCTCTTCCAGCCAATTCCCCCAAGTAGTCAGGCCAAAATATACTCCGATAAGCGTAATCTCAGAAATGATAAAGGTTTTCATCATTTTTTTAGACTCGGCATAATGTTGTCCCCAACCCGGAATGAGAAGGGAGCGCAAGAAGGCTTTCCCTTTGTTCTTCTCGGACAATTCATTCTCCGATGCAAACCGAAATAAAGCTGTTTCAGCTAGTTGTGATTTGCTGACAACAAGATTCGGTTGGAATAATTGAAATTCCTGACCCAAAGCGAAGGTATGGTTGGTTCCGACGTCGGATTTTTCACCCGAGAAAACGAGACAAGCGTTTGCCACTAAAAAAATGGATGTCAAGCGAGCAATTTTTCTTACCATTTCAGCCCAACCACCAAGGCTGGCGCCATTTCCCTGCCATAGCGCATTCCTCCCAAATTAAGACTACCTTCAATTCTTGAATTAAACCGTTTTGTTGTAAAGGCTGCATCGACGGCGCTGATCACGTGATTTAACAAAACAACGGAAATCATAGTTGTGGCATTTTTTAGATTGTTATTCGAATCTTTTCTTATCAAAACATATTTATTACGCTGCTCTGAACTGTAAAGCAACTTCTGGCCGTTATATTGAAGGGTTTTATAGGTCTCATAGTTGAAGTTTGAAATGTCTCCGCCCAGCGTGTTTTCACGAAAATCTTCCCAGCCGACAATAAATTGATCATATTTACCGACATTTTCATAATAGGGCTGCCCTTTTTCACTTGGTAGAAAGTGACTAAAGTTATCTTTCTCCCAGGCTCTGGCGGTCAAATAGCCCTCCGGGTTGCGCTGCCACTCTTGTTCAATCCATTCCCAATATTTATCCTCATTCCATTTTTCGTCCGCATAGGCTTCGTACTTATCTTCGAGCGCAAAACCCTGATTGTTAAAATGAATAGTTCCCCAAATGGCGCCGACTTCAACCAAAAGAAATGCGGCTGCTTTCCAGCGCGACTCTGCATAATATTGACCTGCGCCAGGAACGACAGCCGAAAAGAGAAAGCTTTTTTTAATTGACTTTTCTTCAGTTTCAACGCTTTGAAAATTGAAACTTGCCATTTCCCTTTTTCCCACAGCCTGCATAACACGAGACCGAAGTTCGGCTCGTGGAGACACGCTTGTAAAAAAGTTGCCGCTCTTTTCATTTTCAGACGCAAAACAAGTCGAACAGACGCATAAAGCAACGCAGAGAATTTGCTTAAAAGGATTTACATACATTTCAGAACCCTCCGAGTTTAATTAAAATAACCAAAGGTCAAGCCAAAATAGAATTTCCATTCTTTTCCGTAGACCACTCCTGTGTTTTCAAATTCATCTAATCCATAAGCTGCGGTTAAAGAAAACCTTGTTGGATAGGCATAAAATGAAGATGTTTCTAAACGCAATTCACCCCCGACACTGGTCTTGAAGTCATCGAACTTGATTTTGCCGTCAAAAGCATTGCCATATTCGGCAAAAGCGCTGAGAAACACTTTATCCAAGTAAAGCTGGCCAACGCCGAAATCCAAATGCCGAATCAGAGGGAAATTATAGGTGAGGCGACCTTGTAAAATTTTTCTTCCTTCCATACTATAATACGAATAACCGCGGTTGCTGATACTATTTATTTGATAGGGTTCGCGGACGCCGCTTGCCAAAGGCGCTCCAAGCCCGCCGCCAAAAAAATTAAAAAAACTATCGACTCTGGCATCTATAAAACCGGCTTGCAGCCCCAGCGAAATACTGTGATTATCGATTGGTAACGGAATGAACTCTTTCCATGCAGCTTGAATTTTATTCATCCTGAAATCATCAAATATTTCAATTCCAACAGTAGTTTCCGGGTCAAACCCACGTAGGAAGCGGTTGAATTCCAAATCATAGGCGAGATAGAAAAAACGTCCCTTCGGGCTGATATCAGCGTCAAGTCCAGAGGCGAAGTTTTGATGGATAAACTTCAATGAAATATCTCGTCCAATGAAGTATTTGTATTTAAAGCGTAAGTCAGTGAAGGCTGCGCCATAACGGCTTAAAATGAGTGTGGCGCGCAATTCGTTATACTTGCGAAATTTAAAACCAACGCCAATGTCGACTTCCAATAGATTGTACTTCACCTTATCTTCGGTGGAAATAATTCCATTTCCAAGCAACCTGACTTGATCTAATGAGTCAACCCCAATACTTGTATTCTGTACCTGATTATAGACTTCGATAAAAAAGGTTGGCCCGAATTCACGATATTCAGCAAGGCCGAAAAGATCGTAATCGCCTCTTTTGTTCATGGCAAAGCCGGTCAGAATACCATATTTGTCCAACACGTCCCATGAATAAGCGTAAGCGCCTAGCTTTATAGTGCCGTAGTCAATCATGGCGCGCGGTAATACGGATGGTTTGCCATATTGCTTTTTATAGGCTTTAGTGTCATATTTCGGAATTTCAGTGTCATCGTAGGTTCGCCGCTCTTGCACTTGTTTTTGCAGAGCAGGCGAAAGCGAGCTGGCGGCTGAAGCTAACTTTATATCCTGCTCATACTCCAGGTAAGCGGCCGACGCATCGTCGATCGGCGCAAGATTTTCTAAAAGCGCGATTTTGTATCCAGTCGATGTGAAAAGTGAATAAAGAAGTTCGCCCTTGCGATTGACTGAAGGCATAAAGGCGCCGCCAACGACATTGGTGAGCCGTTCGATTTGGCGGTCGGCTAAATTCATCCTGTAAATATTATAAATACCTGTCTTATCCCAACTAAAATATAACTGCTTGCCGTCGGGACTGAAGCTTGGATCGCGCGCGTCAAACTCATCCCGCAAGACAGTTTCCCGTTTTCCGGTGGCCACGTCCATTATATAGATGTCCTGCCCGCTGTTGACAAACTGAGAATATGCAATCGATTTACCATCAGGCGACCACTGCGGGTGGACAAGCTGCTCGCCATTCCGGTGCTCTGTTAAATAGTGAAGCGACTCCTTTTTCAGATCAAAAACGGCAAGATTTTCCGTTCCATCAACGCTGATGATAAAGACCAGCTTGTCTCCGGAGAAATGCAAATGAGGACTGTGAGCTCGCAAACCTTTGGTTAAACGTTTGGTCTTTTTCGTCTTAATATCATAAGTGAAAATGTCAAAGTATTTTGAACCGCCTGTATTTTTCACTCCTCTGCCGCTAAAAAATATTTTCTGTCCATCGGGAGACCAGCTTGCTGTATGTTTCGGTTCGCACTTAACTGTGCCGGAACCTGAATTAAGAGCTGGGGTGAAAAATTTAATGCCGTACGTATTGATGAAATCAGATTTCAGTGATGATAGATATAAATAACTCTCATCGTCCCGCCCCCAGGCCGGGTAAAAGTTACCTAAACCTTTGGGCTCAATAATTTGCCCCGCCACCTGATGGCTTGAAATATTTTGAAGTCGGAAGCTATATTTGGATTCTAAATATTGCTTCCATTCGCTATAAAGGACTGCGGCATCCTTTCCGGTCACTTTTTTAATGGCGCCATCAATCGTCAACCGGAACATTTTTTTCATCTCAACCGATATCTGGCGCAACGCGTCAACCCCATACTTATCAGCGATGTAGCCGACAAAAGCATAGCCGTGATTGTAAGACTTTTCGTTGCCAAGGCTATTTTTTCCAAACCCACCCATTTCACTATAGGTCAACAGCTTCTCATCCATGATAGCAGTTCGAAGGATCATATCGCGGTGAGAGTCCCATGTATCATAGTCAAGACCTGGAAGTTGGTATTGCGAAACACCCTCAGCAAACCAACTTGGCATAATGGTCATTGCCACCGGATAACTTGAGATTTTATTGGGGCCGCCGCGCAATACATCCGTCCTGCGCTCATCTTCATATCCAATCCATTGAAAGTAAAAGGCCGGCACTCGTTGGGTGATCTTGCGCGCAGAGCCAATTTGAATCATGTGGATAAACTCATGTGTGAGCACATTCCGCAGCCAATTATGGGAACCACGCAGTTCAAAATCCATGGCCGTTGCCCAAATTTCTATCTTGTTGTCATAAAAATATGCCCCGCCGTTCGAATAATCGTCATGATCCCGCAAAATAAAATGGACTTTGACATCGGGCTGATATTGATACAACTCTGTTACCGGCTCATAGATCTCTTCTGCTATTTTACCGGTTAATTTTGCAGTTCGCTCGGCGCCATTGTGAAAATGGACAAAGAAATGCTCGGTTTCAAATGTAAACCAGTCTAATTCTGGATGATTGTCATTTGCATATTGTGCGAAAGAGTTGTTTGCAATAGAAAAAAACAACAGAAAAACAGTTCGAAGGATGATTTTGTTCATTTTATTTGACTACTGCAATTTTAATAATTTCAACTGAAGTTCGCGCAGCGCTTTTGGCTTCAACTCGCGCCATGTAAACACCGCTCTGAATATTATTGAGAGACCACTCTATTTCACTTTCACCGGGACCAGATCGAGAGGCGCGCAGTTCATCAACAAAGGCGCCGGCTAAATCGAAAAAACGAATTTTCATATTCGCATTTTCGGTTAATTGAAAACGGATCGTTGTTTTATTACCTTCGGTCGGGTTGGGATAATTATAGACGGAACCCTTGGCCATCACCGCTTCAATTTCTGGATTCTCTTCATTTTGCGCAGGCATGAAAACGCTGGAATGGGTGGCGTCGCCCAAAAGACCTGGCCAGGCAAAAGTGGTCTCATCAAATTTTGCGGCGAGGTCATAAACGTAAAGGAAACCGTCTGAGTCCGCAACGATTATTTCAATATCGCCGTCCGAATCAAGGTCTGTAAGGTAAGGAGAAGAGTCAAATGCATTGCCGGTGGAATAAGGAAATCCTGTCAATTTATCACCTGTTGAAGAATAGGCTGAGACCGAATTTTTGGAAGTATTAACAACAAAATTAGCAATTTGATCACCAGTTAAATCGGCGATGACAAGTGAAGAGTTTTGACGATCAAAACCAGAATCCAAGGCTGAAGAAGCCAGACCGATTGGGAATTCGTCCGCATAATAACCCAAATGATTGAAAGCGGCCAATTGGCCATTTTGTGAAACAAAAACAAATTCAGGGGAAAAATCATCATCAATGTTTCCGACCGCTAACTGTGAATTTGGCTTCAGCGGGATTCTTACAGGAAAACCATCCGCGAGAACACCGCTCCTGTTAAGACTTACAAATTCCGGCGCATCGGATACGGCGACAATATCCAATTGGTTGTCGTTATTAAGCTCTGTCACCACCGGAGCAAAAGGAAATCCGCCTGAAAAATTCTCAGACCACAATATTCCATCCTCATTGGGGGCTAACATGCCTATGTCACCGGCAGCAGTTGTGTAAACCCAATGACTTTCGTCAAACATCGCAAAGCCTGAAACAGAGCCCGAAACCGACAAAGAGCTCCAACTCAACTGGCCATCCTGAGCGCTATATTGTAAAACGATAATGTCGCCTTCATTTGAGCCAAGCGCCACTTTGAACCCGGCCTCATTTTGGATTTCAACCATACACTGAGCGACAAAAGATTTGCCTTGCAATGCAAATTCGGTAAAGAGGTCGAGTTGCCCGTCGGAGTCATCGTCAAGCGGCGATAAGATTGTCGCGCCTCTATCGGTTGCCACAACAATATATGGTTTGCCGCCTGTTGAAAAAGAAACCGGTGAAAAGGCGCGCCCTTCGGATGTAGCCACCAGGCCAGCGCTAGCGCCACTTCCCATAAACGGAGAGCCATCAAAACTCCAGATAAAAATTCTACCATCTGTGCTGGTTGCAATGATTTCCTGAAGGCCGTCATTGTCAAGATCAAAGGCGAGCGGCGCATTGAACCGATTCTGCGCTGCCATTGTCACTTTCCTTGGAAAACCATCCTGGAGTTTCTTGTTGTTGAAACGAAAAGTCATAACAGTGTCAGCTTCACTAAAAGAATCAATGTAAATACTGGTATTTGCCAGTGAATTCGAGTGGCTGGCTGGCATGGTAAATGGCGTAAATGACACCTGCTTGCTGCTATTAACCAATAAATTTATTTTGTTTGAGGCCCAAAACATATCTTCAAAGACACCGTTTTCAGACCCGCCCGCCGCGCTAAAAAAATCATAATATCGACCAATATCTTGCGCGCCATCAGCCTCTTCCAGGTCGATTCCGCGATTTTCAAGGTCAGCGTTAACGCGATTATCTGCAATCTTTGCATTTATCACTGCTTCATCAATATGCCAAATTAATATGCCTGAGCCAGGCAGACCAAAATCGTACTCATTGACTTCCGTAATTACCGATAGCATTCGAACTTTTGTAGTGTCAAAACGGACGCTCTGTCCTTGTTCATCCCAATAGAATTCAATGCGCTCACCGTTCAGGTCGCGACCTATCGCAACGCCATCGCCAAAAAGATCGCGGTTTCTATTTTCAAGTAAAAAATATTCGTTTGCATTAATCGGTATTTTATAAATTTTATCGGGGTTGGCCGTCTGCGAAATAGCAACTCGATATTCTCCCGGAGACCGGATCTCAACGGGTGTTTCCCAACCAAGAAACACTTTTTCCCAAGCGTTCGGTTGCGCGGGCAACAGGCCGGAAAAGTTACCGGAACCTTGATCCATGAGACCAAAAACACCGACTCCGGCTCGACCGTTGTCCGGGTTAAATAAAATGGGTAGTCCGAGTTGATTGCCAAACATGATTGCCATCGTGCCGAGCAATCCGATAGAAAGGCCGTCTTGGTATTGAGTCTCTGGCAGAAGAATACATTGCGAGACAAAGGCGCTCCCATCATTCACCGGAATACCTTTATATTCCGGATCGCCTCCTCCCAACTCTTTCTGGAAAAAATCCGCCCCGAGATACACTGACGGCATGTCCTGTGGCGTGTCGTCAAAATCAAAAGCAAAATCACCGCCAACGCCGGCATGAAAAATGATAAAGCTGTCGTACTGTGAAAAATCGATCTCGCCGCCTGCATTGGCCAAAGTTATCGACTCCTGAGAAAACTCAGCCAATCTTGAGTCGAGCAATTTTTCATCGCCAACAGGCACATAATAGTTCATCTGTCGGGAAACTTTATAAGGGGCGGCGCCATCTTTTGGAAAAACGTCAGCCTGAATCACCAATTGTTCGCGAGACACTTTGCGATAGTAATTTGACAGGGCTAACAGTTGCGACTGAAAATATGCTGCGTTCCTTGGCGGAGCGTCAAAATCTCCGGTGGAGCCCCCGGTCATTTCAAATTTACCGGTTCCGGTGGTCAGAGGATTGTCATCTTCCTCAAATTCAACCCGCAACGCCAAAACCCGCGCCACACCGACAGTTGGAAAATTCTTCGCCGCTGTATGGGTCGTTGACTTCACCTGGAATTGATAAGGTGTTTTTTGTGCGAACGCCGCTCGAGGCGAACACAAAGCTAAAGGAAGCGCCGCAAACAAAATAATGAGATGTTTTTTATGCATAAATGATTTTTTAAATGTGAGTAACAGACGGCGTTTACGAACGCCGTCTGTTTAACCGGGCGACCGGATTGTTCGATCTAATATCTACAAAAAAATTCATTTTATTTAATACAGAGTCCGAAAAAAAACCCTCAGCAAACGCTATCCGCCAAATGTGAATGAGAAACGCATAGTGTTGGCCAGTGGATGATCATCGGCTGTGGAAATATAGCCAAAATCAAATTGCAGGAGCTCCAATTTTAGGCCAACGCCAAAGGATAGATATTTCACCCTGCCACGCCCGTCGTTATAATATCCCATACGGAGGGCAAGTAAATTGGCATACCAATATTCCGCGCCAAAGCTATAAATGTAATCGTTATTTTTCCATGAAGTGAATGCGGCCTTGTACACGGGATCAACACCAGTCGAATCTTGTCTATTAACTAACTGTTTATTCATGTCGGCTAGTATGGTAAATTTGTTAAACTCCTCTTCCACCAAAGTATAGGCAAAACCAGCCCTAAAATTCGTTGGGAGTGGATCCGCTTGCCTCTTGTCGATGTAAGTCATCTTCGGGCCAATGTTGGTAACGCTCAAACCAAAGTCCAGCTGATCAAAAAATACTTCCTTTTGCAACACTCCAATCCCAACAGCAAAAGCAGCAGCCTGGCCAGATTGCCCTGAACTTACTTCTGTGCCAGCGCCAACCGGAGAAAGGTTGCTTCGAATAAATTTAACATTCAAACCGACCCCGGTGTTCTCTGAAAAGAGGGTGGAAAAAGATCCGGTCAACGCAAATTCGTTACTACTAAACTCACCGATAACATCCGGGCTGTCTTCACCGGTTTGCAACTGCTTCCCATAGCTTGAATAGAGCACACTGAAGGCCATTGTGCCCAAACCCTCCACTGAGTTTCGATAAACACCAAACAAGTAGTACAGATCGTCAATGTTAAAATTAGGTAGTATCGGGGAATAGGTGGTCGCGGCCTGCCACCCCTGCTGAAAGGCAAGCCCTCCTGGATTTATGTAGGCTGCCGAAACATCATCGGCCAACCCGACATAAGCCTCGCCCATGCCGCTTACTCTGGCGTGCGGCGGAAATAAAAGGAAAATTGCTGTTGATTCACTTTGGGCAAAGAGAGTCGGCGCTGCAAAACCAATAACAAGGAGAGCTGCCAGCGTTGATTTAAGCTTGTTCATAAAGAACCTCCAAAAAAACTAAATGAATTAAATTTCAATGTTTCCCATAAACAAAAAAACCGAATGCAAAGGCTTTCGTTCTACAATCATGTAGAACGCCTTTCAACATTCGGGTTTTAAACCGTTCAATTCGTCAAAAGGCATAAGTATTACGCACGAAACCTGCAAACAAAGACACAAACAAATTGCATCGCACTTAAAACTGAAAACCTTTAACGAAATACGATAGGCACTCTCCTTAAATTCAGCGATTAATATATACTGTCGAGCAAGTCATGTCAAGAAGTTTTTTAAAATTCTTCCAAATTTCTTTCATCCAACAAGGACTAAATGATTTGTGAACGGTAGTCCTCAGCTGAAAGTAATTTTGCCAACTCAGATTCGTTATCAATTCTCATTTTCAAAAGCCATCCATCTCCAAAAGGGTCGCTGTTTATTAGTTCAGGTTCTCCTTCTAGTTCCTCATTGATTTCAACAACTTCGCCACTTAGCGGCGCAAAAAGTTCTGACACAGCTTTCACAGCTTCAATTGTGCCAAATGGTTCCATTTGCACAGTCTTCTCGCCAATAGCGGGCAACTCAACAAATACAATATCACCAAGTTCTCCCTGCGCATAATCGGTAATACCAATTGTGGCAATATTTTCATCTATCGCCACCCATTCATGTTCCGCTGTATAATATAACTCTTCAGGGGTTTCCATCATCCTTACCTCCTCTTAACTTTGAAGCTCCATTGTAAACTTTTCTATGTTTTGTTCAACATATTTTGTATCAAAGTTACCTTCAATAAATGCTTTATCCTTTAAAACAAGTTGATGAAAAGGAATCGTCGTAGCAATACCTTCCACAACAAATTCTTCAAGGCAACGTTGCATTCTGGTAATCGCTTCTTCCCTGCTCTTACCATGCGCGATTACCTTCGCAATCAACGAATCATAGTATGGCGGAATCACATATTGCGCATAAGCATGTGTGTCAACGCGCACTCCCGGCCCTCCAGGCACATGAAAGCTGGTTATTTTTCCCGGAGAAGGCCTGAAACCATGCGACGGATCCTCGGCGTTTATCCGACACTCGATGGCATGGCCGCGCATTTTGTATTTTTTATCCCAGTTGAACTTTACACCGGCGGCAATGCGAATTTGCGCTTTAATTAGATCGGTGCCAAAAACCATTTCGGTAACCGGGTGTTCAACTTGAATGCGAGTATTCATCTCCATAAAGTAGAAACGTCCGTTATCATAGAGAAACTCAATGGTGCCAGCGCCCTCGTACTTTACAGCTTTTGCTCCCTTTATGGCAGCTTCCGACATTTCTTCACGCAATTCCGGTGTAATAACAGGCGAAGGGGACTCCTCAATAAGTTTTTGGTGCTTGCGCTGAATAGAACATTCACGTTCTCCAAGCGCCACAATATTGCCATGCGAGTCACCCAGCAATTGAACCTCAATGTGCCTGGGGCCTTCGAAATATTTTTCCATGTACACATCAGAATTTCCAAATCCAAGTTCAGCCTCGGTTTTGGCTTGAGAAAAAGCGTCCGCCAAGCCATCGGAACTACGAACAATCCGCATGCCGCGACCACCGCCGCCTGCAGAGGCTTTAATAATGACAGGATAACCAAAATCATCTGCGATTTTCTTTGCCGCGGCCACACTTTCCAACGTTCCATCACTGCCGGGAACTACAGGAACACCAGCAGCTTTCATGGTGGCTTTTGCCGTTGACTTGTGTCCCATCCCATTAATCATTTCCGGTGACGGGCCAATAAATTTCAAGTCACATGAAGCGCAAATCTCAGCAAAATTAGCATTTTCAGCAAGAAAACCGTATCCCGGATGAATTGCCTCGGAATTGGTTACTTCCGCTGCGCTGATAATTTGCGGGATTTGCAAGTAACTCAGGTTGCTCGGGCCAGGCCCAATGCAAACCGCCTCATCAGCAAACCGAACATGCAGTGATTCAGCATCCGCTTCAGAGTAAACAGCTACTGTTTCGACACCCATTTCCTTGCAGGCCCGGATTATCCGCAGCGCAATTTCGCCACGGTTAGCGATCAATATCTTTTTAAACAATTTTTCCTCGGATATTAAGCAGGTTAAGGAGCTTCCAGTCTAAACAGGGGTTGATTATATTCAACTGGCTGACCATTTTCAACAAGTATTTCAACAATTTTACCACTTAGCTCCGATTCAATTTCATTCATGAGCTTCATGGCTTCAATTATACACAAAACCTGACCCTTTTTCACCGTCTTACCAACTTCTACGTAAGGATCGGCGTCAGGAGCCGGGGCGCTATAATAGGTTCCAACCATCGGAGATTTTATTTCTTTATCCGGTTTGCCCTTTGGCGCTTCGGAATGCACATCTTTTACAACCTCTTTCTCAACCGCTGGCGGAGGCGCCGCCGTCGGCATGACAGTATGCGTTTGCATGTTATTACCGCCAGACCAGTTGTGCTTGGAAATTTTAATCGTCTTTCCCCAGCGCTTGATTACCAGTTCACCGATGTTACTTTCTTCTACAATTTTAACGAGGCGTTTAATCTCGTCTTCTCTCATATCTCCTCCAACTCTTCCGAATTCAGATCAAAGAAACTATAAGGCTCTTCCATAAGTCTATTCAAATAAACAATCAACTGGCATGCAACATGCCTGTCGAAAAAGCAAACAAAATAACTTCTTATACCCTAAAAAGCAACCTCCTTTTAAGCTATATAGCTTCCCTCGCGCACTCTTTCTTTTATAGCGCCAAAACCAAATCTTGCAAAAAGTTTATTTATCATGCTGTAATCAGCCCCTTCATAACCAGATAACAAGCTTCCAAAATCCAAGGGTAAATCAGTGACTATTTCAGCTAACCTTTTGGAAAGATAAGCTTTCTCTTTTCCTGCAAGTAGTTTTTCGCGCAGCTTCTTAGCGCCCCGTATGTTCAAAACGCTAACGGTGTCGAGTCGGCAGTAAATATCATCGAGATTCTTATAATTTTCTAACAAACAGGCGGCTATTTTTGAGCCTACGCCGGGCACGCCCGGAATATTATCTACAGCGTCGCCGACAAGAGATAAATAGTCAACAAACTGTGACGCATGGACGCCAAACTTTTCTTTTGCAGCAGCGGGATCATACTTTTTCTTTCGCGCAAAGTCCCATAGCAGGACGCCGTCATCCAGTAATTGGACAAAATCCTTGTCACTCGATACAATAACTGTTTCAAAGTTATATTTGCAATGACTTGCAATCGTTCCAATTAAATCATCAGCCTCATACCTGCCATCAACAATCGTCTTTATTCCAAAGGCTTCTGTCACCGCCTGACAGTTGGCGATTTGCTGTTCGAGCTCAATTGGTGGCAGTTCCCTTTGGGCTTTGTAGTCAGGATAAATCTCGTTGCGGAACGAGGTGGTCAGACTGCCGTCAAAAGCAGCGACAATATGGTCATGTTTTCTTGAGGCAAGTATTTGAAGAAGAAAATCGGTGTAGCCGCGTATTGCATTGGCCGGCACTCCGTCGGGCGTCTGAATCGTGTCGGGCAGAGCATAGTAGGCTCTAAAAATATAAGGGCTGGCGTCGATCAAAAACAATGAAGGCATCTTTTGCTAAACAGACATCGACTTAACAAAATCGAGCACAATTTCAGGGTGGTCGGTTACTTTGACTTTTGGATAGACTTTTTGAATAATTCCTTTGCTATCAATCACAACCGTGGTTCTTTCGACGCCCATATATTTGCGACCATACATACTTTTTTCTTTCCATACTTCGTATTGCTCTACGACTTTCTTGGTTTCATCGCTCAAGAGTGGAAAAGTAAGCGCATATTTGTTGCTGAATTTGTCATGAGACTTAACACTGTCCGGACTAACTCCAAAGATAACGGCATTCAGACCATCAAATTCGGACTTTAAATCGCGAAAGCCGCATGCTTCTTTCGTGCATCCACTGGTATCATCCTTTGGATAAAAATAAAGCACAACATTTTTTCCGGCGAACCCGGAAAGCGTAACTTCGTTGCCATCACCATCCGGCAGCGTAAAATCCGGAGCAAGTTTTCCCTCTCTCAACATTTCCCCTCCTCATTATTAATACGGTCTGTCCTTAGTAGACATACACTTGAATAGACACACACTTGCAGGCCGAACGACCAGCATTTTACAGTTGGTTTATTTTCGACTATACTTCAACAGGATTACTTTTCTCAGGATCAATTTCCAAGTCTGTGATCGCTTGTTGCACGATATTCGCTTTCACTTTTCCCTGTCTTGATAATTGACTTAAAACGGCGACCGTTATGCACTCTGCATCAACTTCAAAAAATCTGCGCAGCGCCTCCCTGGTTTCACTGCGGCCAAATCCATCGGTTCCCAAAGAATATAAGCCGCCGGGAATCCATCTGCTAATTTGCTCCGGCACAATTTTCATATAGTCCGAAACCGCAACAAAAGGTCCGTTTTCCTTTTCGAGAATTTCAGCGATATAAGACTTCTGCGGTTTTTCAGTCGGGTGTAAAAGATTCCACCGTTCGACTGAAAGCGCATCGCGACGGAGTTCTTTATAGCTGGTGGCGCTCCAAACATCAGCTGAAATTTCATATTTTTCTTTGAGTATTTCCTGCGCTCTAAGCGCCTCTCTCAGAATTGACCCGCTGCCAAGTATATGCGCTTTTACAACTTTTTCCCCTTTGACTTTATGGCCTTCCTTAAATTTGTATAGACCCTTTAATATTCCATCCTCACACCCTTCAGGCATTGCGGCCATGGCGTAATTTTCATTTGCGAGGGTGATATAGTAAAAAATATCTTCATGCTCATGATACATACGATGCATCCCTGCCTGGATGATAATGGCAATTTCGTATGCAAAGGTGGGATCGTAAGCCATTATATTAGGAATCGTGCTGGCGAGGACATGACTATGGCCATCCTCATGTTGCAGTCCTTCACCATTCAGGGTTGTTCGACCTGAAGTTGCGCCGAGCAGGAATCCGCGACCCCGCAAATCGCCGAAGGCCCAAATCATATCTCCAACCCGCTGAAATCCAAACATGGAGTAGAAGATAAAGAAGGGAATCATTATCTCACCATGTGTAGAATAAGAGGTTCCCGCTGCCGTAAATGAGGCCAGTGAGCCTGCTTCATTGATTCCCTCTTCCAGAATTTGACCATCTTTTACCTCGCGGTAATAAAGGAATGTATTGGAATCAACCGGTTCATAAATTTGACCAACATGCGAATAAATGCCGCATTGACGAAAAAGCGCCTCCATGCCAAATGTTCGCGCCTCATCCGGAACAATCGGAACGATTCTTTTTCCAATGACATCGTCTTTCAGTAGATTCGTTAGCATCTTGACAAAAGCCATTGTCGTCGACACAGGTCGCTCGGAGCCGCTAAAAAACTCTGAAAATGCGCTTCTCTCAGGCGTTTTCATTGGAACCGAATAAACCTTTCTTGAAGGCACAAATCCACCAAGCGCTTTGCGGCGTTCCAGCAAGTATTGAATTTCATCGCTTTTCTCGTCCGGCTTATAAAAAGGCGCGGTGTGAATTTTGTCGTTTGAAATTGGAATATCAAAGCGATCCCGAAAATGCTTCATCTCTTCTTCGTTCAATTTCTTTTGCTGGTGCGTGATGTTTTTGCCTTCGCCGGCCTCGCCAAGGCCATAGCCTTTTACGGTTTTGGCGAGTATTACGGTTGGGCTGCCCTGGTTGTCAATGGCTGCTTTATAGGCGGCGTAAACTTTGTCCGGGTCGTGACCTCCGCGTCTCATGTGGCTTATTTGGTCGTCTGACAAGTGACTGACAAGCTTGAGCAGCCCTTTGTATTTGCCAAAGAAATGATTTCTTACATAGTCACCTGATTCAACGACGTATTTTTGAAATTCGCCGTCGACCACTTCACCCAACCGATGCATTATCAAGCCGCCGGTATCGGCTTCGAGAAGCGGATCCCAGTCGCCGCCCAAAATCACTTTGATTACATTCCAGCCGGCGCCTCTGAAAATAGTTTCCAAATCCTGAATGATTTTTCCGTTGCCACGAACAGGGCCATCCAGCCTCTGCAAGTTACAATTCACAACAAAAATCAAATTATCCAGTTTCTCGCGCGCGGCCAGGCTGATGGCGCCCAGCGCTTCAGGTTCGTCGGTTTCTCCATCGCCGAGAAAGGCCCAAACATGATTGTTATCTGTCGTCTTGAGGCCGCGATCTTGCAAATAACGATTGAAACGCGCTTGATAAATTGCACTTATCGGCCCCAGACCCATTGATACAGTTGGGAACTCCCAAAAATCAGGCATTAGCCAGGGATGCGGGTAGGATGAAAGTCCGCCGCCATCGGCAAATTCGCGTCTAAAGTTCTCTAAATTTTTTTCTGTGAATCGGCCCTCCAAAAAGGCACGCGAATAAATGCCGGGCGAAGCGTGACCCTGAAAGTATATTTGATCGCCGGAAAAGTCATCACCTCTGGCTCGAAAGAAATGATTAAACCCGACTTCGTACAAAGTGGCGGCGGAAGCATAAGTGGATATGTGTCCGCCAATGCCCGAATACCTGGTGTTTGCCTGAACAACCATTGCCATAGCATTCCAGCGAATAATACTTTTTATTCTGCGCTCTATCGCCCTGTTGCCGGGATATTTCGGCTCGGCGTCAACAGGAATTGTGTTTATATAAGGGGTGTTTGCCGTAAAAGGTAAACGAATACCCTCATGATATCCTTTTTCGATCAGCTTATTGAGAAGATAAATCGTTCTTTCCGAACCCTTGTGTTTAATTACATCGCCTAACGCTTCCAGCCACTCTTCAGTCTCGTTAAGATCAGTGTCATCGCTCCCATTCTGGCTGAGTTGAGAAAGATATGATTTCAATACTTCTTTGGTCATTAAGACCTCCCATAACGGTCAATTTTATTTCACTAATTATGATTCTAAAGAAAACTTCAAGCTAAGAAAACCATCCGCTTCTAAAGGGAAGCCTACAATTAAAAAAAATATCACAATTTATCAAAGCATTTGTTTGCTTGAAAGACAACTGCGAATCCCGGCAGGCTTTTGAACAGCCGACAATGACAAAGAAAGGCTCTGAAATCAACAAATCTGCAACCGGTGTCTGTATTGTCAGCCGGTTCACCTTAAACCTGGTTTCTGACACTTTATAAACTCAGTAGATTTTCGGCGGCTTTCACGATCACATAGTCCATCCAACGCCAATCGCCAAGTGGGGTTGGACTTTGAGCCAGGAATCCCATGTGTCCGCCTTGCTCCGTCAAGTAGCAGGCCAGATTCTCATTGGTTGGTATATTGCAAAATGATTCACTCGGAATAAAAGGATCATCTTTGCTGGCCAATATCAATGTCGGAATGTTGATATTGGCCAAAAATTGTTTCGCGCTACATTTTGTGTAATAGTCCGCCGCCGAGGCGTATCCGTGCAGCGGAGCCGTGCAAAGTTCATCAAAAGCAAGAAGATTAAGTTTGACTGGAAATTGCATCGTCGGAAAGTCGGGAAAGACACTTTTTCGTTGCTTAATTTGTTGCAGCAATAGTCGAACAAACCGTTGATCATATATCCATCGACTTGTCTTGGCTAATTCGTGTGCGCAAAGGCTTAATTCAATGGGCGGTGTGACGGCAATCGCTCCTTTTAGCGTAGAAGGAATCGGGTCGGCGCCTTGCCCTAACATTTTCAACAACGCATTGCCGCTTAAAGAAAAGCCGACTGAAATGACCGGCGTGTCGGGATGCAATTGTTCAATAAATTGCAACACGCGCGAGATGTCGTCACTTTTGCCTGAATGATAAGTTTTGCTGGCCAGGTAAGCTCCTTTGCCGCAGCCGCGATGATTCATTCTGAAAACAGTCCAGCCGCGCTTGCCCAAACACGCAGACATTCTTGTCATATAGCCTGAGTCGGCGCTGCCGCCAAGACCATGCGCTAAAAACGCTATCTTTTTGAAAGGCGCTTTGCGGGTAGTTTTATCTTCATGAAGTGTGAGTTGGTCGCCATCAGGACATTGCACATGATGCAGTTTGCCAACCAGCCTGGGAACATCAGCGAGCCAGTAACTGCCCAGAATAGTTTGCAGGTGTTGATTGCGAACCCAGCGGTGCGGATGAAATTGAGTCAGCCCATGAACAATTTCAGCTCTGGTGTTTCTCTTCATAGGAACCAGCTCAGGCATCCAAAGCCGTTTCCAGCATCAACCTTGCCCCCGCTCCATTTTTGGGCTCGAAATCGCCAATTTCCGGATCAAACTTATAATCAACGATCCAGCTTTTATTGGAGCTGACAACTTGTTGTGTGGCATCCAAAATAAAGTCGACCTCGTCCTCGGTCATCGTTGGGTGCAAGGAAATTCGAACCCAGCCGGGCTTTTGACTGAGGTCGCCATGATCGATTTTGTCCGTTATGGATCTGGACTGCTCATAATTGATATTTAAAAGAACATGCCCATAAGTGCCGGCGCAAGAGCAGCCGCCCCGGGTTTGAACACCGAATCGATCATTTAATAGTCTGGCAATTAAATTATGATGCAGATCGTCAACATAAAAGGAGACAAAGCCAATTCGACCGCGTTGCTGCGCTTCCAGCATTGTCAGTGAAGCAATTTCCTGCAAACCATCCATAAGTCGATCTTTTAAGTTTTTTTCATGCGCCAACATTTCAGCGACCCCCATTTTTTCCTTCAGCCGAATGGACAGCGCCACTTTTATTGCTTGCAAAAAACCGGGTGTGCCGCCATCTTCACGCGCTTCGATGTCCTCAAAAAAAGCATGACCGCCCCATGGATTCGTCCAACTAACGGTGCCGCCGCCGGGATGATCCGGTACGCGATTATGATATAGCTTTTTATTGAAAACAATCACACCGGATGAACCGGGTCCACCTAAGAACTTATGCGGTGAAAAGAAAATAGCATCAAGCGCCTGCTTTTCGTTTTCGGGATGCATGTTAATTGACACGTATGGCGCCGAGGCTGAAAAATCAACAAAACAAACGCCGCCATATTGATGTATGAGTTCAGCCATTTCATGGTAAGGGGTCAAAATTCCTGTTACGTTTGAACACGCAGTGAATGAGCCGATTATGGAATCGCGATGTTTGTTTTCCTCTAAAATTTTACTCAAATCATTCAAGTCAGGCAAGCCATTTTCGGCTCTGGCAATGATGGCCATGTCGACCAATGATTCAGCCCATGAAGTCTGATTGGAATGATGTTCCATGTGCGTTATGATAACCAGTGGTTTCTTTTCAACCTTAACATCGTCTTTATACTTTTCCGGAACCCGCAGACCCAATATTCTTTGAAATTTGTTAATAACGGCGGTCATCCCGAAACCAGCGAACAAAAGCTGGTCATCCTGACTGGCGCCAACATGTTTTTTTATGATCTGGTGAGCCTGATGATAGGCGTCGGTCATTAGCCTGCCTGTCAAAGTTGTTTCAGTGTGTGTATTTGCGACAAACGGGCCAATTTCGTTTATCAAATATTCTTCGATGGGACGATATAGCCTGCCGCTTGCCGCCCAATCTGCATAAAGAATTTTCCTTCTGCCGCTATCAAAATCATACTCAACATTATGCCCGATGACTTGTTGCCGAAAAACATCAAAATGATCATGCAAATTCAATTCTTCCCTCCTGTTTATTTCTGCTTCGTTGCACACAAAATGAGCACAATGAAGATGAAAATCAACAGGATTATTACACTGTCGCCACATCTTTCCACCTGATATAAAAGTTATATCGAAAAAATTTAAATTATAGTGTCAGGCAGCGCGATTGTCCAACCGTTCTCCCTACCAAACTCCGTTCATTCGGGTATTTGACCCGTTCATTCGGGATTTTGACTCGCCCTTCGGGGTATTTGGCCTGTCCTGCGCAGTTTTGACCCGCCTGCGGAAAATAGTGGCCATATTTCTGTCTGATTCTCAGGTTGAAAGCGAATTTCTCTAAACAAAAAAGGGGAAATCCGTGTCCATCAGTGTGAATTCGTGGCTAATAGGGATGCTTTTACAGAATTCTCTGCTTTATACTTTTCCGTTTTGAATGCTTTGGGAGCTATTCACATAAATAAAATAGAAACAAATTGTCAGATATTTGAAAAACCTTTTCTTGTTAATATCCCCGGGCGCAAAAA
>Ga0316190_10000199_pt1 | contig 39503 bp, 39 predicted proteins | sample Eddworburrow2_MG_FD_204929 | JGI IMG/M metagenome (GOLD analysis project Ga0316190, IMG submission 204929) | Coastal sediment microbial communities from Maine, United States - Eddy worm burrow 2 | ecosystem: Environmental > Aquatic > Marine > Coastal > Sediment | place: USA: Maine | collected...
GCCCGAAAAAAAATCCCTGCTGGCGTCTTATATCGATGCGCCGCGTGATTATGTCGCGGGCAAGTTCGCCGGTTTTGCGAGTGATATGGATCGGTTCTTTGGCGATGACCGCAATTATCAGGAAAGCAATGAGAGCGTCCTCCAGCTCGACCTATCCAAGGTGGCGGGCTATGGTGGTCAACGCAATGCTGTCCTATCGGGACGCGCAAAGTGGAACTTGCCCTCCACCGAAAAGCGATTACATCTGATGCTGGAAACCGACCCCGAGCAAAATATCACCCGGGATACAACTTCTGATCCCAAGATCAATCCGGATCAGGTGGAGGCAGCGGGCAAGCTGGCACTGGCGGCTCGTTTTGAGCGGGAACAAAAGGCGCGCTGGCACTTCAGCACGGATGCAGGCATACAGCTGCGCGCGCCACTGGAACCGTTCGCGCGTATCCGTGGCAGCTATGCGCTGCCGATGGAAAAATGGCGAATGAAGGTGGCTGAGACATTTTTCTGGTTCAACACCATCGGTGCGGGTGAAACGACACAGGTCGATTTTGAACGGCCCCTGAGTGAATCGTCTTTGTTGCGTATCAGCAGCAATGCGACCTGGCTGCACGATAAACAAAATTTTGATCTGCGGCAGGACGCTTCGATCTACCAAACACTTAGTGAACGCAGCGCCCTGTTGTATCAGGCGAGTGCGACGGGCGTCACCAACCCACAGGGGCAGCTCAACGAATATGTTGTGCAGATGCTTTATCGTTACCGCTTGCACCGCCACTGGATGTTTTTTGAGATCAGTCCGCAGATCCATTTCCCAAGAGATTTGAACTTCAGGTCAAATCCAACGCTCAGCATGCGGCTAGAGATGCTGTTCGACAACTCTAGGTAATCAATTGCAGCGCACGCGCCGCTTTTCAAAATTAGCGTTGTAACTTTATTGCAGAAAGATGCGAATAGGCTAGTGCGTGGAAACAGAAAGTTGTATCCACGCCTTTTAAAACACGTTTTATTTTTTATGCAAGGTTGGTGTCTATTCTTCGAATCATGTTTGCAGGCAAGTACATCAACTTTTCAATCAACTAAAGGAGTTTTCAATATGGACAATCAACAAAAACTTTTATCCGTTGCAATCGGTGGTCTGCTTGCACTTGGTCTGGCAGGCAATGCGAGTGCTGCTGATAAAAAAATGGAAAAATGCTACGGTATAGCAAAGGCAGGTATGAATGACTGTGGCAGCAAAAAAGCGGGACATTCTTGTGCAGGACAGGCAAAAAAGAATAGTGACCCTAATGATTTTGTAGCTGTGCCCAAAGGTACATGTGACAAGATTGCCAATGGCAGCACCGCAGCTGGCGGTGGCATGATGATGGACAAGATGTAGTAAAAATGCCCGCCGCCAATACATTGCTGAATACTGCGGGCATTGGTTTGCGGGCAACTCATTATCGGGAGTTCTTGCAGCAATTACCTGAAGTTGGCTGGGTAGAAGTGCATAGCGAGAATTTTTTCGGAGGCGGCGCACCCCTGCACACCTTGCTCAAGGTACGCGAACATTATCCTGTCAGTTTGCATGGTGTGGGTATGGGACTGGCCTCAACCCAGACGCTGGATCAAGATCACTTGTCAGCGTTAGCGAGGTTGTGTGATGTTGTTCGGCCTGCTGCTGTATCGGAGCACCTGTGCTGGAATGCTGCGGACGGGATGGTAGTCAATGATTTGTTGCCTTTTCCCTATACCCGGGTAGCATTGTCCAATGTTGCTGTTCATGTTGAACAAGTTCAGGAAAAACTTGGTCGCCAATTGTTGGTGGAAAATCTTTCCAGTTATTTGTCGTTCACGCAGAGTGAAATGAGTGAGGGCGAATTCCTTGCGGAACTGTCGCGCCGCACCGGCTGTGGCATTCTGTTCGATGTCAATAATCTGTATGTGAATGCCCTAAACCTTGGTGTGGATGCTGAGGCTTTCCTTGAGACGATACCAGTAGATGCAGTGGCTGAATTCCATTTAGCTGGATACAGTGAACGCGACGGATGTCTGGTGGATACCCATGACAATCCAGTCTACCCGGCAGTTTGGGAATTATACGAGGCAGCGCTGCAACATATTGGGCCACGCCCCACATTGATCGAATGGGATGCAGACATCCCGGCGTTGCCGGTTTTATTGGCAGAAGCAGAGAAGGCCCAGTCACGTATGGAGAGCTTGTGAAGTCGCTGAGTGATGAGCTGGCAAGCTTTGCCCATGCGATCGTTCAGGGTGAAGCGCTATCGCCAAATATAAAGGCTGAATATCCAAACCACTCTTTAGAAACCGCTATTGAGGTTTACCGAAATAATTATCGCGGCAATTTGCATGATTCGTTGGCAGGAATTTATCCAGTTATTGAACAGCTTGTTGGTGAGGCGTTTTTTCGCCGCTTGTCGCGTGCATATGTCGAACAGCATCCATCGCTCAGTCGCAATCTGTATCACTACGGTGAACAGATGGCGGCATTTATCAAGACTTTTACTCCTGCGCAGCATTTGGTTTACCTAGCAGATGTTGCGGGACTTGAATGCGCGTGCCACCGTGCACACAATGCTGAGGATGCTGGGTTGTTGGAAATAGGTAATCTGGCACAGGTGTCGCCAGAGCAATATTCACAGTTGGCTCTAGTTATCCATCCGTCCTGTACTGTGTTGCGCTCCCGTTATCCGATAGTAACAATCTGGCAGGTTCACCAGCCCGGGGCGCCTGATGATTTTCAGATTGATCTTGAGGGTGGTGCAAACAATGCGCTGGTTTTACGAAAAAATAATGAAGTGCAAGTCTGTGAACTTGCTGAGGCGGATGCCGAATGGCTGATAAGCATCCGGTCGGGATATTTGTTGGGCGCGGCTACTGCCAGCACGCTGGATAAATATCCGGAGTTTGATTTGCAGGTATGCCTTGTTGATTTGGTGTCGCGGGGAGTATTTACCTGTTTTACTGTAGGAGAGGTGCCATGAATTCATTGCCAAGTACTCTTCGGTTTTACTTCACGGCAGCGCGACTGCCAGAATTTCTGGCACCCATTTTTGATTTTTGGATTAGGATATTCATAGCAGATGTGTTCTTTAAATCCGGCCTGACAAAAATCAAAACCTGGGACAGCACCCTGTATTTGTTCAGTGATGTCTACGAGGTACCGTTGCTTAACCCGGAAATTGCAGCGTGGTTAGCTACGGGAGCGGAGTTGGGCTTGCCTGTGCTGCTGGTATTGGGATTGTTTGGACGCTTTGCGGCATCAGGGTTATTCATACTCAATATCGTTGCGGTGATTTCATATTATTCTGAATTAAGCGAGCCAGCACTCGATCAGCATATGTTTTGGGGAATATTGTTGGCGGTATTGCTGATGCTGAGTCGTGGGAAATGGTCAGTTGATGCATGGTTGGAAAAGCGACTGCACGAGCAGGGCTAGAACCTGCTGTAAGTTTGAATACGGTTTTGATTGATTCCTAGCTTAATTGTTGACCATGCTCACGCGTGGCATGGAATTGGATTTTCGGCCAACGCTCTTGTGCGAGGCGCAGGTTTACACCAGTATCGGCCAGGTAGGCATAATTGCCGTCAACATCACGTGCCAAGCGGGCCTGATTGGCCTTAACAAATTCTGCGAGATGCGTCGCTTCCGGGCATGTCACCCAGCGCGCTGTATGTATGCCGGCTCGTTCAAATACTGCATCCACACCGTATTCAGCCTTGAGGCGATGTTCCACTACCTCGAATTGCAATTGACCAACAGCACCGATTAACGGGTTGGTGTCTTGCAATGGTTCGAATACTTGCACTGCACCTTCTTCACCCAATTGGCGCAAGCCCTTTTGCAATTGTTTGGCTTTCATCGGATCTCGCAGGCGTGCGCGACTGAATAATTCGGGTGCGAAGTAGGGAATACCTTTAAAGGTAAGTGCTTCACCCTCGGTGAGTACGTCCCCGATCTGTAGTTGACCGTGGTTGTGTACGCCGATGATGTCACCAGCGTAGGCTTCTTCCATGCGCATGCGTTCATTTGCCATGAAAGTAACGGCATTGGCGAGCTTCATGTCTTTGCCGGTACGCCTGTGTTTAACTTTCATGCCCGGCGTATAACGGCCGGAACAGACGCGCATAAATGCGATACGGTCACGATGATTCGGATCCATATTGGCCTGTATTTTGAATACAAATCCACTGAAGGTGGGTTCAGTAGGCTGCACCATACGCTTGTCAGTTTCTCGTGCCAACGGCGCAGGTGCCCATTCAACTAAGGCGCGCAAGATTTCACGCACGCCAAAATTGTTCACGCCGGAGCCGAAGAATACTGGTGATTGTTGTCCGAGAAGAAACTCCTGGAGATTAAATGACACACCTGCACCCATAACCAATTCAGTCTCGTCGCGCATTGTTTGCATCTCAATCGGACATTTCTCTGCCAGTTTGTCGATTTGTGCACCCTTTAGGGTTTCAACTTCCTGTCCTGCTTTGGCTTCACCGGGCACGAAGCGAAGAACCTCATCATTCAGCAGGTGATATACCCCCTGGAAACGCTTGCCCATTCCGATGGGCCAGGTGACAGGCGCACAGCTGATTTTCAGCACCGATTCTATCTCGTCCAGCACTTCCAGTGGGTCGCGCACTTCACGATCCATTTTGTTGATGAAAGTTATGATGGGAGTGTTGCGTAAACGGCACACTTCCAAAAGTTTGATGGTCTGTGCTTCCACACCCTTGGCCGCATCCACCACCATCACTGCCGCGTCCACTGCGGTCAGTACCCGATAGGTATCTTCGGAAAAGTCTTGGTGACCCGGCGTATCTAGCAGGTTGATAACGCAATCATCATATGCAAACTGCATCACCGAGCTGGCTACTGAAATGCCACGCTGTTTTTCAATGTCGAGCCAGTCGGAGGTTGCATGGCGACCACTCTTGCGCGCCTTTACAGTTCCCGCCATCTGAATTGCTCCACCAAATAGCAGTAGTTTTTCAGTGAGTGTGGTTTTACCCGCATCAGGGTGAGAGATGATTGCAAATGTACGACGACGTTTGACTTCGCGTGCGACTTCCTCGTCCAAAAACGGTGTGGAGGCTACTATTGTTGTGATGTCATCTGCTTGATCGGTCATGTAAGGGTTGAGTCACTCTAAAAACAATAAGGCCTGCAGTTATGCAGGCCTTGAATTAACTGAAATTACTTAGCTAATTTTGCGTGCCATTGCACGCAAAAACATCAACCGGACATCTGATTAAATTTTGCATGCATGCTGCATGCGATAACATCAACCAGACACCTTCTTGATTTTGCATGACGCCGCATGCTAAATCTGGTGGCCCGGGGCGGAATCGAACCACCGACACAAGGATTTTCAATCCTCTGCTCTACCGACTGAGCTACCAGGCCATGTACTGCGCTTGTGAGTTTGTTGGATAAATCCTGCCAACTCAGGCAGCGGCGCATTATACCGATTACCTGCCAAATGACAAACCCCGCCGAAGCGGGGTTTGAGTTGTTACAGCGAGTAGCGCTGCAATTACATCATGCCGCCCATACCACCCATACCACCCATGTCGCCACCACCCATAGCTGGTGAAGCTTTATCTTCAGGTGTCTCGGCTACCATGCAGTCAGTTGTAAGCATCAATCCTGCAATGGAAGAAGCATTTTGCAATGCAACACGCGTAACCTTAGTCGGGTCAACAACACCCATAGCCAGCATGTCTCCATATTCGCTGGAGGCTGCGTTGTAACCGAAGCTGCCTTTGCCTTCTGAGACTTTATTGACCACAACAGAAGGCTCGTCGCCTGCGTTGGCCACGATTGCGCGTAGCGGTGATTCCATCGCACGCAGAACGATAGTGATACCTGCATCTTGGTCGTGATTGTCACCCTTGAGTTTGGCAACTGCAGCCTTGGCACGCAGCAATGCTACGCCGCCGCCTGGAACAATTCCTTCTTCAACGGCTGCGCGAGTAGCATGCAATGCATCTTCTACTCGTGCTTTCTTTTCCTTCATTTCGACTTCTGTTGCTGCCCCGACTTTGATCACTGCGACACCGCCAGCCAATTTGGCTTTGCGCTCTTGCAATTTCTCCTTGTCGTAATCACTGGTGGATTCTTCAGCCTGCTTGTTGATTTGGCTAATACGACCCTTGATCGCATCTTCCTGGCCTGCACCATCAATGATGATGGTGTTGTCCTTGCCTACCTCGATACGTTTTGCCTCGCCTAGCTCTTCCAGCGTAACTTTTTCCAGAGTAAGGCCGACTTCTTCAGCGATTACTGTACCACCCGTCAAGATAGCGATATCCTCCAGCATGGCTTTGCGTCGGTCACCGAATCCGGGGGCCTTGACAGCAACTGTCTTTAGGATGCCGCGGATATTGTTAACCACCAATGTTGCCAGTGCTTCACCATCCACATCTTCAGCGATGATCAGCAAAGTACGCCCAGCCTTAGCAACTTGCTCCAATACCGGAAGCAGGTCACGAATGTTGGAGATTTTCTTGTCGTGCAATAGGATGTAAGGGTTTTCCATCAATGCCAGCTGGCGATCCTGATTGTTGATGAAGTATGGTGACAGGTAGCCACGGTCGAATTGCATTCCTTCCACGATATCCAATTCGTCTTCAAGACCTGAACCATCTTCGATGGTAATGACGCCTTCTTTACCGACTTTTTCCATCGCGTCTGCGATTTTTTGACCGATTACTGAGTCAGAGTTAGCGGAAATGCTACCAACTTGTGCGATTTCCTTGCTGGTGGTGCATGGCTTGGAAATCTTCTTGAGTTCCGCAACCGCTGCAATAACCGCTTGGTCGATCCCACGCTTCAGATCCATTGGGTTCATGCCGGCAGCAACGAACTTCATGCCTTCTTGAACAATTGATTGTGCTAAAACGGTTGCCGTTGTTGTGCCGTCACCTGCTACATCAGAAGTCTTGGACGCTACTTCTTTTACCATTTGCGCGCCCATGTTCTCGAATTTGTCCTTCAATTCGATTTCTTTAGCGACAGATACGCCATCTTTAGTGATAGTTGGCGCACCATAAGAGCGGTCTAATACTACGTTGCGCCCCTTAGGGCCTAAAGTTACCTTGACCGCATCGGCCAGGACATTGACTCCGACAACCATTTTGCTACGCGCGGAGTCGTGAAATTTTACGTCTTTTGCTGCCATGATTTATTCTCCTGTAAGTCTTGATTAATTTAGGCTTCAACAACGCCGATAATGTCGTCTTCACGCATCGTCATATACTCATCACCGTCCATTTTGAAGGCTTGGCCAGCATATTTGCCGAATAGCACACGGTCACCAACTTTGACGCTCATGGCCTGTAGTTTGCCATCATCACTCACCTTGCCCTTACCTACGGCGATGATTTCACCTTGATCCGGTTTTTCGGTGGCGGCATCAGGAATAACGATTCCAGAGGCGGTTTTGCGTTCTTCTTCCATACGCTTAACGATCACACGATCGCTCAAAGGACGAATTTTCATACTGATGTCTCCTAAAACAAAGGGTTATAAAAATGGGGGGCAGATTTTAGCACTCTCTACACCCGAGTGCCAATAGTTGGGGAGTGTTAGCCCAATTTCAAGAGGTTGATTGAAAATTATTCAGGGGGGAGGGCGATTAGGTTGTCAACACTGAACTGATAGTCCTTGAAGATGTGTTCAGTGCTGAGTATTTGATATGTACCATCAGGATTGCGATGGGTCGTATCTTTGAGGCGATAGGTATAGTGTCCGCAGGTCCAGCAATCATAATTACGCATGTGAGTGCATAGGCAGGTTTTGTCCTTCACGGAAATTTTCTTGGCGTCAGGATGCAATGCTACCTCACGGTTGTAAGCGTCAATGTAATCACAATGACCTTTTGCATCAAGTAGATAGCCGAATGCTTCACAGTTAGGGCGAATACCCGCCCCTATGGCCGGGCAGTTTTTGATCATGCGCATCGGATAGCCTGTAGGGGATATCATGTTTACCTCCATATCATCCTCGGTGGCTTTGAAATATTCCTGCTGGATTTTTGGAGGTATGCCGCACTCTTGGGCAACGGTGAAGCGCGTAGCAACTTGTACGGCTGCACACCCCGCTTCCAAAAAGCTGACGGCATCGCTGCCTGTAAAGATACCCCCCGCAGCAATCACGGGAATATCCAGTTGTTCGGCTTTTAGGTGCGCAGTAATTTCAGCAACAATGGTATGTAAATCATACTTTGCCCAATCCAGCCCGAAGCCAAGATGCCCTCCGGCTAGTGGTCCCTCAACTACAATGTAATCTGGCAGGCGATTAAGTCTGGAAGTTTTACGCATGAATAGCTGCAAGGCGCGCAGGGAGGAAACGATGATGCCCAGTTTTGCATCGCGGAATCGCGGATTGTCTTCCATTAGCGCGAATGATCCAAGATGGAGTCCAGCGCTTAAAGTAATGCCATCAATACCGGCATCAAGTGCGCCACACAAACGCACACGTAAGGTTTCACGAGGCGCATTCATGGTCAACTTTTCCATGCAGTTGACGAAAATCATGCCATCACCGCGTTTTGCCTCCATCGTTTTGCTGACATGCAGGCGTGTAGATTCGGCAATTTGACCCAGGTCAAATTGCACAACTGATTTGTCAGTTTTCTTGATATTAAGTTTGTATTGTTTTTGTTTGACGCTGACAAATTTTGTTTTGTCGTGGCGATCCGTAACAGTTGGCAACATTGCGTCCGAAATATGCCCTATACCGCCTAATCTGGATACTTCCAAAGCTAATTGACGACTGGAGATATCAACTCCCATTCCACCAATTATGATTGGAACGATTTCTTGCTTGCCAAAGCGCAGGCGGAAATCATCAACACATTTCATTACTACCACCCTTCCGCTGCCCCTTGTATTTACAAGGAAGCCAAAAATGATCATTAGAGTACATATACTTGGTACGAAGGATGCCACAAATAGGGCAATCCTCAAAGCAAAGTTAAGTGATTGCTGGGGATTTTGCTTAAAAAATACGCGTCATTTCAAGCTGCAACTACAGATAAAACGGTCATATACACGAACCTAACAAAATTGACCCTCTCCAGCAGTCGGGCAACAAAACCAGCTATGATTATATTTATGGCAAATGACCAATTTAACAATAAAGAGCTTTTAGCTCGCAGCCTTTCCGCAGTGTGGCATCCGTGCTCGCAAATGAAACACTATGAAAATTTTCCGGTGCTTCCCATTGCTCGTGGATCAGGTGCATGGCTGTATGACTATGATGGTAAAAGCTATTTTGATGCAGTGAGCTCTTGGTGGGTGAACCTGTTCGGACATTGCAACCCCCGTATCAATGCTGCGTTGTGCGAGCAGCTTGAGACCTTGGAGCATGTGATGTTGGCGGGCTTCACCCATGAGCCTGCGGTGCAACTTTCGGAGCGTCTGCGTAGCTTGGCACCTGAAGGGCTGGGGCACTGCTTTTATGCCTCAGACGGTGCTTCAGCGACAGAGATTGCGCTGAAAATGAGCGCGCATTACTGGCGCAATTGTGGCAAGCCGGACAAGGTGCAATTTATCAGCTTACAGAATAGTTACCATGGCGAGACCCTCGGGGCTTTGTCGGTTACGGATGTTGCGTTATTCCGCGACGCCTATGGTGCATTGATCAAGCAACAAGCTACTGTGCCTACTCCGGATTGGCGTATGGCAGCTGAAGGGGAAAGTGCCGAAGCTTATGCGCTTCGATGTGCTGACGAGTTGGAAGAGCATTTGCAGCATTGTCATACACAGCTGGCAGCTTTCATTATTGAGCCGTTGGTGCAAGGTGCTGCGGGTATGGCGATGTATCACCCGGTCTATTTGCAGCGCGCGCGTCAACTTTGCACTGAATACGACGTGCATTTGATTGCTGACGAAATTGCTGTAGGTATGGGGCGCACGGGAACGTTATTCGCCTGTGAACAAGCGTCAACCAATCCCTCTTCCACGATTGAGGGGAGTGGAGCCAAGACTGGCATTACGCCCGATTTTATGTGTTTGTCCAAGGGTATTACCGGTGGATATTTGCCGTTGTCTGTGGTGATGACTCGCGATGAGATTTATCAGGCATTTTATGCTGACGAGATTACGCGAGGCTTTTTGCATTCCCATTCCTATACTGGTAATCCCTTGGCATGCCGTGCCGCGCTGGCAACGCTGGATATTTTTTTGCAGGATAATGTGTTGGCGATGAATTGTGAAAAAGCTTCATATTTAAATATGATTGCAGAGCCGTTACTTTCCCATCCTTCGGTTCGAAACTGGCGCAATATTGGCATGATCTGGGCTTTTGAAATAGTTTCACAGCGCAAGGATTTTGCGCAGCACTTCTTTGCGTGTGCGCTGCATCAGGGCTTGTTGCTGCGTCCCATTGGAAATACGGTATATTTCATGCCACCCTACATTATCAGCAACGAAGAAGCGAAATTGCTGGTGGATCGAACTTTTTCAATTGTTGAGTTAGTGGGTGAATGAAGTGAAGTGTCTTGATGCCACATTGATTCTGTTACTGTGTTGTTTTCATCAGGCCTCCGCAGACTAGTGCATCTATGATGATGTGAGATTGATGCTCATGCAGCACAAATGTTGTTTTTATGGCACCTGATAAGGGTACCTATTGATTCTCAACAACCTGATGGATAGGATGTACCTCGTAGTTGTCATACTTCACAATATAAATTCAGGAAACTAACACTATGAAAAAAATTGCTATTGTTACATTGTTGTCTATTCTTGTTGCTGCACCTGCTGTAGCAGCAGAGAATAATAGAAGTTTGGGTAAAAAAAGTATCGGAATCAGTTATGGTTTGGACGAAGATGGTGTGATCGGCATTCATGCTGAATTTGATATCTCTTCCCATGTCAGCAACAAACCGGTTACCGCACAGGTTTTCTGGAAAAACTATTCACAATCCTATACGCGTGCGGCAGGCACTTATCAATATAGTTACAATGGTTTCGGTGTGGCGGCAATATATGATTTTGGTTCTGTCGTTAAAGAGAATAAAAAAATCAAGCCCTATGCGGGTTTGGGTTTATATACTTTACAAAATAAATTGAGCGGACCAAATGTAGCATTTAATGTTTCCGCTGATTCCGGCGGTTTGTATATCACAGGCGGTATTCGTTATGCAGTGATGCCTGATGTTGCAGTAGATTTAAACTTAAACAATATTGGTGGATTGACTTTCGGAGCAAACTTCTTGTTTTAAGTGATTTGTTAGATTCAAAAGCCAAGCGCAATAAAAAAGCCGGGAATAAATCCGGCTTTTTTATTGCGCTAAGTGCATGCAAAATAGCAAGTAATGCCAGATTATGCTGCGCCGTTTCCTGGTGCACAAGATAATGTTGAGTTCAGATATGGGATTTGCAAATTGGGGTGAAGCTAGCCGATAAGCCGGGTTCTGTCGTGGACAGTCATTCCTCTAGGCGTTTCGTTACCTGACGCTCAAGCAATCTACCCGCTAACGACGCGAGCAACGTCATAGTCAGCCTATTTGATCTTGCTCCGGATGGAGTTTACCGTGCCGTCCGTGTTACCACGTCCGCGGTGGGCTTTTACCCCACCTTTTCACCCTTGCCGGCTTCTTGCGAAACTTGGGCGGTTTATTTTCTGTGGCACTGTTCATCACCTCACGGTGTCCGGCCGTTAACCGGCATCCTGCTCTATGGAGCCCGGACTTTCCTCTCCGTACACAAAGTTACGCAGCGACTGTCTGGCCAGCTTCGCGGCGGAGTTTAACATGGTTGGTCGAGATGTCGTTGCCTGAAATTACTGTCGTACAGATATGTCTGGGTAGAGGCTAATCAAGCAGCATCCTTGTTTGCTAATGAGATAGACTTGTATAGTTGTTGGTAACTAAAATTATTAGAAATAGCGCATGAAAAAATTGCTTTCCATTCCAACTCGTCCAAGATTGCGAATCTGGTTAGCAATCGGTTACGCGACGTTCATTGTTTATGCCAGTTTGTCTCCATTCTACGGATGGCGTGATCAGGGCATGGATTTTATTGAGATGTTGAAGCTTCCGTTGCTGCTTACCTATACGGGTTTTGATGCGACGCTGAACTTCCTGTCCTACTTGCCTTTGGGTTTGCTGGTTGGTTTGGCGTTACGTGCCTGGTTTGGTGCGTTGGCCAGCGTGATTATCAGCTTGGTGGTGGGGATATGGTTTTCGGCAAGCATGGAATATCTACAAATGTTTTTGCCGACACGTATAAGCTCGAATATGGATATATTGACCAATAGCGCTGGTATGTTGATTGGTGCATTGTTGGCTGCAGGTTTAATTTTCTGGCCATGGTTGCTTACCCGCATGACGTATTGGCGAAACACCCTATTTCAGCATGGCAAAGAAATGGATTTTGGCTTGGCATTATTGATGCTATGGATATTTGGACAGATTAATCCTTCATTGCCCATGCTGGGCAATGTATTCATCAGTGAGGTCGCGAGCCAGCCATTCGTTACACTACCATCGGAACCATTTAGTGGCTGGGAAAGCGTTGCAGTCATGTTGAATTTGCTGATGCTGGGTACTTTGTTGCAGACTTTGTTGCGTGTGCCCCGCAATCTCGTTACATCTTTGCTGGTGGTATTGAGCATGGTAGCGCTGGTGAAATTCATTACTGCGGCTGTGTTGCTGAGGTCGTGGGCATTGTTGTTGTGGATCAATAGTGAGGCTGTGCTTGGGATGTTGCTTGGGATGTTGTTACTGCTGGTGCTGTTATCGCTGTCGCGTATAGCTGCTATTTATAGCGGTGCAGTGATTGCGTTGAGTTATTTTTGTATTGTGAACTTTGTGTTTGATGACAATGCACCCGCTGCCGCAATGTCTGTTTATCACTGGCACTATGGGCATTTACTAAACTACAACGGGCTGGCTGAGACCATTTTTTTAATATTTCCGCTGTTACTGTTGTTTCATCTGTGGCGCATACGATAAGTATAATGTCAGTTCGATTTAACCCACTGGAAGACTGTGATGAGTTTTTATGATAAGCATGTGTTTTTCTGTGTTAATCAACGTGATGACGGTGGAGATTGTTGCGGTAATCGAAATGCCCAGAAAGCGCGTGATTACGTCAAAAACAAAGTTAAGGAACTTGAAATTTCCAATCGTCAGAATCGTATCCGGATTAACAACTCGGGATGTGTAGATCGCTGTGATGAAGGGCCAGTCATTGTGATTTACCCTGAAGGTGTCTGGTATACCTACGTCGATGAAAGTGATCTTGATGAAATCATAGAAGAGCACCTCAAGCATGGCCGAATTGTCGAGCGCCTGAAGATCTGATGGCGAAACAACGCAAAGTTATCATTGCTGGAGCTGTTGGCGATATTGTTGGCGTATTGCAATTCCCTGATGAGGCACCGCTGGGTATAGCAGTTGTTGCCCATCCGCTGCCAATCATGGGTGGGACAATGGATAATAAAGTTGTTACAACATTGGCAAAAGCCTTCTTGGAATTGGGCTATGCGACATTGCGCTTTAATTTTCGCGGTGTGGGTGAAAGTGCTGGCAGTTATGATGATGGTGATGGTGAGACATTGGATGCGATTGCTGCAGCCAATTTTATGCGTTCAGAGTTTCCTGGATTGCCTCTGCTATTGGCAGGTTTTTCATTCGGCGGCTATGTACAGGCACTTGCAGCAGACATGATACATCCACAACAGCTGGTGCTGATTGCACCAGCTGTTGGTCGTTTCGAGATGCCTGATGTTCCAGTAGATACACTGTTGATTCACGGGGATATGGACGAGGTGGTGGAATTACATGAATTGTTGGAATGGGCTCGTCCTCAGCAATTGCCGGTTATCGTGTTGACCGGAGCTGAGCATTTTTTTCACGGGCGGCTGATGCAACTCAAAAAGATCGTTATTCAGCAACTGGCAAGGTAGCGATGATTGGCCATGCCAAATGCGGTCGATTGGCGTAAGCGTTATCCAATGATGTTGACATTCGCCGAAGGCTTGAAGCCTTGTCCAGAACTATCCCATAGTGCTCATTTCATGGAATATGTAACTTCGAAGTTTGCTGGCAGTGCGCGGTACGAATGAATCTTATTTTTCGAATGCTCTACGTGTTGATTATTTCAATATTTCGTGAGCGGCTCAGTGTTGACAACTCGGTAAGCAAGTTAAGATTGCGGGTATTGCCAAACGATCTGGATGTTAACTTTCACATGAATAATGGCCGTTACTTGACCATCTGTGATCTTAATCGTGTAGATCTTTTTATTCGCACCGGTTTGATGAAAGCCATGTTAAAGCGAAAATGGATACCTGTCATCGCTGAACACACCATGAGTTATAAAAAACCTTTAGGTGTGTTCGATAGTTTCGATGTGGAACTGGCAGTGAACCATTGGGATGAAAAGTATTTTTATATGACCCATACTTTCATTAAGGATGGGCGAATAGTAGCGGAAGGAACTTCAAAAGGATGCATTTATGCACGAGGAAAGGGTGTGGTGAGGCCTGCGGATGCAATTGCAGCCGTCGATCTGGATAAAGAAAATTAAACCTGGTCCTTTGAGTGCTCATGTTTAGAGTTTTGGTTGCTTCAGTGTGTGGGATGTTGTATATCCTTATGTTGTGTGGGTTATAGCTGGTTTTGTATTGCAGTTATTGTTATGAGAATGTCTTCTGGGAGTTATTATGTACTTATGGATTAAAGCATTTCATATTATCGTGGTTGTGAGCTGGTTCGCTGGACTATTTTATCTTCCGCGTATTTTCGTTAACCATGCGATGGCAACCGAAACTTCTGAAATCGAACGACTTAAACTCATGGAAGGCAAGTTATACCGATTCGTTACTCCCATTGCATGGTTGGCGATTATTTCTGGTCTTTGGCTATGGCTAGGGGAGGGTGTAGGCGGTGGTTGGATGCATGTAAAGGTAGCGCTGGTAGTGGCGTTGTACGCGTATCACCATTATTGCGGTATGCTGGTGAAACAATTTGCCACTGATAGTAATGTTCGTAACCATATATGGTTTCGCTTCTTCAATGAAGTGCCGGTGCTGATCCTTACAGCAGTGGTGATTCTGGTCGTAGTTAAACCTTTCTAGATCATGCCGGATTATTTTGCTCCCTGCCCACGCGGCCTCGAAGAATTGTTGCATAGCGAACTTGGTTCTATGGGCGCGCAAAACCTATGCAAAACTGAAGGCGGGGTGCAATTCAGTGGAGACTGGGAGCTATGCTACCGCGCCAACCTGGAGAGTCGCATTGCCAGTCGTATTTTGTGGCGTGTGAAAGACGTCAGGTATCGCAGCGAGCAGGATATATATAAAGCTGTGTTTGATCTGAAATGGCAACGATGGTTTGATGTTACCAATACGATACGGGTAAACACCACTGCAATACGCTGCCCGTTGAAGAGTATTGAGTTCATCACTTTACTGGTCAAAGACGCAGTATGTGACCGGTTTCGAACGCACTGTAATGAACGACCCAGTGTTAATACGTTGGAGCCTGATGTACGTATTCATGTCTTCATAGAGGATAGTAGTTTGATGTTATACCTGGATACGTCAGGTGATGCTCTATTTAAGCGTGGTGTGCGCCAACATACCAATATTGCTCCGCTGCGCGAAAATCTTGCAGCGGGTATTTTGCGTTTGATGAAGTGGCAGCCAGGAACGCCGCTGCTTGACCCAATGTGCGGTAGTGGTACTTTCTTGATTGAAGCGGCGCAAATGTCACTGAATATTCAACCTGGTATAGCGCGTCGTTTCGCATTTGAAAAGCTAAAGAATTTTGATGCGGTTAAATGGTCTGAAATGCGTAATCTGGCTATTGCGGCACAATTGCCGGTCAAACGGCTGGAAATATATGGCAGCGATTTGTATGGCGATGCAATGAAGAGCGCATCGCTTAATCTGAATAATGCAGGACTGTCTGATTGCGTGGAACTCAAACAAGCCAATATTCTGGAAATATCGAAGCCGGCAGAGCATGGCTTGTTGGTGGCTAATTTGCCTTATGGTGAGCGTATGGGTGAATTGGACGAGTTGGCCGAACTGTATCCTTTGTTGGGTGATGCGCTGAAAAAGAAGTTCGGCGGCTGGACGGCTTACTTATTTACAGCTGACAAGGCAATTTTGAAAATGATGCGCTTGTCACCTTCCAGACGGATACCACTATTTAACGGTGCAATCGAATGTCGATTGCTGGAATATAAAATTGTGTCAGGTAGCAATCGTTCGAAGCGAGGCTCAGGAGTTGAGAGTGCTACAAGGGCAGCAATAGAAAGTTAAAATTGCTGGTCTGTATGAATTAAGTAATGCTCATATTTTGCGTTCCTGTCATAACATCTCTGTCCAGGGAGTGCTTGCTCTCCAGTTTAATTCGCAGGCGCAAGTCGTTTACTGAGTCGGCATTTTTCAGCGCTTCCTCATAGGAAATCATGTCGGACTCGAATAAACTGAACAATGCACCATCAAAGGTCTCCATGCCTAACTCGCGTGATTGAGCCATCACACCCTTGATAGCGTTAATTTCGCCCTTGAAGATCAAGTCAGCAATCAGCGGGGAGTTGAGCATCACTTCAATTGCAGCGGAACGTCCAGTGCTATCTTTATTGACAATCAGGCGTTGCGAAATCAATGCCTTGACGTTTAATGACAGGTCCATCAATAACTGTGTGCGGCGTTCATCTGGAAAGAAGTTGATGATTCGATCTAACGCCTGATTAGCGCTGTTGGCATGCAGTGTAGCCAAGCATAAGTGTCCGGTCTCCGCAAAGGCAACCGCATATTCCATGGTTTCCTGGTCACGGATTTCGCCAATCAAAATTACGTCTGGCGCCTGACGCAAGGTATTCTTCAGCGCATTGTGCCATGAGTCAGTATCCACTCCAACCTCGCGGTGGGTGATGAGACAATTAATATGATCATGTACATATTCCACAGGGTCTTCGATTGTAATGATATGCCCATAGCTGTTTTTATTGCGATGCCCAATCATTGCTGCCAATGTGGTCGATTTTCCGGAGCCGGTGCCACCAACCACGATTACTAACCCGCGCTTGGACATCACGATCTTTTTAAGCACATCGGGCATGCCCATTTCATCCAGGTCGGGAATTTTGGTTGTGATGGTACGCAGTACCATTCCAACACGTTGCTGCTGCATGAATACATTAACGCGGAAGCGCCCAATTCCGTGAGGGCTGATGGCGAAGTTACACTCGTGAGAAGTCTCAAATTCTGACGCTTGGCGGTCATTCATAATGCTGCGAGCCAGTTCCTGCGTATGTGCTGCTGTTAGCACCTGACTGGAAACCGGAGTCATTTTCCCATCAACCTTAAAGGAAGGTGGGAAGCCAGACGTGATAAACAGATCGGAAGCATTCTTCTTAATCATTCCGCGCAATAAATTGTGGATCAGATCGGTGGCCTGGTCACGTTCCATAATGAAAACTCCTCGTTTGGTTTGTCGATATTTATACAGTTCGACAAGCTGCTAACCTGGGAACAAATCCTTGTTCATTGCTTTGTTGCGTGCTTCAGATGCCGCTACGGCGTTGTTTTTTACAAGTTGGGTCAAGCATTGGTCAAGGGTTTGCATGCCCATGGCTTGACCTGTCTGTATAGCGGAATACATTTGGGGTACCTTTGCCTCACGAATCAGGTTTCGGATTGCCGGAGTACAAATCATGATTTCATGCGCCGCTACCCGACCAGTTCCATCCTTGGTTTTGAGTAGCGCTTGAGAAATTACTGCACGAAGTGACTCTGACAACATCGCTCGCACCATTTCCTTTTCATCTGCCGGGAATACGTCGATGATACGATCAATGGTCTTGGCGGCTGAACTTGTATGGAGTGTGCCGAATACCAGATGACCGGTTTCCGCCGCAGACATCGCCAAGCGGATGGTTTCCAGATCACGCATTTCACCGACCAGAATGATGTCCGGATCTTCACGCAGGGCACTCCGCAGTGCATTCTGGAATGATAAGGTGTGTGGGCCGACTTCACGCTGGTTGATCAGGCATTTTTTGCTTTCATGCACGAACTCGATAGGATCCTCCACAGTCAGGATATGGCCCATTTCATGTTCGTTTCGATGATTGACCATTGCCGCCAAAGTAGTAGATTTACCAGAGCCGGTCGGTCCGGTTACCAGAACCAATCCACGCGGGAAATCTGAAATTGTCTCAAAGCTTTTTGGTGCCTTTAAATCTTCCAAGGATAGTATCTTGGATGGAATGGTACGCATTACTGCGCCTGCACCACGGTTGTGTACGAATGCATTTACACGAAAACGAGCTAGTCCGGGAACTTCAAAGGAGAAGTCAACTTCTTTATTCTCTTCGTAAAACTTACGTTGTCCGTCATTCATGATGTCATACACTAGGGCATGCACTTCTTTGTGTTCCATCGCGGGTAGATTTATTCTCCGGATGTCGCCATGAACACGAATCATTGGTGGTAAGCCGGCGGAAAGATGCAAATCGGAAGCCTTGTTTTTGACGCTAAAAGCAAGCAGCTCGGTAATATCCATTATAATTGTCCCGAAATTGATAAGGTGCTCCATCGAACTAAGCCAATGGGCAGCGAGAATTACGAAGCAAGTGCGTATCGGATTATGACAACAATCGCTTCCAACATGCAAGCCGTGCGCACTGCAATTGCAGTTGCAGCTAGCAAGGTGGGACGTGATCCAGATGATGTCTGTTTACTAGCTGTTAGTAAGAATTTCCCACCTGATGCTCTGCGTGCTGCATACAATGAAGGACAGGTTTGTTTTGCAGAAAGTTATGTGCAAGAAGCATTGGACAAAATTGCTGCACTGCAAGAGTTGGTTGTAGAGTGGCATTTTATTGGGCCAATTCAGAGCAATAAAACACGTGCTATTGCAGAGAATTTTTCCTGGGTGCACAGTGTGGATAGATTGAAAGTGGCCGAGCGGCTATCAGGACAACGTCCGTTGACTTTACCTCCGCTGCAAGTTTGCCTGCAGGTCAACATAAGTAAAGAAGCTAGTAAAAGCGGCGTTGCCGCAATTGAGGCGGAGGAATTGGCTCGCGCTATTTCAAAATTGCCAAACCTGAGGTTGCGCGGCCTGATGGCAGTCCCTGAACCTAGTGATGATGTTGCTGAACAACATGATTCTTTTGCCCAATTACGCAGGTTATATGAACAAATGAATCGGCATGGCTTGAATTTAGATACATTGTCGATGGGTATGTCGCATGACTTTGCCGCGGCTATAGCGGAAGGTGCGACCATGGTGCGTATTGGTACTGCGATATTTGGTGAGCGTTTGAAAAATAAGGAACAACTATGAATATTTGCTTTGTCGGCGGAGGAAATATGGCAGCAGCTTTGATAGGCGGCATGCTTGGCAAGGGATATTCTGCTGAACAAATCAACGTGGTAGAAATCAATGCTGAAAATCGCGCATTAATGCAACGTGACTTCGGTGTGAGAGTGCATTCAAATATTTCTGATGGCGTCGAGGATAGCCAGATTGTTGTTTTGGCAGTCAAGCCCCAACAATTACATGGGGTGGCGCAACAGTTGGCACCAATACTCAAAGATCAGTTGCTTATTTCTATTGCTGCGGGAGTTCGTGCTCTGGACCTGGCTCGCTGGTCGAATACTCAGGCGGTGGTACGCGCCATGCCAAATACACCAGCGTTGATTCAGAGCGGTATGACAGGTTTGTTTGCGCTACCTGCAGTAAGCGCAGCACAGCGAGAGCAGGCGCAAAATATTTTGACGGCAGTGGGTGAAACTTTGTGGTTGCTAGATGAGGCTATGTTGGATATGGTCACAGCAATTTCAGGTAGCGGCCCCGCCTATGTATTTTATTTTATTGAAGCACTCCAGCAAGCAGCACTTGAGTTAGGGTTTGATGCCGAGCAGGCGCGTCAGCTAAGCATTTCTACCTTCGTGGGCGCAAGTAAATTGGCTGCTGCCAGTAACGAAGACGCTGGCGTGTTGCGTGCCCGTGTGACTTCAAAAAATGGCACAACCGAGCGAGCTTTATCAAGTTTGACTAAAAATCATGTTGCTGAACATATATTGCAGGCAGCCAAAGCTGCCGCAGAACGTGCGAGCGAAATGGGCGATGAACTTGGTGTGCGATAAAAGGGTGTGTCCGCATGTTTATTTTGTTTGCTGGATAAAGGCCGTTGATTTAGTACCAGTCTTTGGGCCAGACTTCATGGATTGTATAAAGGTTTATTGATGCTCAGTGAAGCCATGCTGTTTCTACTTGATGTGTTGCTGCAACCATTTGCAGTGATATTGTTATTACGCTTCCATTTGCAATGGTTGCGTGCGCCGTTGCGCAATCCCATTGGTGAATTTGTCATGGCGCTCACGGATTTTGTGGTCCTCCGTATGCGTCGCTACATCCCATCATTCAGGGGGCTGGACACCACCTCTTTGCTATTTGCTTTGCTGGCTGAAGGGCTATACCTTACCGGGCTTGTGTGGGTGCAGGATATACCCCTTACCGATTTTCCATTGCCGGGCATGTTGTTGCTAACAGGGGTAAAGCTGATAAAGATCAGTCTTTATCTGCTGATGGTGGTGGTGTTTGCGCAAGCAATTTTATCCTGGGTAAACCCCTATACTTCAATTGCTCCACTCCTAACGGCTGTTACACAGCGTTTCCTGCAATCTTTGCGTCGTGTTTTACCTATAGTGGGTAGATTTGATTTGTCCGCGCTGCTGCTGTTTATCATATGTCAGCTCATACTTATTGTTCCCATCAGTATGTTGGAAGTTTTCGCCTCAAGGCTGATTAGCCATGGCTGAATGGTACCGTAGAAGTCAGGAGACCATTATCTTGACTCTTCATGTACAGCCCGGCGCAAAGCACAACAAAATTTCCGGCTTGCATGGTGCAGCATTAAAGCTAAGATTAGCAGCTCCCCCTATAGAAGGGCGCGCTAATGAGGCGCTACGGAAATTCATCGCCAAATTATTTTTAGTTCCACTGCGTCAGGTAGAGCTTATGCAAGGTGCACAATCACGACACAAAGTTGTGGCGGTTACTGGGAGCGTAGTCGCACCAGAAATTTTGCTCGAATAGCAATGAAAATACTATTGTTATGGTTATATGTGAGGTCACCACACAACTCAAATGATCATAGCCGTTGCAATCGTGGACTACATGAGAATGACGTCATATTGTTCCTGGCTATACAGCGTTTCTACCAGCATGGATATTGGTTTTTCAATGAATTCAGAAAGTTCGGCAAGTGCTTGAGATTCCTCCTCAAGGAAGAGATCTATGACTTGTTGTGAGGCCAGTATTCGATACTCACGAGCGCTGAATTGGCGTGCTTCGCGCAGAATTTCCCGTAAAATTTCATAGCAAACCGTTTGCGCGGTCTTTACTTCTCCACGTCCCTGGCAAGTCGTGCATGGTTCGCACAATATATGCGCAAGACTTTCGCGGGTTCGTTTGCGGGTCATTTCCAATAGACCTAGTGATGAAAAACCATTCACACTGATGCGGGTATGGTCGCGCGCCAATGCTTTTTCAAGTTCTTTCAGGACTGCATTACGATGTTCTTCGGTATCCATGTCGATGAAGTCGCAAATGATAATTCCGCCCAAATTGCGCAGTCTAAGCTGTCGTGCGATGACCTGTGTGGCTTCCAGATTGGTCTTGAAGATGGTGTCATCGAAATTGCGTAAACCTACAAAACCGCCAGTGTTGACATCTATGGTGGTCATTGCTTCGGTCTGGTCGATAATCAGATATCCACCTGATTTCAGGTCAACACGCTTGGAAAGGGCGTGTTCAATTTCCTCTTCTACGTTATACAAGTCAAACAGCGGGCGCTCACCGGTATAGTGCTCCAAACGGTCAGCGGCAATCGGAATATAGTCTTGGGCAAAATCTCTCATTTTCTGAAAGGTGCTGCGGGAATCAACCTTAATTAGTGAAGTTTCCTCGGTAACAAAATCACGTAATACTCTTAGGCTGATATTGAGTTCCTGATAGAGTAATTTCGGTGCGCTGGCGGTTTTTGCAGCAGCTTGCAGATTGGACCACAATTTGTCCAGATATGAGATATCAGCCAGGAAATCAGGGTTGGTCGCTGTTTCTACAGCTGTGCGAATTATATAGCCACCGTTGTGTTCAGGCGGTAGCATATTTTGTAATTCGGTACGCAAGAATTCACGTTGTTCAATGTTCTCTATTCGTTGCGATACGCCAATGTGTGACTCTTGGGGTAAATATACAAGGAGTCGTCCTGCGATGCTAACCTGTGTGGAAAGTCTCGCACCCTTGGTTCCAATGGGCTCTTTTATGACCTGAACCAGTAGGGATTGCCCTTCAAACACGATTTTTTCGATTGGCTCTGGGATGTCTCCATTGGCGTTGTTTTCCCAAATGTCTGCAACGTGCAGGAATGCTGAGCGCTCCAGACCTATATCAATAAATGCCGATTGCATACCGGGTAATACACGTATGACTTTGCCAAGATACACATTGCTGGCTAGACCATAGTTGCTGCTACGTTCGACATACATATCCTGAACTATCCCGAGTTGCATCACCGCTACGCGAGTTTCTTGAGGAGTAACGTTGATGAGAATCTCTTCATTCATAATTTATTAGGATTGCCAAATATGGTTACTTCTTAAGAAAGCGTGTGGAAGGTTACCTAATTCAGGGTTTTAATCAGGATTAAGGGGTAGGGCAATCAAATTTTTGAAGCAATTGCACCGTTTCAAATAATGGCAATCCCATTACGCCTGAATAACTACCGGAAAGTTGTTCGATAAATGCAGCAGCTACACCCTGTATCGCATAGCCACCAGCTTTATCAAGATATTCCCGGGTAAGTAGATAGCGGTGAATTCGTTCTTTACTTAGTGTCGTAAAGCGTACTGTGGATGTCGAAAGAGCGACTTCAACATGCTCATTCATGGCTATTGCCACAGCAGTTAACACTTGATGTTCTCTACCCGAGAGCTGCTGCAACATCTCTGTCGCTTGGTTTGAATTTTCTGGTTTACCCAAAATCATCCCGTCTATGGTAACTGTGGTATCAGCAGCCAGAACAGGGAATGGGGGCAGACCTCGGAAACGTAAAGACCCCCAGCCAGCGAGGGCTTTTTCTTTGCTGAGGCGTTGAACATAGACCCCAGGTTGCTCGTCAGGCAGCGGCGACTCATCGATATCAAGTTTACGACGAGGATCCTGTCGTAATAAAAGCATTTCAAAATTGATGCCTATCTGTTTGAGTAGCTCGCGACGACGCGGGCTCTGAGAGGAAAGGTAAATACGTGGTTGAATTATGCGCATAAGAATTTGTCCTGTTGGATGTTGTCGTTATGACTTATTCACGGTGATAGGGGTGATTGTGCATCATGCTATGAGCACGATACAACTGTTCGGCTAACAATATCCGGACCATGGCATGTGGCAAGGTAAGAGAGGATAAGGACAATTGCTGTTTTGCAGCCTGTTTGACAGATGCGTGCAATCCATCAGCACCGCCGATGATGAATGCCACATTACACCCCGTACGCATCCAGTTTTTCATCTGATTAGTGAGTTGTAGCGTGGTTGATGGTGTGCCGTTTTCATCCAAGGCGATGCTTAGGCAATTTTGTGGCAGGGCAGAGAGTATGCGTTGTGCCTCAGCAGCCATAATTTGCTGCACAGTCTTTCCAGTGTTCCTCGATTCTGGCTTTATTTCCAATAACTCAATTCTGGCTTCGCGCGGCATTCGTTTTACATAATCGTTGAATCCGGTTGTGACCCAGCCTGGCATTTTGTTTCCGACTGAGACGACAATCAGTTTCATAATGTATAGTTTGAAACTGGATCTATGATCTCACGATCATTTTGGCGCTTGAGCAAGTTTTGGTCTTGCTGCTTGAGCTTTACTCCACAGTTCTTCAAGGTTGTAGTAATCACGAATGGCGGGTTGCATGATGTGAACCAATACTTCATTCAGATCAACGAGTATCCATTCACCGCCATCCTCGCCTTCACGTCCCAATACCTCCTCGCCGCGCTCCTTCAGTTTGACGACTACATTATCTGCAAGTGCTTTGGTTTGACGCCTGGAAGTGGCACTGGCAATGATCATGCGATCAAAAAGCGAGCTCAGCTTGCTGGTATCAATCACCTTGATATTGGTGGCTTTAATATCTTCTAGTGCGTCGACGACGGCTTGAGTTTTTTCTTCGGTAGTTAGCATGGTGCGTATAGTTTAAGTTGTTGTATATAGTTGATAACAGTATTAGGTAATAGGTAACGTATGCTGCGATTTTCGGTCGTGCGATTTCGGATCAGTGTTGCAGATATTTCAAGTTTTGGTATGGACAGTTCCACGATGCCGCCAAATGGATGTTTCGATAAATTATCAGCGTCACATAAGCGTTTTTGATAGTGTTGGCGCAGCTTTTCAGCGGCACCATGGATACGTTCGTTTAGTGTGTAGCCTGGACGGAATCCCACTACGATGTGTGCAAGTGTAAATAATTGCTCCCAATCGTGCCACTTGTTCAGTTCTAAAAACACATCTCCACCCATCAACAGACACAATGGTTGAGTTGATCCGAATTCAGAACGTAATTCGCGCAAGGTCTCTACCGTATAGCACTTGGTCATGCGATTTACTTCGCGATTATCCAATGCAAAAGCAGGTTGATCGGCTATCGCTAATTGCACCATCGCGCTCCGATGTTGTGGAGAAACTTGCGGCGTATCGCGATGCGGAGGTGTGCCGGAAGGAATAAAAATTATCTGCTTTAGTTTGGCAAGTTCCAACATTTCTTCGGCTAGCCTTAAATGCCCAAAATGGATAGGGTCGAAGGTTCCCCCCAGAATGCCGATTGCTTTCTTGTTCACCGATTACAGCGCCAGACGGCGAGTGTCTGCAAGCACTTGTGACAGGAAAACGATGAAGCGTGCTGCTGCTGCACCGTCAATCACGCGATGGTCGTATGACAAAGACAGCGGCAACATAAGGCGTGCTACGAAAGTGTCATCCTGATGCATTGGTTTGATGATGGCGCGGGATACACCCAATATAGCCAGCTCTGGTGCATTGATGATCGGTGTGAAGGCGGTTCCACCAATTCCGCCCAGGCTGGAAATCGAAAAGCAGCCACCTTGCATATCGGTTGCGGAGATTTTCTTGTCGCGCGCACGCGCGCTGATCTCGCCAAGCTCCTTGGCTAGTTGCACGATACCTTTTTTGTCCACATCGCGCAGCACAGGCACCATCAGTCCGTCGGGTGTGTCAACTGCCACACCAATGTGGAAATATTTCTTTAGTACCAGGTTTTCACTGCTGGCATCCAGGGATGCATTGAATTCAGGAAATTTTTGCAGTGCGATCACGACTGCTTTAAGCATGAATGCCAGTGGCGTAATCTTGATATTTTGTTTGACGTATTCTTTACCCAGTTCCTTGCGAAAAGCTTCCATCTCCGTGATGTCTGCTTCGTCGAACTGCGTCACATGCGGGATAGATACCCAGTTGCGGTGCAAGTTCGCACCTGAGAGCTTTTTGATGCGTGAAAGCGGTTTGGTTTCAACAGTGCCGAACTTGGCAAAGTCCACCACCGGCATGGCCAGTACCTGCAAGCCATTTCCGCCTGCAGTGCCAACCCCGGATTGAGCGAGTGCAGATTTAACAAAAACCTGCACATCATCCTTGGTAACGCGTCCTTTTTCGCCACTGCCCTTTACATTGGCGATTTGCACACCTAGCTCGCGGGCAAAGCGGCGAATGGCCGGGCTGGCATGAGCCTTAATTCCTATAGATGGGGTAGCTTTAGGCAATATAGGAGCTTGTTTGGCGGGAAGATTTTCGGCAATGGTTGGAGGTGCAGATACGTCAGCAGTGGCTTGATGAGCAGGCTGGTTAGTTTGACCATTTTTGGTTTGGTTCGACGCAGCGCTGCTTTCCAGTAAAAGGATGACAGATCCCTGGGAAACTTTATCGCCAGTTTTGACTTTGAGTTCCTTCACTGTGCCTGAATATGGTGAAGGTACATCCATCGCTGCCTTGTCGGTTTCCAGCGTGATCAAATTATCTTCTACATTAATTTTGTCACCAGCTTTTACCATTACTTCAATGATGCTGACATCTTTATAGTCGCCTATGTCAGGCACCGCCACTTGTTTTATTTCCGCCACGTTGTATTTCCCCCTTGCCTTAAACAGTCGTTGGGTTAGGTTTGTCTGGATTGATGTTATACAGCTTGATTGCTTCGCTTACCACGCTGGCTTTGATCGTGCCTGCGTCAGCCAAGGCTTTCAAAGCAGCAACGGTAACGTAGTGGCGATCAACTTCAAAGAATTTACGTAGCTGTTTTCTGGTATCAGAACGACCGAAGCCATCGGTGCCCAGCACGGTGTAATTGCCGGGCAGAAATCCGCGAATTTGATCCGCGAAAGAACGCATGTAATCGGTTGCGGCAATTACGGGCCCGCTACGTTTGGCCAGACACTGTTCTATATAGCTGGTTCGAGCTTTTGACTCAGGATGCAGCATGTTCCAACGCTCACAATCCAGGCCCTCACGACGCAATTCAGTGAAGCTGGTGACGCTCCAGATATCAGCGGTCACGCCGAAGTCTTTCTGCAGCAATTCCGATGCAGCAATCACCTCACGCAAAATGGTGCCACTTCCAAGTAACTGCACCTTGGGAGTTTGGGCAGATTTTGCCTTCCCTTCTTTGAGAAGATACATTCCTTTTATGATGCCTGCTTCTGCACCTTTTGGCATAGCGGGGTGAGTGTAATTCTCGTTCATCACTGTGAGATAGTAGAACACATCTTGCTGTTCGACATACATGCGACGCATACCGTCGTGGATGATCACAGCGAGCTCATAAGCAAAGGTTGGATCATAAGATATGCAATTGGGAATGGTTGCCGACATCAAATGACTATGGCCGTCTTCGTGTTGCAGCCCTTCACCATTCAAAGTTGTGCGACCAGCCGTACCACCGAGCAGAAAACCACGTGCTCGCATGTCACCCGCCGCCCAGGCAAGGTCACCGATACGCTGGAAGCCGAACATCGAATAGTAGATGTAGAACGGTATCATCGCCTTGTCATGGTTGGCATAAGCCGTGGCGGCAGCAATCCAAGACGACATCGCGCCAGCTTCATTGATGCCTTCCTGCAAGATTTGTCCACTCTGATCTTCTTTGTAGAACATCAATTGATCCGAGTCCTGAGGTGTATAGAGTTGCCCGACCTGAGAGAAGATGCCGAGCTGACGGAACATGCCTTCCATGCCGAAGGTACGTGATTCGTCAGGCACGATGGGCACCACCTGCTTGCCGATGTTTTTATCCTTTACCAAGATGCTCAGCATCCTGACAAAGGCCATGGTGGTGGATATCTCACGATCTTCAGTGCTTTTCAGCAGGGCATCAAAGGCATCCAGTCCCGGGATCTGCAACGCTTCTTTGACGGGCGCCCTGTTGGGTATTGCACCCATCTCACGACCTCGCGTTTTCAGATACTTCATCTCCAGACTATCCTTGGCAGGGCGGTAGAAATTCATACTGGCGACTTGCTTGTCGTTCAACGGGATATTGAAACGGTCACGGAATTTGAGCAACACTTCGCCGGCCATCTTTTTTTGCTGGTGGGTGATGTTCTGTCCTTCGCCAGCCTGACCCATGCCGTAGCCCTTGACTGTCTTGGCAAGGATCACGGTCGGCTGACCCTTGTGCTGCATCGCGGCAGCGTAAGCTGCAAACACCTTGTGTGGGTCGTGACCGCCACGGTCCAGTCTCCAGATTTCGTTATCCGACATATCAGACACCAATTCCAGCAATTCAGGATATTTACCGAAGAAATGTTCGCGCACATATGCGCCATCTTTGGACTTGTAGGTTTGGTACTCGCCATCGACCACTTCTTCCATGCGTTTCAATAACAGACCAGACTTATCCTTGGCCAACAAACGATCCCATTTGCCGCCCCAAATGACCTTAATTACGTTCCATCCTGCGCCACGAAACACACCTTCCAGTTCCTGAATGATCTTGCCATTTCCGCGAACCGGGCCATCGAGGCGTTGCAGGTTGCAATTGATGACAAAGATCAGGTTGTCCAGTTTTTCACGGCCAGCCATAGATACCGCACCCAATGATTCCGGTTCATCAGTTTCACCATCGCCGAGATAAGCCCAAACCTTGCGTCCTTCAGTTTGAGCCATGCCACGATGTTCCAGATAGCGCATGAAGCGTGCCTGATATATCGCCATGAGTGGGCCTAGACCCATTGATACAGTCGGAAACTGCCAGAAATTCGGCATTAGCCAAGGATGAGGGTAGGAGGAAAGTCCGTCACCGTCCGCTTCCTGACGAAATTTGTACATTTTCTCTTCGCTAATACGGCCTTCCAGAAAAGCTCGCGCATAAATTCCTGGCGATGAATGACCCTGGAAATACACCAAGTCGCCGCCGTGCTTGTCAGTTTTTCCGCGGAAAAAATGATTGAATCCAACGTCATACAACGTAGCTGCAGAGGCGAAGCTGGCGATGTGTCCGCCCAGCTCGGATGAATCGCGATTAGCATTCAGTACCAGCACCATGGCATTCCAACGTACCCAAGAACGGATGCGATGCTCAAGGTCGTGGTTGCCGGTAGAGCGCTGATGTTTTTCCAGAGGAATGGTGTTGCAGTAGGGAGTCGTTGTGCTGAGCTGCATGCTTGAACCGGAAGTGCGAGCCTTCTCAATGAGCTGTTCGAGGAGGAAATGGGCACGTTCTGCGCCTTCGTTTTCCAGTACCGATTCGAGGGCATCCAGCCATTCCTGGGTTTCTTGCGGATCGTAATCAGGTAATTGTGTCGACATCTATCTCTCCAAAGATCGTTTGTACTTATTCTACAGCTGTGCAATGTATTGTTTCTTGTTCGGTGACCAGCCACTCCAGCCTGCAATCCGTACTTTCTTGCGGAATCTCTTCCACTAGTTGCAACGCAAATGCACCCGTAACTAAAGTAGGTTGGTGCGGAAAGCGTGCCAATAATTTGTCGTAAAAACCACCGCCGTAACCTAGGCGTGCACCAGTTCTGCTAAATGCGATACCCGGTAAAAGTGCGAATTCTACCTCATTTAGTGTATTCAACCGTTTGCAGCGTTCGACTACAGGTTCGCGTATTCCCCATAATCCTACTGCCAATTGGATTTCAAGGTCTTCAACCAAGTATAGGTCGAGTTGATTGGTGTGGTGGTTGACGCGAGGCAGTACCATGCGCTTGCCCTCAGCCAATGCCAGATTGACCCATATTTCGCTGGCAAATTCGCTGCCTATATTCATGTGGCCCAGTACCGTGGTGGCTTGCTGGTACTCATCCAGCGCAACGATACGTTCTATGATGGCGCGGCTTGCAATCATTTGTTCATTAGCAGGAAGCCGGTTACGTATTTCGAGTACGCTTTTTCGTATGGTTTGTTTTTGAAGGATGAAGTTCATAACTTGTTTTTACGTTCTTCCCGGTATTTTGCTTTTGCTATCCCTCAGTGAGAAATGCCGCTTGATGGTTTAGTCTGCAATTCATCGGGCAATGCAGTCGTTTCCACTTATTTCCGGGATGATGATTTTGATAAAAATCATGGCTTAAATGATGGATTTTAGCCTAAGAACAAGCGATATGCCGGATTGTTGCTCTCGTCCCAATAGTGATAGCCGAGGGAGTCAAGGAATTCACGCAAGGCTTTTTTATCATGATGTGGCACTTGCATCCCGACCAGTACACGGCCCGAATCTGCGCCGTGATTGCGGTAGTGGAATAAGGAAATATTCCAACTATGATTCATGCTGTTGAGGAATAACATCAGCGCGCCGGGGCGTTCAGGAAACTCGAAGCGGAACAGTATTTCATCTTTTGCTTCGGGTGCGTGGCCTCCAACCAGATGACGCAAGTGCAGTTTTGCCATTTCATTGTCGGATAAATTGATGGCAGGTAGTTTGCTTTGTTGTAGTTTGCTTATTAGCTTACTGGTTTCATATTTGTTGCGTACCTGGATTCCAACGAATACTTGTGCTGCCTTGGAGTCAGCATAGCGATAGTTGAATTCGGTAATGTTTCGCTTGCCAAGTAGCGTGCAGAATTTACGGAAGCTGCCGGGTGTTTCCGGGATAGTGACAGCCAGTAAGGCTTCACGTTGTTCGCCGATTTCAGCTCGCTCAGCGATAAAACGCAAACGGTCAAAATTCATATTCGCACCGCTTGTTATTGCGACCAGCGTTTCATTTTTTAGATTCTCACGGTCCGCATATAGCTTTGCGCCGGCGATAGCAAGCGCGCCTGCAGGCTCAAGTATCGAGCGAGTGTCTTCAAACACATCTTTTAGCGCAGCACAGGTGGTATCGGTATCCACGAGGATGATTTCATCTACCAGTTTGCGACACAGGCGAAAGGTTTCCAACCCGACCTGTTTGACTGCGACACCATCGGCGAACAGTCCAACGTGATCAAGAGTTACGCGGCGCTTGGCTTTCAGTGAGCGATACATTGCATCGGAATCTACCGGCTGCACGCCTATGATTTTGACGTCTGGACGCAATTGTTTAACGTAAGCGCCTACACCTGAAATTAATCCGCCGCCACCGACTGCAACAAATATGGCATGAATCGGCTGGGTATGCTGGCGTAGTATTTCCATTCCTATAGTGCCTTGTCCCGCAATCACATCGGGGTCATCGTAGGGATGCACGAATGTCATTTCATTACATTTTTCCAATGCGAGAGCATGTTCATAGGCGTCGGAATATGTATCGCCGTAAAGTACCACTTTTGCGCCACGTGCTTTTACTGCGTCACTTTTGATTTGTGGTGTGGTGGTAGGCATTACGATGGTGGCTTTACAACCCAGTTTTTGTGCGGACAGCGCTACCCCTTGGGCATGATTTCCCGCCGATGAGGCGATCACACCTTTCTTGAGTTGTGCAGGTGAGAGTTGCGCCATTTTGTTGTATGCGCCGCGCAGCTTAAATGAAAACACTGGCTGCATATCCTCGCGTTTGAGCAATAATCTATTGCCTATACGTGCGGATAAACTAGGGGCTATTTCCAGTGGGCTTTCGATTGCGACATCGTATACACGTGCGTTAAGGATGCGTTTCAAATAATCATTCATGATTTATGAGTAAGCTAAATACGTATGAAGATTAGCACAAAAGCGATGTGTAGCCCTTGCGACTTGAGTAAAAATCGGTTCAAATGCTTCGCATGGAAAAAGTTGATCCACAAGGAATCGTCATACAAACGCAGGTGAATTACTTGCCGGAGCAATCCGATGAAGCGGGTAATCGTTTTGTGTTTTCCTACACCATTACCATTCTTAATAATAGTGGCGTTTCCGCTAAACTTGTTAGTCGCCACTGGATTATTACTGATGCAAATCATCAAGTCCAAGAGGTACGTGGGCAGGGTGTGGTTGGTGAGCAACCGTTACTTAAGCCTGGCCAGAGTTTTGAATATACGAGTGGTACGGTGCTGGCAACTCAGGTAGGAACGATGCGAGGTAGCTATCAGATGGAGGCGGAGGACGGTTCGAAATTTGATGTCGACATCCCTCAATTCGTATTGAGTGTTCCACGTGTATTGCATTAAATGTCTGAGTTCTTTCTGTCTTGAAATGCTTAATCATTCCATTAAAAGTTTACTGTTACCTTTAGTTTTTCTTGCTGGCTGCGCCACATCTCAATCTCTGGTGGTGGTTCCTCCTGTAGATGGCCAGCCCTATGCGCCTTTTGCAGTCAGCAAATGGGAGATGTTGCCGGACTGGCAGACGATAGATTTGCAACAAGCTTGGGCGGCTTTTTCGCAGAGCTGTAGTGTGCTTAAGGGCAAAACTGGCTGGCAATCAGTGTGCGCACGTGCCAATGAATTATCCCAGCAGGACAATGTCACGTTGCGTAGTTTTTTTGAGGAAGGCTTTACGCCGTATCAGGTGTTTAATGCAGACGGCTCTTCTGAGGGCCTAATTACAGGTTATTACGAACCCAGACTCTATGGTAGTCAAGTTAAAACCGAGCGATTTAAATATCCTCTTTATGGCGTGCCGGATGACTTGCTGATTGTAGATTTGAGTGAAGTTTATCCGCAATTAGAAGGTTTGCGTTTGCGCGGTCGTTTGGATGGTAATCGTGTTATACCGTATTACAATCGCGGTGAAATCGATAACGGTAAGGCTCCGCTACAAGGTCGTGAGCTGTTATGGGTAGACAACGCTGTCGATTTATTTTTTCTACAGATACAGGGATCTGGGCGTATCGAATTGCCCGATGGTAGTCTGGTAAAGGTCGGTTACGCCCAGCAGAATGGGCACCCCTATACCTCTATCGGTAGAACGCTGGTCGATATGGGCGCGTTTACTATCGAACAGTCTTCTATGCAGAACATCAAGCTATGGGCGGAGAAAAATCCCGACAAGCTGTATGACGTGTTGGAACAAAATCCCAGTTATGTGTTTTTCCGTGAACTGCCTGCAAGCCTTAGCGCACCACTGGGTGCTTTGGGTGTGCCGCTGACCAATGAATATAGTTTGGCAGTTGATACGCGTACCATTCCTTTGGGCGCGCCTGTATTTCTTTCAACTACCTACCCTAATACGACTGAGCCATTGAATCGACTGATGCTGGCACAAGACACCGGTGGTGCGATCAAGGGAGCGGTGCGCGGTGATTTCTTCTGGGGTTTTGGCGATCAGGCGGGTGCCCAGGCGGGGCGTATGAAACAAGCTGGGCAGATGTGGGTATTGTTTCCCCGCGGTGCGGAGCCGGATTTAGTGCCTTAAAGAGCTAAGCTGCCTGCCTGCAATAAATTTCCTACTCCGGCTTGAGGGCGCTCAGGTTTTTCTCCAACTCTGCTACAGGCAGGTAGCCAGGAGACTGTTTGCCGTTGCCAAATATGATGTTCGGCGTTCCGTTTACTCGAAGTTTTTGGCCTAATGCCTTGACCTGTGCAGTCTGGGGCGTGTCACAAACTACTTCAGGTGGCTTTACTCCGTTTAACATCCAGTTGTCCCATGCTTTGGTGGGATTTTTCGAGCACAGCACATTGCGCACCATGATATCTGAGCCGGGAAAGATCGGATAAAGGAAGCTGTATATCGTGACATCGCTGATCTGGCTTAATTCTTTTTCCAGTCGCTTGCAGAATCCGCAATTAGGGTCAGTGAACTGTGCCAGTTTGCGTTTGCCATTACCCTTTACTTTGATTACTGCAAGTTCTAATGGCAATTTGTCGAAATCAATTGCGAACAATACGCGTCGACGCTCTTCACTTAAGTTTCGGCGAGTTTCGGCTTCAATAATATTGCCTTCAATCAAAAACTCTCCCTTTGCATCGCTATACCAGAGTTGGCCGTCAGCAATAACTTCGTAAAGTCCGGAATAAGGTGTTTTGACTATATGTTCGAGAGGGCCGATATTGGGAAACTTGTTTTGCAATGATTCGCGAATTTCTTTTTCGCCAGCTTGGGCATAAGACATCAGTATGAATAGCGCTAGGGCGGACCACGTCAACATGGCCAGTATTCTGGCTGAATGATCAAGTGCACTCTGTTGATTCGACATAATTGAAATTTGCTGCTTGTTTGTATTCTGGATTTCGGAGTTATTCATAGTGGTATTTTGATCATTTAATTCAGGGCGTGCTGCATCAGCATTTTTTTTAAAGGAGTGAGGCGGTTGGTTACACCTAGTCCTAGGTTGCGCATATTGCGTATCATCGGAGCATCGTTGTTGAACAGATGTTTCAGTCCGTAAGTAGTTGCTTGCATAGTATAGATGTCTTCCTTGCGTTTTCGTTCATATTGACGCAATAAATTTGCGTCACCGCAATCGTTCTGCATACCCCTGTCGAGTAGCAGTTGTGCCAGCTGGCGTGCGTCTCGAAATCCAGTATTCACACCCTGTCCTGCCAGAGGGTGAATGTTATGTGCGGCATCGCCGGCTAGCGCCAATCGTGGCGCGACGATGTGCGGAAGCGTCAGCATTCGCAGTGGAAATGCTGCAGGTGAAGTAATTATTTCCAGTTTGCCTAGCGTGTGTTGTGATGCCGCAGTGATTTGCGCGCATAGTTCGTCATGCGTGAGTGCCAACAGATTGGCCGATTTCTCATGGCTAACTGACCAAACCATTGATACTCGTTTATCTGGCAATGGCAGTAAAGCGAGGATGCCGTCTGTTTGGAACCATTGATATGCGACTCCACCATGCGGCAGTTCGCAGGTAAAATTTGCAACGACGCCAAATTGTTGATAATCCTCTGGTGAGGCATGGATCCCAGCCTGATTGCGTACCCAAGAGTCTCGTCCATCAGCGCCGACCACCAGCTTGGCACTTAGGGTGCGGCCATCTTCCAGAATTAGTTCGGCAGCCTCATCGGTAATCTTGAGTGAGATGCCTGTTGCTGGATGGAGCAACGTCAGGTTTTCCTGTTGTTGTAATTTTTGCCGCAGGGCATATTGCAATGCATTGTTTTCCAATATGCAGGCCAACTCTTTTACGCCCATCTGATAAGCGCTAAATTCCAGTTTTGCACCAGTGTCACCAAACACGCGCATTGTTTCAACTGTTGCAATGCGGTCTGGGTTCAGTAGTGGCCATACGCCGGATTGCTCCAGGAAGCTGCGGCTGCCTGGGCTGATTGCATAGATGCGACCATCCCAATTGGTGGTTGGTTTTATTGTGTGTTGACTGTCCAATAATGCCAACGCAAGCCCGCTAGTCTGGAGCGCGGCAGCTAAACTGGCGCCTACCAGTCCACCACCTACAATTACAACATCAAAATTCATGAAAGCAATCATAGCATGATGCCCAGTTTCATTTATAATCCCAGACCCTAATTTGAATTATCGCAGTGAAAAATTCACACGGTGAAAAATAGGATGCGTATCGGTCCGTACCAACTAAAAAATAATCTTATTGTTGCTCCTATGGCAGGAGTGACAGATCGACCTTTTCGGATGTTATGCAAGCGTATGGGCGCGGGCTTGGCAGTGAGTGAAATGGTTGCGTCGAATTCGCTTTTATACGGTTCAGAAAAGACAAGGCGTCGCGCCAACCATGAAGGTGAGGTCGATCCAATTTCGGTGCAGATCGTCGGTGCTGACCCTGGAATGTTGGCGCAAGCTGCCAGATATAATGTCGATCATGGCGCACAAATTATTGATATCAATATGGGTTGTCCTGCCAAGAAAATTTGTAACGTGATGGCCGGTTCCGCGTTGTTGCAAAATGAGCCATTGGTGGCAACTTTACTCGAAGCGGTGGTTGATGCGGTGGATGTGCCTGTGACGTTGAAAATACGAACCGGCTGGGATAAGCACAATCGCAATGCAGTTCGCATTGCCAAGATTGCTGAGACATCTGGCATTCAGGCTCTGGCAATACATGGCCGTACCCGTGCTTGTGCCTATACGGGCGATGCTGAATACGACACCATCGCTGCAGTCAAGGCCAGTGTGAGCATTCCGATTATTGCCAATGGTGATATCACCACTCCGGAGAAAGCTCGCGATGTTTTGCAGTATTCGGGAGCAGACGCAGTGATGATAGGACGCGCCGCACAAGGGCGTCCATGGTTATTCCGGGAGATTGAACATTTTTTGAAAACTGGCGCACATTTGCCACCTCCAAAGGTAGATGAAATTCATCGTGTGTTAGTAGCGCATGTCCATGATCTCTACGATTTCTATGGCGAACTTTCCGGTTTGCGCGTGGCACGCAAACATATCTCATGGTATACCAAGGGTATGAGCGGCTCAGCACATTTTCGTCATAACATGAACCGGCTGGAAAGCACGGCTGAGCAACTTGCTGCAGTGGATGAGTACTTTGCTGAACAAGCACAGGCTGGTAATCAGTTGCGTTATGTTGAAGGTCTGGCCGCATGAAAGAACGCGCTGTAGATGAAAATGATATGGCGCAATACGTGCGTGAGGCAACCAAGGAATATTTTAAAGACCTTGATGGTGAGGATCCCTGCCCGGATATGTATCGCATGGTGATGAATTGTGTCGAGAAGCCATTGCTGGAAGTGGTGATGGATCAGGTTTGCGGCAATCAGACACGCGCTGCAGAAATGCTCGGTATTAACCGCAACACATTACGCAAGAAATTGCAGGAGCACGGGATTTCGTAACTCCCTATGAAATGCATTACTGGTTTTTAGCAGGTCATTGCAAAGTTTGCAGGCAAGTTGCAACTACGAATTATTATTAAATTGGAATCATCATGGCAGCAATCAAACAGGCACTCATTAGCGTGTCGGATAAATCTGGAGTTCTTGAATTTGCGCAGGGCTTGAACAAATTAGGCGTAACCATTTTATCTACTGGTGGAACAGCCAAACTTTTGAACGATAACAATGTTCCCTGCGCTGAAGTGGCTGACTATACCGGCTTTCCTGAGATGCTGGATGGCCGCGTCAAAACACTACAGCCGAAAGTGCATGCCGGCATACTGGCACGCCGCGACATTCCCGAGCACGTTGCCACATTGGAAAAGCACGATATCCCGACCATTGATTTGGTCGTGGTAAATCTCTATCCGTTTGCAGCGACAGTCGCGAAGTCTGATTGCACACTGGAGGATGCTATCGAAAATATTGACATAGGTGGACCGACTATGGTGCGCTCTGCTGCGAAGAACCATGCGCACGTCACCATTGTTACTGATCCAACAGACTATGCAGATGTGCTTGCAGAGTTGCAAACCAATGCCGGCGTTGTAAGTGATGCGACCCGCTTCGAGTTGGCAAAGAAAGCTTTCTCACACACCGCCGCTTACGACAGCATGATCAGTAACTATCTCACGGCCATCGACAACGACGGCAATAAGAGCTTATTTCCGGCGCAAATCAATTTTAACTTCGCCAAAGTGCAGGACATGCGCTACGGAGAGAATCCGCATCAACAGGCAGCATTCTTCCGTGACTTGAATCCAGTCAAAGGGGGTATCTCGGATTACACCCAACTGCAAGGCAAGGAATTATCCTACAACAATATTGGTGATGCCGATGCCGCATGGGAACTGGTCAAAACATTCGATCAACCAGCCTGCGTCATCGTCAAGCACGCCAATCCTTGCGGTGTGGCGATTGCTGATACTGCACTGAACGCCTATAAGCTTGCTTACTCAACCGATACCACCTCTGCATTCGGTGGCATCATCGCTTTTAACCGTGAATTCGATGCTGAATCGGCAACGCAGATAGTCGCCAACCAATTTGTCGAAGTGATCATTGCACCAAGCGCTTCCGAAGCAGCAATTAAAGTTACTGCCGCCAAGCAGAACGTGCGCGTACTTACCGTGCCTTTATCCAACGCCCATAACCAGTTTGATTTCAAGCGAGTAAGTGGCGGCTTGCTGGTGCAATCTCCTGATGCACTGAACGTAAAGGCTGATCAACTGAAAGTGGTGAGCAAGGCTCAGCCGAGTAAAGAACAACTGCAGGATCTGCTGTTCGCGTGGCGCGTGGCTAAATATGTGAAGTCGAATGCAATCGTTTTCTGCAAGAATGGCAAAACGTTGGGAGTAGGTGCCGGGCAGATGAGTCGCGTAGACAGCACGCGCATCGCCAGCATCAAAGCACAAAATGCCGGACTGGATTTAAAAGATTCAGTAGTGTCATCTGATGCTTTCTTTCCGTTCCGCGATGGTATCGATGTGCTGGCCGAAGTTGGGGCGAAGGCCGTCATCCAGCCGGGTGGTTCGATGCGTGATGCAGAAGTGATTGAGGCGGCTGACGAGCATGGTATAGCAATGATATTTACCGGTTACCGTCACTTCCGACATTAAAGCGAAAAATGGTGGGCAAGTCTTGCCCACCCTACGTTGAGATCGAAATGAAAATTCTAGTTATTGGTGGCGGTGGACGTGAGCACGCTTTGGCTTGGCGTATATCTCAGAGTGCAAGAGTGCAAAAAACATATGTTGCACCTGGTAATGCCGGTACTGCCTTGGATGATAATCTGGAAAATGTCCCTATTTATGACATTGATGAGTTGTTGACCTTTGCGCAGCGTGAAAACATTTACTTGACGCTGGTTGGCCCTGAAGCACCGTTGGCAGCGGGTGTGGTAGACGCCTTCCGTCAGGCGGGATTGAAAATATTTGGCCCCACCAAAGCAGCTGCGCAACTTGAATCTTCCAAGGATTTTGCCAAGCGTTTTATGGCACGCCACAACGTTCCCACCGGTTTTTTTGAAACCTTTAGCGAAATCAATGCAGCGCACACCTATGTTAACAAGCATGGCGCCCCTATCGTCGTCAAGGCAGACGGGCTTGCGTCAGGCAAGGGTGTGGTGGTGGCAATGACGCTGGACGAAGCACATCATGCAATCGACATGATGCTTGCCGACAACAAGTTTGGTGATGCTGGTGCGCGTGTGGTAATTGAGGAATTTTTGGTGGGTGAAGAAGCCAGCTTCATTGTGATGGTAGACGGCAAGAATGTGCTGCCGCTCGCAACCAGTCAGGATCACAAACGATTACTCGATGGTGATTCTGGCCCCAATACCGGCGGTATGGGGGCATACTCACCGGCACCTGTGGTGACCCCACAAATTCATGCGCGGATATTGCGCGAAGTGATACAGCCCGTGGTACGTGGCATGGAGCTGGAAGGTAACACCTTCACCGGGTTTCTCTATGCCGGGTTGATGATAGACGCGAATGGTGGAGTCAAAGTGCTTGAATTCAACTGCCGCATGGGTGATCCGGAAACACAACCAATCATGCTGCGCTTGAAGAGTAGTTTACTGACACTGATCGAACATGCAGTGAATGGTACGCTCGACAAGGTCGAAGTCGAATGGGACAGGCGAACCGCGCTGGGGGTGGTGCTGGCAGCGGCGAATTATCCGGATACACCTCGAAAAGGTGATGTCATTACTGGTCTGTCTAAAAGAGCGGATGAAGATACCTATGTGTTTCATGCGGGTACAACCTTGCTTGATGGCAAAGTGGTTACCAGTGGAGGTCGAGTTTTGTGCGTCACCGCGATGGGTGACATGCTGAAAGTGGCTCAGAGGCGTGCATATGAGCTTGCAGATACCATACAATTTGATGGTATGCAGATGCGGCGAGATATTGGCTACCGTGCCATTTCCCGGAAGTAATTGTTCCAGGCTTTATTTTCCATAAGGAACCTTGCAGCCTACCTCAGGCGAGGGGGGGTAATCGCCTATCCGACGGAGTACTGCTACGGCTTGGGTTGTGATCCGAGCAATCGCCGTGCGGTGCAGCGGATACTTAAACTCAAACAGCGCCCGCAAAGCAAGGGGTTGATCCTGATCGCTTCGGACATTTATCAAGTACAACGCTTTCTGCAGCGGCTGACACCCTTAGAACAACAAACGTTGAAGGACGACGGTGCGCGCGCGATCACTTATCTGATAGCTGTAAAAGAAAGTTGCCCACGCTGGTTACGCGGAAACCACGAAACACTGGCAGTACGTATTACCGCGCACTTATTCGCCCGACAGCTCTGCCGTAG